>OGIO01000163.1_pt1 | contig 92532 bp, 78 predicted proteins | sample 1571841 | NCBI WGS metagenome assembly OGIO01 (sample SAMEA2582111, study PRJEB24529) | metagenome | biome: Human gut stool | place: China | collected 2011
TTATATCAATTTTTTGTAAGGAACGTATTGCCACTTAATGAACTAAATAGCAACTTACAACATATTCAGATACTTCATAATCATCAGCGACAGATTCATATTCATATAATCATTCCCCTGTGTCAAGTCACTTCCAATCAATTCCTTAATTTTTCCCATCCGGTACAGTAACGTATTCTTATGTACATGAAGATTCTTGGCGACAAGCGAAGACTGTCCCGGGTTTTTCAAGTATTCTTGAAGCGTATTTAAAAAATCAGTCCCTTTTTCCTGGTCATATAAATAGAGGTTCATCAATCCCGGATGGATTAAAAATCGGATTTCCGTATCTTCTTTTTCAAATATTTCCAACATTTTATAAACATAATAATCACTATAATAACAAAGCGGATTGGAAGTGTTTAACTTCAGACCAAGATTAATCGCATCAATCGCCTGTTGATAGAAACGAGAAGTATCTTCCAGATTCTGATAGAAGTTACTGATTCCAGCTTTTAAATTATTAGCAGAGAGATAGTCTTTTAGCTGCGAAAGTTCATATTCACTGAACCCTTGATATAAGTCTTTATTAATTAGAAATACAATCGTGTCTTCATAGATGACATAAATACTTCCAGAAAAAATGCGTTTCAAATGTTCCAAAATCACTTCTAACTGCAAATGAGAGGAACTTTGTGCAGATGGTGGTATGGCTATAATATAGAAAGAACTTTTAAGATTATAGCCGAGTACCTCCAGACGTTCCTTGAGATTTTCAATATTATTCTGTGGGTTGCGAAGTAAATCTACAAGAAAATAAGAGTACATAACCCCTTTGTTTCTTGTGTAAGCAGGATCTTTCTGAAGTTCGAGTGATACCAGTTTACAAAAACGATGGAAGAAATCAGGAACATAGTCTTCAAAAGGATGTTCAGATTCCAGCATCATGACATGACCTACTTCAATATTTTGTATGTGGATCGCATCTACAAGCATACCGGTGTGAACAAGTTCGCTTGTATAGTAATAAGGGTGATTATATTTTCGAACCATTTCATCCAGATGATTAGCGCGGATAGAAGCAATTCCTTGTTTACTAATATAACCAGATTTGCTTTCTTCACGAAAGAAATCATTATCCGGAACAATACCGGCAGAGATGGCCAGATATTTATTTTGTAAATCAACAACATAGATTGGATTACCAAATATTCTTGAAGCAGTGTCTACCAGATATTGAAGTCCTTTTCCAGAAAAAGAGGCATTTAATAGGAGATGCATACCTGCAGTGATCTGTTGGATTTCTGTTAATAATTCCATAGCAGTATTAAAAAGTGCAGCCTGCGAGAAGGAGGTGCCAAAATATAAAATAGTGAAGCAACTTTGCTCGTATATGGAGAAATCCAAACGTTCTCCAAAACACATCAAAGTAAATTCAGCATTCGTATTGGCTGCGGGCATTGTGTTTGTAGAAGTCAGATACAGACTTGAAGATTCAAAATGTGGGCGCATCGGGTCAAAAATTCGAACATTGATCATATCACAGACATTGTCAGAATGCCCGAATATTTGCGGCTGATACCCCTTTTCTTTTAGTTTCGACATAAAAATCTGATATTCCATATATACTCCTTTATGAAAAAATCCATTGTGCGTTCGCACAAAAAAATCAAAATTAATCCGTATAATATCATGCTGCGACACGATGAAATCATTAAAATCATTATATATAATTAAGCAAGAATCGTAAAGAACAAAATTCAAGTCGAGCATCCGCGAGACTTGGCGCGTGATTCTGGTCAGCATAAGCTGACACATTCTTTACAGAATCATGTTCATAAGAAAGGATGAAAACAATGAATCAGACGAAATTGGGAAAATACCAGAGAAGCGTTTCTATTATCGGTGTTGGATGTACTCCATTTATGTATACAGTAGATAATCCAGAAACAGACGGACTGACAGAAGGTGAAATGTTTGGATATGCAGCATTGAAGGCAATGGAAGATGCAGGAGTAAATCCACAGGATGTAGATTTTTATTTCCATGGACAGGCAAGTCCTCTGAATGGTTCAAACTATTTAACACCAAACGTGCAGATTTCAAACTGGTTTGGTATGAAAGGAAAAGGTTCTATCCATCACTCAGAAGCATGCTGTACAGGTTATCTTGCAATCGAGCAGGCTGTAAATGCAATTGCATCAGGAAAATATGACTGTGTACTTACGGGTGCCGTTGAGTTTGGTGACAGTACACCAAGTCCGGCTGACAGCGTAGAAACACCAAAGCATCCATATAAACGCGATAAGATGACAATGGATAAATTTTTGAAAACAACATCATGGTTGTATGACCGTACATATACAAGACAACTTATGGCCGGACAGGAATTAATCTATGACGATGCGGCTGAATGGTATGTCCGTACAAGAGGTATTTCAGCAGAGGATATGAATAATACATTGAATGCAATGTGCATTAATAATAGAAGAAATGCTTCTACAAACCCGCTTGCGATTGAAAGAACAACATACGAAGAACTGGCAGAAAAAGCAGGCATGACATTAGATGAGTACATGAATTCTCCATACAATCCGAAAATGGGAGATTTCCTTCGTGCAGGCGGAGTTGAGTTAAAATGTGACGGAGCTGCTGCTTGTATCGTATGTGCAACAGAGAAGATTCCGGAAATCGCAAAGAATTTAAAACATAAACCAATCGAAGTACTTGGAATAGGAAGTGCTGCTTGTGAAGCAACAACACCACATTTTGAAGTTGCTGCAACAGAGGAAGCTGTTCGTCAGGTATACGAAGCAACAGGATTGTCAGGAGATGATCTGGATATTTTCTTTGCAAATGACTTTATTATCACTTCTCATTTGGTATCAGCAGAAATTGCCGGATATCTTCCATACGGAGAAGGATGGAAATATATCTGTGATGGACGTACAGCATGGGATGGTGATAAACCAATCAATACAAATGGTGGAAGAACATCATTTGGACATGCGCATGCTGCATCTGGTCTGGCTGATATGTACGAAGCTTGTAAACAGATGTGGAATGAGTGTGGAGAACGTGAGGTTAAGAAAGTGCCTAAGACAGCAATGCTTCGTGGATATGGCGGAGCACAGAATGTGGCAGCAATCGTGATTCGTACAATGGACTAATAAAGAGGAGGAAGTACCATGGCTATCAAATTGGAGAAAGTCGTAGAGAAATTTTATTTAGGCCTTGAAGAGGGAAAAATCTTAGGTCGTAAGTGTCCAAAGTGCGGACATGTAGAATTCCCACCTGTATATGCATGTAATAATTGTGGAAATTATGAAACAGAGTGGTATGAAATCAGTGGAAAAGCAAAATTACATTCCATCGTATTACCGGCAGCACTTTCTACAAAACCGGAATATAAAAAATTAGGCAAATTCTGTTATGGTGAAGTAGAAATTGAAGAAGGAACAAGATTGAATGCAGTTGTTCGCGGAGTCAGCAGAAAGAACAGAGCAGAGCTGGAAGCTAAACTTCCGGTAAATGTTCATGCAGCAATTGTGGAACGTGATAATGGAGTGAAAACAGTAGTATTTGATTTAGATGAAGAATAAGGAGAACAAAACAATGTCAAGACAGGAAATTTTAGAACAGGTATTAAATATGGTAGCAATGTCATACAAGAAAGATGTAGCAGAGCTTTCAGAAAAAACATCATTTAAAGAGGATTTAGGCGGAGCATCTGTACAGATGGTAGCATTAGTTTCGGAAATTGAAAATGAATTAGATGTGGCTTTGATGTTAGCTGATGCAAGTGCATGTAATACAATCTCAGATCTTGTTGATTTAATCGAGGAAGAAATGTAAATTATTTTACAATTTAAAGAACAAAAGCAGACACATTTTGTAAATGTGTGCTGTTGTTTTGAAAATGTATTTCTTACAATACAAAATGTAAATAAATTACTTTTGGAGGAGAAAAATGAGCGTATTAGATCAGATTTATGCAAAAGCAAAAGAAGATCCACAGCGCGTTGCCTTTCCGGAGGCTGAAAACGAGAAAATGATGCAGGCTGCTTATGAGACAGGAAAAGAAGGATATATCATTCCAATTCTTGTAGGCGATGCTCAGAAAATCATAGAACTGTGCAAAGAGCGCGGATATGAGACAGATGTTTTCAAGATTGTGGATATTCAGGAAGAAGAATACAAAAATAAACTGATTGCAGACTATGTTGCAAAGCCTGAAACACTTTTGAAAGAAAAAGCACTTGGCCGCCGTATGCAGAACCCATTATATTATGCAATGGTAATGCAGGCAGTTGGTGAGGCAGAGGTAACATTTGCAGGAATTGATAATACAACAGGAGATGTACTTTTAGCAGGACAGATGATTATTGGACTGCAGCCGGGAATCAGCACAATTTCAAGTATCGGACTTTGTGATATTCCTGGATTTGAAGGAAGCGAAGGCAGTTTGCTTGCAGTCGGAGACAGTGCAGTATGTACAAATCCAAATGCAGAACAGCTTGCAAGTATTGCAATCTCAGCATGTGATACTGTAAAGGCATTGCTAGACTGGGAGCCAAGATGTGCGATGGTAAGTTATTCTACACTTGGAAGTGGTCAGGGAGAATTGATCGACAAAGTTGTAGAGGCAGTAAAAATCGCAAATGAGCTTCGTCCGGATCTTGCAATCGATGGAGAATTTCAGTTTGATGCAGCAATTTCACCGGCTGTAGCAGCAAAAAAAGTTACAAGAGAAAGCAAAGTTGCCGGAAAGGCAAATGTTGTAATCTGGCCTGATTTAAATGTAGGTAATGTTGGAGTAAAATTGATTCAGCAGTTTGGACATGCAAATGCTTATGGACCAATGCTTCAGGGATTCAACAGTGTGGTTTGTGATTGCTCAAGAGGGGCCCCGGTATCTGAAATTAAAGGTAATATTATTATCAGTGCAGCTCGTGCAGCAGGAAGCAAAACAAAATAATCATTGATTGCAGAAGAATGCAAATAAACAAATAAACCAAAATCGCTACTAAATATATAAATGTAATGCGGGCGCAGTAACATGCGCCCGTAATTACTAGATGGAGAAATGTTATGAGTGAATATAAAGTGTTGACAATCAATCCTGGATCTACATCTACGAAGATTGCATTGTTTGAAGGTGAGAATTGTTTGTTCTCAAAAAATGTATCCCATGATGCGAAAGAACTGGATAAGTTTCAGTCTCTTCCGGAACAGTTACCATATCGTCGTGACACCATTTTACAGCTTTTAAATGAGGCTGGTGTAAAATTGGATGACGTTGATGTATTTGTCGGACGTGGCGGCGGACTGCTCGCTATGGAAGGCGGTACATATGAAGTGACAGATCTGATGCTGGAACACGCAAAAAACAGTGCAAATGGTGTTGTTCATCCGGCAGGTCTTGGTCCACAGCTTGCAAGAGAATTTGCAGAGCAGTATGGTGCAAAGGCAATGGTAGTGAATCCACCGGATGTAGATGAGCTGCAGGATCTTGCCAGAATGACAGGTATAAAGGGTGTGAACCGTATTATACATTTGCACGCATTGAATTTAAAAGAAACCGCAATCCGTCATAGTAAAAATGTGATGAATAAGAAGTATGAGGAATGCAATTATGTTGTATGTCACATTGGCGGAGGTATTTCCGTATCTGCTCACCGCAAAGGAAAAATGATAGACGGATATGATATTGTCGGGGGAGAAGGTCCAATGGCACCAACCCGCTGTGGAAGCATTTCTGTTGCAAATTTATTAAGCTATATGAAAGAAAATAATCTGGATATTGCAGATGTGAAAAAGCTTTGCACAAGAACAGGTGGATTTGTAAGTCACGCAGGTATTTCTGATGCATTGGAATTAACTGTCCGTGCTAAAAATGGTGATAAATATGCAGAAATGCTTTGGAATACAATGATTTATCAGATTGAGAAATGCATTGGTTCTATGGCAGCAGTGTTACATGGGGACGTAGACGGAATTCTTCTTGGTGGCGGAATGGTTTACAATGAAGATCTTGTAAATCAAATCACAGAAGCATGTTCATTCATCGCACCGGTCACAGCATATCCGGGAGAGTTTGAGATGGAAGCTATGGCAGCAGGAGCTATTCGTGTATTAAATGGAGAAGAAAATTTAAAAGTTTATACTGGTAAAAAAGTATGGGACGGATTTGATTGGGAGTAATTGATGGACGCAAAAAAAGAAAAACGAATTCGTATTGGTACATTAGCATTTGGCATCGCATTTATGCCGCCAATATGGGCGGTATTAAGTACATATATCGGAGTGACAACAGGAGCTGTTGCCCTTATTTGTGCAGGACTGTACGTGGCGAATGGAAACAAACGCTCGGATGCATTTAAGATCGCAGCAGGTTTTCTGTGCGGAGATATCTGGGCAGTGTTGGCAGTCTGGATTATGGAAACATTACAGTTTAATCCGGATGTAGAGCTGTACTGTACACTGTTTGTACTTGGTGGACTTGCAGTTCTGATCGGAGAAAATCTTCCGAAATATATCTTTACACCATCCTGGCTGTGTGGATGGGCAATCGGACTTACGATTATGGGTCCGTTGAAAGTGAGTGAGATTGGAACACTCCCGATTCAGATTGGTGTAGCAATGATTGCAGGTGTTGTCTATGTCGGAATTGGTGTAGATGCATTACAGAAATTTTTGATAAAAAAATTAAGTTGAGAGTCAAACAGGAACGGGGAACCATTTAGGGACGGGGTTTAGTGGCTTTTTGTGTAAGCAAAAAAGCCACTAAACCCCGTCCCTAAATGGTTCCCCGTCCCTGTTTAATTCAAACTAGACACATTTTGAAAAAGTGTGCTGTTGTTTCCTTGATAATTTTTCTACAATATAATAAGCAAAGTCGTGATTGGAGAGACATTACCCAATTACGAAAATCAGATATCAGGAGAGGGAAGAGATGAGCAAATCGAAAAAAATAAAAATCATTATCACAATTGTCTGCATCTCATTCATACAGGGATTGCAGTTTTGCGTTTCCCCTGTATTGGGACAGATTCAGGAGCATTATCCGGATGCATCTGTCAGTATGGTGCAGATGCTGGTGACTGCACCTACGTTTTTATCTATCGTAGTTGCAATTATATCAGGTGGTCTTGTTGTTAAGATCAGTAAGAAAAAAATGTTGATTTTTGCCGGTCTGATGGCGGGAATTACAGGATTCTTACCATTTTTGGCAGATAGCTTTATGCTGCTGTTTGTTTCAAGAATTTTATATGGTCTGGCACTTGGACTTTGTATCGCACTGAACACAGCTGTTGTTGCAGAATTTTTCGAGGGAGACGAACGAGTTTCTGTTATGGGAATCCAGGCAGCCAGCGTGGGAGCAGGAATGGTTCTTGTATCTACATTAGGCGGCGCACTTGGTAAATACGGATTCCAGAATGCATACTATCTGAATGTGATAGGATTTATCGCAATGATTCTAATCGCCTTGTTCTTACCGGAAACCGGTACAGCCAAAGTGAGTAAAGATGAAAAAATCGAATTAAACGGAGAAGTATACAAGGTTGCATTTATAGGTGTAGTCGAAATGCTGTTCTTGATTACATTTACAACAAATATTGCAATGCATATCAGTGGAAGTCTTGCCGGAAGTACAACGGTTTCCGGTAATCTGACAGGAGTATTCTCCGGAGCACAGATTGTTATGGGATTGATTCTCGGAGCAATTACAAAAGTGACGAAAAAATATACATTGCCGGTTGCAATGTTATGTTTCTCAATCGGTGGAGTGTTACTTTTATTATTCCCATCAAATTACGTGATGCTGATGATTGGAGCGGTGTTCTGTGGATTCTCACAGGGAATGTTTATTCCTACAGCGATGGTGGAGGTATCCAATGCGGTAAATCCGGCATCTACAACAATGGCAGCGGCATGCATGACATGTGGTAACTGCTTTGGACAGTTGATTTCGCCGACCTTATTGAATGGAGCATCGAAAATGTTATTTGGTGAGGTGACAACATCGCATGTATATTTAATTGCAACAGTCGGGATGACAACTGCAGCAGTTATCGTGATTTTATTGCGTACCAGAAAACAGACAGCATAATATCATAGGCCGAAAAGACAATATAATAGTTCATAGAATGTAGAAAAGTTGAATTTGAAATATAAACAAGGAGGAAGAAACAATGGGCGCTAAGAAATGGAAAGGAAAAGAAAAATATTCAAATTTATTTTCACCAATCCGAATGCGAAATGTACGTGCAAAGAACCGTATTATTGCAGCACCGACAAGTCCGAGTATGATTACAACAGAAGGACATTTTACACCGGAGATGATTGCATATCTGGAAGAAAAGGCTCTTGGGGGAGCAGGAATTGTTACATACGGAGAGGCAATTGTGCATTCTGCAACAGGAAAATCACATAACAAACAGCTTCAGCTTGACTCTTTTGGTGTCAAACAGGGAATGGCACAGGCTGCAAGAGCAATCCATAATGCAGGAGCTTATGCCAACATTCAGCTTTCACATGGTGGTAAATACGGCGGACTTGCAAGTGTTGGTGGAGATCATTTGGATAAATGTAACACTGCTTATGGACCGAGTCACGAGGTTACACCGGTTGGGGAAGTGCAGGAAATGCCAAAAGAACTGATTTTGGAAATTGTGGAGTCTTACAAAAAGGGTGCAAAACTATGTAAAGACTGTGGATTTGATATGGTTCAGGTTCATGCAGCACATGGATGGCTGTTCTCTCAGTTCTTATCACCTGTATTCAATCAGAGAACAGATGAATTCGGTGGTTCATTGGAGAACAGAGCGAGATTCCTGCTTATGGCACTTGATGCGGTAAGAGAAGGTGTCGGACCGGAATTTCCAATCGAAATCCGTCTGTCTGGAGATGATCTGACAGCAAATGGTCTGGGAATGGACGAATGTATCAAAGTTGCAGAGATGGTAGATGACAAGGTTGATCTGATTAATGTATCTTGTGGAAATCACGAAGATCCGGATATGTTCTGTCGTACACATCCTTCTGCATTTTATAAACGTGGTGTAAATGTTTATCTTGCGACAGCAATCAAAGAACATGTAAAAACACCGGTTGCCTGTGTCGGTTCCTTAAATGATCCTGCACAGATGGAAGAAATCATTGCAACAGGTCAGGCAGATATGGTAGAAATCGGACGAGCACTTCTAGCCGACCCATATCTTCCAAAGAAAGCATTGGAAGGAAGAGAAGATGACATTACACCATGTCTTCGTTGCTATGAGTGCTTTGGAGAGACAGGAAAGAGTGAGACAGTAAAATGTTCTGTAAACCCGACAATGGGACAGCAGCTTCCTGAAAAATATCCAAGAAAAGCACCTAAGCAGAAGAAACGTGTATTAATTGTTGGCGGAGGTCCGGCAGGTATGGAAGCAGCTATTACAGCAGCAAACCGTGGTCATGAAGTAACACTTGCAGAGAAAGCAGATAAACTCGGTGGAAACTTATATCCTGCATCTGCACCATATTTCAAAAAAGATATTGCAGATTTCTGCAAGGTGATGATCAATCGAGTAGAAAAATCAGCAATAAAAGTAATGCTGAATACAGAAGTAACACCGGAATTTATCAAAGACTTTGATCCAGATGCACTGATCGTTGCAATCGGTTCTTATGAGGCAAAACCGTCAATTAAAGGTTTAGACAGAGATAACGTTGTAATGGCAATCGAAGCAGAACTTCATCCGGAAAAACTTGGCAAGAAAGTCGTTATCATGGGTGGCGGTCTGGTAGGAACAGAAGCTGCCGTATCTTTCCATCATGAAGGAAAAGAATGTGCAGTCATTGAAATGCGTTCCGAAGTTGCAGCAGATGCGAACTCATTCTATCGTGGAGGTCTTATGCCTGAGGTAAACAAATCAGCAGAATTATATACGAATACAACAGTAAAAGAAGTAACAGATGAAGGTGTTGTATGTCAGAGAGATGGAGAAGAATTTGTTGTAAAGGCAGATACTGTAGTATGTGCTCTTGGATTCAAGTCAGCATATGACAAAGTCGATGAGCTTTGTGAATTGGTTGATGAGAATTATGTAATCGGAGATTGCAAGAGTGTTGGACTGATCTACAATGCAGTAAACCAGGGATATTATACAGCGATGAGTCTGTAGAACATTGGCCGTTGGGTGGCCGTTGGGGACGGAGTTTGTGGTACAAACTCCGTCCCTTTGGCTTACTATAAAGAGAATTTGATATAGACCACCGGGGAAAATAACGAGCCACAAACTCCGTCCCCAGTGGTCAACAGTGGTCAATCAATCTGTATCAGCATAATCTCATGCTCCTGCAATACCTCTTGCAGAATCAGTGTATTATTCTCCGCACAAAGCGTTTCATTCTTTCTGTGTGGGATACTTTTACGCTTCAGATAAGATATCTCATCTAAGGTCAATTCAAGATCGGTTCCGAGACGTTTCCATTCATCCAAAATACTGCCAAAGTTCGGGCCGAATAGTTGTTTCCGAATTCGATAATTCTTGTTTGAAACTCCTTGGAGACGAAGTGTGATTTCCAATGCATCGCGGTCATTGAAAATAATTTGTTCATCATTCATTCCAATGGCGGCTTCATCTTTGGAATAGTATTCATAATTTAATGACTTATTATTGAAAAGAAGGATGGCAAAATGTCCGAGCTCATCTTTTGTAATAATATAATGGTCATTTCGTTCAATGAGATAATTGTGCAGCTGTTTAAAGAACAGCAGTGCATAATACGGGGGTTTACAAAAACCATCAGAACTAAGCAGACCACATGCACCATTTAGAATACGGTTTGCATCCATGTCACCTGCAAAAATGTCGCTTGCATACCAGTAACAAATATCCTCTGCTTCTCCGAGCGTATCAACCATCTGATTTATCATAATAGCCGCTTTTGAAGCCATATCGTTAAGTGAATTTCGATGGACAAAACTAAGATTCCATTCAATGACAACGATTGGGCGTTTTGGAAAACCACTCTCTGCTAAAATGGAGTGCATTTCAGATAGATCGTTCGAAAAAAAGTGGTCGATATTTTGACGAATCGCGTTCATTTTTGTCGGTTCCTCTGCTTCACGATAGGGAAATGAATTCATCGTGATGAAATCAGGCATATGTCTGGCATTGGCCCAATTGCGATAAAATTGAATGACCGTATCTCTGTGAACAGAAGGGCTGTATCCGACACCACCGATTGAGGCATTCGGGACTTTGGAGCGAACAGTTTCGAAAAAATCATCCCATAGGTTATTAAATTCTCCGGAAAGTCCAAGTAAGGATTGTCTATATACAAAATACCAGATTACAAATTTCCAATTCGTTACTTCTTTTAAACCATATCGATTGACTACATGATCTAATAACTTTTCGATGACGTGATTGAATTCACGAGAATCCGAAAAGAAATATGCGGTAGACATTTCATGAATTTCATTTAGTTTCTTTAAAATATTTAAAACTTGATTATCGATAACAATCATCGGACGGATTCCATTTTCTACAAGAAAATCCAAAACATGGTCGAGATTAACAAAATTCAGTTGCGTTGTCTGATCTGAATCCAGAAGAGAAAATTCTGGAGAAAACAGACCGTTGATACAGCCATATTGAAAATCCAGAGTATGCTTTAAAAATTGAATTTGTCTTTGATAGGTTCCGGATAGAATACGGGAGGCAAATCCAAGATAAATCATGGAACCCCAAGGATTTTTAAATTCTTTTCCCTTGACACAGTCGATATCAGCGGACTGAAGTCTGATTTTTTGCTCTTTTACTACGACCATTCTTGTTTTGGAGCGGTATTCATTTAGAATATCAGCAGATTTTTTTGAAATTTGTATCTCCAGATGAGTATTGCGTATGGCATGATTTTTACGATATTCACCAGGGGAGAGGTTGAAATTCTGTCTGAAAATTTTGTTAAATTGCGAGGCTGTTGAAAATCCATTATTTAGTGCGATATCTGAGATTGATAACTGACTTCCGGTTAAATCCGATACAGCATGGCGAAGGCGAATATTTGTTATATACTGTACAAAGGTGATTCCGGTGTTTTTCTTAAAAAGCCGGGACAGTGATGTTGGGGCAATATGAATCTGTCTGGCAGCATTCGGAAGTGTAATATGTTCCGAAAAATGTTCTTCAATGTAAGAAAAAACATAATCAAGCCGTTCATCGGAAGTCTCGAGCAAAGGTTGCTTGTCGGATAACAGAAAAGAACAAATCAGGTGATCGCAAATTTTATATAGAATACTTAGTTTCTTTGCACTCATTTCTTTCATATCAAGTGCGTATTCCCCAAGCAAGTCATAGATCAAATAGCGTAGTTGTTCATACTTTACGCTAGAATGCCGCGAACTACAACATTGAAAATATGGAAGTTGTTTATGTGTTAATTTCCGAAATAGTTCTGCACGAACAGAAATTAGTAGCATAAAGCTTCCGGGAGAAGTTTGCAGCTTAAAGTGTCGATTCCAATTGATCATTAGAATATCTTTTTCGGATAAATGATTTGTTTCAGCAGTTAATGTTACAGTAGCGCTGCCGTGAATGATAAATAGAAGCAAATATTCATTTTGTATATCATCCATTGTAATCGAATTTTCATAAAATTTGATTTCGAAATCATTCATTATATAAAAAACCTCCTTTGAAAAGCTATAATATGACAAAATATTTGTTATATTATAACAAGTAATGGATGCGTGGTCAATTTTGGATAAAAGATGACAAGAAAAAGATGAATGAAAAGGAGAAAAAAATAAAGAAATTTATTAAAATGAAACCACTGGGGACGGAGTTTGTGGCTTTTTGAATGTCCCTAATGGTTGTAGAAAGATAAAAAAGACCAAAGGGGACGATGTTTGAGCCAAAAACTCCCTTCCCAATGGCAATGAAAGGGGATAAACTTATGAGTTACAAATTAAATAATCCAATTATTCCAGGATACTATCCGGATCCTTCTATCATTCGTGTGGAGGATGATTTCTATCTGGCTTGTTCCAGTTTTGAGATGTTTCCAGGAATTCCGATTTTTCACAGCAAAGATCTTGCACACTGGGAGCAGATTGGAAATGCGCTGACGGAAGAAAATGGATTCCATATGGAAAAAAATTGTGGAGTCGGAGGTCTGATGGCGCCTACAATCCGTTATAATAATGGAACGTATTATATTATTAATGCTAATTTCGCTGACAAGGGAAATTATATTTGTACAGCAAAAGACCCGGCAGGTCCGTGGTCAGAACCACATTGGATGGATGACGTCCCGGGAATTGATGCATCTATTTTCTTTGACAATGACGGTAGTTGCTATGTTATGGGAACAGGAGATGTCTGGGATAACTGAACCGGTGTGAAAGAAAGAGGAATCTGGCTTGCACCATATGATATTGAGAATTTCCGCGTGACAGGCGAGCCTTATACGATTTATAACAGTGCTATGAGAGGCGGGGCATCTCCGGAAGCTCCACATCTGTATCATATCGGAGATTACTATTATTTGATCATTGCAGAAGGTGGTACAGAACATTATCATGCGGTAATGGTGGCAAGATCAAAAGAACTCTTCAGCTTTTTTGAAGGAAATCCGGCAAACCCGGTTATGACACATAGACATATGGGATTCAAAAGCCTAATCATTAATGTCGGACATGCTGATCTCGTAGAGTTAAAAGATGGAAGCTGGTATGCTGTGATGCTGGGTTCTCGTTTAATCGATGAAAAATATAAAAACCTGGGACGAGAAACATTTATTTGCCCGGTTATATGGGAGAGGGAATGGCCAGTATTCAGTCCGGAGACAGGAAAAATCGAATGGAGCTATGATGGTCCGGAATCTTTGGAAGAAACAGTTTATCCAGAAGAAAATAAGTTTGACGATTTTGATGAACAGAAATTGCCACTTTATATGACATTTTGGGGAACACCTGGTAAGGAGTGCTGGAAAATTGAAGATTCTTGCCTGAAATTAAAATGTATTCATCAGAGACTGGACGATGATCTAGAACAGATGGGCATGGAAGGCACTTTATCGGATGATAAATATGCTGCTTTTGTAGGACGACGTCAGTGCAAAATGGATACTACAATTACAACACGTATGACATTTGTTCCAGAAGGACAGGAGAGCGCGGGAATTGCGGTTGTACAGGCAATGAACCATCAACTCCATGTAGAACGTGCCTGTGAAAACGGAAAACAGGTTGTACGTGTAAAACTGATCACAGCAGATTATCAACAGCCACCATATTTTCCGGGATTTACAAGCACGACAAATCTTGAAAATATTTGTACAGTGGAGTATGATAAAGATACAATTGTATTACAGATTGAAATGCATAATGAAGATTTCACGATTCGATATGGAGAGTCGGAAGAAAATCTGAAAGAATTGTGCAAGGCTGACGGATCTTTGATCAATCCAGAAAAGGTTGGGTGCATGTGCGGAACAGTGCTTGGAATGTATGCGACGGGAAATGAAGAGGATTCAGAAAATACGGCAGCGTTTGATTGGTTCCGTTGTGAATAGGGACGAAGTTAAGGGCTTTTTAGTGACCCACATGACCCAAAACTATATGATAAAATTAAAAACCACAGGGGATGGAGTTTAAGCCAAAAACTCCGTCCCCTGTGGTTTTCTATGCTTCCTCAAGAAATGTATCCGTACCACTTACATAATAAGCACCCATTCCAGGAATATGCTTTTTAAAAGTATCTCCTTGTACATGTGCAAGGAAATCTTCCTGTGAATCCCAGTGAGAAACAAAAGTAACTTCATCCTGAGCTTCCGGGTTTACTAAAACTTTCATTCCGTGGCATCCTTTGTCGTGTGCAGCGGCATCTTCGGCAAATGCCTTTGCCAATGGTAAATAAGCGTCTCTGTCGGTTACGATGTTTGTTGTAATTACTGTTGTCATGATTAAAATCCTCCCTTTTGTCTTCAAATTTATATATCAATCATAGTAAAAAAGAAAAGTATGTGTCAATTGAAATAAGATAAAAACAAAAAGAGGTCAAGAACGCATATCGTAATTATGACATAGGAAGAAGTGAAAAAAGGAGAAAGGTAACAACACAGTAAAAAATGAAGTGGATTTGATGTATACACAACATTGAAAAGAACATATAATATGAACCAGAGAAATGTGTTTTTGAACAAGAAAATAAAGACAAAACACGAAAATAAAACTCAGGAGGAAAATATTATGCGAGTAAAACAGATTACAAATGTAGACGGATTTTATAAGGCGTTGGCAAAATGCCAGGGAAGAGTGGAACTGATCACAGATGACAGAGACGTATTGAATCTGGCATCTACGCTGACACAGTTTATCGGACTTACTACTGTATTCAGTAACCCAAATATTGAGGCATATGAAATCGTTTGTTACAATCCGAATGATTTTCAGTATATCAAAGAATTTCTTGTTCCGGTAGAAAAATAACTCTATAGGAAAATAATAGAATACATACTTATATAGAAGAAGGACTTCTTGTTATTGGTGAATTTTACTAAAACAAAAGTCCTTCTTTTGTGCATGATTTCGTGAAAATTCACAATGTCATCAAAAGGAAGTCAAATTATGACCTGGAAAAGAGAAAACTGACTTCATAAGGTCATTTTCGGACTAAAATAAGTAAAAAATAGAATGGCAGGAGCTCATGCAGACTGGTAAACTTAGGTCAAATCTTGAGACAGACATACAAGGAGGAAAAAATATGAAAGCAAAAAAGATTATGGCGATGGCAATGGCCAGTGCAATGATTCTGTCACTGACAGCATGTGGAGGAAGTTCATCTGACAGTTCATCAAAAGGAGATTCGTCTAGTTCGGATTCAAAGACCACAGTAAGTGTTGTTGAACCAAATAAGGATGCGGTAAATACGGAAAAGACAGATGAAACATTGACAATAGGTCTATCGTCTGAACCATCATCTCTGTACGGAGCAGCTGTAGGCAAGACAGAAAATGAGGAACAGATTATTGGTAATGCAATGTTGGATTCACTTGTAAAAATCAACTACTCAACAAATGAGGTTGAGCCAAGTCTTGCGACAGATTGGGAATGGACAGATGATACACATCTGAAATTCACACTCCGCGATGATGTAACAATGAGTGATGGAACTCCACTTGTTGCTGATGACGTAGTTTATACATGTAACAATATTTGGGTAGCTCAGAATACAACAAATGATACAGGTAAATATATTGTTGGAGCAACTGCTGATGATGAACATACAGTAACAATCGAGTTCAATACAACAGCACCTGATTTTGTGAAGATGCTGAGTTGGGTAAGCTTTGGAATCGTATCTGAAGATGAGGTCAACGCAGCAGGTGGTCTTGAAAAAGTTTCGACAAATCCAGTAATCGGAAGTGGTCCATACAAATTCAAAGAGAGGAAGAATGGACAGTCAGTTACACTGGAAAGAAATGATAACTATTGGGATAAAGATTATGCGGGATATTACAAAGAAATCGTATTTACATTTACAAGTGATGCAGCTGCAAGGGAGATGGCTGTGGAATCCGGAGATGCTGATATTGCATACGATATGCCAGTAAGTCAGGCTGCTACATATACAGAAAATGATTCTGTAAATACAACGATTTATGACTTTGGTCAGACAACACATCTGTGGTACAACATGGGCGACAATGCAGGTGCAACAAAAGACGAAAAAGTTCGTGAAGCAATTGATAAAGCACTAGACTTTGATGCAATCGCACAGGTAGGAACAGCAGGATTCGGTGAAGCATCACTTTCATACTGGGATCCAAGCTGTGACTACTACACAGAGAACTATACAAAAGAGGAAAGAGCTGTTGATGTAGACGGAGCAAAAGAACTTCTTGACGAAGCCGGATATGGTGACGGAGTTGAGATTACAGCATTAGGACTTCAGGACAATACACCGGTATTAACTGTAATGCAGGCAAATCTTGCAGAAGCAGGTATTACATTGAAAATTGATACACCGGATACAGCACAGTTTGTAGAAGATGCATTTGGTGGAAATTATGATTTAATCTGTGTTGGAGATATGCCAGCAATCAGAACACCTGCAACTGTAATGACATTTCTTTCGAAATTAAATGTCGAGGGTCCTGGTATGGTTATCGGTGGACCAAAATGGACATCAGATGAATTTGATTCAACAATCTCTGAACTGATCAGCGAATCTGATATAGATAAGGCTACAGAGTTGGCAACAAAACTGGATGAGATGGTAAAAGATGAGACAATCTGTTCAAATCTGTATCCGGAAATGAAAGCAAGTGTATATGCAAAAGATTTGAAAGGATATAACACAATCGAAAGAGGTTTTGTTGACGTAACTGGATTTTACGAATAAGCGAGAAATAACCAGATTCTTGAGTTGCCCGGAGATGAAAGTCTCCGGGCAATATTTGAAAAATTGAAAATAGGAGAATGATCTATGCTGAAATATATAATAAAAAGAATCCTGTATCTGATTCCGATTTTATTTGGTGTATCGATTATCATTTTTGCACTGAAGACATTTACTCCTGGAGATCCTGCAAGACAGATCTTAGGAAACAGTGCATCAGAAGCACAGGTTCAGGAAAAAAGAGAGGAACTTGGGTTAAATGATCCGGTTCCGGTACAGTATTTTAATTATGTTAAAGGGATAGTAACAAAAGGTGATTTCGGTGATTCTTATAGAACTGGAAAACCCGTATTATCTGAGATTGCTCCAAGACTTTTGACATCTGCCAAGATTACATTGGGAGCAGTTCTGATTGGAGCGGTGCTTGGTGTATTACTTGGTATTATATCTGCACTAAAGAAATACACGTGGATTGATTCGGGAGTACTGGTTATATCCATGTTCTTCCAGTCGGTTCCGGAGTTCGTTGTAGCTTTGGTGTTGATTATGCTCTTCGCTGTAAACTTACATATTTTACCTGCAAATGGTATTGATACATGGAAAGGTTATATCATGCCGATGCTCTGTATCGGATTGTCTTCCGTTGCAAGTTACACACGTATTACACGTTCTTCTATGCTGGAAGTATTGGGAGAAGATTATATCAGAACAGCACGCGCAAAAGGACAGTCAGAGAAAAACATTACTTATCATCATGCACTTCGTAATGCCATGATTCCGGTTGCACAGTCAGTTGGAACCAGCCTTGGTAATACAATCGGTGGAGGAATGGTACTTGAAACAGTATTTGGTGTTCCCGGAGTTGGAAAATATATTGTAGATTCCATTACACAGCGTAACTATCCGTCAGTGCTTGGTGGTGCATTGATTATCGCAATTGTACTGACTTTGATCAATCTGTTGGTTGATATCAGTTTCGTATTGATTGATCCACGTTTGAAGACAACAATCATTGCCGGTGGAAAAGCAAAGAAACGTAAAAAAGTGAAAGCAACAGCGTAGGAGGAAAAAGATATGTCAAAAATGAGAACTCCTGCAATGGAGAAAATAGAAAAGAAAAATGCTAAAAGAAAGAAACCGGTGAAATCCACACCGATGCACGAATCATGGAAACGATTCAAACGTAACCCAACGGCGTTGATTGGACTGGTTGTAGTCTGTATTTTGATTCTTGTTGCAATCTTTGCACCGCTGATTGCTCCGTATGATTATAAGGCACAGGACTATGGGGCAATGATGCAGGCACCAAGCAGCGCGCATTTCTTTGGAACAGACCAGTTTGGACGGGATATTTTCAGCCGAGTTATTTATGGAACAAGATATTCTCTGATTATTGCTTTGTTCTGTACAATCGCAGCGTTGTTCAGTGGAGGTCTTCTTGGAATTATTGCCGGATATTTTGGTGGAACAGTAGACACGATTATCATGCGTGTCATGGATATCTTTCAGTCTATTCCAATGATCATGATGGCAATGTGTATCGTAGCAGTACTTGGAAATGGTATTCCACAGCTGGTAGCAGCAATTATGTTCGCATCTATGCCGACCATGGCAAGAAATAACCGAGCAGCAATCCTTCGAGTTCGAGGCAGTGATTATATTGAATCTTCAGAAGCAATTGGTGTAAGCCAGATTCAGATGATTTTGAAACATATGATTCCGAATGCAGCAGGAATTATGATTATTTATTTTGTTGGATTTTTAGCTGTATCTATTATGATGATGTCATCTATGAGTTACATTGGTGTAGGTCTTACAGCACCAACTCCGGAATGGGGCTTGATTTTGAATGATGGTAAAGCATATCTGACATCAGCACCATATATGATGATGTTCCCTGCATTGATGATCATGATCACATGTTTCGCATTCAACTTGATGGGTGATGGACTGCGTGATGCATTCGATCCGAAAATGAAATAAGGAGCGGGATAAAGTATGAGCGAAAATATGTTAAATATAGAAAATCTTGTAATTCATTACGAGACAGACGAAGAAGTAGTGGAAGCTGTGAATAACATCAGTTTCCAACTGAAAAAAGGTGAAGTTCTTGGGCTGGTAGGTGAGACTGGTGCAGGAAAAACAACCACAGCATTAGGAATTATGGGTTTGCTTCCATCTAAGGTAGGACATGTGATTCAAGGTAAGATTGAATTAGATGGAGAAAACTTATTTGATAAATCTGAACGAGAAATGCGCAAGATCCGTGGTAAAAAAATCTCCATGATTTTCCAGGATCCAATGACAGCGCTGAACCCGGTAAAAACAGTCGGAGATCAGATTTCTGAAGTAGTTCTTTTGCATAATCATTGTTCAAAAGCAGAAGCATTAAAACGTGCACAGGATATGTTAGCAATGGTAGGAATCGTACCAGAGAGATATAAAGATTATCCACACCAGTTTTCCGGTGGTATGAAACAGCGTATTGTCATTGCAATCGCACTGGCATGTGAGCCAGAACTTCTGATTGCAGATGAGCCGACAACAGCTTTGGATGTAACAATTCAGGCACAGATTCTGGATATGATGAGATCACTGCAGAAGAAACATGGAACTTCTATGATTCTAATCACACATGACCTTGGTGTTGTTGCAGAGATGTGCGACCACTGTGCGGTTATGTACGCAGGTGAACTAGTAGAATATGGAACAGTAGAAGAAATCTTTGATCATCCGAAGCATCCATATACAAAAGCACTGTATCAGTCAATTCCATCTCTGGATAAAGATGTAGACAGACTGCATGTGGTTCCGGGTATGGTAACGGATCCATCCAATCTTCCTGAGTATTGCAGCTTCGCGGATCGATGCGAATCAAAATGTGGAATGTGTGAAAAAGCAGACCCTGAGATGATCTGGCTAAATGAAAATCATTGTGTAAAATGTTTACAGTACACAAAAGAATGGGAGGGAAAAATAAATGAGTAATTTACTTGAAATTAAAAATCTGAAAAAATATTTTTCTACTCCAAGAGGGGAACTGCATGCAGTTGATAATGTCAATCTGAATATCGAAAAAGGAAAAACGATTGGTGTTGTAGGAGAGTCCGGATGTGGAAAATCTACACTTGGAAAAACTCTGATGAGATTACATACACCAACTTCCGGTGAGGTATTATATAATGGCGTGGATATTGCAAGTATGCCGATGAAAGAGTTTAAACAGAAATATCGAACCAACATCCAGATGATTTTCCAGGATCCATATGCATCTTTGGATCCACGTATGAATGTGTTGCAGTTGATTGAAGAACCAATCAAAGTAAACCATAAAGATATGTCAAAAGCAGATGTGACAGCCAGAGCAAAAGAGATGATGGAGCTGGTAGGACTGGCAAAACGTCTGGAAGGGGCTTATCCACATGAGTTGGATGGTGGAAGACGTCAGCGTATCGGTATTGCAAGGGCATTATCATTGAATCCGGAATTCATTGTCTGTGATGAGCCGGTATCAGCATTGGATGTGTCTATTCAGGCACAGATTCTGAATCTGCTGCAGGATTTGCAGGCTGAAAGAGGACTGACTTATATGTTTATTACACATGATATGTCTGTTGTAAAACATATTTCAGATGATATTGCAGTAATGTATTTGGGACAGTTGATCGAGAAGTGTCCGGCAAATGAAATCTTCAAAAATACAATTCATCCGTATTCACAGGCACTGCTTTCAGCAATTCCGATTCCGAACGTGCATGTGAAAAAAGAGAGAATGATCCTGAAAGGTGAGCTGACATCACCGATCGATCCAAAGCCATGCTGTCGTTTTGCGGCACGTTGTCCATATGCGACAGAGGAATGTATGGCAAAAGAACCTGAATTACGCGAAGTAAAACCAAATCATTTCGTTGCATGTCATTATGCAGAAAAATTTATGAAATAGAGAGAAATAGATTATGAAGAAAGTGATACGAACATCGGATTTTCCAATCGTACGTACAAAACAGGGGAAACTTCATGGATATCAGGAAGATGATGTATTTCACTTTTATGGAATCCGATATGGAAGAGCAAAAAGATTTCAGCTTCCTGAACCGGAACCAAAATGGGATGGAATCCGGGATGCAAAAGCTTATGGTTACATTTGTCCATTGATGCCGGAAGAGGAACAGCCGGAGGAGAGCCCGATGGCAGCACCGGGAAATTCCTTTGAGATGCAGCATGTGTACTGGCCGATGAAAGAGCAGTGCTTATATTTGAATGTTTGGACGAAACATCTCGATAAAGAAGCAAAGAAACCAGTTATGGTATGGCTGCATGGAGGCGGCTTCTCTTGTGGTTCATCTATAGAAATTCCAGCGTACAATGGTCATAACCTTTGTGATTATGGCGATGTTGTAATAGTAAATTTGAATCACAGGCTGAATTGTCTTGGATTTTTGGACTTGAGTTCTTTTGGTGAAAAATATAAATATTCTGGATGCGTCGGAATGGCAGATATTGTATTAGCCCTTCAATGGGTGAGAGATAATATTGAAGCATTTGGTGGAGATCCGGATAATATAACAGTAGCAGGGCAATCCGGCGGTGGTGGAAAGGCAACAGCTTTGTTACAGATGCCACCGGCAGACGGACTCTACCACAAAGTGATTTCACAAAGCGGAGCACTTCGCAATCGACCGGATACAAACATTGCAGATGAGAAAAAACACTGGCAGACACTTGGAGAAAAGACAGTTGAAGTACTTGGTTTAACTAAGGAAAATATTGATAGCATCGATGAGATCCCGTATGAAACATTGGCAGAAGCTGTAGTGCAGGCCGGAAAAGAATTGGGAATGCCACAAGGAATGATGCTTTTTGAACCTTCACCGGTAGAAGGATATTATGAAGGTCTTGCGAGTATTGTAGGATTCAGGGAAGAAACAAAACAGATTCCGGTTATGGCAGGAACAGTGTTGGGCGAATTTTCATTCATGCATTATCTGGGAGATAAAAAACAATATACCGAAGTAGAAAAATATAATATTCTTGAACAGACATATGGGAAGTATACCATGAGCATTATAAAGGAGTTCCGAGAACTTTATCCCAAATTAGATATTTTATATGCACTTAGTGTAGATACATTATTTCGCCTACAGACACTTGCATTTTTAAATCAACGTTCTCAGTTTTCAAAAGCAAAATGTTATAACTATATGATGAATTTCATTATTCCATATATGGATGGTCTTGCTCCGTGGCATTGTAGCGATATTCCATATGTATTTCGTAATGTTGAAATGGAACCGGCACATTGTACAGGATATCAATATGCAGAAAAACTTCAGAAAAAAATTAGTAAGGCATGGGTTGCTTTTATGAAAAAAGGAAACCCATCAACAAGATCCTTGAGATGGAGCCCATATACAAAGGAACATCCTAATAGGATGATATTTGCAGAAGAATGCGGTATAGAAGAAAAGGATGATACTAAATTATTGAAACTTATCAGCAGGTAAGTCAAGTGTGCCTGTTAGGGACGGGGTTTAGTGGCTTTTTTGCTCGCAAAAAAGCCACTAAACCCCGTCCCTAATTGGCATCCCAGAGCAAAAATCCTACTATTTTTTTTGTCATATTTGTATAGAAAGAAATAATAAATAACAAAATCCACGGTATATTCAACAAATTAAGGAATGGATTTCAAAATTTCTGATTGCTATAATCATAAGATAGTAAAAGAGAAAAGTTTTCTTCGTAAATATGATACAAAAAGTATAACTTTAGGAGGAGCTATGGAACAGGATACGAGAAGGGATAAACTAAAACTTAATGTTTTGAATGAAGTGGATGAATTGGAACATTTTCATCAGGATATTGAATTGCTGTATGTTCTGGAAGGAAAATTGGATGTTGTGATTGGAGAACAGACAACACATATGAAGGAAAATGATGTGTTGGTAGTGAATGCGAACAAAAAGCATGCACTGAGTGGTTCAGAGAATGTTCTTTATATGCAAATTATGATTTCATATAATTTGGTCAGTGATGTATTAAAAAGTATTGATATCATTTTCTGGTGTGATTCTACAAAAGATGAAAGCGAACGTTATGATGAACTAAGAAATATTTTACGTGTACTATTGAATCATTATCTTGAAACTCATGGTAATACAGCTAATTTCGGGCATATTGCATTATGTTATCGTGTTATGGATATTTTATCAATGTATTTTCTTGTACAGGCGGCCGATCGGGAAAATATGGATGATAAAGATAAATTTGAAGATCGGATTGTGCAGATAAATAATTATATTCGAGCAAATTATAATCAGGCAATCAGTTTAAAAGATCTGGCAGATAAATTATATTTATCCAATGGTTATCTCTCCAGATTTTTTAAACGAAATTACGGGATGAGTTTTGCAGAATATTTGACCAATATTCGCCTGTTCCATGCTGTGGACGAGTTGTTGTATTCTAATGCACCAGTTACAAGAATTGCATATGATAATGGTTTTGCCAGTGTAGCGGTGTTTAACAAGGTGTTTAAAAAAGCATATGGGGAAACTCCGTCAGTAATGAGAAAAAAGGCAAAAGAGCAGAAAGAAGAGTATACGGAAGAAAAGAGAAATCCAGAGATTGAAAAGAGATTGGAAAAACATTTTATTGTAGATAAATTACCAAAGGAAAATTTAGAGCAAAAAGGGAATCGGCAAGGTGAACATTCCGTCTTAAAAAGTGAAAAAATAAAAAATATCTGGGGAAATACGATTAATGTAGACGTGGCATCTGAGCTTCTGCGTTCAGAAGTACAGGAACATATAATGATGTTAAAACAGGCATTTAATTTTCAGTATATACGTTTCTGGAATGTTTTTTCACCAGAATTTTTGATTGATATGGATAATCAAAATGGAAATTATAATTTTACAAGATTAGATTTAGTATTTGATTTTCTAGTGAATCAAGGGTTAAAACCACATATGGATCTTGGAATGAAACCACATATGATTCTTTATAATCTTCAAAGCATACGAGTTTGCGATGAAAGAGAAAAAAGTTATCTACAAGTTGAATTTATGGATTTGAAAAAAATGGAACATTTTTTGGATGCATTGATGCAACATTTAATCTATCGTTATGGAAGACGCGAAGTTGACACATGGAGAATGGAATTCTGGTTCAATGAAGGTTTGTGGAGCAGACAAGCCTTTGCAGAATATTTTGAGCAATTCGGTATGATTTATCAAACTGTGAAGAAATATAGTGAAGGAATGCAGGTAGGGGGTTCTGGATTGAGGCTGGATTTAAATGCAGAGCTTAGAGAACAGTTCTTAAAAGAGTGGAACAGTTCGCAACATCGTCCAGACTTTCTTTCGGCATATATTTTCCATTATGAAAGAGGGAAAGAAGACCAAGATTGCTATGCGAAAAGAAGTGCAGATAATGAGTTTGTTCTTCACAGAGTTTTGCATTTGAAAGAGCAAATGCAAAAAGTTGGAATGAATGATATCAAATTATACATTACAGAATGGAATTTTACGTTATCAGTTCGAAATTATTTGAATGATAGTTGTTTTAGTGGTGCATATATAATCAAGAATGTATTAGATTTGTATGGCAAGGTTGACGATATTGCTCATTTTGTGGCAACTGACAGGACACAGCAATATTATGATTCCAACGAATTGTTATTTGGAGGAACAGGGATTCTTTCAAAGGACGGAATATTAAAACCATCAGGTTTTGCTTTTGATTTTTTGAGTCGTCTCTATCCATATTATATAGGACAAGGAGAAAATTATTTGATATCTACAGACCAACATGATTCGTATGGAATCATTTGTCATAATCAGAAAGCTCTTGGATATAACTATTATTTTACAAAAGAAGATGAACTGGAGAAAGAACATCTGTGGAGATATTTTGAAAATAGAGATGAACTGGAATTAAATCTGACACTGACTGATATGAGTGAAGGAACTTATCAGATTAAAGTGTATCGAATTAATGAAAAAAACGGAAGCGTATTTTCTATCTGGAGTGAGATGGAATATGAAAAACAACTTTCCAGAAATGATATCAAATATTTTCGACGGGCATGTGAGCCGAAATTAACGATACAGAAAATAAAAACAGAAGACAGTAAGATGAATCTGAATATTCAATTGATAGCAAATGAGATTGCTTTTATACGGATTCGTAAAATCTCCTGAGGCAATTAGGGACGGAGTTTGTGGCTTTTTTTGTAAGCAAAAAAAGCCACAAACTCCGTCCTTAATTGCCTCTGAAAACAAGAGGTCAAAATATGCATAGCGATTGATGACTTATGAGGAAATCATCATTATAATGATAATAAAATCAGGTTATAAGAGTAACAAAAAGGGTCACTTTAAGCTAAGCAATAGAAGTTTAAGATTGATAAGATAGTATCAACAAGAGAACAGAAATGTTTTAGCTGAAGGGAGAAGAGAAAATGAGTGAAAACACAAACACGCCAGTACAATCAAGTGCTGCAGCAGTAAATAAGCTGTCTATCTGGACTAAAATTGGATATAGTTTCGGTGAGATTGGATCTCAGTGTTCCTGGACATTGATTAGTTCTTATCTGACAGTATACTATACAGATGTAGTAGGATTAACACCGGTAATTATTTCAGCAATTATGTTAATCGCACGTATTTGGGATGCCATTAACGATCCAATGTTCGGAGCAATTGCAGAGAAAACAAAATCAAAATGGGGACGTTTCCGTCCATATATTTTATGGGGAGCTCCAATCCTTGCATTATTTAACTGTCTGACATTCTTAAATCTGGATATTCCAAATGGTTGGAAAGCAATTTGGTGTGGATTTACATATATCGGATGCGGAATGGCTTATACAGCAGTTAATATTTCTACACAGTGTGTAGCAAATGTAATGACAACTTCTAATGAAGAACGTGTATCTTTAAATGCATTTAAAGGTGTAGGATCAGGATTGATCCAGATGGTCATCAGTGCAGTGACAATGCCGATGATTTTGAAATTTGGTAATGGTTCTGCAGCTTCAGGACACGGATATTTCATGGCTGCATTGGTATTCTCAATTGTATGTATCCCATGTTTCTGGGTATGTTTTGCATCAACAAAAGAGATTATCGGAGCAAACGAGTCAGATAAAAAATCAATTGGACAGACAATGAAAGAACTTGGATATTCTTTCAAATATACATTATCTGACAAAAACGCATTATTCTTGATTCTTGCAATGTTTACATTCCTTACAGGTTTGTTCGGAAGAATCGGTATTATGGCATACTATTTCATTTACATTATGAAAAATCCTGCCCTGATCGCTGGATTTGCAACAGCAATGTCAGCAGGTATGTTAGTAGTAAACTTCTACGCACCATTCTTGTTGAACCGTATTAGTAAAAAATATGTTGGTGCACTTGGATGTATCGCACAGGCATTGTGTTGTGTATTCTTCTATATCATTGGAGAAAACCAGTTGACAAGTATGGTTGTATTATCAGGATTCCTTTATGGAGTAACAAACGTAGTATCAATCACATGCTTTACATTGAGTGCTGAGATTATCGATGATAACTGGCTCAGAACAGGAGTACGTTCTGATGGTGTAATCGTATCTTGTATCTCATTCTCTACAAAGATGGGTAATGCGGTCGGAGGTTCGATTGGAGTACTTGCGCTTAGTGCAGTTGGATATGTTGCAAATTCACAGAACTTAAGTGCAACTGTATTGACAAACATGGATAGAGTAATCAACTTTGCTCCGGCAGCATTCTTCATTGTAGCAGCAATTTTCTTTGCATGTGTCGGAATGACAAAAGAGAAAGCAAAAGCAAATGAAGCTAAGATTGCAGCAATGGCAAAAGCTGAGTAAAAAGTAAATATTTTATACTTAAAAGTGTTGAAGGAATAGATTGTAGATAATCTTTTAGACAATCTGTTCCTTCTTCTTTTTTTGACAGAAAAAATATGATAGAATAAATGAAATGGGAAGGAGCATGAAAGTTATGAAATCAGTAATATCTATTGGAAATCAGGATTTTATATCAATTAGAAAAAACAACTGTTTCTATATTGATAAAACTGATTTCATTAGAGAATGATGGGATAATCAGGATAGTGTTACGTTGATTACTCGTCCGAGAAGATTTGGCAAGACATTGAATATGAGTATGACTGAGTATTTCTTTTCTGTATCATATTCAGATTATGACAGGTATTTTGAGGAACTGAATATTTGGAAAGAGAAGCGTTTCCGGCAATTGCAGGGAACATATCCTGTGATTTCCCTTAGTTTTGCGGATATTAAGGCGACAAATTATGAGTCTGCCAGGAAAGCTATAATTCGAAAACTGGTAAGATTATACAGTGCATTTGAATTTATAAAAGAAAGTGAAGTATTGAATGAAAAAGATCGTGCTTACTTTGATTCGGTTGAGGAGAGTATGTCAGATGATGCAGCAGCAGTATCCATCAATTACTTGTCAGATTATTTGAGCAGATATTATGGAAAAAAGGTGATTCTACTTTTGGATGAGTATGACACTCCATTGCAGGAGGCGTATATTAATGGATATTGGGAGAAACTTACGGCGTTTGTTCGAAGTTTGTTCAATTCAACATTTAAGACAAATCCATATATGGAACGTGGATTATTGACGGGAATCACAAGAGTAAGCAAAGAATCTATTTTTTCGGATTTAAACAATCTGGAGGTTGTGACAACGACTTCTGAAAAGTACAGCAGTTCTTTTGGATTTACGGAAGAAGAAGTTTTTCTTGCGTTAGAGAATAATGGTGTATTATCAGAGAAAGAGAATATTCGATACTGGTATGACGGATTTTCGTTTGGAAAAAGGCAGGATATTTATAATCCATGGTCGATAACAAAATATCTGGATACAGGAGAATATGGAACTTATTGGGCAGATACGAGTAGTAATGCCCTGGTTTCGACATTGATTCGCCAAAGTTCAGCAAAGATAAAGTCTGAGATGGAAGACTTATTAAATGGTGGAGTGATTTCCACAGAGTTAGACGAACAAGTAGTTTTTGAACAGCTTGGTAAAAAGCGAGGCGCAATCTGGAGTCTTTTGCTTGCCAGTGGATATTTAAAGGTAGATCGACATGAGATGGATGTGAAAAGTGGAAAACATCAATATGCTCTTAAAATTACAAATCATGAGACAATGTTGATGTTCGAAAAAATGATTGAAGACTGGTTTGAGGAAGATGATGCAGGATATGGGAATTTTAAAGAAGCACTTCTTGCCGGAGATTTGGATTATATGAATGAATTTATGAATCAGATTGCACAACAGACTTTTAGCAGCTTTGATGTTGGAAAAAAGCCGTCTGAAAAGCTAGAACCGGAACGTTTTTATCATGGTTTCGTGTTGGGACTGATTGTCGATCTGGCGGGGAAATATAGAATTACATCAAATAGAGAAAGTGGATTTGGACGATATGATGTGGTTATGGAACCACTTCAGGCACAGAGAGATGCCATTGTGATGGAATTTAAAGTACAGAATAAGGCAAGAGAAAAATCTTTACAATGCACGGTGGAAAATGCATTATCCCAGATTTTAGAGAAACAATATGATGAAGAACTGATTGCAAGAGGTATACCACAGGAGAGAATCAGACATTATGGATTCGCATTTTGCGGAAAGCAGATTTTGATTGGAACAGACAAAGAACAGAAAAATATTGAAAATCATTAGGAGGAAAAAACAATGGGAAAAATTAATTTACAGATGTATTCATTTATGGATGGAACAATGAATGACAGCAGAGAGAATTTAAAACTGGCTTCAGAGATGGGGTACGATGGAGTGGAATTATTCGGACCGAATTTTGAAATTCCAGCAGAAGAACTCAAAGCTTTGCTTACAGAGTTACATCTGGAACCGGTATCAATGCATGCTCCAAAAACAGATATGGTAGAATCATTGATTCCACTGGCTGAAAGTCTGGAAATGAAATTCATCGGAATCGGAATGGAATGTATGATAGATGATGAAGCAGTGCATACATTTGCAAACACATTGAATCGAATTGGTAAAGTGTGTGCTGAACATGGACTGACATTGACATATCATAACCATACACAGGAATTTGTGCCATGTGGTGACAAGTGTGTGATCGATGTATTAATGGAAGAGACAAATCCGGATTATGTAAGTTTTGAATTGGATGCCGGATGGTGTGCAGCAGCTGGATTTGATCCAATTGAACTGGTACAGACATACAGTGGACGAATCAAATTGATCCATGTTAAAGAGAGCAGTAAAGTAATTGGACCACAGCCTCCAATGGATTTTGAAAGTATTCCAAAAGATGAACATGGTGCACCAATCTTCACAGAAGAAGAAAAAGCACAGATGGAAGAGCAGAAGAAGATCAACTGTCCGGCAGGAGACGGTCTGGTAGACTGGAAAGCACTGAAAGAAGTGGCGGACAAACACGGATGTCAGGCATATATCGTAGAACGTGAGTATACACCAGGAGAAGGAAGAAGACTGGATTGCCTGAAGGCGGATCTGGAGTATTATAGAACACAGATTTAGGGGGAAGGGTACTATGAATGTACTTCAGAATTTGACAGAATTATATAATCATTTGTCATTTGACAGCACATATCGAAATGTCTGTAAGGGAATTTTGGAGAATATGGAAGAAGCTGCGAATGGAACGATATACGAGATTGCGGAGCTGACGAACTCTTCCAGAACTACAATCTGGAGGATGGTTCAGAAGATGGGGTACAGCAATTTCTCAGAATTCCATCATGAGTTAAAAAGGGCGGTAAAACAATATACTTATTACAATCGTATTTTACCTAAGAATGAAGGAGAAACGCCACAGGGAATCAAAGAAAAATTCATGAGTCAGGTTATGCAGACATATCAGCTAATGGATACCAAGATGAATATGGATGAAATGGAGTCCATCGTGGATGAGATGGCAGAAGCAGATAAGATTGTATTCTATACGCCATATAAAGACAGTTCGATATTAGCGTTACAGCAAAATTTATCCATGGATGGAAAACAGACAGGATATTATTGTTTATTTCCAGATATGCTGGAAGACAGTCTGACGCTTGATGAACATTCCATTGTATTTACGAATATGATCGATCACTTGGAAACGATGGATATGACACAGGTATTTGAAAACATAAAAAGGCAGAAGGCTAGGGTATATGGAAGTATGGCTGGAAAATCAAGGTATCAGATATATTTTGATCAGATATTGTTTTCGAGCAAAGAGGGAAATGTCGTAGAAGGAGTGCTGGCATTTCAAATGTACTTCTTTATGTTAAATGAGATATATAGAATGAAATATATTGATTAAAAAGATTGGTTTCAATTTGTGAAACCAATCTTTTTTCTTTATACAAAACGTTGGTTTCAAATTTGAAACATTATTCTTCTTCTGGAAAAAGTGTTGCTAAGGAGGAACGCTTAAGTGAAGTTGTTTTGTTAGAATAAAAGTACGAAATGACAAAGAAAGAGAAAGGAGAAACAAAATGAAATATAGTTTATGTGCCGATATTATGTTTGTCGGAGTTGGTGAAAAAGGTCCAGTTTGGCCGGACACAGACGGAATCATCGCAGCAATGAAACTGGCAAAAGAAAATGGTCTGACAGGAATAGAAATGTTTGATCTGGAAGGAAGAGATCTTGCACGTATTGCAGAAGCTAGCAAGGAGCTTGGAATAGAAATTCGTGCATGCGTTTCAGCAGGAGCACCATTGTTAGGAGATCCGGAAAAGACAGAGGAACTGGTAGCTTTGTTTAAAGAGAGTGTTCCAAAGGCGAAACAGATAGGATGCGATAAGTTGATTTTGAATGCAGCGGACTATGCAAAAAATCTTTCAGAGCAGGAAGTGCTCAAAGCAATGGAAGATGCGTTAAAGAAACTTGCACCAATTGCAGAAAAAGAAGGTGTTACTGTTCTTGTTGAACCTTTGACAGATGGGTTCTTTACAAGTTCAAAGCAGGCATTTGGTCTGATTGAAAGTGTAGGAAGTGAGCATGTAAAACTTCTTTATGATATTTTCCATTTCCAGAATATTGAAGGAAAAATTACAGAGACAGTGAAAAATAATCTGAAATGGATTGGAGATATTCATGGAGCCGGGGCTCCGATGAGAGCTGAACTTACAGTAGGTGAGTTAGATTATCGATTTATTTTAAATACAATCAAAGAATTAGGATATGATGGAAACTTCTGTTTGGAATTCTTTACATTCGAGAATCGAGAAGAAAAAGTGAAAGCTTCCTGCACAGTATTGCCGGAGTAAGTAAAAGAATAATAAAAATAAATTTAGGAGGATAAAAAAATGGCTAAAAAAAGAATTGGTATTATCGGTATTGGTGAAATCGGAACAACAAAACATTTGACACAGCTTACAAAACATCTGGATGAAGTAGAAATTGTTGCATTATGTGATATTATTCCAGAAAGATGCGAGAAAGCAAACAAAGATTTTGGACTTTCTGCAAAGGTTTACACGGATTACAAAGAGATGTGTGCAGCGGAGGACATTGATGTTGTACATGTATGTACTCCAAATCCACTTCATTGTGAGATGACATTATGTGCATTTGAACATGGAAAAGATGTGTATTGTGAAAAACCACTTGCTTGTACTTATGTAGATGCACAGAAGATGTTGGAAGCACAGAAGAAGGCAGGAAAGAAACTGACAAGTGGTACACAGTGGCGTTACAATACAGCTCCGATGGAGATGAAGAGAATGTATGAAGCCGGAGAATTCGGTGATGTGTATTATATTCGTTCTTCACAGCTTCGTCCGGCTCGTCTGCCAGCATATGGTGTATATACAAATAAAGAATTAAATGGTGGTGGAGTTCTTATGGATGGAGGTCCTCATTCCATCGACCTTCCGATGTGGCTGACAAACAACTATGATGTTGCCAGCGTTCGTGGAGTAACATTTGACAAAATGAAAAACTTCCCAGAAGGAAATGATCTTGGACCATGGGATCCGAATAACTTTGATGTAGAAGATACAGCTATGGCTATGATCACAATGAAAAATGGAGCAATGTTCTATGTAGAAACTGCATGGCGCTCTAATATGCAGCAGGAGGCTCCTGGAATTATCTGTTCTGTAGCAGGTACATTAGCAGGTGCAGATATGGTCGGTCCGGGATTTGAAGACAGCGTACGAGTAACTAAGATGGTAGACGGCAAACTTGTAACAGAGACTAAAAGTCCGGAGGCAAAATATAACATGTGGGAATATGATATGACAAAATGGGTTGACTGCATTACAAAGGGAACAGAACCAGCAGTTCTTCCAGAGCAGGCAGCAGTTGTAACACGTGTTATTGAAGCAATTTATAAATCAGCAGAAACAGGAGAGACAATTGTATTCGATTAATACTATTGTTTAAGAGAATCTATATATCTCCTACCCATAAATATATAGAATCTTTTAATATAAGTGAGGTCAAAATTATACACATGATTTTGACCTCACTGTTTTTTGAGAGAAGGAATCGAGAGTGATTTCAAGACAATGAAATAGTCATTTGGAGAGCAGTGCATATAGTGAAGGCATGTTATTCTTATATCAACGAAAAACAGTTCAGGAGGGAAAGACAAATGGTGAAATCCTTAATTCCTCTGGCAGAAGCTTTGGAAATGAAATTTATTGGAATCGGCATGAAATGTATGGTAGATGACGAGGCAGTACACAAATTTGCGGAAACATTGAACCGCATTGGTAAAGTAATCGGAGCATTGCCACCATTGGATTTTGAAAGCATTCCGAAAGATGAGCATGGATGTCAAGTGTATATTGTGGAGCGTGAGTATACACCGGGAGAGGGAACGAGACTAGATGTTTTGAAGGCAGATTTAGAATATTATAGGACACAGATTTAAGCATGGAAAAGCAAAAAATACAGATTTTATCCAATATACAAGAAGCTCCACATTCTCATAAGAACATAGAACTTCTATATATTCTTATAGGAAAGGTGGATATTACAATAAATGGAGAAAGTTTTCAGGCAAATTCGAAAGACATAATACTGATTAATTCAGAGGAAATTCATGCCTGGAAGGAACATGGAAATGCATTGCTATGCAGAATGTATGTTGACTATTATAAATTAAAACAAGTCATAAAAAAAGAAAAAGTAGTTTTTAAGTGTAATAGTATCACAAATCCAGAGATTGATTATGCAAGACTTCGTTATATTTTGGAAACTATTTTAAGAAAATATCAGGAAGAACCGGATGGGTTTTGGGTAAAGAGCTTATATTATTCTCTTCTGGAAGCATTGAAAGCACAGTATCTGGATAAAGAGAGAAGTCTGGATGATTATGAGAAAATAAACGGTAAAGTAAAAGATGTTTTAGATTATATACAGAACAACTATCAACGCACATTAAATCTAAGTGAAATTGCGAAACAATATTATATATCAGAATCGGCATTTTCTCGATTCTTTAAAAGAGAAATCGGTGTTGGATTTACGGAGTATGTAAGAAATGTACGGCTTGAACATGCAAAAGAAGAATTGCAGTTTTCGAATCAATCGATTACGGAGATTTCTTATGATTGTGGTTTCTCTAACATTTCTGTATTTAATAAAAATTTCAAGCAGGTATTTTCTATTACACCGAAAGAATACAGAAAAAATATAAAACAAAAAGAAACAGTGCCACAAGAGTCGGATATGATTGGTTTGGCAACTTATTTGGAGTATTCACAGAAGAAAAAACAACAAATCGAAAAAACTGAGCAGAAGATTTGTCTGGATTTACAACAGAGCAGATTATTGAAGAATGCAGCAAAGACAAGTATGAATGTTGGAATGTTTGCAGATTTATTAGAAGCGAAGGTACAAAAACATGTGGCAACTGCAATTGAAAATCTGGGCTTGAAATATATTCATATTGCAAATCCATTTGATCCGGTATTAAAAATCCGTTCAGGACATGAGACAGAGCAGATGAACTTTGAAAAAGTAGACTCTGTATTAGATTTCTTGTTGGAACAGGGAGTTTGTCCGGTATTGGAATTGTCGGAGCGGCGTAGAAAAATGATTGTGACAATTGGCTCGGATGATGTACTGGAAAAGACAAAAATGGAGCCTGTCTTTTTATCGCTGGAAGAGTGGGAGCAGGTACTAACAGCTCTTATAGAACATTTGACAGAGTATTACACGGCAAAAGAAGTAAGTAAATGGATGTTTGAAATCTGGTGTGATCCAGAGCAGGTGACTGGTATAGGGAAAATCCCGTATAAGAAGTTGTATAAACGTACATGGCAAATTATTAAAAGATACATACCGGAAGCAAAAATCGGTGGCAGTGGGTTGAATGCAACAATGCCGGGAAATGTATTGAGAGAACAGCTTTGCTGGTGGAAAGACAGATATGATCGTCCAGATTTTCTGACATTTATGAGTTATCCATATCAGGTAGAAAGACAAGAAGAACAAGTGGCAGGAAAACAGTATAGCTTACTTAGCATTGAATCGGATACACATTTTGTTAAGCAAGATATTGATGCTTATCATGCATTACTTGATTCAATTGAATATCCGGCTACTCCAATATGGCTGACAGAGTGGAATACCTCACTTTCAGAGAGAAATATTTATAATGACAGTTGTGCAAAGGCGTGTCATATGTTGATGCAGATGGTAGATGCAACAGAAGAATTGGATCAAATGAACTATAGCAGCATTAGTGACTGGACGGTTCAGTATTTTGATTCTACTTCTCCGCTGATTGGTGCAACCGGTTTGATTACGAAAGATGGTATATTAAAGCCGGCATATTATGCGATGGAATTCTGGGGATGGATGGGAGAAAGACTGATTGGAAAAGGGCAGCACTATATTGCAACTTCACAACACAGAGAAACCATTCAGATTCTGGCATTTAATGCAAAGCAGTTTAGTTATAGCTATAACATGAAAGCTGAAAATTCTCTTGAAGTAAAAGAACTTCCTTTTATATTCAAGAATAATGATAAGTTGAAACTGCAGTTTGAATTAAAAAATATGCGAGAGGGAAAACATAAAATTTGTATGTACAGGGTGAGTGAGTCTTGTGGAAATGTGCTGGCAGAATGGGGGAAACTTGGATATTCGAAAGAGTTGATGCGCTCGGAAATTTCTTATTTAAAACAAATTTGTATTCCACGCATGGAAGTGAGATATATGCAAACAAAAAAGGATATATTGGAATTTGAACTAGTTCTGGAATCAAATGAGATGGCATTTGTACAAATATTATGACAGAGATTTCAGAAAAAATATAATTATGCTATTATGAAAAAAGAAGCAAAAATCGACAAAAAAGTATTTGATTTTTGCTTCTTTTGCGTTGGATAAGTTTTAAAATCAAACAGGATTAACTATAGGATAAAAATAGATAAGTTTTTCGTTCTTATAAATTTTAAAATATAAACATCAAAGGAAAAGGAGGGTGGCTTCAATGAAAGCTGAAAACACGACAAAAGAAAATGTAGGACCGATTCAAGTTGGTGCATATGGAATAGGAAACTTTGCATGTCAGCTATCTTTTACAATGGTTAACATGTATCTTGCCTATTTTTATACCGATGTATTTGGATTGTCAGCAACTGCAGTAGCAACGCTTCTGTTAGTAGCAAAAGTATGGGATGGTATCAATGATCCGATGATGGGAGCAATCATGGATAAAACTTATCGAAAGGTGGGAGGGTATCGCACATACATTATTGCCGGAGCAATTGCATTGGTAGTATTTACGATTTTGACATTTAGTGTACCGAATTTTGGCAGTACAACAAAGCTTATTTATGCATATGTTACATATATTGGTCTTGGAATGGCTTATACAGTAATGAATGTACCATTTAATGCTTTGCCATCAAGAATGACAGATACACCAAAACGACTGAACCAGTTATTTGCTTCTTCCATGTGGGCAGGAGCTCTTGGAAGTACAGTGCTTGGAATGTGTACAATGCCGTTAATCATGTTCCTGGGAAAGGGCGTACAAGAAGCCGGATATCAGAAGACAGCAATTGCTTATGCGGTTATTTCGCTTCCATTAGTATTGATTATGGTGCATTTTTGTAAGGAAAATCCGAAGCTTGCAAAAGCAAAAGAAATTGCAGCATCAAAAAATGGAAATCAGGGAACAACATTTTTGGGATTTTTCAAATCTATTTTCACAAATAAGAATCTGCTTTGTGTTTATGCATACATGTTTTGTGCAATGTTTAGTCAGATCGGAAGAGCATGTACAGCCTTTTATTATTACATGTTCTGTGTAGGTAATATGGCTCTGGCTTCAGTGTTGATGTCATTGGCGGGCTTGGTTAGCCTGGTACTGATTCCAATTGTTCCTTCTTTGATTGGAAAATTTGGAAAGAAAAAGATAGTAATTGTATCACAGATCATTCAGATTGTTGGTCTTGTTATGATGTTTGCTGGTCCATATACCAATATTCCGTATACAATTGTAGCAAATCTGGTTTATGGTCTTGGTGGAGGCTATAGTGCATGTGTAGGATCTATGATTGTAGATGCATTGGATAATTATGAATATCAGACAGGTGTCAGAAATGATGGAGTTGCATTTGCATTTAACGGATTAATGACAAAGATTTCTTCTGCAATTGCAGGTTCTGTAGGACTTATGGTTATGGCTGCATTTGGGTATACAAATGGTGCGGATTTAACTGCAAGAGCTCTGACAGGTATCAATGTGGGTGTTAATATTGTTCCACTTGTGGTAGCAGCAATCGCAATTATTCCGATGTTAATTTTTGATTTGAATGAAGAAAAGATGGAAAAAGTCCGTGGAGAGTTAAAGGAAAGAAGAGAAGCACTCTTAAACGAGCAATAAAAACGGGAGAAATTTGGTTAATATGAAATTAGTAACAACAAAAACAGGTAAAATAGAAGGGATAGAAGCAGAAGGATATACAATATTCAAAGGAATTCCATATGCAAAACCACCGGTAGGAGCGTTGCGATGGAAAGCACCTCAGCCGATAGAACCATGGGATGGGGTGTATCATGCAGATAGATTCCGCGAACGTGGCTGGCAGGAGGCAGATACAGAAGGAGAAGTACCTTTCTGGAAAGAAAAATTAGTAAAGGAATTTTATGATCTTCCAGAGTATATACCGGAGATGAGCGAAGACAGTCTGTATTTGAATATTTGGACTCCTGCAGAAAAGCCAGATGAGAAACTTCCGGTCGCATTTTGGATTCACGGTGGTGGCTTTGGAAGCGGTTGGAGTTGGGAAAAAGAATTTGACGGAGAAGCATATTGTAAAAAAGGCGTTATTTTGGTAACGATTGCGTATCGTCTTGGAATGTGGGGAAATTTGGTACATCCATGGTTAAATGAAGAAAATGAGCATGGAGTTTCTGGAAATTATGGAATTCTGGATCAGATTGAAGCATTGAAGTGGGTATATGAAAATATTGAAAACTTTGGTGGAGATCCGAATAACATTACCGTGTTTGGTCAATCTGCGGGTGCAATGAGCACGCAGTTCCTTGTATCGACAGAGCTATCCGGGAATATGATTTCAAAGGCAATTTTTCAAAGTGGAGGTGCTCATAATAACGAATCTTTGGGAGGACATACATGGGAAGAGACACAGAAGATTGGAGAAGAATTCATAACTTACACAGGAGCTGCTTCATTAGAAGAACTGCGAAAGATACCTGCCGAAAAATTGGAGCGAATGGCAGAAGAATTTGCAGCAATGAAGCATGAGATGATTTTATTTATGCCGGTGACAGATGGATATGTGTTTAAAGAAAATACAACAGATTGCTTGAATAATAATCATGTAAAACAGATTCCGTATATGCTGGGAACAACAGAAGCTGATTTGTTTGTGACTCCGGAAATGATTGAAAGTGGAGAAAAAACAGCCCTTTATAAAGGATGCATTGAATGGAGTGAAAAAACAGAAGAACTTTGGGGTCAACCATCTTATGTATATTATTTTAAGAGACATCTTCCGGGGGATGATTGGGGAGCGTTTCATTGCGCAGAGTTATGGTATATGTTTGGAACGATGGACCGTTGTTGGAGACCGTGGGAAGAACATGATAGAAAATTGAGTGAAGATATGCTGAATTATTGGACACACTTTATGCGTACAGGAAAACCAACAGATGGAGATGACTGGAAACCTTGTACAAAAGAAAATCCGTATGTGAAAGAATTTGAATAGTACTTCAAAAATATATCATTATATTGGTTGAGAAACTTTATATTATTATCCTACCCTGAAAACATATAAAGTATCTTAATATAAGAGAGGTCAAAATTAAATGTATAATTTTGACCTCTCTTGTTTTTTTTTCGAAAAAGATGAGTAACTTAAAGACAATGAAATAGTCATGTGGAGAGTAGTGCATATAGTGAAGGTATGTTATTTTTATATCAACGAAAAACAGTTCAGGCGGGAAAGACAAATGGCGAAATCAGATTCTAAAGGAGGAGATGTAAGATGGGATTTGCAATGAGAATGGACTTCGTTGACGTTGTTGTTGATGACAGTTTAAAAAATGTGAAAGTAAATGGAAAAAATATCGGATATCAGTTTGATATTCGTCTGAGTTATTATCGTGGACATTTCCTTTCTGTAATTGATGAATTCGGTGTAAAGGTAGACGGAAAAGAAGTGCCAGCAGAAACAATTAAATTCTGTATTAATGGAAAAGAATTCAGTCCGATTGAATTTGATAAATGCTATACAGAATTCTGGCAGGTTATTGAACCGGCAACAATCAAAGTATTTTGTCCAGGGGGATTAAGTGAAGGGGAACATGATATTGATGTAACATTGTTCTTCCGCTCACCATATATGCCGATCGGACCAGATCACCAGTATATGCCGGTAGACAGCTGTGGAAGTAAACACATGAAGGTAATTGATTAGGAGGTGGACTGATATCATGGCAAATGTAAAAACAGGAATTACATTATTTTCATTGACAGAACCATATGTAAAAGGAGAACTTGATCTGGAAGGTGTGATCAGAACAGCAGCAGAACTTGGTGCAGAAGGATATGAAATCGTAGCTGCACAGATGATTCCTTCTTATCCATATGTCAGTGATGAATTTGTAGCATTTATTGAGAAATGCAAAGAAAAATATGGAATCGGACCAATCTGTTATTCAGCTAATATGGACAGAGGTATGTTAAAAGACCGCGACCTGACAGAAGATGAGATGGTAGCAAGAGCTATTACAGATATTATTTCTGCAAATAAACTTGGCTGCACGGTTATGAGAGAGCAGTATTTGTTATCTCCATCCGGACTGGTGCGGATTGCTCCATATGCAGAGGCCTATAATGTGCATGTAGGAATTGAGATTCATAATCCGGAAAGTCCGATTACACCGGCCATTTTAGATTATGTAGAGGCAATCGAGAAGTCAGGAAGTAAATACATCGGATTTGTTCCGGATTTTGGATGCTTTGCGACAAAACCAAATAAACCTTACTGGGATCGTGCACTGGCAGCAGGTGCGACAGTAGAACAACTGGAGAAATGTGCACAGCTTCGTTACGATGAAGTCCCAATGGAAGAGGCAATGAAGATCATGGCACCGGATATTGAAAAGTGTCCTCAGCTTGGCGGAACACTGAACAGTATGTATGGATTTGTACAGTTTAGAAAGAGCTGTACAAAAGAACTGGAAGGGCTGAAACGTATTATGCCATATTGTTTTGAGATGCATGGAAAATGTCATTACGTAGATGAAAATCTCCATGAAGTGGCAATTCCTTATGAGGAGATCATTCCAGTTATAGCAGCTTCTGATTATGAAGGATACATTGTAACAGAATATGAGGCAGAAGGTGGTTATGACAGCATCGAGCAGACGACACGTCACGTTGCGATGGTGAAAAAATTGCTTAAGGAATGTGAGTAAGGGATCCGACAGGGACGGGGAAGCCGATAGGGACGGGGAAGCCACAAACTCCGTCCCTATCGGCTTCCCCGTCCCTGCTGGCTTCCTAATGAAAACTAACCAAGGACAAAAATTTTATTCGTTTTTTTGTCCTTGGTTTTCTGCTGTGTCAAAACACATCAGAGAAAAGTATAAATTTTACATGAGATTAGAATAAAGAATAAGAGACAATTCATCGTTTTATCCTGTATGATATGGATATCATCAAAAGAAGTTACAGAAAATTCCAATATATTTGTAATGAGACTTATGTTGTTAATAAGAAAACAAAAGAAAGGATAAAGAAGATGGAAAAGAAAAAAGTAGTTGGTTTCTCATTTGGTAGAAAAATGTCAAACACAGAGGTCATGATTAAAGAAGCATTATTAGAATGCGAACGTGCAGGAATGGAGATTCAGTTTGTACGTTGTGATGACCTTAACATTCATATCTGTACAGGATGTTGTGCATGTGTAGGTGGACTGATGTCAGGACGCGGAAGAGGTACATGTGTACATAAAGATGACGAATTCTATATCATTGAAGAAGCATTGATGTCAGCAGATGCTGTTATCGTTGGATCTCCGACATATGAATTTGCACCAACAGGTAACTTTAAAGTTGTCTGTGACAGAATCGGACCTTCTCATGATAAGACATTCCGTGGACCAGCAGTAGAAAAAGGAATCGAAGAGGGCAGAGATCCTCAGACATATCCAGATGTAAGAAGCGTAAAACCAAGAGTTGGAGCTTTGATTACAGTTGGTGGAGCAAGAACAGAAAACTGGTTATCACTTTCACTTCCTAACATGTACGAATTTACATTCCCAATGGGAATCGATGTAATCGATAAATACAAATATTTTGGAGCAATGAACATCAGCCATGTTCTTGGCAGACCGGATGTTATGGATAGAATGACACAGCTCGGAAGAAACATCGTAGATGCATTGAATGCTGAGACAGAAGAAGAGCGTACAAAATACCGTGGTGATGATCAGGGAACATGTCCAGTCTGTCATGAAGATATTCTGACAGTCAGCCATAAGGGAAATAAAGTAGAATGTCCAGTTTGCGGTATCGAAGGTGAACTGACAATCGAAGATGGAGATATCAAAGTAATCTTCTCTGAAGAAGAGCAGAATAGATCACGTCTTCACGATGCTGGTAAATGGGAGCACTCAAATGAGATTCGTGATGGTGCTATGACACAGAAAAAAGTGGAGAACCTGAATGAATTAAAACAGAAATATATTGGTGTTGGTGAAGAAAAATAAAATACTGAAAGAAACCGCTAGGGACGGAGTTTTTTGGCATGCATGCGAGCCAAAAAACTCCGTCCCTAGCGGTTTATTCTCCCAGCGGTTTATCCATTTTTACGATATCGTTCAGGAGTCATCCCAACAATATTTTTGAACGTTTTTCCGAAATAACTTGGACTGTCAAATCCACACATTTGTGCTACATCGATGACCTTTTTTTCAGGATATTGAATTAGAAATTGTCGGGCATGACCAATACGAATGCTGGTGAGACATTGAATAATTGTTTCACCGGTATTTTTCTTAAATAAAGCACACATGTAATCCTTTGTAAGATTGACAGTTTCGGCCAATTCATTCAGGCTAATCGGCCGGGCATAATTTTCCTCTAACCACGAAATGACTTTCAAGACGAAAGGATTTTCGTGGGAATATGTAAATTCATGTGTGCGCGTGATACATCTGGAAAGATCCAAAAGAAAATCGTAGCATTCTTTTGAATAGGAAAGCGTCTGATCACTGGAACGATTTTCATAAAGCCAGAGGAGTTTTTGAATATGCTGTTCGAAAATAGAGCCATCCGAAAAATGATAAGCGCCGGATTCACCCATTTGAAGTAAAGCAAGAATATCAGAACAGAGAGGACCATTGAAGGCAATAATATGCAAAGTCCAGTTATTTGTGACTGCTTGATAAATATGTTCCTGGTCAGGATAAATAAGAAATCCCTGTCCTTTTGTAATTATGCTTCTTTGTTCATCTAAGATAAGTTCGCCCTGTCCTTTTACACAGTAGAACCATTGAAAGTAAGGAACTCCCTGAGGTCTTCGGACCGGTTCCTGCAAATGATTTGCTCCAAACATCCAAAGTTGGATAGGAAGAGTCTGGGAAAATTCTTTGGAATGAAATTGATATAGCATGTGTTAAAACCTCAAATCTATATATCGTTATATAAATATCATTATATTTAGATTGAGGAATGCTGTCAAGGGCGTATAATGAAAGTATAGAATTCAGTAGTTTGCAGGCACATTGCTATTTATAGAAAAGAGCTTTGAATATTGAAAATTCAGCAGAATATGGTGATGTACGCAATCATGAAAGGAGAACGACAGAATATGAACTTAACAGAAGTACAGAAAGCAAAAGTAGAAGATCTTTTAAGCCAGATGACATTAGAAGAGAAGATTGGTCAGATGAATCTGGAATCGCCATCAATAGTAGGCGGGTTTGAAGTTCCGTTTGAAGAGTTGATCGAGATGATGACAGACGGACGTATTTCTCAGGAGGAATTCCAGAAAATCCTCGCAACTTCAGAGCAGGATTTCCATGAAGATGATATCCGTGCTGGTAAAGTAGGAGCAATGATGGTAAATGACCCACGTAAAAATAATGAATTGCAGAAAATTGCAGTCGAAGAAAGCAGACTTGGAATTCCGCTGATTGTAGGATTCGATGTAATTCATGGGTTCCGCAGTGTGTATCCGATCGCAATTGCAGAGGCAGGATCTTTTGATGAGAATCTGTTCGAAAGAACAGCAAAGATGGCTGCAAAAGAGGCAAGAGCTTATGGAATAAACTGGACATTTGCACCGATGATCGATGTCGCAAGAGACTCTCGTTGGGGACGAGTTTCCGAGGGACCTGGAGAAGATCCGTATCTGGGGTCTTGCTTTGCGAGAAAGAAAATTCAGGGATTGCAGAATAATCAGGAGTCTGTAGAAGATTATGTGGCAGCCTGTGTAAAACATTATGTTGCATATGGTGCCTGCGAATCAGGAAGAGATTACAATACAACAAGTATGTCAATCTCTCAGCTTCATAATGTATATCTGCCGACATTTAAGGCAGCAGTAGAAGAGGGAGCTGCAACAGCAATGGCATCATTTAATGATTTGAATGGTGTTCCATGTACAGTCAATGAATATACACTTCGTCAGGTATTGAAAGATGGATATGGACTGGATGGATTTGTTGTCAGTGATGCAAATGGAATCAAAGAATGTGTGGCACATGGTATTGCTGAAGATGAAAAAGATGCCGGTCGTCAGGCTGTCAATGCAGGTCTGGATATGGATATGGGAACAAACATTTACTCCAAGAATCTGGAACAGCTGATCAAAGAAGGCAAAGTATCTATGGATACAGTAGATGAGGCTGTGCGTAGAATCTTATCAGTAAAAGTATGGCTTGGATTGTTTGAAAACCCATATGTTCCGGATGAAGTGATCGAGCAGTATGAAAAAGCATTGCCGGAAGAACATGTTGCAACAACATTAGAAGCAGCGAAGAAATCAATTGTATTATTAAAAAATGAAAAAAATATTTTGCCATTAAATAGAAATTTGAAAATTAGTCTGGTTGGAACTCTGGCAGCTGAAAAAGCAGAAGTTTGCGGTGCGTGGGCAATGGCATTTAATCAGGCAGACTGTGTATCAGTGTTAGAAGGACTGCAGAACAGTGGAGCAGATGTAAAATATTATCCATGTGGCGGACCGGAAGGTGCGATTAATGAAGAAGAGATAGAACAGGCTTGCCTGGAAGGAGATGTGATCATCGCAGTAGTTGGAGAGACTGCTAGTATGAGTGGAGAGGCATCTTCAAAAGCAGATACAACATTGCCGGGAGAACAGAGACAGTTGCTGGAAAAATTATTAGAATTCAGAAAACCACTTGTAACAGTGTTGATGAATGGACGTCCGCTGGCACTTGGCTGGGAGGCAGAACATTTACCGGTTATCGTAGAAGGATGGCATCTTGGAATCCAGGCAGGAAATGCGTTGGCATCCGTACTTTTTGGAGAGACAAATCCGTCAGCAAAATTGTCAGCTTCGTTCCCGTCAGTAACAGGACAGTGCCCGATTTATTATAATCATCCAAGTACAGGAAGACCGGGAAGCAAGAGTAAGTTCACATCACGTTATCTGGATGCTCCGTTCGATGCTCTATATCCATTTGGCTATGGATTAAGTTATACAACATATGAATACGAGAATCTTCATGTGGAAGAAAAAGCAGAGGAACTGGAAGTAACAGTACAGGTGAAAAATACAGGAGACCGCGAAGGTATAGAAATCGTACAGTTGTACATGCAGGATGTAACAGCAAGTCTTGTGCGTCCGGTGAAAGAACTGAAAGGTTTTGCAAGAGTAGAGCTGAAACCTGGACAGGAAGAAATTGTTGTGTTACATTTGGCAAAACAGGATATGGGATTCTATAACAATCAGGCTGAATATGTATTAGAAGATGGAAAATTCATAATCTATGTTGGTGGAAACTCAAGAGATTGTCTGTGTGAAGAAGTAAATGTTAAATTTTAATTAAAGGAGGAGCAGCGCAGGAAAAGTCTATCGGACAGATAGAAAATTTTGTGCTGTTCTTTATATAAATATATGGGAGGAAACAGAAAATGAAAACAATAGAAGTTACTTTGAATGAAAAACGAAATGTCCGTTTAACAGCATTTATTCAGGATGTAGGAAAAGAATATCGAAATATTACCAAGAGACCAGGTGTACTGGTAATTCCAGGAGGCGGCTATATGTTCTGCTCAGACCGTGAAGCTGAACCGGTAGCGTTGGCGTACTTAAATGCAGGATATGATGCGTTTATTCTTAGATATACGATAAACGAGGTCGGAAGCTGGCCAGACCCATTACAGGATTATGAAGATGCAATGGAATATATCATCAATCATGCAGATGAATGGAATTTGATGGCAGATAAAATTGCAGTAGCCGGATTCTCAGCAGGAGGACATCTCGCAGGTGCAGCTGCAACGATTGCCAAGCATAAACCGGCAGCAGCAATTTTAGGTTATGCAGTATTAAATGAACAGGTTGATGAAATCGCGACCAATGCACCGAGAATTGTAGAAGAAGTAAACTATGATACTTGCCCATGCTTCCTTTTCGCAGCTCGTACAGACAATGTGGTTCCGATTCATAACAGTATTCAGATGATGGATGCACTGGATAAGGCAGGAGTAACATTTGAGAGTCATATTTATGCATATGGACCGCATGGTTTTTCAACAGGTGATGAATCCATCCAGACAAGAGAATCCGCATTTTGTCCAAGAATTCCAAATTGGGTAAAAGATAGTATTGGATTTTTAAAGGATGTGATGGGTGATTTTTATGTTGGAACAGCAGAAGATAAAGTACTTACAAAACCAAATTGTAAAGCACATATCACAGATGATGGTGCAGCATGGCTTTCTCTGGATTGTACGATTGGAAGAATTTTTGGAAACCCGGCAGCAAAAGAGGCACTTGCGGATACAATCAAAGTGATGAAAGAGAAAATAACTCCATTTAGACCGGATATGACATTTGAAGATATGATGACAACACTTAGTAAAATGAAATTGCTAGATTTGCTTCAGGAGCGTTCTATAGATGTGGACGAAGAGAAGTTGAATGAGGTGCTGGGAAAGATTCCGAATATCTGATAAAATATGAATTTAAAATTTATAAATGATACGAATATAGAATTTTAGCAAAAAACAGGAGAGCGGATCAAAAGAAATCTGTCCTCCTGTTTTTAGCAATTTTATCTGCAATATCCATAATGCGAGTATAATTTTTCTGGAAAAACATCTGATAACTTTTACAGTAGTAATTTTGATAACTGTTGGAAGTTTTATTATAGTCGCGGTTTCTTTGACAGCCACCCTTGCAAAGTGGATAATATTTACAACATTTACAATTAGAATCCAGTTTTTGAGAGCATTCTATAAATCCCGAATCTACCCGATGCTGATTGATTACATCTATCCGATCTGTGTTAAAATTACCGAGGAGATATTCGTCAAGAACATAGAAATCACATGGATAAACACTTCCGTCTGCTTCAACAACATTCTGGATTCCGCAGAATCCACGCTGCTCACAGGATTCTGGATAATAACCCATTGCGATTGCAACATAGTTTTCGAATTGACGGATAAATGGCTGCTTTCCTTGCTGTAGATCGCTGTACCAAAGTTCAAAAAGATCAATCAAAAATTGTCCATATACTTCTGGTGAAAGCGAATGAGGATTGTTTCCGTGAGGTTCATTTAAAGGATCGAGACAGGCAATATATTGTTGATAATTCCATCCTTTTTTTTTGATAAAAGGAATAGATGGTACGTATGTGAGCGGCAATTTGGGGCGTTACCACTGTTAAAATATTGTAATCGACCTGATATTGATCCATTAACTTGGCTGAGGCAACAACCCTGTCAAAAGTATCCTCGTTATTTGCTGTACGTCGGTAGATATTGTGGATTTCTCTGGTGCCATCAATAGAAAGTCCTACTAGAAAATGATTTTCGTGAAAGAATTTGCACCATTCTTTATCTAACAGATAGCCATTGGTTTGGAACGAATTTGATATGGTAATGTTGTTTTTGTTATATTGCTTTTGAAAGGCGACAGCCTGCTTGTAGAAATCCAGACCACGTAAGGTTGGTTCACCGCCCTGATAGGCATAACTGATATATCCTTCTGCACGAAGCAGAGTCTTTCGAATAACATTTTTTAAGGTTTCTTCCGTCATAAATCCATAAGATTTATGCGTTCGCTTCTGGGCTTCATCACAGTAAAAACAGTAGTCACAGGACATGTTGCACAGACTGGATGAAGGTTTCATAAGAACACTGATTGCGGGCATATAAATTCCTCCTGTTAGATTATTGCTTATATTCCAGACCGTATGTTCGAGATAAAGTGAACGATAACAAATTATCTTTTATTTTATAAAAATGTCTAAGTTCAGTTTACATGAGACGCAGAGAAAAGTACAATGCAAAAAGAGGATTGTGTCATATCAAGACTGCATGAATGATATAAAATCTGCATTTGAGTAAAAGATAGATTTATGTTACCATGAAGTTATTGAGGTGAGCAGGATGAATTTATTACAGATAAAATATTTTTTAGAAGTAAGCAAAACATTGAATTTTACAAATGCAGCACAGAATCTATTTGTATCGCAACCTGCATTTAGCAGGCAGATTCAGGCGCTGGAAGAAGAATTGGGGGTAAAATTACTATTTCGAAATAATCGGAAAGTGGTACTTACAGAAGCAGGAAAAGTGTTTCAAAATCGATTTGAAAAGATTGTTAATGAGATTGAGGAAAGTTTAGAAGAAGTGAAAAGTAAGACCGCACATCAGGACTTTGTTCGAATTGGAGTATTGCAAGTGATTACTTCGGAGTTGATTGATAATTTATTAGAAAAATTATGCGGATTTTTCTCTCCGGAAAAGATTCAAATATACAGATATCGATTTGATGAGTTAAAGGAAGCTTTTGAAAAAGATAAGATAGATATTGTTATATCTCTGGGCGGATTTTTATCAGAAAGAAGCGAGATTGAGCACTATACGTTGGAACGAATTTCAGCTGGGATTATATGTTCTAAAGAGATGAAATTTAATCAGAAAAAGAAGGAAGTCCTGTATCAGGAACTTAAGAATAAAAAATTAATCTGTGTAGAAAAAGAATTAGATCCTGAGTTTGGAAAATATCAGGAAATGATATTGCATAAATTACAGATTGCATCAGAACAAGTTATATATACGGGCGATGTTATAAATACGATTTTACATTTACATAAAAAGGATGGATATAGCATTTTTTACAAAAACCCAGATTTGCTTGAGTCTGAGAAGATACAGTTTATACCGATTGAGGATGAAAGCATCTATTTTAAGATTATGATAAGTTGGAAAAGAGAAAAGAAATTTCCAATAAAAGAAGTATTTGGATAAAAACATGGTTTGATGCAAATGCAGAATTGCATGATGAGTTTCAGGCATTATACAAGTAAAAGCAAAATTGTTATAGTTTCTTTAGAACGAGAGACTATAACTTTTTTATATTAGGAGATGATATTTTGAATTATGTATTGCTGTTTCCAGATGAAATGAGAGCAGAAAGTCTGGGGTGCTATGGACATCCGTTGGTAAAGACCCCGTACATTGACAGACTTGCACAGGAAGGAACATTATTTGAACAAAACTATACGACACATCCGGTTTGCGGTCCATCCCGATGTAACTTGGTCAGTGGCTGGTATCCGCATGTAAATGGAAAAAGAACGTATTATAATATTACAGAGCACGATCCTAATTTTATATCGCATTTAAATGAGGCTGGATTTGTGACGTGCCACGCAGGAAAAGATGATATGTTTGATAAACAATCCATGCAACATGTCTTCAAAAAATTACTCCCATTTAAAAGGAGAGATGTTACAAAATCATATCGTGCAATTGAAAACGCACCATATTCTATGTTATATCCACCAATTCCAAATATAGATCAGAAAGAAATCGGGGATGAGCAACATACAGAAGGCGCAATTGAATTTATAAAAGAACAAGCTCAGAAAAAGCAACCCTTCTTTTTGATGTTATCATGGATGAATCCGCATCCTCCATATACGGCTCCGGAAAAATACTATAACATGTATAATGCCAAACAGATTCCATTTCCGAGAAAATTGGAATGGGTGAAAAAGAACAAACCTGAATTATATAAGGTTTTAAAGAAGTATCGAAATACGGAAGAAGAGACAGAATTATTTTTTAGAAAAATCAATGCTGTTTATCTTGGAATGATATCTTATGTGGACGAATTGACAGGTAGAGTTGTACAGACGTTGAAAGAAGCCGGAATTTATGAGGAGACAACAATTATTTTGTGCTCTGACCATGGAGACTTCGCGGGAGATGCAGGAGAAGTTGAAAAGTGGCCCTCAGATATGACGGATATGATAACGAGAGTTCCACTTATTATAAGAAGACCGGGATGTAAGGGTGGACAGCGAATTAAGACACTTACACAGTCTTTTGATATTTTTCCGACGATTTTGGATTATGAGAATATAGAGTTGCATTATCAACAATTTGGGGTTTCACTTCGTCCACAATTAGAGGGAGAGAATGGGGATGAGTCACGTGCGGTTTATTGCGAAGGGGGGTATGATATAAGTGAACCGCATTGCTTTGAACCGACATGCTTTAAAGGAACACCATTGGATTTTCCACAAATTCCAGGAACAGATTATTATCCGAAATGTCTGCAGCAACAGGAGAGACCAGAAACAGTATGCCGTGTTGTGATGCAAAGATATAAAGAATGGAAACTGATTGTGAGGACAAATGGAGAAAATGAATTATATAATATGCAAATAGATCCATGGGAAGAAGAAAATTTGTATGGACAAGAGGAATATAAAGACATTTCTATTAAATTAGAAAGAAAAATGTTAAATTGGTTGATTCATACTTCGGACGTGGTGCCAATAGAAGGTAGATGATTACAGGAGGGCGAAAGATGAATGTATTGTTCTTTTTTACAGATGAAATGAGAGCGGATGTGTTGGGATGCTATGGAAATCAGGTGTCAAAAACACCAAATTATGACTGGATTGCAAAAGAGGGAACTTGTTTTGAGAATACTTATGTTGCAAATCCAGTATGTGTTGGTTCAAGATGTTCTCTGTTGACAGGATGGTATCCGCATGTAAATGGTCATCGGAGTTTGTTACACTTTATAGATGAACATCATCCTAATTTCATGAAAGATTTTAAAGATGCAGGATATAACGTACAGTTTTATGGGAAAAACCATTGTTTGAACGATGAGGCTTCAAGGCAGTCTTTTACGAAGAGTCTGGGATTGAAACTGGCATGGCGGAAAGACAATGAGGTTGTGAAAACTGAAAAATTACCGATGTTTTCTGGACGTTACCACATGTTATTGGAGCCAATGGAAGACGAAGAATTAGAAGAAATGACAGATACGAAAATGGTAAATGCCGGAGTCGATTTTCTGAATCACTATCAAAAAGGAGAGAATCCATTTTTCCTGTTTGTATCATTAAATAATCCACATGCGCCATATACGATTCCGAAAAAATACTATGACATGTACAATCCGGATGATTTGCCAGAATTGCGAAGAAAAGATTTGGAAAATAAGCCTGCTTTTATGCGAATTATTCGAGAATATAGTCATTTCGAAAAGGTGGATGATGATACATTTCGTAAGTGTGCAGCAGTGTATCTGGGTATGGTAAAGTATTGTGACGATATGTTGGGTAGATTAATTGAAGCATTGAAACAGAATCGTTTATTGGAAGACACGATTATCGTAACCTCCTCTGATCATGGAGACTGGGCAGGAGATTATGGGCTGGTTGAAAAATGGCCAAATGCGTTTGATGATGATCTGACAAAAGTTCCGTTATTGATAAGGGTTCCAAATTCGTTAAAAGAACACAAGGTAAAACAACTGGTGTCAGAGCTGGACATTTTCCCGACTTTATTAGATTATGCAGGCATAAAAGCAAAGCATGATCATTTTGGCAAATCGCTTAGAAATTTGATTGATGGGGAGAAAGAAACCGAAGATGCAGTTGTTTATTGTGAAGGGGGATATGATGTTCGGGAACAACAGTGTTTTGAAGGAACGGAGCGGGACTATAATTTTTTAATGCGACCAGAGTGTATTTATTATCCGAAAATGTTGATTCAACAGGAAAGACAGGAATGTGTGTGTCGAGGTACGATGATGCGGAAAAAGAACTGGAAGCTGATTGTGAGAACAAATGGAGAAAATGAATTATATAATTTGGAGGTGGATGCAAAAGAGGAAAAGAATTTATATTATAATCCAAATTATAAAAATATTGTCTGTGAGATGAAAAATCAAATGTTGGACTGGTATTTACAGACATCAGATGTTGTTCCAAGATTGCAGGAATGATATATTTATAGAAAGATATGTCAGTAAGAGGAGGAGATTTCCTCCATAAGAATAGAAATATAAAAAGAAACACAAAAAGATAGGACGAGATCGATGAAAAGTAAAAAAGAAATTTTACTGAAATTATTTATATCTACACTTTATTTAAGTACATTTACTTTCGGAGGAGGATATGTCATCGTAACATTGATGAAGAAAAAATTCGTAGATGAATATCACTGGATTGATGAAAAAGAGATGCTGGATCTGATTGCAATCGCACAATCTTCGCCGGGCGCGATTGCCGTGAACGGAGCAATTGTTGTAGGATATAAGCTTGCGGGGATCTTGGGAGCAATGACTGCGATTATTGCGACGATACTACCTCCGCTTGTTATTATTTCTGTCATTTCTGTGTTTTACAATCAGTTCCACAATAATGTGATTGTAAGCCAGATATTAACTGGCATGCAGGCGGCGGTAGGCGCGATCATTGCGGATGTAGTATATGGAATGGCAAGCGGTGCAGTAAAAGAAAAGAAGGCAGCACAGAATCTGATTATGATTGTAGCATTTATGGCAACCTGCTTTTTTGGAGTACCGGTTTATGCAGTGATTTTAATCTGCATTGGAATTGGATGTGTGCAAACATGGATAGGACGGAGGAAATGGGCATGATTTACTTACAATTATTCTTTAGCTTTTTGCAAGTTGGCCTTTTTAGCTTTGGCGGAGGGTATGCAGCGATGCCATTGATACAGGAACAGATTGTTACAAAGCATGCGTGGTTGAGTATGGTTGAATTCACAGATTTAATTTCCATTTCGCAGATGACACCGGGACCGATTGCAGTGAATTCTGCAACTTTTGTGGGAAATAAGATTGCAGGTGTTGGAGGCGCTTTGATTGCTACAACAGGCTGTATTCTTCCATCTTGCATTATTGTGACGAGTATTGCCTATGTTTATCTGAAAAATCGAGAGAATCAGGTAGTTCAAGAAGTGCTTCAGTCGTTGCATCCGGCGGTAATTGCCATGATTGCATCTGCGGGTATTAGCATTTTGATTACCGCATTCTGGGGAGATGGTGGGAAAATTTCTGTTTCAAATATAGACTGGAGCATGGTTGTAATTTTTGTTATTTCCTTGTTCTTATTGAGAAAAACTTGTATAAGTCCAATCTTAGTGATGATTTTGGCAGGTGGAATGAAACTTTTTATTTCCATGCTTCTGTAAAAGGTCAAAATTGAATATAAAAAGATGACCTTTTAAGTTTCGGCAAAAAATAAAGAAAGATAAGCAGGTCATTTTGAGTCCAGAAAAGAAGGCATATGTGATGAGGTTCTTTTATATATCAATCGATATAATGAGTATGTAATATCAATCAGGTCGAAATGAATCGTAATAGATTGGAAAATCGAGTGAAAAAGAAAGGAAATAACTATGAAAGTATTAGGATTATCATTTGGTAAAAAGAATGCAAACACAGACATTCTTGTAAAAGAAGCTCTTTACGGAGCAAAAGAAGCATTTCCAGATGCTGAGATTAATTTTATCAATACACAGAGACTGAATATCGGTCGTTGTATCGGATGTGGAGCCTGTTCAACAGCTTTAGAAAAAGGAAAAGATAACAACTGTATCATCAAAGATGATTTCCAGATGGTAGAAGAGGCTGTTCGTGAAGCAGATGCAATCATCCTTGGAGCACCTGTATATGTATTGCAGCCAGTAGGACAGTTCAAAGATTTTGTAGACCGTTTCTCATGCCGTCACGATGTATCAGCTATTAACTGGGTACTGGATAAGAGAAGAGCTGGAGAAGCTCCTGGTAACGCAGATGATTATCCAATCGAGAGATTAAGACGTCGTACAGTTTCTTACATTTCAGTAGGTGGAGCAAGCACAGAGAACTGGGTATCTATGGGAACAGCAACTCTGCACTTATTCGGATTCCCTGCAATGATGAAAGTTGTTGCTAACTACAATGCAAACAGCATGGGAACAATCGGAAATCCATACCTGAATGACGAAATGATCGGACATATGCACGAGATTGGAAAACGTACAGCAGCTGCTGTAGAGATGGATGATAAAGATGTTGAATTCTACGGACCAAAAGGAATGGGAACATGTCCTGTATGTCACCAGAACCTGTTGACAGTAAACGGAACAACAACAGTAGAGTGTCCAATCTGTGGTATCGAAGGAAAGATTTCTATCGATGGAGATAAATTAAATGTTGAGTTCTCTGAAGCACAGCAGGCAAGAGCAAGAGGCACATTTGCAGGATTAAGAGAGCATACAACAGAAATTCAGGGATTCGGAGCAATCTGTGGACCAAAGATTATGGCAAACAAAGAGTTGCTTGAGAAGAAGATGGAACGTGTTAAAAAATTCGACGAAATGATCAATGCATAATAAATGATACATTCTAAATTGTAATACAGTTTATTCATATGCCCCACAGCGTATTGTGTCCATGTCAGACACATATGTGCTGTGGGGCTATTTCAATGCTTGACGAAAATATTATCACCTATTAAAATTAAAAATAGTGACTAAAAAGCAGAAACCACAAAAGAGAGGTAGTACTTGAATGGATAATATGCGAACAATTATGGACTTCGAATTTGATACTAGCGAAGTACAGAATACACATTTTCATCAGAATCTGGAGATTGTATATGTTCTGGAAGGCAGTGTGGAAGTACAGATTGAACCAGAAACTTATAATTTGAAAAAAGGTGATTTTTTACTTATTAATGCGAACAAGCGTCATTCTTGGAGGGCGACGGAAGAAAAAATCCTTCTTGCATCATTTCAAATCAATTTTACAATGTTGGCAGAATATATGGGAACAAATCAGTTGTTATTCTGGTGTAATACTACAGCTGATAAGAACGAGTCGTATGAGCAGTTAAAACGAGTGTTGGATCAGATGCTGAACCGTTTTTATGACAAAGAAAAAGAAGGGGCGATTTATCTCAACAGCATTTATTATGAAGCCATTTATTTGTTAGTAGCATATTTCATGATAAAAGCGGACGACGTAAGAATGAAAGAGAATTTTACCCCTGATAATTCGCGAATATTTGAGATTCAGAATTACGTACAGGCAAATTATCAAAAACAACTGAGTCTGAACGATCTGGCTCAGAAATTGTATTTGTCGAATGCATATTTATCCAAATATATTAAGAAACATTTTGGACTTAGTTTTTTGGAATATGTCAATAATATTCGTCTGTTCCATGCAGTAGATGAGCTTCTCTATAGCGAAAAAAAGATTACAAGAATTGCACTGGACAATGGATTTCCTACAACAGCAGCATTCAATAAGGCTTTCAAAGAAATTTATAATATGACTCCGTCGGCATATCGTTCGACTGTTCATAAAGAAGAAAATCTGAATGAGAATAAAGAGGCAAAACAAGAACTGGATAAAAGGGTGAAAGAATATCTGACAGGCAAAGAGCCGGTGGCGGATAATACAGCGACAAGAAATATGAATCTGTATGTCGTAGATGCAAAGAATACTACAGAGTGGAAAAAGCCATGGGATAAAATCATCAATATGGGAAATATTGATTCGCTGCTCAATTATGATGTGCAGAGTCAGCTGCTTATGATGCAGAAAGAAATCGGATTTTCCTATGTCCGAATTTACAATATATTTATGCAGGATATGTATTATGAAAATATTTCCGGAGATAACAAATATAATTTCAGCAGAATAGACCGCGGGCTGGATTTCTTGGTAGAGCATAATTTGAAACCATATATAGAACTCTCATTCAAACCAACAGATGTAAATTATACAATCAATTCGTCTGTCGGAGACCGATATAATGAAATCATATTTCATGACAGAGAAAGTTATGTAGAGGTGATGCAGGCGTTTTCATCACATATTGCAAACCGATATGGGGTAAATGAAATCGAGAACTGGTATTTTGAACTTTGGAAAGATGACCGTCTCAATATGCTGGATGCGAAAGGGTGGTATTTTGACTGTTTTGAGATTGGGTATCATGCATTAAAGAAGATATCGTCAAAAATCAAGGTAGGAGGAGCTGGATTTGCACTTGGATACGATAGATATCAATACAGTATTTTGATTAAAAATTGGAAAACAAGAAATGTCAGACCAGATTTTATCAGTGTGTACTCGTATTCTTATTTGTTGTTGCAGCAGGACGGGGTTTATTTTGGAAAGCGTTCGCTTGATAACAGCTTTGTGAAAAATCAACTGGAATTATTCAAAGATGTTTTGAAAGCAGAAGATTTTATGCCGGATGAACTACATATTACAGAATGGAATTTTACAATATCAAATCGAAATTGCATCAATGATAGTTGTGCACAGGGAGCATACATTGTGAAAACGTGTATCGAATCAATTGGCGAAGCAGATATGATGGGGTACTGGCATGGTTCGGATTTGCACACAGAATATTATGATTCCGGTGCTGTTCTGTATGGGGATAATGGTCTTCTGACAAGAGATGGAATCAAAAAGCCATCCTTTTATGCATTTCATTTTCTGAAATTTTTAAAAAAGGGATTACTTGGTAAAACAGAAAATGCGTTGTTGACAACAGATGGACGAGGTGTATATACTATTGCGTGCCATAACTGTAAAAAATTTAATTATCGATATACAATGAAGGCTGAGAAAGATATTCGGGTAGATGATATTGACAGTTTGTATGAGGATACAGATTCGATTCATTTAAAATTTCAGATTAATAATGTTAAAAATGGAAACTATGTGATGCGTATATTCTATGTAAATGAAAATAATGGAAGCATTCAGAATATTTGGAAGGATATGGATTATATCAGTAACCTTTCAAAAGGTGAAGTAGAGTATATGAAAAGAAGTGCCAATCCAAAAGTAGATATGAGGAAAATTACAGTGGAAGATAATGTTCTTCATATAGAAACAAAATTGAAAGCACATGAGATTAAGGTGCTGGATATACATTATCAATATTAAGAAATATTTAAAGCTAAAGGAAAAAGAGTGGATTGAGAGGAAAGAAAAGTGAATAAGTTAAAAAAATTATTCGCACCAGTGGATATGACGGCTGGAAGACCATGGGAAGATATTCTGATCTTTACGATACCGATGCTGATAGGAAATATTGCGCAACAGCTTTATAATACTGTTGACAGTATTGTGGTAGGAAGATTTGTAGGGGATAATGCACTGGCAGCAGTTGGAAGTGCCGGTCCGATTTTGAATCTTCTGATTGTATTGTTTGTTGGAATTTCAGTAGGAGCAAGTATTATGGTGTCTCAGTATCTGGGAGCCAGAAACAGAGAGGCGTTATCTGGAACAATTGGAACATGTATTATGTTAACTGCAATTGCATCGTTGATCATTATGGTAGTTGCGACGTTGGCGGCAAGACCGCTTTTGGAATTATTGAATACGCCCGATAGTATTCTGGATTGGTGTACTTCTTATTTGAAAATTCTGTTTTTGGGCGCAGCAGGACTTGCATATTATAACATTCTAAGCGGAGTACTTCGAGGCTTGGGAGATTCCATGTCAGCCCTTTTATACTTGCTGGTGGCAAGTGCGTTGAATATTGTGTTGGACTTACTTTTTGTAGTAAAGTTTGGAATGGGTGTAAACGGAGTTGCACTTGCTACTGCAATTGCACAGGGAATTTCAGCAGTGTTGTGCGTGCGAAGGCTTTCGAAATTAACAGAACTGTTTGATTTGAAGTGGAAATATATTAGATTAAACAAGCAGCATGCCAGAAATATTATCCGACTTGGAGTTCCGTCAGGTGTAACACAGGCAATGATTTCTATGGCAATGTTAATTGTACAATCATTGACAAACAGTTTTGGAGAACAGTTTATTGCAGCGAATGTAATTACAATGCGAGTAGATGGATTTGCAATGCTTCCTAATATGTCGTTTGGTAATGCGATGACTACTTATGCCGGACAGAACGTTGGAGCAAATAAATATGATCGTGTTGCAAAAGGTGCAAAACAGGGGCTTTTTATGGGAGTCGGAACATCGGTAGTGATTACATCGTTGATTTTAATCTTTGGTAAACCACTGATGGGAATTTTTACAAGTACATCAGAATTGGTTGATTTAAGTTATCATCTAATGCAAATCCTTGCAGTAGGATATCTGGTTATGTCAGTGACCCAGGTGTTGTCTGGTGTTATGCGAGGTGCCGGAGATACAATGACACCAATGTGGATTTCCATTGTACAGACAATCATGATTCGTGTACCACTTGCGTATCTGCTTGTCTATGCATCCAGAAGCACAGCGTTCCCACAGGGAAAACGAGAATATATTTATCTGTCACTGGTTATTTCATGGGTGATCGGAGCGTTAATTACTACTTTCTTCTATAAAAGAGGAAAATGGAAAACAAAAGCAATTAAATAAAAAAGGAAAAAAGCAGATGCAGGTTTCAAATTCGAAACCTGCATCTACTTTTTTGAAACAAAGGTTTATGAAAGAAAAGAATGGAACAGAAATATGCACGCTGAAAAATGGCGAAAAAGATAATATGAGGATATCAAACATAATAAAGGAGGGTAGGAAGAATAAGTGAATAGCAACATTGCTAAAGATGGGAAAGTCGGACGAAATGAAAAGTTCTATTTTTGATAAAAGAATATAATCTGTCAGTCATATTTTATTTAAAAATAGACTCTTGAAAATTCGAACGAAGAAAGGAAGGGAAACAATGGAAAAACTGAAAGGAAAAGATTATTTCTCATTTGGAATTGGAAACGTGGCATCCCAATTATCATGGACAATGGTAAGTTCGTATCTGACATTATTTTACACAGATGTATTTGGATTGCAGGCAGGAGCTGTTGCAATATTGTTTTTGGTAGCAAGAATATGGGATGGAATTAATGACCCGATGATGGGTGCGATTATGGAGCATACACATACAAAATACGGAAGATTCCGTCCTTATATTGCAATCGGTGCTCCGTTGTTGGTTATATTTACAATTTTAACATTTAGTGTACCAGGTTTTGGTAGTGTGGGAAATCTGATTTATGCTTACATTACATATATCGGACTGGGAATGGTTTACACAATGACGAATGTGCCATACCTTGCATTGCCAGCAGTTATGTCAAATGATCCGAAAGAAGTGAATAAGTTAAACACAGCACAAATGATGGGAATGGTAATTGGTATGATTGCTTTACAGTTATGTACATTACCATTAGTAAATTATTTTGAAGGTATCTGGCCGGGAAGAGGATATCAGATTACAGCAGGAGCATATGCAATTGTTGCATTACCACTTTTCTGGTTCTGTGCGAAAAACTGTAAAGAGAGAATTACAGTAAAGAAAGAAGAGCAGACTTCTACAAAAGAATCATTAAAATATGTGCTGAAAGATCGCAATGCTATGTCTGTTATTACATACACAACATTGAATATGATTGGAATGATGGGAAGAATTGGATGTGCAACATACTTTTACATTTATGTTGTTCAAAACTTTGCTTTAATTACTGTGTTTATGATGATGCCAATGTTTGTAGGTGCAATCGTAATGCCTTTTGGACCAAAAGTGATTGATAAACTTGGAAGAAAGAAAACATTGTATGTAGCTCTGATTTTTCAAACAGCAGGATGCCTTATGATGTTCTTTGGACCTTATACAAATATTCCGTATTTGCTGCTGGCACATGTTGTATATGGAATCGGATATATTGGTGGAGCGTGTGGAAGTTCAATGTTAGTTGATGTAGTCACAGATATTCATGATAGAACAGGTGCAAGACCGGATGGTATATTATTTTCAATGAACAGTCTGGCAGGAAAGATTGGGCAAGCAATTGGTTCTGCACTTGGAATTGCTATTATTGGATGGTTTGGATATGTAGCTGGAAAAGACATTACAAATGAAGTCAGAAACGGAATTCAAATTGGTGTAAACTTAATGCCGGCAATTGTATATGTATTAGCACTGATACCGGTAGCTATGTACAAGCTGGAAGACTAAAGAAAGCGAACGAAAGAAAAAGAAGACAAAAAAGATATATCTTTTTTTGTCCTCTTTTTTTGTACAAAAAGAAAGAGTCCAAATACTGTATGAAATTAGGTTAATTTTGTGAAAGCACGCCGGAAATATATTTTATATAATGGAATCAAGTTAAGAGAGAAAAATGAAAAGGAGCGAAACAGCATGAAATTAGGATTTGTAAGTGCAATTCTTGATACTTGGAGTTATGAAGAAATGATGGATTTTGCATCAGATCATGGGTTTGAATGCGTAGAAATTGCCTGCTGGCCACAAGGTAAAGCAGAGAGAAGATACGCAGGAGTAAGTCATATAGATGTAGATAAAGTCCTTGCAGACGATGAGTATGCAAAACATATTCTTGACTACAGTAAAGAGAAAAACGTAGAAATTTCTTCTCTTGCATTTTATCCAAACACAATGGATGGAGATTTAGAAAAGAGAGCTTCTGTAGTAGAACATTTGAAAAATGTAATCCGTGCAAGCCATAAGCTTGGCATTGGTATGGTTACAACATTTATCGGAAGAGATCAGACAAAGAATATCGAAGAAAATCTGGAGCTTGTAAAAGAAGTTTGGCCACCGATTATCAAACTTGCAGAGGAAGAAAATGTAAAAATAGCAATCGAAAACTGCCCAATGTTGTTTGGACCAGACCAGTGGCCGGGCGGACAAAATTTAATGACAACACCGGCTATATGGAGAAAAGTATTTGCAATTCTTGATAGCGATAATCTGGGAATCAATTACGATCCATCACATTTTGTATGGCAGATGATCGATTATATTAAACCGATTTATGAATTCAAAGATAAAATTTTCCATGTTCATTACAAAGATATTAAGCTTTACAATGACCGTTTGAATGATTGCGGAATTATGGCATATCCACTTGATTTTATGTCACCAAAGCTTCCGGGACTGGGAGATGTGCGATGGGATAAATATGTATCAGCACTTACAGACATTGGATACGACGGATATACATGTATTGAAGTGGAAGATAAAGCTTTTGAAGGAAGTAAAGAAAAAGTAGAGCAGTCTCTTGTTTTAAGCCAGAGATACTTAAAACAGTTTGTCATCTAACAACGAGAAAACAAGTGTTGTGAAAAGAGCCCGATAAGTAAATTATTTAATTAATAAAAGGAGAAACCAAATGGGAAAATTAAGAATTGCAATCGTAGGTTGTGGAGGAATCGCAAATCAGAAACATATGCCATCTATCAAAGCAAATGCAGACAAAGCTGATATGGTAGCTTTCTGTGACATCATTCCTGAGCGTGCAGAAAAAGCTGCAAAAGAATATGGTGTAGAAGGTGCTAAAGTTTACACTGATTATAAAGAGATGCTTGCAGATACAAGCGTTGAATTTGATGTTGTACATGTATGTACACCAAATGTGGCTCACTGTCCGATTACAGTAGCTGCTTTTGAAGCTGGAAAACATGTAATGTGTGAGAAGCCAATGGCTCACAATACAGAAGATGCACGTAAAATGATTGATGCATGGAAAAAATCAGGAAAGAAATTCACAATCGGTTATCAGAACCGTCTGCGTGATGACACTCAGACATTGCATGCATCTTGCGAGGCTGGAGAACTTGGAGAAATCTATTTTGCAAAAGCACATGCACTTAGAAGAAGAGCTGTTCCTACTTGGGGCGTATTCCCTAATAAAGCCCTTCAAGGCGGTGGCCCTTTAATCGATATCGGAACACATGCACTTGATATCACACTGTGGATGATGAATAACTATGAGCCAGAATCAGTATCAGGACAGGTATTCTACAAGCTTGGACGTCAGGAAGATGGTCCTGAAGGAAATGTATTCGGACCATGGGATCCTAAGACATTTGAAGTAGAAGACTCTGCATTCGGTCTTGTGAAAATGAAAAATGGTGCAACAATTTATCTGGAAGCATCTTGGGCACTGAATGTACTGAAATCTATGGAAGCTTCTACAACACTTTGTGGAACAAAAGCAGGTGCTGAAATCCATCACGGCGGAAGCTACCCACAGGATGAACTGATCTACAACACAGTAGAGCATAATCAGTTAATGGAAAAAACAATCTCACCTGCAGGTGTTGTTGATTTCTTTGAAGGCGGAGCAGCAGCAGAGGCAGTTCGTGAGCAGGAGCAGTGGCTCAATGCAATCATCAATGATACAGATCCGCTTGTAAAACCAGAGCAGGCATTTGTTGTAACACAGATTCTCGAAGGAATTTACAAATCAGCAGAAACAGGAAAAGAAGTATTCTTTGACTAAGATGAATATTGAGAATACCGGTATCTTTCAAGAGATATTGGCATCTCAGCTATAAGTTAGGAAAGCGAGGAGTTAAAAATGGCTGGCAGACAGATTTATAATCCGGCTGGATTTAAAAATATAGAAGAAAACGGAAAGGTAACAGGTTACCAGTTCCAGTTCAAAGCACAGTATTATCGTGGAATTACATTGTCAATCGTTCGTGATATCCAGATCAATGTAGACGGAGAGGATGTTAAAAGAGAAGACATTCGTTTCACAGTAAACGGAGAAACATTTACATTGGAAGAAATGCGTACAGTTGTAGATTCAGATTATCGTTGGGAATTTGGCGACTATGCAACAGTATCTGTGATTAAAGAAGGTGGACTTGCAAAAGGAAATCATCACATTCATGCAAGACAGATTATTGCACCGTCATATATGCCATTTCAGATTGAAGCAGATTGTGACGCAGATTTCGTGATTGAGTAGGAGGAACTTGAAGATGAGTTATGATATTAAAAGAAGTGTTTCCCTGTATAGTTATCAGGATGAATATTATGATGGAAAATTGGATCTTGAGGGGTGCCTTAGAGAAACAGCAAAAACAGGAGCAACAGGTGTAGAGCTTCTTGCTGAACAGATGATCCGCAGATTCCCATTGCCGATTGAAACAGAAGAATTCAGAGCACAGTGGTTTGGCTGGCTTAAAAAATATGGTCTTGAGCCATCATGCTATGATGCATTTTTGGAAAACAAAATTTATGACAATCGTACATTAAGTCTTGGAGAGCAGATTAATATGATGAAGAGAGATATCCGTCTCGCTTCTATGATGGGATTTCCTACACTTCGTACATTGGTTTCTACACCGATGGATGTTATCGAAGGAAGTTTAGAGTATGCAGAAGAAAAAAATGTAAAAATCTGTCTTGAAGTACATGCACCATTTTCTTTGAACTCAGGATGGGCTGACGGATATATGGAAATGATTAAGCGTACAGGAACAAAATTCTTCGGATTTATGCCTGATATGGGAATCTTCTGCAAGAACATCCCAGATGTTGTAAGAGATAAAGCAAGAAGAATGGGTGCATCAGAAGAATGCATTAAGATTGTGGATGATGCTTATGCACAGCGTGTTGCAAAAGGATTTACAAAGATTAAATATGATCTGAACCTTGGAAAAGCAAATATGGAATATCGTATGGCAAACGGAATGAAAGAAATGATGGATGCTATCGAAGCAGCTGGTGGAAATGATGCAGACCGCTGGTATGGAAATGTATCGTTTACATATTCTTGGTCTGAGCCACAGGATATTATCGATAATATTGATTACATTTATCATACACATGCAAAATTCTATAATGTTCACGAAGATTATGTGGAAACAGCAGTTGCAATTCCTGAAGTAATCGAGGCATTTAAGAAAGCTGGATATAAAGGATATTTAAGTTCAGAGTACGAAGGTGGAGAGCATTTGAGAGATGTTGGTGTTGATAGTATCGAACAGGTACGTCGTCATCAGGAAGCTATGAGAAGAGCAATTGAAGGATAAAAAAAGGCTAGATTTAAGATTCAGAGGAGGGAAAACCCTTGTCTGAATCTTGGCCGTTAAGGATATTGATAATAAAAAGATAAAAATCGGAGGGATAAATGATGGAAACAGTTAAATTAGGTATTGTTGGATTTGGATTTATGGGACATTGCGATGCTGATATGATGAGTACATTTGATGATAGTGAGATTAAACTTGTAGCAGTAGCAGATACAAACCCAGAACAGCTGAAGGATGCACCAGAAGGCGTTGAAACATATAACAGTATTGAAGAAATGCTTGAAAAAGCAGATATTAATACAGTTATGGTATCTACTCCAAACCCAAGCCATCCAGAAATGGTGAAAAAAGCTGCGGCGGCTAAGAAAAATGTAATCTGTGAGAAACCGGCAGCAATGAGTGTTGCACTTTTTGATGAAATGGTAGCTGCATGCAAAGACAACGGTGTATTATTCACTGTTCATCAGCAGAGAAGATGGGATAAAGATTATCGTATCATGAAAGAAGTATATGACAAAAACATGGTAGGAGATATGTATGTGATTAAATCTCAGCTTTATGGTTTTAATGGAAATATGCATGACTGGCATGTATACCCAGAGATGGGTGGAGGAATGCTTTATGATTGGGGTGTTCATTTGATTGACCAGATGCTTGATATGGTAAAATCTGAAATCGTATCCCTTTATGCAGATGTAAGAAATGTTATCAATGAAAATGTAGATGATTACTTTAATATCATTATGAAATTTAAAAATGGTGTAACAGCAGAGATTGAACTGGGAACATATTATCTGACACCAAAGCGTGCATGGTTTATCGGTGGTAATAAAGGATCTGCTATCATCGATGGATTTAATGGGGAAGGTAAGATTGTCCGTACTGCACACTTGCTTGAAAATGTACCTGGTAAAATTACAATGACAGCAGCCGGTCCTACAAGAAGCTTTGGCCCGGCAGCACCTGGACTGCTTCAAGAAGAAGCATTGCCGGAGGTTGATGTAAATCACAGAAATTACTTTGAACATTTTGTGAAAGCATTTAATAAAGAGGAAGAAGTTATTATAAAACCAGAACAGGTTAGACGTGTGCTGTGCGTGATGGATGCAGTACGTGAGTCAGCAAAAACAGGAAAAGCAATCGCATTTGAAGCATAATACTATACAGAGAGCAAAAAAAGTATCTTCTTTTTTGCTCTCTGTAATTTTTTTGATAGAAGTAAAGACAAAAAAATAATGTTTTTTGGTATAAAAAGCAGTATATGATGATACGAAAACAAACTAAAATAAAAATAAATCAAAGAGAAATAAATCATAAAAGTGAGGAAAAAAACATGGCAGATTATGAAACACAAGTAGTAGTAATTGCAGGAGGTCCATCAGGATTATCAGCAGCTGTTCAGGCAGCAGAAGACGGAGCTGAAGTTATCGTTCTTGAGAAAGCAGCAGCAGTTGGTGGAGCAGCTAACATGGGAATGGGACCACTTGGTATCGGAACAAAATATCAGAAACAGCAGATGGAAGATGTAACAGTAGAAAAAGCATTTAACATGTTTATGGAATATACTCATTACAATGTAGATGCAAGACTTGTAAAACGTTACTTCGAACAGTCAGCAGAGACAATTGAATGGCTGGAAGATATGGGTGTTGAATTCGAAGGTGCTTATCGTTACTTCCCAAAATCAGAGCCAACATGGCATATCGTTAAAACAGATCAGGGAATCGGACCTAGAGCCGCATCATTCATGAACAAAGCTTTGTATGCAAGAGCCCAGGAATTAGGAGTAAAGGTACTTCTTGAGACACCTGCTAAAAAGATTATTATGAAAGATGGAAAAGTTGCAGGTGTTCTTGCAACAGACAAAGATGGTAAAGAAATTGAAGTTGCTTGTAAAGCCGCAATTATTTGTACAGGTGGAGCAGGATGCAACAAAGAATTTATTGAAAAAGAGACAGGTTACAAACATGGTGTAGATATGTTCAACTTTGCTATTCCTGGAATGATGGGAGACGGACTTCGCATGGCATGGGAAGCAGGGGCTGATCACCTTCCGGTAAGAATTGAGCAGGCAGCTGCAATCGAGGGTGTAGATGATCTTCCGGGAAGCGTTGGAAACATCATGGGACAGCCAAACTTGCTTGTTAACTTACAGGGTAAACGTGTTATGAACGAAGATCATATGCAGAATACGACATTCCTCTCAAATGTGTGTTCACATCAGAAAGGTAGAGTCTGCATCAGTATTGTAGATTCATCAATTGCAAAATATTACATGAGAAATGGTGTAGATAACGTATCTATGGTTCGTCCTGATCCAGATGTATCAGATTTCGCAGATGCAATCAAGATGGCACAGGAGAACGGAAATGAAGGTCTGTTTATCGCAGATACAATCGAAGAACTTGCAGAAATGGCAGGAATCGATGTAGATAATCTTGTAGATACAGTAGAAGAATATAATGATTTCTGCGACAGCGTAGATGAAGAATTCTTCAAAGATAAGAGATATTTAAGACCAATCACAAAGGCTCCGTTCTATGGTGCAAGAATCCGTCCAGGCGGATATGGAACAGTTGGTGGAATCCGTATCAATGAGAATTGCGAAGCTTGTGATAAAGACTTCGAGCCAGTTCCAGGATTGTATGCAGCAGGAGCAGATGCTTGCAACATTTACGATGACAGTTATATGTTCTTACTTCCAGGAAACTCTATGGGATTTGCTGTTAATACAGGACGTATCGCTGGTATGAGTGCTGCGGAGTATGTTGAAGATGAAGACTAATTCCTAAGTAACCGCAAACAAATAATGACAGAATAGAAGATGAGCAGAAGCAGGTAATATAGCTTCTGCTCATCTGGGATAAAAGGATAATATTGGAGGAATTCAAATGAAAGAAACAGTAACAGACATTCTGAATCGTAGAAGTGTAAAAAATTATAAACCAGACCAGATTACAGATGAAGAACTGATGACTGTATTGAAGGCTGGAATGAATGCTCCTTCTGGTGGTAATAAACAGTCTCCGATTTTTATTGCAGTACAGAATAAAGAATGGATCAAGAAGCTTTGTAAATTAAATGCAGAGATTGCGGGAGCACCGGAAGGTGTCGATGTATTTTACGGAGCACCAACCATTATTCTTGTACTGGCAGAAAAAGGTGTCGGCAATCCGGTAGAAGATGGAAGCCTTTGCCTTGGAAATATGTTCAATGCAGCATATGCACTCGGCCTCGGATCCAGATGGATCAATCGTATCCGTGAGACATTTGAGACAGATCTTGGAAAAGAACTGTTAAAAGAAGCTGGTTACGAAGGTGAATATATTGGAGTGGGTTCTTGTATCCTTGGATATCCTGCAGATGGATTCCCGGGACCAATTGAAAGAAAACCAGATTACTTTAAGATTATAAAATAAGACATTAGAAAGTGCAGGAATAAAATCATGGAACAGAAAAACAAGGACGTGATTCAGAAATTTTATCAGGAATTTTTTAATGAGCATATTATCGAATCAGCAGATAAATACGTAAGAGAAGACTACATTCAGCACAATCCGGGAGTTGGTCAGGGCAGAGAAGCATTAAAAGAAGCCTTTGCAGAGAAATTTGTAGAACATCCAGAATTCTGCCTGAATATTAAAATGATGATTGCAGAAAAAGATATGGTTGCCGTATATTTAAAAAATGTTGATCAGCAAGGAAACACAAGATGCCGTGTTGTGGATATCTACCGTTTGGAAGACGGAAAGCTCGCTGAACATTGGGATGTATTACAGCCATGCTAGAAAAAACAAAACCAGTAAATAAGAAAAAAGTAGCAGTAAGCATATTTTTTACGGCATTTGCATTTGGATTAAACATAGTAGGTATCTCTCCGGTACTAGGAGTGATTAATGAAAAGTATCAACAATACGGCACAAGTGTAATCCAGCTTTTACAAACAATACAATATCTTCTTATTATGGTTGGTTCACTTATGATTGGCTGGCTGACAACAAAAATCAGCAAAAAGAAAATTGTGTTGAGTGGACTTCTTATTATAGGTATTTGTGGCATCATGCCATTTTTTTCAGAAAACTTTTGGATTCTTGTTTTGTCGAGAATACTAATTGGTTTTGGATTTGGAATTACGGGACCGATGAATACGGCAATCGCTGCTGAATTAATACCGGAAGAGGAACGAGCCGGTTATATGGGTCTTCATGTTGTTGGAATGGGAATCGGAACAATGGTAGGAAGCATGCTGGGAGGAATGCTGGCAGGCTGGAGTTATCGTAATTATTATCTGGTGTATCTGATTCCATTCATTGCAATGGCTGGTGTGCAGATGCTTTTGGTAGAGACTCCACCAATAAAAACAGAAAAAGCATCGGATATGAAATTAAATAAAATAATTTATCTGATTTCATTTGCATCCTTTGTACATACATTATTTATCAATGCCTATAGTACAAATATAGGAATTTATATTGCAGAGAATATTTCAAACAATCCGGGGCTGGCAGGTATGGTGACATCTGTGAATGCGGCGTTTGCACTTGTGACAGGAATGTGTTTTTCAAAAATATCTGCAAAACTAAAGAATTTTACACTGCCATTTTCAATTCTGACTGCAGCAGTCGGATATGGAATAGTACTGACAGTACATGGAATGGTGGGAGTATTGATTGTAAGTGCTCTTTGCGGAGTGTCATTAAGTTGTTTTATGGCAATCGGAGCTTATCTGCTTTCAATTTCTGTTGAGCAGGAAGCGGTAGCAAAGGCAGGCGGAGTATTTTCAATCTTCGGGGGAATCGGCGGATTGATAGCACCGATTTTTATGGGAAATACCGCAAAACTCACATTAGGTGAAAATACCGCAAACAATCAGTTTGTGATTGCATTTTTCGGAATGTTGATTTTCGGAGTAATCGCAGCAGTGGTTATGATGAAAAAAAAGGAGAATAAGTAAAGATGAAAAAATATGGATTTGGTGTTGATATCGGAGGAACAACATGTAAGATTGGTCTTTTTGATATGAACGGAACAATTTTAGAAAAATGGGAAATTAAGACAAATACAGAAAATCATGGCGCAGCAATTCTAGATGATGTTGCAGCAGCTGTGTTAGATAAGATGAAAGAAAAGGAAATCACAAAAGAGGATGTTCAGGGAATCGGACTTGGAGTTCCGGGACCGGTTGACAGTGAAGGAACAGTTCATAAATGTGTTAATCTTGGATGGGATGTCATCAATGTAGAAAAGGCTTTAAATGAGAAGACAGGTCTCCTTGTAAAAGCAGGAAATGATGCAAATGTAGCAGCCCTTGGTGAGATGTGGCAGGGCGGTGGAAAAGGCCATCAGAATGTCATTATGGTGACACTCGGAACCGGTGTCGGTGGCGGCATTATCGTAGATGGTAAGATTATCGCAGGTTCTCATGGAGCCGGCGGAGAACTTGGACATATTCATATGAATGATGATGAGACAGATACTTGCGGATGCGGAAATAAGGGATGTCTGGAGCAGTATGCATCTGCAACCGGAATTGTCCGTATGGCGAAGAAAAAACTTGCAACAGAGACACGTGCTACAAAATTAACAACATTTGATCCTTTGACAGCAAAAGATATTTTTGATGTCGCAAAAGAGAATGATGAAGTAGCATTGGAACTGGTTGACGTACTTTGCACAATGCTTGGAACAGCTCTGGCAAATGTGGCTGCAGTAGCAGATCCTGAAATCTTCGTTATCGGCGGTGGTGTATCAAGAGCCGGAGATATTCTGATTCAGGGAATCCAGAAGAAATTTGAAGAGAAAGCATTTCATGCATGTCGTGGAACAGGTATTTCGCTTGCAACACTTGGAAATGATGCCGGAATGTATGGTTGTGTAAGATTGTTATTCTAAAGCAATAGCTAAGATTCTGCCGGATTCAGATGAATTCGGCAGCGTGAAATAAAGAGGAAAGAATAAGAGAAAATAAAGGAGGAAGTTATGGCAATTATTACAATTGATGGGAAAAAGATTGAAGTCCCAGAAGGTAAAAATGTGTTGGATTGTGCACTGGATGCAGGCATTTATATCCCACATCTGTGTCATCATAAAGATTTGAGCCCACTTGGTTCATGTCGTATGTGCGTAGTAGAAGTAGAAGGACAGGAAGGAGTAACAACTTCTTGTACATTGAAAGCAAAAGACGGAATGAATATCACAACAAAGAGTGATAAACTGGAGCAGCTTCGTATGCTGGCTTTGGAATTGCTCCTTGCAGGACATCCGGAAGATTGTACAACATGTCCAAAATATGGTAACTGTGAATTACAGATGTTAATTCAGTATATCGGACCAAAGACAGGTCGTTTGAAATTACGTACAAAAGGTTTCAAACAGAATGAAGAAAATCCATTGATTATTCATGATATGAATCGTTGTGTACTTTGTGGCCGTTGTGTACGTGCATGTAACGAATTGCGTGGAGTAAAAGTACTTCAGTATCAGAAAAAAGATATGGAAACATATGTAGGAACAGTACATAACAAACTGTTGAAAGATGCAGACTGTCGTTTCTGTCAGGCTTGTGTAGAGGTCTGTCCGACAGGTACAATCCGTGACAAACTGATGAATTCTGAGGTGAAGAAAGAGGATGCAGTAGTGCCATGCCGTCATGCATGTCCAGCACATACAGATATCCCTCGTTACATCAGACACGTGAAAAACGGAGAATATGATGAGGCAGCAGCCGTTATTCGTGAGAAAGTTCCATTCCCGAAGGCTCTTGGATATATCTGTAGCCACGTATGTGAATTACAGTGTAAGAGAAAAGAAGTCAGCGATCCGATGGCAATCCGTGATATCAAACGTTATGCAGCAGAGCATGATACAGGTGCTTACTGGAAAGGAAAAGGAAAACAGCTTGCAGATACAGGAAAGAAAGTATGCGTTGTAGGAGCAGGTCCTGCAGGTCTGACAGCAGCATATTACCTGAGAAAACAGGGACATGATATCACATTGAAAGAAGCACTTCCGACAGTTGGTGGTATGATGGCTTATGGAATTCCTGCATATCGTCTTCCAAGAGAAATCATTGCGGAAGAGGCAAAAGTAATCGAAGATCAGGGTGTTAAGATTGAAGTAAATGCAAAAGTTGAAAAACCGGTTGATTTACTCAAAGAATATGATGCAGTACTTATGACAATCGGTGGACACAAAGGTGTGCGCCTTCCAATGGAAGGAAGCGATCTTGACGGAGTAATTTTAAATGCAGATTTCTTACGTAACTGCAGTATGGGAAAAGAAACAGGCATGGGCAAACGTGTCATCGTTCTCGGTGGTGGAAACGTTGCATTTGACTGTGCAAGATCTGCAAAACGTCTTGGAGCAGAGGAGATTCATCTGGCATGTCTGGAAGCAAGAGAAGTTATGACAGCCGATGATGAAGAAATCGAACAGGCAAAAGAAGAGGGAATCTTCGTACATCCTGCACAGACATTTGAGAGAATTACAGGAACAGATCATGTAACAGGTGTTGATTTCATGAATGTGAAATCATTTACATTTGATGAAAACCGCCGTGCAATCATTGAAAAAGAAGAAGGTTCAGAGCATCACATCGATGCAGATACAGTTATCTTTGCAGTGGGTCAGAGACCTGATATCACAGAAGAAGCAGGTCTTGAACTTGGAAGAGCAAACAGTATCGCAGTAAAAGATATTGAACATGATAAGACAACTTCTGTAGAAGGTATCTTCGCAGCAGGAGATGTTATTTACGGAACAAAATCAGTAATCATGGCTATCGAGTCAGGAAGAGAAGCAGCTTCTCAGATTGACAAGTATCTTGGCGGAGATGGAGACATTTCTGAAGTACTTGCTCCTGAGCAGAAAGCAGATCCATATATCGGACAGTGTCCTGGATTCGGATATGAAGAAAGAAAACATACACAGGTTGATCCGGCAGAGAGCAGAAGCGATAACTTTAAACTGTTTGATCACGGAATTTGTGACGCAGATATCTGTGCAGAAGCTGGAAGATGTCTTCAATGTGACTTACGTCTGCAGATTTCCAGACCAAGTCTCTGGGGCGATTTCGTAGAAAATAAGGAGGCTGAATAAGATGAGTGCATTAGAGAACGCAAAAAATGGAAGCAGTCAGGATGTCCTGAATAAAATCCAGGAAGCAAATCTTTCTGAGTATGGTTTATGTGCACAGCCATTATTCGACCGTCTGATGGCAGCGAAAGAAGAAAGTGGAGAGGAACAGAAAGAATTAGGTATTGTAGCAGCACTGAATAATGCAGATACAGATCATGCATTACTGGCAGTTTTAAAAGAACAGCCGGAGCAGGTGATGGAAGGAATTTCCATTGCTGCTTATGCTCTGGGAACAGAGAAAAAATCATTACAGATTCCGGAAGAAGAAACAGACCTTTTCGAGAGCCTGAAAGAAACAGCAGAGAAATATGGCGTTGAGCTGGTAAGTGGTATTGTGAATGTCCGTGCAGCAAAAGGAAGCGCTGTACTTCATATCGTTACAGTGAAAAATCTTGCCGATCTGTTTGACGGAGCTTACGAAGATGGTGTTTATGTATCAGTAAACGGAGCAGATCTTCAGAAAGTTGCAAAAGATAAAAAAATTGCAGAACTGATTGATACAGATGATGTAAAAGCGTTATACTTTGGATATGAGTATCATACACCGGAAGCTGCTGAGACGACAGTCGGTGAAGCTGGAATCACAAACGGTGTTGTACGAGTTCTGACAAGCAAAGACTGTATCGTACAGGGAGCACAGAAAGAACTTCTTGCTTCCAGAAAGACAAGCTGTGGGAAATGTGTATTCTGCCGTGAAGGACTGATTCAGTTAGAGCATATGCAGAAAGAAATCACAGAAGGAAGAGGAAAGGTTGAATTTATCGATCTGACAAAAGAAATCGGTGAAGCAATGTGCTACTCTACACCATGTTCTATGGGACAGGTATCAGCAAAAGCTGCCTTAAGTGCAACAGAGCTGTTCACAAAAGAATATGAAGAACATATTAAGAAGAAAAACTGCCCGGCAGGAGCTTGTACTTCTTTCGTTAACATTTACATTGATCCATCACTGTGTAATGGTTGTGGAGAATGTATGGATGTATGTCCAAAAGACTGCATCGAAGGAAAAGCAAAATATATCCATATGATTGATGATTTTGATTGTACAAAATGTGGTAAATGTATGGAAGTTTGTGAAGAAGATGCAATTGTACAAACAACAGGTAAGTTACCAAAACTTCCAAACAGATTAACAAAAGTTGGTAAATTTAGAAAGAGATAAAATAATAAAGACAACCTTCAATTACTTGATTCAACAATAAAAATGAGACCAGATACAATTTTTGCGTATCTGGTCTCATTTTTTAATATTATTGAATGATTTTTGCTGTGCATAATACAAGAAGACAAAAAACAACATATAAAAATTGTTCTAATGCTACAAAGAAAATATGAAATAGGATGTTTATATAGGTGTTTTAAACAAAATCTTGCATAGAGGATAAAAGAATAAAACAATATAATGATACGTAGAATCACTGGGAGGGATGAAGGATGGATACGACAAGAAAATTAATGCAGTTTCATTTTATAGCGCAGGCAGAAACAGCAACACATTATCATCAGAATCCGGAAATGTTTTATGTACTTCGTGGAAATCTGGATATCAAGATTGATGACAAAATGTACAAAATGCAAAGTGGGGATATTGTCCTTATCAATGCAAATAAACGACATACAGTAATTGGAAATGAAGAACTTTTAGGGGCGAGATTTGAGATAGATTTTCATTTATTGGCTGAATATATGGGATCTATGCAGTTGCTTTTCTGGTGTAATACAGTGGCGGATCGAAATCATGCTTATAGTAATCTTCGAAGACTGCTAGATCGAATTTTAACGAGATATTTTGAAAAAGATGACAAGAGTGCATTGTATTTGAATGCGTTATATTTTGAAACATTATATGTATTGACCAGTAACTTTCTGGTAAAAGCAGATGATGTGAGGTTAAATTTAGAGGATTCGCAGGACCGTATGAGAATCCGTCAGATTCAAAATTATGTACAGGCGAACTATCAAAGTCAGATCAGTTTAAATGATCTTGCGGATCGGTTGTATTTGTCAAATGCATATTTGTCCAAATATATAAAAAAGAATTTGGGTATGACATTTATGGAGTATCTGAATAACGTACGTTTATTTCATGCGGTGGACGAATTGATGTATTCAGATAAAAATCTGACACATATCGCGTATGATAATGGATTTCCGACATCGGCATCTTTTACAAAAGTATTCCGCGAGATTTACAATGAATCCCCTAGTGAATATCGGAAGAAAATACAGGATGAAAAGGAAAAAGATGAAAAAGAAAAGATGTTGCAGCAGGAAGAAGAACAACGTATATTGGAGTACTTAAAATTTCGTGCACACAAAGAAAATCCGCAATCGACGAGGAAAAAAGAATACATCATCAATGCAGGAAATGTGAAGGATACATTGACAGATTGCAGTAAAGCAATCAGTATTGGGGATGGTTATTTGCTTTTACAGTCAGAAGCCCAACATCAAGTTGAAAAAATTCAAAAACAGACAGGGGTAAAATATGCCAGAATCTGGAATATTTTATCAAGAGAATATTGTTTTAGTGAAAAAGAAGGATACAATTTTCGAAGACTGGATCAAGTATTGGATTTTCTTCTGGATCATCATATGAAACCATATCTTGAAGTGGGAAGCAAACCCAGTCTGTTTATGTATACGCCGGAACGTAGCATAAATATAGAAAAATCAAAGATGGATTCCTATGATTTCAAAACTTTTTCTGAAATCATACGGGAACTGTGTGTTCATCTCGTCAACCGATATGGTGTAGAAGAACTGGAAACATGGTACTTTGAATATTGGAATGATCCATCTCTAAACATCACAGAACCGGATGGGGAATATTATCAGAGATTTGATCTGTTATATCAAACAATGAAGAATTATTCAGAAGAAATTTCGGTTGGCGGAGCCGGATTTATATTAGGATATGAAACGCTTGTATGTAAAAAAATTTTTCCTATATGGAAAGCACGTGAAATTCATCCGGATTTTTTGTCAGTCTGTTCATTTCAGTACATAGCGTTGGTTGAAGATGGAGGACGTCTCGGAAGAAAATCCATCGATTCGGAATATATGTTGAATCAGATTGAAATCATGAAAAATGTTATGGAAGAAACTGGATTTCAAATACCGGAATTTCATATTGATGAGTGGAACTTTACGATTTCAAACAGAAATGTATTAAATGACAGTTGTGAACAGGGAGCATACATTTTGAAAAACTGTATTGAAATGAATGGCGCAGTAGATATGATGGCATATTGGCATGCGTTGGATCTGTATTCGGATTACTATGATACGGATACAGTATTGAATGGAGATTCAGGTCTGATATCAAGGGATGGAATCTGTAAGCCATCTTTTTACGCATTTCAGTTTATGAATCGGTTATTGCCGAAAGTGTTGGAGAAGAATGACCACGCGATTGTTACAACAAATGGAAGAAATCGTTATGTGATTGCATGTCACAATTATAAAAGTTTATCTTCCCGTTATGTTTTTACAGATGAAGATGAAATTCAACTGGAAGATATAGAACAATATGTAGAAGATATTGATCCTATTAAGTTGAATTTTACAATTCAGAATGTAAAAGACGGAAAATATCTGGTGAAGATATATCGCGTGAACAGAGAATGTGGAAGTGTGCAGGACCTTTGGAAAAATCTGGATTATTCCAAAGGACTTATGCGTGATGAGGTAGATTATCTAAAGAGCAGTGCGATTCCAGGTATTGAAATGAAAACGATAGAGGTAGAAAATGGTGAGTTGTGTCTGACAAACAATCTGGAGATGCAGGAAATTCGCCTGATTGATGTTCAATATCGATATGATGTATAAAATTGTATATTGAAAGGGCAGGAAAATAACTGATTTTATTGACCTGTCCTTTTTTTTATGAGAAATAAAGGCAAATATTTACATATTTCAGGTAAAAAATATAAAAGTAAAGAGCACAAAAAACATGTATAGTAAATATATCAAATAAATAACTTGAAACGAGTTGTAAAATAAGTCAAAAGATGGAGGAAGAACATGAGTGAACGAAAAAAAGTATTGGGGTTGAATTTTGGACGTGTAAATGGAAATTGTAAAGAATTTTTAAAAGAAGCGATAAAAAATGCAGAGGCGCAGGGAGCAGAAGTTGAAATTATTGATACAATGAAAAAAGAAATCAAACCATGTATTGGATGTGGAGCCTGTTCCAGAATTCTTCAGAGCGGAAAGGGACAGATTAAATGTTGTCAGAAAGATGACTATGAAGAAATTTCCGATGCGGTATTGGCAGCAGACGCAATTATTGTTGCGGCACCGGTATATGTATTGGCTCCGACTGGACAGTTTAAAAATTTTGTAGACCGCTTTGGGCCTGCTCATGATAAGGCTTATATGTTATTTGAAAATGAGCTGCGTAAGGATACGAACGGCGAGGAATTAAATCCTGATTGTCTGAAGAGACATCTTGTATCTTATATTTCTGTAGGAGGAGCAACGACGCAGAACTGGGTGTCTTACGGAATTCCAGGTATGAATTTATTTGGTATGAGTCTGAATATGAAGGTGGTAGATCAGTTGGATGCATATGGTTCATATGTTCCGGACAATCATCAGAGATTATTAGAAAAGTCCGCAGAGATGGGAAAACATATCGTAGAAGCGTTAGATCAGAAAACAAGTGAGATTGAGTGGACATCAGATCCGGGAACATGTCCGGTATGTCATTGCAACGAAATGACCATGACAGGAACAACAAAAGTAAGCTGCCCGATTTGTGGTATTTACGGAAAACTTGTGGTAGATGGGGACGATGTAAAAGTTGAATTTTCGGAAGAAGAAAAGAGACGTAGCCGCTTGAGATTTACAGGAGTATTAGAACATCAGGTTGAGCAGGGAAGAAAGGACAGATATCCGAGATTTGATGAATATGTAAAGAAATTCCAGGCAATGCAGGATGAAATGTAAAACCAGATGATACTTTTATAAAAATTATTATCTGATAAAAGATGTAACAATTTTATACAAAGAAATTTTAAATTAAAAGAGGCAAGACAAAAATTGTTTAATAATTTTTGTTTTGTCTCTTTTTTTAGAAAAAATCATGACAAAATTATGAACTGAGAAAGGATGATTTGGGAGAAGTAGAGTTTGTGAAATAATTATACAATAAATTCATCAATTAAGAGATGGAGGAGAAATATGAAAGTATTAGGAATTTCTTTCGGAAGAAAGAACCAGAGAAGTGATGTCATGGTTAAAGAAGCACTGTTTGCAGCAAAAGCAGCAGGTGCAGAAGTTCAGTTCATCAACACAGTAACATTGAACATCGGACATTGCCGTGCATGTGATTACTGTAGCAGAAACCGTGATAAAGGTGCTACAGAGATTCACTGCTGTATGAAAGATGATTACCATATTCTGGAAGAAGCATGTCTGGAAGCAGATGGTATCATCATCGGAGCTCCAGTTTATGCAGTTGGTATTGTAGGACAGTTCAAAAACTTTGTAGATCGTTTTGGACCATCCCACGACAGAGCAGCATTGATTGAAGAAAACAAGAAACGTATTGCAGAAGGTAAATCAGAAGATGAATTACTTGACCCAAGATACTTCAAAGACAGATATGTTGGTTACATCTCAGTTGGTGGAGCACAGACTCATAACTGGGTATCATTGGGACTTCCAATGTTAGACTTATTCAGCTTCTCATTCTGCATGAAATGTGTAGGACATGTAGATGCTTATGATCAGGGAAGAACAGGACATCCATTATTTGATTCTGCTTTGATGCAGAAATGTTCAGACCTTGGTAAAGCTGTAGCAGAATCTCTTGGAAAACCTTATGATGAGGTTGATACATGGGTTGGAGAAGAGGGCGTATGTCCAGTATGTCACAATCCACTGCTTAGCATGAACGGAACAACACATGTTGAGTGTCCAATTTGCGGTATCTGGGGAACATTGTCTGTAGATGGAGACAAGGTAAATGTAGAATTCTCAGAAGAAGAAAAGAACAGAGCAAGAAATACTACAATTGGTATTTACGAGCACTACAATGAAATTCAGAACATGATCAAGGTATGTGTACCAAAACTGGTTGCAAACAAAGATACACTTCCAAAGATGATGGAGAAATACAAAAACTTTGATAAAGAAATCGAATCTATGTAATAAAAAATTTGCATAGATTGCTGCCATAAAACCGGCAGAGGGTAGGAGATCAAAATGGGTGAAAAAAAATTAAATGAATACGGTATGACACCGTTAACAGGAAAACATTATTTTGTATACGGACTTGGTAACTTTGCATCACAGCTTTCATGGACAATGGTAAGTACATATCTTTCTATTTTCTATACAGATGTATTTGGACTTGGAACTGGTGCAGTAGCACTTTTGATGTTAATTGCAAAAGTATGGGATGGAATTAATGATCCAATGATGGGAACTCTTATGGAGCGTACTCATACAAAACACGGAAGATTCAGACCTTACATTTTTGTGGGAGCCATTTTCCTTGTAATCTTCACAATCCTGACATTTACAGTACCAGGATTCGGAAGCACAGGTAAACTGATTTATGCATACATTACATATATTGGTTTAGGAATGTCTTACACAATGACAAACGTACCATACCTTGCATTGCCAGTAGTTATGACACGTGACCCTAAAGAAATCAATAAATTAAATGCAGCACAGATGATGGGTATGACAATCGGACAGATTATCTTGAACTTGTTTGTGTTAAAGCTTGTTCTTTGGTTTGGTAAAGGAGATCAGGCTGCAGGATATCATTCAACAGCTATTTTACTTGCAGTTATTGCACTTCCTATGTTCTGGGCAGTAGCAATCCTTTCAAAAGAAAGAATCACTGTTAAGAAAGAAGACCAGGGTAAAGTAAGTGATGGTCTGAAAATGGTATTCAAAAACAAAAACCTTATGTGTGCAATGTTATACAGCTTCTTTAACATGTTTGGTATGTTAGGACGTATTTCAGTAGCAGTTTACTTCTATCTGTATTGCGTACAGAACTTCGTATTCATCACAATTTTCATGATGATGCAGATGATCGTTGGAACAATCATTATGCCATTTACACCAAAGGTAATTGACAAACTTGGAAAACGTAATACAGCAATCCTTTCAATGGTTATTCAGGGCGCTTCATTGATTGTACTGTTTGTAGGTCCTTATGAAAATATCGTATTTGACTTTATTGTATTGATTGTATATGGTCTTGGATATGTTGCAGGTCCATGTGGAGCTGGTATGATGGTTGATGCAATCGACGATTTTGATGATAAATATGAAGCACGTAACGACGGTATGGCATTCTCATTCCAGGGATGTGCTATTAAAATCGCAACAGCTATTGCAAACTCATTGTTCCTGGTTGTTATGGGAGCATTCGGATATGCCGGTGGAGTTGATATGACACCACATATCCAGACAGGTATCAATATTGCAGCAAACCTTCTTCCTGGAATTGTATTCTTCGTAGGAATAATTCCACTTCTGATCTATGACCTGGATAAACCGGGACATATGGAAGCTGTAAGAGAAAGACTTTCAAAACGTGATAGAGAGAAAAAGGCTGCAGAGGCGGCAGCTAAGTAAGGTGGCTATACACGGTCCTTGCGAAAAAAAGATAGTTGAACTTCTAGTTCAACTATCTTTTTTTGCAAGAACCGTGTATTGGAAGTGGAAGGAAAAATTTTCAGTTATCGAGTTGTTGAATATTGGATAAGATGAAGTTTGCTTGCTCCAAATCTTTCTTTAGTACTAATATCTTATATTGATACATTTGTTCAGAAGGATTTCCGATGCTTCCGGTACGACCTCGAAGTGAGCCATGTATTGCCCATTGTCCGAGTTCATTTTTGACTTTGTAACGATAAGGAATATGCCGGGTATCCAATTCATCACGAATCTGATTAAATATTCGCATGTTTGTTCCAATCCATAAAGTGTCTGAATTAAAAAATGTGAACATGAGAAATCCCTCCTTTTGAAAGAAAATGATATAAGTGTTAAGAGTAGAGTACCATATCTACGGCTCAATTACTACATTATCCGCAAGTATCTCCGGCTTATTTTTCATGCTGTCGGCTTCGGTAAGCTTACGGATTACTTTGCATGGAACTCCGGCGGCAAAGCTATTTGCAGGAATGTCATGGGTTACAACGCTTCCGGCGCCGATGACGCAATTATCTCCGATCGTAACGCCTGGGCATACTGTGACGGAGGCACCGAACCAACAATCGTTTCCGATATGAACCGGTTTGGCATAACATAAAAGCTTCTTTTCGCCAGCAGCGGTTAACAATTCTCTTCGTTCGTTGGCGAGCATCGGATGAATCGGAGTGACGATCGTTACATTCGGTCCAAAGTTACAGTTATCTCCGATGGTCACTTCTGCATCATCCTGAATTGTCAGGTTGAAGTTTCCAAAAAAATGTTTTCCGATTTTCGTGTGTGTTCCATAGTGAAAGAAAATTGGTCCCTGGATTCGGCTTCCTTCACCAAATTCGCCGATAATCTCGGAAAGAATAGAAGCTCTTTTTTCTATTTCATCTTCATATGTATTATTGTAATCTACATTGAGATTGTGAGTTTTTCTTTTTATAGCTACTAATTCTGGATCGCCAGGGCAGAATAAAATGCCTGCATTGATTTTTTCTTCTTCTCTCATAATAAACGCTCCTTTATAAGTCTGATTAAAAATAATATGAAATATCTATTAATAGAATTATACAAGTCAATGAAAAAAATATATAGTAGTTTTCTTGCTGTCTTATATATAAAATCTTATAAAAATTGGATAAGTATAAAGTGAGAGGAGCAAAAAAACAGCGTTGTAATCTTTGGACGACTTATTATATTACGATTCCGATATTTGCTATGACTGCAAATGCATTTGCTGATGATCGTCAAAAGGCGTATGATGCTGGAATGAATGAACATCTGACAAAACCGCTTGAAACAGAGGCGGTGCTGAAAGCACTTTCTAAAGAATAAGAAAAAGAATCAGAGTTAAAAAGTAAAATTACAATAGCCGAAATAAATCTGGAATACAGAAGTGATTCGGCTATTATAGATTAATAAGACTATGAAATTTGGTTTTGTGAAAAAGTTATTGAACAAATTTTTCCAGTGTATGGAGCAAAACTTCAACATCGATTGGTTTGGCAATATGTGCGTTCATTCCTGCAGCGAAAGCTTTTTTCTTATCTTCATCAAATGCATTGGCAGTCATTGCGATGATAGGAATTGTAGCACGTTGATTTTTCAGGTTTCGGATTAAGCGTGTGGTTTCATAACCATTTAAATTAGGCATTTGGATATCCATTAAGATTAAGCCATAATAATCTTCTGGTTTTTCCTGGAGGAGTGCTAAACATTGGCATCCATCTTCTACACAATCTACTTCAAATCCGTTTTCCTGAAGAATTGTCTCAGCAATCTCAGCATTTAATTTGTTATCTTCAGCCATTAAAATCCGTTTTCCAAGAGCGTGGTTAGTAACAAGATTCGGTGAATATGTTTGACTCTCTTCAATCTGTTCCTGGGTGGCAATCAAAAATGGAATTTGAATCGTTGTTTTAGTTCCTTCATTTACTTTACTTTCAATCTGAATGGTTCCACCCATCAAGTCTACCAGAGATTTTACAATCGGAAGTCCAAGTCCGGTTCCGGCAATTTTATTTTCTGTACTGGTATGTTCGCGGGTAAACTCTTCAAAAATATGTGGCAGATATTCTTCACTCATACCGATACCGGTATCTTCAATAATCATTCGATAAGTTGCAACATCACTTCGCTCGGATGGAATTTCAGAAATATCCAGTCTTATATGTCCACCGCGAGGTGTATATTTGATTGAATTACCTACGATATTTAACAGAATCTCACTTGTTTTTGTTTTATCATATACAATGTATGGGTGTTGAATATCCAGGTGCGTAGAATACGTAAGTCCTTTTTCTTTTAAAGCCGGTTCAAAAACGGTTTGGAGAGAATCACGTAATTCCTGAAAGTGTCCGGTATCTAATCTTAAGTCAGCTTTTCCACTTTCAATTCGTGCCATTTCAAGCACATAATTGATTAAAGAAAGCAGTAAAGAACTGGAAGATTTAATCTTACCGATATAATAGGTTACTTTGTCTTTTTCATCAATGTGCTTTTCAAGCAATTCGGAAAATCCAATAATCGCATTCATTGGAGTGCGGATATCATGACTCATATTGAATAAAAAACGTGTCTTTGCTTCATTAGCAGCTTCAGCCTTCTGAGCTGTTTTTTCCATTTCTTCTGCATGGAGAATATCCTTCAGCCGACGCATGCTGGCCTGCCAATAACCAATTGCCAGAAGACTTGCAATGATCAGGGCAAAGAAAAGACCGAGTACTACCTGATGAACGGTTGTCCACCCTTCTTTCGGAACAATTTCAAAATACCAGGTATCATTTGGAACAGCACATGCTACTTCAAGGGTATCCGTAGGAAAATAGCTTTGGCTTTGTGCGATTACAATTTTTTCTCCGGTATTTGTATTTTCCTTCCAGATTTGATATTCATAGCCTGCATTTTCTAATTTGTTCAACTGAATTTCTTCCATGAACTGATTCCAGTCAATGACAAGAATCGAAAATCCCCAGAAATTTTTTTCTCCGTTTGTATCATTTGTGTAGATTGGATCAAAAAGCAGTGAACCGGTGCCACCTTGTACAAGTTCATAAGGTCCTGCAATGGTATATTCTCCGGTTTCTTTAGTAAGGTTAGCTTCTTTTTTTCGTTCTTTGTTTTCAAGCATATCTAAACCAATAGCAGCTTCATTGCTTTCTAATGGATAGACATAGGAAATGACACCATCCGGAGCAAGTTCGTGGGCCTTGATCACATGCTGTTTGTCCTGCATGAGTTCAGAAATAGTAGCAAATTGTTGCGTATCAATGTCTCGCCCGGATTCTACAATCTGCTTGATCAGATTGGATTCGGCCAGATATTTATTCAATTGAGCTTCTATATGGGTGATCGTTGATTCTGCGGTGTAAGCAGCTTTTGATTTTTCTTCCTTTTCCTGTGTCTGGTTTTGATAATCTGTCAAACCGGCAGCAAGAACAAATGTAATGAGAAAAACAAGCGCTGTCTTTATTTCTAAATTTCTTTTATTTACGTTATCTTTCATAAGTAGAAAACCTCATTTGTATTATGTTTGCAGTTACAATTATACGCATTATTTTAATGAAGTAAAGTGAAAAAAATATGAAATTTAATTAGCGTGGGATCATAATAACAACAGTAGTTCCCTTTCCAACTTTACTTCGAATGGAAAGTGTGCCATGGCACATAGAACTCAGACGGGATTATACATTTTTTAGTCCGACATGATTTCGTCCATCGGAAAGTCCATTCATGTTCTTGTATAAAAACTTGCAATATTTATATGAAAGGAAGATAATATCAAAGGTGACATTGTAAGAATAGAGAAAAAGTGAAAGGGATAGATATCAAATGAAACAACAACACATGTTTTCAAATCAAATGATCGCAGCGATTCTTGTTCCGGTAATATTGGAGCAGCTGTTGAATTCGGTTATGGGAACTGCAGATACAATGATGGTAAGTAATGTTGGTTCGGCAGCAATATCGGCGGTGTCGTTAGTTGATTCAATTAATGTTCTGGTAATACAGGCATTTTCTGCTCTGGCAGCAGGTGGAGCAATTATATGTGCACAGTATATTGGACAGAAGAATAAAGAGCGGGCAAATGAGTCAGCACGCCAGGTTTTGTTTATCATCACAGCAATTTCAATTGTAGTCAGTTTAATCTGTCTTATTTTCCAGAAGCCGTTATTAAGAGTAATCTTTGGTTCAGTTGAAGCAGAGGTTATGAGAGCTTCGGAAATATATTTCTTCTACACAGCATTATCATTTCCATTTATTGCGGCGTATGATGCAGCAGCATCAATCTTCCGTGCACAGGATAATACCAAAGGACCGATGATTATTTCGATAATTTCCAATGTAATGAATATTGTGGGAAATGCAATTATGATATGGGGCTTTCATATGGGGGTTGCAGGTGCAGCAATTGCTACGTTAGTTTCACGTATCTTTTGTGCAGTTGTAGTACTGATTCAGTTAAGAAAAGACAGACAGCCAATCGTAGTGAGAGATTATATGAAAATACGTCCAAACTGGAGTATGATACGAAAGATTCTTGGAATCGGAATTCCATCCGGTGTGGAAAACAGTATGTTCCAATTAGGAAAACTGGCAATCCAGTCAACGGTATCAACTCTCGGTACAGCGGCAATAGCAGCACAGGCTATGACTAATATTTTAGAAAACCTTAATGGTATTGCAGCAATCGGAGTAGGTATTGGACTTATGACAATCGTAGGTCAATGTATGGGTGCAGGAAGAAAAGACGAAGCGGTTTATTATATAAAGAAATTGTGTGTGATCGCGGAAGTTATTATTATTGTAAGCTGTCTGACAGTATTTGCGTTGACGAAACCGGTCACAATGCTAGGTGGAATGGAAAGAGTAAGTGCAGATATGTGCTTCCATATGGTGATGTGGATCACAATTGTAAAACCATTTGTCTGGGTTTTGTCATTTATTACGGCATATGGTTTACGTGCAGCAGGAGACGTGAAGTTTTCAATGATTACATCTTGCATTACGATGTGGGCATGTCGTTTTTGTCTTTGTGTATTTTTAATTCGTGTCATGGGATTTGGACCAATGGGAGTCTGGATCGGTATGTTTGCGGACTGGACTGTTCGTGGAATTATATTTACCTGGAGATTTCATAGCAGAAGATGGCTGGAGCATAGGGTTATTTAATATAAAAAGAAAATCAGCTCCCCGGTGTTTGTGCCGGGGAGCTGAATCAGAAAAAGTATCAGACAATTTTACATTCCATCTTTCAAAATATCATGATCTCGAAGTACTTTTTCAATTACATTTCCTTTTACAAGCTTCAGAAGCGGCTTTTTGAGTGCATTAAGTGGACCAGGAAGCGGAATTTCCAGTGGAGATTTTCCATCCATAAGCTTTACACTGCTGTCGAGAAGTTCACGGATATCATAAACACTTCCCCATACTTCAGGAACACCTCTGTCGACTTTAAGAAGTCCATAAACAGCTTCCATAGCAGTACGTACAGAATACTCTGTTGTGAAAACGGTGTCGCGAGGAGTATCAGCAAACTGTCCGAGGAATGCGAAGTTGACACATCCGTCAGGAATAACATCCGGGCGGTCACCTTTTGTACGAGGCATAAAGAAAGCAGTAATGTAAGGCATCATTGTCGGTACACAGATCGCACTATTTTCTGCAAGATCCATAATCTGGTCTTCAGGTACTCCGAGATGATACAGCCATTCAGCAGTGATTTCTTTACCTGTACAATCTTTCATAGGTTTCTTAATATAGTCTCCAGGCACATCTGTAAATAAGCCATATACCCATACACATACCTGGTCTTTATCCTGATCTTTAAACTGTCCCTGACGATTGATCGTCCAGCTAAGCAGCCAGCTTGAATCCTGGCAACTTACGATACCTCCTGTTACAACATTTCCTGTGCGAGGGTCACGTTTGCAAATATCAGTGATATATGGGATGATCTTATCATCGAGAGTTGTAACAGTTGCGGATTCCCAGTTCGTTTTTGAAATGTCAGAACAGAATTTTTCCGGATGTCCAAAGGATGGATCCTGTCTGGCAATATTCTTCCAAAGATTCCATACACCGCTTGTACGGACTTCAGCATCTCCGTTCGGGGCATGATTCTGATCTCCATAAATGGTTCCCTCTGTACAACTTCCGTTCGTAACAAATACGAGATCATTTTCCGTTAAAACGATGCCGCTTTCTTTTCCATTCACCTTACATTCGATAGCAGAAGCAATCTTCTTATCTCCTTCAAATTTAAATACAACGTTTGTAACCTCTGTACTGAACTGGAAGTCAACACCAGCAGCCTCCAAATACTTTTGCATAGGAAGGATCAGAGATTCATATTGATTATATTTTGTGAATTTCAATGCACTGAAATCAGGCAGTCCGGCAATGTGATGGATAAATCTCTGGAAGTAGAGTTTCATTTCAAGAGCACTGTGCCAGTTTTCAAATGCAAACATTGTTCTCCAGTATAACCAGAATGTAGAATCGAATACTTCATCATCAAATACATCTTCAATTGTTTTATCGTACAAATCCTCGTCTTTTGTCATAAAGAGTTTCATGATCTCCATGCAGCCCTTCTGACTCAAATTGAATTTACCGTCTGTATGTGCATCTTTACCACGATTGATGGTAGCACGACAAAGTGAGTAGTTTGGATCATGTTTGTTGAGCCAATAATATTCATCCAGTACAGAAACACCAGGTGTTTCAATAGAAGGAATACTGCGGAACAAATCCCACAGACATTCAAAATGATTTTCCATCTCGCGTCCTCCACGCATTACATAACCGCGGGAAGAATCGTAGATTCCATCACATGCACCGCCGGCAATATCCATTGCTTCCAGAATATGGATGTGAGAACCAGGCATTTGTGCATCACGTACAAGGAAGCATGCGGCAGCAAGAGAGGCAAGTCCGCTTCCTACAATATAAGCATGTTTGTCATCTACACCTTCCGGTTTTTCAGGATGAGCAAATGCTTCATAGTTTCCATTAGAATAGTAGATTCCCTTGCTGTTTCGCTTATATTTTCCTCGCTCTGTATTGCGATAATTGTTCTTAATGGAAATGTCATCAGTTTTCTTTTTACTGAACAAAGGTGAAATAGATTGAGATGCATCACCATTTTCAGATTTATTTTTTGCTTTCTGTGCGAGGTATATTGCAGTACCTGTTCCTGCTGCAACTGCTGAGATCATACCAAGTTTTGATTTTTTATTTGCCATAATATAACCACCTTTCTGTGAGCTATCCATTTGTTATGATTATAGTATGAGCATTTTTATTTGTTTTCAATTTACAAAAAGGGAAAAATGATAAAAAACTTATCAAATCATAAATGTCTTTAAAGTGATAATAGAAGGGCATACGGCTGATGCCGCAGTCTTCTGTCAAATATTAGAAAATATGATAAGGTATATACAAAAGATTGATAAATGAAGTATTTAAAGTAGTGCAAAAATGCGAAAAATGTAAATTTTTGAATTCTGTGTTGTATACATCCTGCATTTCTTGATATAATAAATCAGTTAAGGTTCGACTAAATTTTATGGAGGCTAAACTTATGAAACAGAAAAGTGGTTTTAGCGGGCAGATCGGTTTTGTATTTGCCGCTGCTGGAAGTGCTGTAGGAGTTGGAAATCTTTGGAGATTCCCATATCTCGCAGCAAAAGACGGGGGAGGACTTTTCCTGATTATTTATTTGGTATTGGTAGTTACTTTTGGATTTACATTATTAACGACAGATATTGCAATTGGACGTAAAACTGGAAAAAGTGCAATTTATGCTTATGAATCGATGCGTTCGAAGTGGAAATTTTTAGGAATTTTGACATTTCTGGTGCCGGTACTGATCATGACATACTATGCAGTTATCGGAGGATGGATTCTGAAGTATATAACAATTTATTTGTTTAGTTCAGGTAAAGAAGCTGTAGCAGATGGATGCTTCACGGGATTTATATCCTCGCCATCTTCGGTGTGGTTCAGTTTGCTGTTTATGTTTTTAACAGCACTGATTGTTTATAATGGGGTTGAAAAGGGAATTGAACGTGTATCAAAATTTATCATGCCAATACTTTTGGTGATGGTAATTGTGATCGCAATCTTTTCATTGACACTCAAAACAACCTTAGATGACGGAACTGTCCGTACAGGCTTACAGGGAATGATGATTTATCTGAAACCAGATTTGACTGGCGTTACAGTAGGGCGTTTTCTTCAGATTACACTGGATGCGATGAGTCAGTTATTTTTCTCTTTGAGTGTATCAATGGGTATTATGATCACATATGGTTCTTATGTAAAGAAAGATGTTGATCTGAACAAGGCAGTATCCCAGATTGAATTAATGGATACAGGAGTAGCATTTTTAGCAGGTGTTATGATCATTCCGGCTGTATTTGTTTTCTCAGGACTTGATGGAATGTCAGCAGGACCTGGACTTATGTTCGTGTCTTTGCCAAATGTATTCTTTAGCATGGGAAAAATCGGAAGATTTATCGGAATTTTATTCTTTGTACTGGCGGGATTTGCAGCATTGACTTCTTGTATCTCAGTATTAGAGTCTATTACAGCAAACTGCATGGAGCTTTTCCATACGGAAAGAAAAAAGACAACAGGAGTTTTGTCTGTTATCTATTTGACAGCAACAGCAGTTATAGCATTGGGATATAGCATATTCTATGTAGAAGTGGCATTACCAAACGGAAGCACAGGTCAGCTGTTGGATATTATGGACTATATCAGTAACAGTTTCTTGATGCCGTTTATTTCATTGTTGTCGGCAATTCTGATTGGATGGATCATGAAACCATCATGGATTGCAGAAGAGATGGAATTAAATGGAAGCAAATTTAAACGTAAAAAGTTATATAATGCCATGATACGTTATATTATGCCGGTCATTATGTTGATTCTATTCTTACAGTCAACAGGTGTACTGAATTTAATTATTAAATAATAACTTTATATATTTTTAAAACGAACTATATCATTGAGTGGATGACATAGTTCGTTTTTTGTTATGCATATGACAAAAAGGTCCTGAGTGTGGACCTTTTTTAGTTCCGAAAATTTATATTATGGATTACATTTTTTGCATGGTTCATACCCCATTTTAATTACATCAGCTCTTTTTCCGGTGTATTTTTTGCGATTTTTTTTCTTCATCTGTTTTACACTTCCGCAAGTTGGATAGTGGAATTTGTGGTTGTTTGTGTTTAGCACGTAGGTAGTGGAAGAAGATGAATTTTTGGTTGTTGCGCTGCTGTCGGAAGAGGTGTCGGCTTTGCTTTCTCCGGTAGCATAATCAATGGAGACGCCAGGTTGAACATTGTATACAAATATACAAAAAAGAATACCCTCCCCGTTGTCTTCAACAGACATTGCTTCCATAACAACCCCAGACGCAACAAGATTATCTCCATCATAAACAGGTGTTACCCGGTATAATACGTGGTTGCCGGTTTCTTTTATATAATCGGCTGTCATATTTTCAAAAGGAAGCATACCTTGTACGTTTAGATATCGTGTTCCGGTAATCAAGTTACGTTCATTGTCATTCTCGCCAGTAAGCTGATACCCTATTAAATGACAACGATTATAGAGATATTTTCCATCAACAAAATCATATTTTACAGTATGCCATCCGGAAGGCTTTATTTTTCCGATAGCCCCTCGTTTTTCGGTTGGCATTAAATCTTTTCCGACATTTGCATATGCAACACCGCATCGGCCAAGCTTGTCTAAAGCACTGTAGGTTTCAAAGGAAGTGGATACATTTAGTTCACTCTCAGTGAAATAAGGGGTGTTGTTATTAAGAACAACATAAGGGTCTTTAGAGTAAGTCGGAATGCCTGTCAGATCAAAAGAAGTCGAAGCTGCTTTTGCTGCAAACGTCTCGCTACAAACAGAAAGTGAGAGCAAGAGTACTAAAAATAGAGAGAATAATCCTTTGGAACGAAAAATAACTTTTTTCAATCTTTTCATTTTACATAAATCTCCTCTGTTATTTTATCGTGTGAGGAACCGACGAAATCTTCACTGGAAATTAGTTTCCATCCATGCTCAGATAGTGGAATATCAAAATAAAAATCAGCAGGATAGTCCCGGTTCCATTTATATAAGATTATCTTTTTAATTTTTTGCTCAAACGGAGCAACAGAACAGTCTTCAACAAAACATATATCATTGCAGGCAGCTTTACTTAGGAAATTCTCATCAATGTTATAATTTTGAGAATTGTTGATATAATTTTCGGAATCCTTAAATTGCTTTTCTGAATAGTGGTTCATCCAGAAAATTTTTCCAGAAGCCGATTTAAGGATTCTCTCTCTTAGAGTACGATCCTGACTCTGCCTTCTATGATTGAAAAGCATGCCCATATTGTTATCTACGCAAGTTATTAATATCATAATAGTGTATACCTCTTTCTATTGATAATTACATTATAGGGTTTTAGATAAAAATATCAATGCATTGTAAGAAAATGGTAAAAGGGAACAGCTATAGCTTTTCATATACCGAAATTCTATAGCTGTTCCCTTTATAGATGTCTTATAGGTTTATAGGAACCTTATTTTGATTTTACATAAGTGTTCAAATCATGAACACAATATTCGTTATATGGATATTTATCAGTTGTTACATATCCAGCCGGAGCATCAATTAACTGTGGAATACGGTTTACGATGGTAGCACAAGTCATTTCTACAGTCGCAGGCCGATTTACAGAAACAGTTGTTTCAGGTTCGCCGATAAAGGTCCAATCATTTCTGTCAAAGTCATCTGGTGCGAATACTTTGCCTACACATTCGGTTTCGAGAGTGATGCCTTCTTCTGTCTCAGTAGTAACAACAGCACGCATACCCGTCGGATCACCAGCTTTGATTGTAGCATTTAAAGTTGTAGAGAAAAGATCTTCGGTATGGGTAGTAGGATAACACTTCTGCGTCTGTGAAATAATATGAAGGTTCATTTTGCTGCAAAGCCAACCATTTTGATTCCACATATATGCAGGAACATACTGACCACTTTCAATAAGTTCTTTAAGTTCATCTGGTGACATAGTGTTAATATTTGCAATTTCTTTTTCGAAACGTTCTGGCGTAAATCCTGCACCATGACCTTCTGCAAGTGCGATACCATAATCTTCTACGTTATACCAACTGCTACCATGAATTTTTGTGATTTTGAATGAAGAACCGGCAAGATTTGTAACCATAGTACCCCAAACAAGATCACAGTAGCCAACACCAGTCAGTGTACAGTTGCCCTCTTTAGCAAGTTTGTCCAATTTGTGTGTAAGGGCAGGAGAAGAGTTCCATGGATATAGTGCTTCTTCACAGGTTGTAATCGCATTGATACCATGCTTTGCACAAATTGTAAAAATGTCTTCGAGTTCTGCGATGGTGCTTCTAGTAGCAATGATGCAGACATCCGGTTTCAGATTTCCAAGGATTTCATCTGCCTGGCTTGCATCTGCAATCTGAATTCCGGTAGCCGGATAGCCATCACCTGCAATCTCTGCTGCATCTTTACCTAAAATAGCAGGATTCACATCAAATGCGGCAACTAATTCTGCTCCTTTTTCAATTCCGTAACGAATCAAGTATTTTCCCATTTTACCACAACCGTATTGAGCGAATGTAATTTTTCTTTCCATAAGATACCTCCTTGATTAATACGTATTTTTTGAACTGTTTTGATATAATTATTCTATACCTTTCCAAGAGTCAGCGTCAAGGCAGGAAATCATTTCAAAAAAGTTTGTTTATTAATGTTAGCAATAAAAATGACTGCCTGGAAATTCCAAGCAGCCATTTTAAGAAAGAAAGTGTAAACTATTTGCAAAATAGATGTTTGACTAATGAAAGAAGACCGAAATGCTCAGATTTCATATAATCATTTACAAAATTGTCACAATACATATAACGTTCTGTTCGCATCCATTCTGGAAGAGAAAGTGAATCTAAAGAATTTGTATAAGTTACGAATCTCATAACAGTGCCCCCTTTTAATTTATTTCCGTTTCTTTTAGTTACCTATATTGTAGCACAAAAATAAAGAAAAACTATGGGAAACAATTCTAAAAGTGATGGGTAAAATATGTGTTGTCAGCACAAGAAATATGCTATATTAAGATTAGAAAAAGAGAACTATAAAAGGAGAGGGCGTATGAGTTTTACAATTGAAGATATGATGCTGACAGCGGAAAATAGGTATGCAATGAAGTTTCTGGCAGGGCAAAATGGCTGGGCTAATTCTATTAGCTGGGTGCATCTTTTGGAAGATACGACGATTATACAGAATTTCTGGGGAAAGGAGCTTGCAGTAACAACAGGGCTGGGATTTCCCAAAAAAGAAGATTGGATGCAATTAGCGATGCAGTTAAACAGACATCATGCATCAGGGCTGATTATTAATGTAGGTCAGTATATTCATGAAATACCGGAAGAACTAAAAACATACTGTGATGAAAATGATCTTCCACTCTTAACGGTGCCATGGGAAGTACATTTGTCAGACATGATAAAAGATTTCAGTATTCGTGTATTTTTGCAAGATAGTACAGATGAACAGATTGCTTCGGCATTAATCGCAGCTATTGAATCTCCGGATAATCAGGAGGCATACCGAAAAGATTTATTACAGTATTTTGATGTGGATGGAAGTTTTCAAGTGCTCTTACTTACTTGTGAAGGACTGGATGCTATGGATACAGTGGAACGAAGAAAATTATCTTATAGAATACAAATGTATCTGGAAGATATTACGCATAATGCCAGTTTCTTTTATTACAACTCAGATTTTGTGCTGGTTGCCAATGCAATTACAGAAGAGTTTTTATGTCAGCTTGCAGAAGGAGCATTAAAAAGAGGCAAAAAACGAATGCCGGGGGTGGAGTTGTGTGTAGGAATTGGAAGCAAATGTATGGACATATCACAGCTTTCGGTAAGTTATCAGAGAGCGAAGGCGGCAACCTACATGGCGATGACACATAAAAAACAACTGGTAAAATTTGATGAGTGCGGGCTATATCGTCTTCTTTATATGGTCAAAGACGAGGGTATTTTAAATGAAATCGAAACTGAATGTTTGAAAGAACTCGAAGAATATGATCATAAACATAATGCAGAGTATGTGGAAACGCTGCAGTCATATCTAAAACATAACGGAAGTATACAAGCGGTGGCGGCAGAGCTGTATACGCATCGGAATACAGTATTATATAGAATAGGAAATATCAAGAAAATATTGAACAATGAGCTTAAAACACCGGATGAGAGATTGCCGTACCAGATTGCATTTTATATCAGAAATATGCAGGAAGAAAAGACTCTTGACAAAGCAACATGAACACTGTTCATATAGCGGGATATTTTGAACATAGTAGAAAAGCTGTAAACTAAGAAATTAGTGAGCAGCTTTTTTTAAGTTGTTTTTTATGAATAGCATGTGTTATACTAACACAAAGCATATT
>OGIO01000167.1_pt1 | contig 90243 bp, 72 predicted proteins | sample 1571841 | NCBI WGS metagenome assembly OGIO01 (sample SAMEA2582111, study PRJEB24529) | metagenome | biome: Human gut stool | place: China | collected 2011
ATTGCTGCTGTTGCCGGCATTGCTGCTGTTGCCGGCATTGCTGCTGTTGCCGGCATTGCTGCTGTTGCCGGCATTGCTGCTGTTGCCGGCATTGCTGCTGTTGCCGGCACTCGTGCCGCTGCCGGTGCTGCCGGTGCTGCCGGTGCCCGGCGTCACCACCGGTCCGGAGGCAGGCTTGGCCTTCCAGCCGATGGCAAAGGGAGAGAAGGAGCCTACATGCACCTTGAGCTTGCCGTTCGCAGCGTCCAGCGTCAGGTCATTGCCTTTCAGCAGCTCCACTTCACCGGCATGGTCTCGGGTGCAGAGCATGTGCGCCACTTCAATATCGAACTGGCTGAAATTCTCTGCGGTCACAGCATCGGGCAGGTCAAACCAGACATCCATGCCCCCTGCGGGGAAGCTGTTTTCCTCGGCTTCGATCAGGATACCGTCACCGAAATCCAGCATCAGCTTCACATCGTAGATGCTCACCTTGCAGTCGCTGATCTCATCGGAGAGCTGCTTTACCAGTTCTTCCTCAATTTTTTCGGTTGTAGTAAACGCTGTATTTTGCAGCGCCTCCGGCACGCTGGTCAGGCCCTTCGTCACAACGACCTTCGTCTCGGCGGGCTGACGCTGCACGCCCAGCCAGCTGATGACAGGTGCCTGGCTGCCGGTGGCGGTCACCGTGTAGTAAACGGTTTTTTGGCCGTCCAGCTTGAACACAGCCTTGTTGAAGATATCCCCGCTGCTGCCGTTCAGGTTCAGGGTCGCGGTCTCGCTCAGGGCGTTGCCCTCGGCATCGGTGACCACGGCGGTCATCGGGCGGTTCATGCCCCACCATTCGTGGTGGGCGCTCGTCAAGATGTAGCTGCCTGCAGGCAGGGTCAGGGCGTAGGTCAGGGTCTCGCCCGCTTTATTTTCGCGGCCGTAGATGCCGGTCGCGGTCTTGTCAGCGGTGGAGCTGTAACCCTTGGTCCCGGCATCGGTATCGACAAGACCCCAGTCATTATCGGCGGTCTTGCGCTGGTCAAAGGCTTCATTCAGCAGCTTGCTGCCCAGAGCCTTTTTGTACAGCGCGTAGCTCTCTGTCGTGCCGCCGCTGACGGTTGCCGGATCACCGGCCACACTGTCGATGAATACCACGGTATCGCCGGGGATAACTTCGCCGATCTTGACACTGACGGTCAGCTTCTCGCCCAGCGGGTTGACGGCCCCTTTGACGGTCCCCCGGATCTCGGCCACACCGTAGGCATTGGCATTCAGCGCGTTCAGATCCACATTCCAATCCACAGGCAGGGTCTCGGTGGTGCCGTCTGTCTTTTTGACCTCGACCGCGGCGGGCAGGCTGCCGATGCCGCTGCCGGTGACATAGCTTTCCAGCATGGGCAGCTCGGTCAGCACCTCGGTAACTGCACCCTCGGCGGCAGGCAGGCGGCTGCCGAGGGTGTTCAGCGCGTCCACCTTGAGTGTGCCGGATTTCAGCACAATCTTGACGGTGTGCTTGCCGGCGGCAAGGTCGGACAGAATGTACGCCTCACCGCGGGTGTGGGCAGCCTTGGTGGCGGCGTTTTCAGCCTTCAGCACACCGTCTACATAGACATCGATCACAGCGGAGCCGTTGTTGCCGCCCATGATGGCAAAGCCGTTGCCGTCCACCGCAAAGGTGAACGCCGCACCGGCGGTGTTGGTCTCAGACATCGTGCGGTACCAGTTGTCAGCGCTGCCGCCGCCCGGGTTGTTGATGGCCCATGCACCCTCATAGACAACGCCATCGTCCTGACCATCGATCATGGCAGTGGCGTAGGGAATGCCGCCCTTGACGGTCTTGATTTCCAGATTGTCCGCATAGACCTGCGTCCAGTTGGAACTGAGCTTCACACGGCCGGAGAGCATCGGATTTGCATCGGTGTAGCTGGTGACAAGCGTGCCGTTGATGTAGGCATAGACGGAGTCGCCCAAGCCGATGAGCTTTACATTATACTTGCCGGTGTCATCCTTGGCAACACTGCCGCTGGCCACGGCAGAGCCGATGCGGAACAGCTTCCAGCTGCCTGCGCCGTTGATCTCCAGCGTGTAGCCGCTGTCGTTCCAGTTCATGCCGGTCTGTGCACGGATGGTCAGCCTCTCATACCGGTTGGCATCGGCGTTGGGCAGCTCCATATCCACCGAAGCGCTGTAGTCCATCCAGCGCCAGTCTCCCACGATGGTAGCCGGGTCACCACCGTTCCACTGGGTCACGCCGGCGGCGTTCTCCTGCTTTAAGCGGCCGTTCTCCACGATCCATGCGCCGTGGGTGTCCAGCATGTAGCGGGGCTCATTGCCGCGGTCCACGATGTAGTTGACTTCCTCCTCCTTATAGTCGAAGTTATCGGCGTAGAGGTAGTCATCGGCGGTATCAGCCTTCTTGCCGGTCGCATCGGTGTCCAGCACCGCGCGGGCCGCAGTCTGGATGTAATCGCCGCTGCCGTCCTCAGTGGGGAAGCGCTCCGGCTCAGTATCCAGCGTAGTGGCGGTCACAACACTGTAGGCCGGTACGGTCACATAGGCGATGCCGCCCTCGATTTTAGCATCCTCGCCCTTCTGCATATAGCTGTCGGTCGCGGTCGTCCAGATGTGCAGGGCCTCAGCCTTCAGTGCCATGTCGGACAGCTTGACGGCAAAGGTCTTTTCGTTGCTGGTGTTGTTGACGAACACCGTGGAGAAGTTCTGCTTGTCGGGCGCTGCCAGCGTCATATAGCTGGCGTTTCCGTCAATGCCTGCGGTGGCATGCTCGTTCGAGCTGGCACCGAAGGACGCAAAGGTAGCGCCCGGCAGCACGCGCCAGATACCGGCGGTGTTGCTTGCATTCTCCCAGCCGGTCTTGGCAAACTTGGTGATATGGCCCAGCATGTAAAGCACAGGATCATAGTGGATATAGCCGCTCCACGGGTCGCGGGCGGAGAGCAGCTCCTTATGGCCGTACTGGATGCCCTCGTAGAAGGCGCCGATGGCCGGCTGGAACATGTACATCGTCCGGCGGGAGCCGACAAAGGCGTTGGGGAAGCTGTCCAGCAGCGCCAGCGGGCTTTGGTAGCCGCCGATGGTGCCGGCACCGTACTCGGCGGTCTTGTTCTCCTGCAGCTCGGAATAGCCGAAGGTCGCGCAGCCCTCGCTGTACCAGACCTCCTTGTCATCCACATCGGCCATCTTGATATAGTCATCGGTGGCATTGGTGCGGTAGTGGAAGCCGATGGCATCCACCGCGTCATACAGGTCCTTGTCATTACGCATCAGGGGTACGATCTTCAGACCCTTGTTCTCATCCGAGGCCACGATCTTGATGCTGCGGTAGGCCTGCTTGGCCTCCTCGGTAAAATATTCCGGGAAATCCGTCTCGTTGGCAATGGCGTTGGCGAAATATTTGATGATCCCGCTGTCAGGATTGCCGGTCTCGTTCGTGTCGGGGTTGATGTAATCCACGACATAGCCGTACTTCTCGTAGGCGTCAAAGATGGTCTCCTTGTACCATTTGTAGTTGGCGGCGTACCAGTCTGTGCCTTTGTAAGCGTTGACCCAGTTCGGGCAGCCCCAGCGCAGAATTGACACCTTGACATTCGGGTTGATCGTCTTGGCATCGGCGGCCATAACAAAGCCGGGCGAGCGGGAGGCATCCGCCTCCTCGTCCTCATACCGCATGGTGCAGGCCTCGGCACCGGTGGAGTTGTTGCCGTCGTTGCCCATCTCCATCTTGATGTTGCTGAACAGCGGGTAGTCACCGCCGAACAGATAGTTCATCATGGCCCAGTAGGCGTCAGGGCTTTCGGCCTTGTAGTCAAGCAGCAGGTTGCTGGTGGAGTTGCCGTTCAGCATGCCGAGCCCCTTATAGGTCCAGCCGTTGACATTCTGGGCGGCCTGCTCGACCTCCGCACCAGTGACGGTGACAACGCCGTCCACCGCGACAGCCGCATCGGCCACCGCCTTGCGGGCGGCAGTCTCGGCCTTGGCGGCCTCGGCATCCGCCGCACCGGTCACGACCAACTCGTCATACAGGCCGGTGCGCATAAAGCCGGTGCCGAAGGTGGCGCCCACGGCGCCCACGATGCCTGACTTCTCGCTGAGCTTGAAGCCGATGCCGGTGGCAGGCAGGACCTCCTCGCCGTTCAGATAGACGGCCACTGTGCCCTCGGTGTCATTCTCGGCGTAGACAAGGGCCAGAGCGTTCCAATCACCGGCGGCCATCGCCTTGGAAAGCTTGTACTCCGTACCGTTGTTGACCTTGAGCACAGCTGTGCCGTCCGTCTTGCAGGGCACAATGCGGAAGTTTGCGCCGGCATCGCTGCCGACAAGCAGCGCCGAGGTGTTGTCATGCGCTGCATCGAATTTGACATTCGCATACAGAGTGAAGCGGCTGCGCTTGAAGAAGGTGTCTCCCTCCTGCAGGGCACCGCCGCCGTCCACAGCGGAGTTGCCGCCGCTGATCCATTCGGCGGTTACCTTGACCTGCTTGCCGGTGGACAGCGACTCCACCAAAGAAGCGCCGTTGCGCACCGCAACAAGGTCTTGATCCTCCAGCACCTTGCCGAAGTTTTCATTCTCGGGGTCCTGCACCGCAGCGCTCATCACCTCCGCAGCTTGTGCAGCGGCCTCCCATGCTACAGTCTCCTCGGTCAGGGCGGGGGTCTGCTCGGCTGCGGGTTCCTCGGTCGGGGCAGGGGTCTGCTCGGCCGCGGGTTCCTCAGTCGGGGCAGGGGTCTGCTCGGCTGCGGGTTCCTCGGTCGGGGCAGGAGTCTGCTCAGCTGCGGGTTCCTCGGTCGGGGCAGGAGTCTGCTCAGCCGCAGGGTCCTTGGTCGGGGCGGGGGTCTGCTCGGCGGCCGGTTCCTCAGTCGGGGCAGGGCCCTGCTCCTGCTGCGCGACCGCTGCAGCCGGCTGTGCTTCCTCGGCAAAGGCCTGTGTGGGGACCATACCGGCCAGCATACCGACGCACATTGCCGCCGCAACCAGCTGTTGGCATCTGCGCTTTGCTTTTCTCATGGTTTTTCATCCTCTCTTTAAAAGTCGGGCTTGTCATGGCAGTGGGTTTTTCTTATCATAGCGCAGTTGCGCGCTTTCTCCCATGTCCGATTTTATGAGGAACTTGCAAATTTTCCTGTTTACGCAAAGCGCACACATTTGCACAAGTCATGCAATTATTGCAGTTTTTGTGTAATAATTTCTATTGCCTTTCCAGCCTGAACCTGCGATAATATAAAGTTACAACAAACGCCCTGAGATGGACAGTTTGTTCGGGATACAATGTACCTGCACCTGCCATCTGCTGCGCGCCCGTCTTGCCACTGCGGAGGAGGTTACCGCGCGGGCGGAATCTCGCGTTCAACCCCTACGACTGCCATGGCAGCCACAGATTTTAAGATTGCAATACCAAAATAGGTAGCATCGAAACGCAGAGAATCATTACCATCAAGCTTACACTGAAGGATTTGCAGCTTTTATATTTGTTTCTTCCCGGCAAACTCATGGCAAGTACCGCTCGCTTATCATTCTTTTACCGTCATCATAATGCGTACCGTATTCAAGAGATGCCGAACCATAATAGCAGCACTTGGAAGGGGCTGTTGCACATCCTCTAAAAAAGAAAGACCGAAGTAAAAGCCAAAAAAGGCTTTACAACCTCGGTCTTTTGCTTTAAGTTTAATAGTTGTGAGCAGAAAAACTCAAAAGCAAAAACAGCATATCGAAATTTTGGAAAAAAGTCAACAGTTAAAATTTCGGATGCCGACAGAAATAAGAATATCGAAACACAACGCACTCTATCAGACAAGCATCCAGCTTGAGGGACTGGATTATACAAAGTTGTATAGAGCTTATTCGGGAATCCGAAAATCGCAGATAGAGCCGCGTGTGTTATTTAAAGTACTGGTGTGCGCCTATATGAAGGGCGTATATTCCAGCCGTAAAATAGAGGAGCTGTGCAGGGAGAATCTGGTATTCCGCTGGCTGTTGGAGGATCAGAAAACGCCGGATCACTGCACCATAGCAAGATTCCGAAGCAACAGTAACCTGCAGGAAGCGTTCGAGGATTTGTTCTTTCAATATGTAAAGAAGCTGGAGGATAAAGGGTATACCGAGCACTCCGAGGTGTTTGTTGACGGAACCAAAATCGAAAGCAAATCGGTATACATTCGTATGGCTAAAGCAGGTCAGCAAACAGCTTGAGAAAATCAAGGCAAGGTTGAAAGAACTGGTATGTCCGCAAGGAAATCTGACCTCGACTAAGGTTGAGAAAAGACTGGAACAGCTCAATGCGGAAATCGAGGCGCAGGGCATTGAAGTGAAAAAAGGCCGCGGGCACCATAAGCCGGAAATCGTTCGGGAGCGGGATGAATTGGCTCTGTTGTATCGCCGCTGGATGGAGTACAACAGAAAGAAGGCGATTTGCGGGGAGAATCGCAACAGCTATTCCAAGACAGACACAGATGCCACTTTTATGCATATGAAAGACGACCATATGCGCAATGGCCAGCTAAAGCCCGGATATAATGTTCAGTTTGCTGTCAACAGCGGTTTCATAACCGGCATTGGCGTATTCAGCAACAGAACGGACTTCGGCACGCTGATTCCGTTTTTGACCTATTTATGGCATAAGCACGGAAAATCCTATCGCAATGTCGTGGCTGATTCCGGCTATGAAAGTCTTGCCAATTACCGCTGGCTGTTTGAAAATGGCCAGACTGCATTTATTAAACCCGCCAACTATGAATCGGGGAAAAAGCGTTCTTCAAAGGAACAGGTTGGCAGAATGGAAAACATGGGTTATTACGAACCAGATGACTGCTTTATCTGCAAGAACGGCAGACATCTGGATCTCAGTTCTCACTATACCTCCCATGCGAAGGACGGTACAGAGCGCAAAATCTCTGTTTACCGCTGCGAGGACTGCTCCGGCTGCCCTTACCGTGCAGCCTGCTGCAAGGCTAAAGACAGCGAAAAGCGCAAAGAAATTTTTGTCTGCTGGGAATTTCAGAATCTGCGCAAGAATTCGTATCACAACATTACCACCGAGGAAGGAAAGCTGCTGCGCTGCAACCGTTCCATTCAGGCAGAGGGTGCCTTCGGACAGCTAAAGCACAATCGGAATTTCAAGCGTTTCCTTACCGGCGGTAAAGTCAAAGTCCTGGCGGAGCTTCTGTTTTTGGGGCTTTCCCAAAACATTGCTCACCTGCTGGCAAAGTGCAACAGTGGACTGCAAAATCTGCATTTGATTCAGCCTAAAGCATACCTGAATTTCTGATTTTTGAAAATTTGGAAAACAGGCTCCTCTGGAAAACAATCGTTATTCAGAAGGGCCTGTTTGAGTTATCTGCTTTTTGGAAATTAGGGGGTCTATGGCGAGTGTTTTTGTGCTTCTGGAAACATTTAACCGTAAAGGGGCTGCTGCACTTGGAAATTTTCCTTGTGCAACAGCCGCTTCGGAAAATTAAGGGAAGGCAAACGTAGAGCACTCGATCGGGTTGAATGAAATACTAATACAATATACAAGCAAGGGAAATCTTGTGATCGCTTATTTCATAAGGGTTTCCCTGCTTGTTACGCTACAAATACAATATGACCATATCCTTATACGAATCAAGTAGTGCAAGAAAGAAGGAAATCTATTTATAAAGTTACTGGATTTTTTGTTCATTGGGCTTATCGCGGGATGGGCGGCTCTGGCTGCGGAAAAAACGGTGCCGCAGCGGTCCGAAGGGGTAACGTGAGCGAAAGCGAACGTTAGCAAGCATTGCATGTGTTTATACACACAAGCATATCAGGGACACCCTGAAACCCATTCTCAAAGGAATATCCATCAACAATTTCGAAAATGGTGCAGCTATACTATGGATAATCGATGCATCTATGCAGGACTTTAATAGAGTACTGGATAGAATAAAAAAATAAAATCATCGTATTGCGACGGGGAAAAGACCGCCATTGATATCGGCAAAAACAGAAAATAAATGAATAAGACTTATATTTTTTGCCGATAATGTGCTATACTATATTGCAATGGGGGATACTATGATCTATATTTCCGTCGAAGATGCGGCAAAAAATGGAACGTGTCGGAGCGGTCTGTCCGGAATTATTGCGCTATAGGCAAAATTCATGGGACAATTCTTGCCGGAAAGACTTGGAAAATCCCGGAAACAGCGGAAAAGCCAAAACGCAAGAACGCAAAAATAAAAAACGACCTGCTGTCTGTTCTGCGGGAGGAAAAAAGGAAGCAGAGGAAGGGCGGAATCTACCACAAAGTTCAAATCGATTTGACGTACAATTCCAATCATATCGAGGGAAGTCGCCTGACGCATGAACAGACCCGCTATATTTTTGAGACGAATACAATTGGAATGGAAAATAGTGTGGTGAATGTTGATGACATTATAGAAACCACCAACCACTTTCGATGCGTTGATTTTGTTATTGAAAACGCGATGCAGCCGTTATCAGAGACATTCCTCAAACGGCTGCATTTCACATTGAAAAATGGGACAAGTGACTCCAGAAAAGACTGGTTTGCGGTCGGTGAATATAAGCGCGTACCGAACGAAGTTGGCGGGCGTGCCATAGCTGAGCCGGAAGAGGTAGCGTCTCAGATCAAAACCTTGTTGGCTGCGTATAATGGATCCAAAACGCATTCTCTGGAACAAATTGTGGCATTTCACCATGACTTCGAATGTATTCACCCGTTTCAAGACGGGAATGGGCGTGTAGGGCGGCTGATCCTTTTTAAAGAGTGCCTGAAAAACAATATTGTACCGTTTATTATAGAAGATGATTCAAAACTGTACTATTACCGCGGCCTGCACGAATGGAATCAAGAACATGGGTATCTGATTGATACCTGCCTTGCAGCACAAGATCGGTTCAAAGCGTATTTGGACTATTTCAGGATTCCATATTCCGAGTGAGTTCTTCCCGCAGCTCCCGCTTATACTTGTAATACGTATTCCGTGCGATGCCAATCAGCTTGATGCAGTCGGCATCAGTGAGAGTTCCATCGAAATCACGGCTGTATTTTTTGATCTGTTCCTTACAGGGGGCAGATTTTTTTATGGTAAGCTTTCGGCCCGGCGTCTGGCCGATCTGCTTGCCGTTCAGGCGCGCCGTCAGGATGCCCTCGCGGGTGCGCTGGTGCAGGTCGTCCACCTCTTTCTGCGCCTGGGCAAAGGCAAGGCGGATCTGCTCCTTGGCAAGGTCGGCGGTGTAGCGGTTTAATGCGTCCATGATACCGGAAACAAAACGGTCTGTTGCGGCGCTGCCGGTCTCCGGCGAGGAGCTGATCTGCCGCTGCAGAGCCTGCTTGTAGGTGTCGGTGTTGATGTGCGGCTCCTTCAAAAAGCAGAGCGTCACACCGCGGTTGTACAGTGTCTCATATAGCGCGCAGCCTTCCTCGGCGCTGCGGCTCATGCGGGAAACACTGTCAAACACGATGGTATCCCCGGGCTGTACAACGTGCAGCAGCTTGTCCAGCTCCTGCCGTCCGCGGCAGGCTGTGCCGGTGTAGACCTCGCGGACGATGTGCGCCGCGGGGTAGGCAGCGGCAATGTTGCGCACCTGGCGCTCGATATTCTGCTGTGGTGTGGAAATGCGGCAGTAGCCGTACACGGGCATGGTGGTATCACTCCTGACGTTCCTTTGATTTGATATAACATTATACAGCGGAACACAGAGCTTTGTCAATGAGTTTTGATACTTTACGAGGCGACCTTACTTTTGGTACAGCCTGCGCAAAAAAACAGGCAAAATACAGTCGAAATAAATATGATATTATGTCATGATGACATAATATCTCTGAAATCATGGAGCTTTAAATGGGGTTCCATGCTGTGATTGTATCTGTCATTAGGTATAGAAAAAAGCAGACCCGGCAAGGTCTGCTTTTTTGTAAATAAAGATGCTGATGTTATTGAGCCGGAACGTAGCTGAGTCTTTCTGTCAGAGAAAGGCGGTGCACACCGTTGCTGTTGGGGTTCAGATCGGTGATGGCATCCAGCGCGGTGCAGATCTCCTCCAGCGTGGCGCGTACATCGCGCACCGTCAAAGGCAACAGGCCGACGGTATCGCTGGCGTGGTTGATCTGGTTGCGGTACTGCTGTACCTTCTGGTAGCCGAGGATCGTCTCGATCAGCCTGCCACGCTGTGACTCATCCAACAGCAGCAGCCCCTCCTGAACGGAGCGGTCCAGATACCGGTTCAGCTCGTCGTCAGTGGCAATGCGGAAGAACGTGGTGTCGTCGGCGTTGGAGGCCGTGCGGTCCAGCCGCAGGTCCGAATCAAAAATCAGGCCCGGCTTGTTGTTCTTCTTGATCTCCGCTGCCATCAAGGCGGTGCGGCAGAAGTGGAAGTGGAACAGCGGATACGACCAGTTTTTGCCCTTGTTCTGCAGCTGGGACGCCAGGAAGTCAACGCCCTTCTGGGTGGGCTGCACAAAGATGTGGCTGCACACAAAGGCGGGCGTCTGCTCGCTCAGCAGGGTGAACGCCTGCTGGAACATATCGTGGTTCAGGCACCAGCGCACCAGCGTGGGCAGGGCGCGGGCCTTCTTTTTGTCCAGGTTGCGGAACTCCTTTTTAAAGCCCTCGTTCAGCAGGTCGTAAAGCAGGGTGTCCAGCTTATTGCGGGTGACGTTGGTGTCCTTTAGCACGTCGGTCAGGGCGGCTTTCAGGGCCGAGATGTCATCCAGCAGGCGGGCCGCATTGCAGAGCAGCAGATCCTCCGAGAATTTCTCGATGCTGTTCAGCAGGGTAGCCGTCTTGGGGGAGCTGACGGCGGAAACGCGCAGGTAGCCGGACAGCCGCCCCGTGCGGCCCGTGGCAAAGAACTCATCCGTGGCGGAGATCAGGTCAAACAGGTCGTACAGCTTGTCACTGTCGCGGACAAGTAAGGGTTTGCCTTCCACCAACTCGGTATACAGCACATGGGCTTTGACGTCGCGGATATCGCGCAGGTAGCGCGCCACGGCAACAAACAGCATGGCGGTGTCGCGCATACCGCCGGACAGGTCGATGTACAGCGTATCGCCGGGCTGAACCTTCTGCACAATATCCTGGATGGCCTTGGCCTGGGCGCCCTCGTTCATGCTGTCGGGCACGGGGATGGAGACAAAGCTGTCCGCCGGGATCCCGGCTGCGGGCAGGACCTGCTGCCGGAAGTAGTCCAGGGTCGTGACAGACGCGCCGCCGTCCGGCGCGGGCACGCTGGCGGCATTGCGGACGCTGGCGCTGCAGAGGGCCAGGACCGTATCGGGGCGGCGCTCCTTCTGCTTTTGCAGCTCATACAGGACTGTCTCGTTGGTTTGCGCGCGGCTGTAGGCACCGTTTTTGATGTCTGGCTTATAGGCACTCATAAAGAACAAAAGGATATTGCTCATGATCTTCTCCTGACGATAAAAGGGTAGAATAACGAAAAAAGCACGCCCGCCGGGCCGGTTTCAGCCGCCGAAGGGCGTGCTTTTTCTATAGGGCGGAGGAAAGGGAAAGTTAAAGGAGGGTGGGAAAATTCCCGCAATGGGGCGGGTAAGATACATCATGAAAGAATAGAAGCAAATAGCTTCTAAAAATGTTTCAATTCCCACAAGGCGGGTAAGATATACGGCAACCTTTTCCAAGCGTTGTAGGGGCGAGCATTACTCGCCCGATGGGTTGCCCGTCAGGTTGTGTTTTACGGTAGGTCGCGGGCGGTCAATGACCGCCCCTACAAACTGCCGTAAGGTTTTGCGGTTGCGCACGGCCTTGCAAGGCAACCGCAGCGACATTCCCGCAGGGCGGGTAAGATACATCCTGGCTTTAAATATTTAAGTGTCTAAATGAAATGGTTTCAATTCCCGCAACGCTGGTAAGATACATCATGGCATACAATAATAAATGTACGATAGATATCATGTTTCAATTCCCGCAACGCGGGTAAGATACATCTTCCAAAAATAAAAAGCAAACAAATATTCAAAATCGGTTTCAATTCCCGCGGCGCGGGTAAGATACATCCTTTTTGCTCGCGAAATCCTCGAAACGTGCCTGTTTCAATTCCCGCAACGCGGGTAAGATACATCGCCTTAGCCCTTGCTAAAAATTGGCCCATCCGGCAGTTTCAATTCCCGCAACGCGGGTAAGATACATCGGATGCTTGGACGACATTTGGAAATGGGAGTGCGAATAGTTTCAATTCCCGCAACGCGGGTAAGATACATCCAATATCCATTAAGTGGGAAGATAAAGTTTAAGGTTTCAATTCCCGCAACGCGGGTAAGATACATCTGCAAAAATCACGAAAAACCACAGGGCATACGGTGCCGTGCCTGTGCGTTCCGCCTGTTTTGCTTTTTCCATTATAGCATACGCGTCGTTTTTTGTCTATCTTCTGCACAAAACACACGGTTTTCCCTGCGCCGACCCCCGTATTCTGCGGGCTGAAATTTGCACAAAAACCGCGGGTCGGCGCAGACTGTGCAAAAAATTTCAAAAAATTTCAAAAAATTTTCGGTTTTCCTTTAACTTTTCCCGCGCCGTTCCCTATAGAGTAAATAGAACGCAAACCCACAGCAAAGGAGATGCCGCCGTGTTCCTGAACTTTACCAACCACCCCGCCGATACCTGGTCGGCCGACCAGCGCCGTGCGGCGCAGCAGTACGGGCCTATTGCGGACATGCCGTTTCCCGATGTGCCGCCCGCCCTTTCCGCTGCCGAAACCGCTGCCCTGGCCGATGTATGGGCGGCGCGCATCCTGGACCTGCACCCGGCCTGCGTGCTTTGCCAGGGCGAAATGACCCTGACCTTCCGCGTGGTACGGCTGCTGCAGGCGCAGGGCGTTGCCGTGGTGGCCGCCTGCAGCGAGCGCCGCACCCTGTGCCTTACCGATGCCGACGGCTGCACCCGCCGCACGTCGGAATTCCGCTTTGTCCGTTTCCGCGCGTACCCTTGAACCGCTTTGACTGCCGTAAGGAGGTGACAAACCATGCAAGACCTTTGGGACATCTTCACCGATCTGTGCCAGCAGATCCACGACGGCTATGCCGCCGAACAGGAGGATGAGGAATAACCTTTCCCCCTCTCCCCTATCCCCCGTCCGTTCACCCGACCCAACCTTTAAGGAGGCGTACTTATGTCTTTCTTCTCTGAACTCTCCCCCCTGGGGAAGATCCTCTGCGGCGCGGCGATGGTCGCCGCTGCCCCCGTGGCTGCTGCGGCAGCTATCCCCGTCTGTGCCGCCATCGGCACCGTGGGCGTAGGCCTGGGCGCCGGCACGGCTGCCGTGGTCACCGCGGGCGTGTCCGCCGTAGGCGCGGTGGAAACCGCTGCCGTGACCGTCGGCACCGCCCTGGGCGGCGTCGGCGTGGCCGAGGCCGTGAAGGACGTCCGCGAGTGACGCCCCTTGGCCGGCCAGCCTGCCTCCCTCTGCAAAGGGAGGCTTTTTTAATAGAACGGTCACTTTTTTGTATATATACTGGAAAAGTGACAAAACAGTTGGTATAATGTTCGTAAAAACACAGGAAAAGGAGGAAGAATCTGTGATACTTGCACAATATACGATTCGTTCCAAGCAGGAATACATCTTCCGTTCCAACCGGCTGCTGGACATTGTGGGCGGCACCGAGATGATCCGCGATGCGTTCGACTGGGTGTTTGTCGCAGCAGAGCAGGAGGGCGTCACATGCCAGCCTGCGGATGTGCCGTTCAAGCTGCAGGCGGTGCAGGATGCCTTTGCTGCCGGGACGCTTGGCATGGCGGAGTTGTTCCGGGGCGGCGGCAACCTGACGGTGCTTTACCGTGACCGGGACACCTATCTGCGCGTCAACCGCCGGTTCAGCCGCCTTGTGCTGGAAAACGCCCCCGGCATGGTCCCCATGGCCGCCTGCTGTGAGGCGAACGGCCAGAACTACAGCGCCGACTACAGCGCCCTGATGGCCGCGGTGGACGCCGAGAAAAACCGGATGCTGCCGGGCCGCGCCGACTACGCCGCGCCCTTTGCCCTGCGGGACCGCACAACGAACCAGCCCATCGTCTGCCGCGTGCCCTTTGCGGGCGGCCAGCGGGAGCTGACCGCCGAGAGCCGCAAAAAGTGGGAGAAGGGCCAACGCTCCGACAAGCGGAACGACGGAAACCGCCTGCTGGATGAGATGACCACCGAATGGCAGGAGGAAAGCCTGCTGGCGGTCATCCACGCGGACGGCAACAACATGGGCGTGAAGATTCAGCAAAAGCTGAACGGCAGCATCGACTATGATTTCTGCGTCAGCACGATGCGCGCCTTCACCGCCGAGATCGCCGACGCCTTCACCCGCACAGGTGAGACCTCGCTGCGGGATACGATGGCGTACCTACAGAAAGAATACCACGGTCTGCGGGAGACGGCATACCATTACCGCATTGTGGTGGCCGACGGCGATGACTTTACCTTTATCTGCAATGCCCGCTTTGCGTTGGAGTACACGTGCAACTATCTTAAAGCCGTGCATCAGAAGAAGGACTACAGCTCCTGCGCGGGTATCTGTATCTTCCACAGCGGTTACCCGGTGGCCCGCGCCTACACACTGGCGGAGCAGGCCTGCGACAATGCCAAAAAGCCGGTGCACGAGACACATGCCGAGGAGTGCTGGCTGGACTTCCATTACCTGCACAGCGGCATTGACGGCAATCTGGACAACATCCGCAGCTGGCAGAAAACCGACGCCCTGATGGCCCGCCCCTGGCTGGTGGGGGATGGCAATACGGTGTTCACGCTGGAAAAGGCGAAGGCACTGATAAAGTACATTCAGGACCACAAGGACCAGGGTACGAACCGCAGCAATCTGAAAAAAATCGCCGCCGCGCTGGAAGAAAGCCGTGGTGCTGCCAAAATGGAACTTGCGCGGGTGCTATACCGCAACCCGGACTTTGCCGGTGCGCTGCGTACATTCAGCCCCAACGAGGATGACCAGCTGAAAGCGCTGTATGACATTACAGAAATTTACGATCTCTGGATCGCCGGAAGGGGGAAATGACCGATGGATGTGATCCGAATCACGCTGCACTCCGACCTGTGCGCCGGAAATGGGGAAAGCCGCGGCAACGCGGTGGATACCGACATTGTGCTGACCGCCGCCGGTCTGCCGCGCATCCCCGCACGGCGGCTTAAGGGCTGCCTGCGCGCTGCTGCCGGGGAGCTGGCCGCCCTTGGCGATGAAGCCGCCGCGTACACGGCGGAGCTGTTCGGCGATAAAGTGGGCCGTCAAGGCTGCCTGTGGGTGGGGGATGCCGCCCTGCCGCAGGAGGCTGCGTTCACTGCCTGGTTGAAGCAGAATCCTGCGTGGGCTGACCACAGCCGCGTGGAACAGCTGTATACAGACGTCCGCGGCCAGACCCGCCTGAAAGACGGCGTGGCCGATGACGGTAGCCTGCGCTTTACCCGCGTGCTGGGCCAGTATGACCCGCTGGACAAAACCAAAGCGCTTGTGTTTGAAGCGCCGGTGCGGCTGGAAAATGCCTCGCCCGAGGCCGTGCGCCTGCTGGAGCACTGCTGCGCCGCGACCCGTCACATGGGCACCCACCGCAACCGCGGCCTGGGCAATGTGCGGCTTGCGTACATCCGCGGTGCGGACAGGCCCGCCGCACCGCAGGCCCCGGACCTGCCCGCTGCGGACACGGTTACGCTGACCTATTACGTCCGGCTGAAAACACCGCTGACGCTGCCCGGTTGCGGCGAGCAGCTGACTGCCATCCCGGCGCGCAGCGTCATTGGCTGCCTGGCCGGGGCGTATCTGCGGCAGGGAACGGCGGCGGATGCCGCTTTCCGCCAGCTGTTTTTGGATGGCACGGCCCGCTGGAGCCCGCTGACGCCGGTAATCGGCGGGGAAGTTTCCTACCCAGCTCCGCTTGCGCTGGTCTACCTGAAAAACGATGGTGTATATGCTAACCGTTGCGCTGAGACCCCGACCGGCAAGCAAAAGACCTTGTCTGGCGTCTACACTGCGCGTGGCAAAAACGGTTTGCTGGCGGCATCCGTCCCGACGATAACGACCTACCACCACAAGCATCGCGACGCCAACTCCGACGCGACGCTTTATATGCAGCAAGCCGTGCAGGCCGGGCTGGTCTATGGCGGTACGGTGACGCTGCCGACGGCGCTGGCCGGGCGGGCCGCTGCGCTGCTGAGCACCGCCCCGCTGCGGTTTGGCCGCAGCAAAACTGCCCAGTACGCCGTGTGTGAGCTGCTGGGCCGCATCACCGCCGCGCCCGTGCAGGAGGCGCAGGTAACGGTCCGCAAAGGCGAGCCATTCTTCGTCCTGCTGGAAACGGACCTGATCCTCGACACCGACGCCCCCACGCCGGAGGCGGCAGCCGCTGCGCTGCTGGGCAGCCTTGGTGTGGCCGCCCACCGCACCGGCAAAGATTACTTACTGTATCACACGATTGGCGGCTATAACGCGATGTGGCAGATGCCCAAGCCGCGCCGCACCGCGGTCTGCGGCGGCAGCGTCTACCGCTTTACCGCCGACGAGGACGCCGCGCTGCCGTCGCACTTCACCCCGGACACCGCGGAACAAGTACAGGAAGATTTCGGCTGCTGCCGTGTGCTGAATCAATCGGAGATGGCCGCGCTGACCGTGGAACGCAAAGCGGCGGTGGATACATTCGATCCCACGGCGGATGGCGATTGCGAGCCGCTGCGCCGTGCGCTCATGCTGCAGCAGGCAAAAGAAGTCATGCAGACAACGGCATGGAACCTGGCAGACGGTAAAACCTGCCGCCTGGACACCGGCGCGCTGGGCCGCCTGCGCCTGATGCTGGCCGAGGCCGACAGTTTGCAGGACCTGCGCAACCGAGTCAAGAGCATCAAGACCAAGAACAAACGGGAAGGCGCCGACACACTGCTGAAAAGCCTGTACGGCACGGACACCACGCCCGCACTGCCTGCCATGCTGGCGGCAGACCCGGAATTTGCGGGCGAGATGGCGCAGTCCTTCCCGCAGCTGCAGCAAAGCATTGCAGACTGCTGGAAACTGCCGCTGGAAAGCACAATCCACCTGCTGTACTACCGCCGCGAGAAGGAGGAAACGGAAAATGCGTGAGAAGCTCAAGCTATATTATTGCTGCCGGTTCACCCAGCTTTCGCCCCTGCGCCTTTCCGGCGGCAAGAATGACCGCACCGACAACGACCTGATGCTGGACAGCCGCGGTCTGCCCATGATCCCGGGCAGCGCGCTGGCCGGTGTGCTGCGCGGCAGACTGACCCGTGAGGAAGCCAATTTGCTGTTCGGCAGGGACACCGTGGGCGATGCCATGACTGAGAGCGCCGTGCTGGTGGGGGATGTCGCCCTGCCCGCCGACGCGAAGGTGCGGTTCACCCACCGCGACGGCGTCGGTCTGGACGAGCACAAGGTCGCCGTCCCCAAGGCAAAATATGACTTTGAGACGGCGGAGTGCAGCGCGCCTTACACCGCTGTAATCGAGTGGAGCGGCTGGTCGGATGATCCCGCGCTGCCGCTACTGGACGACCTGCTGGCCGGGGCCGCTGCCGATGGACTTGCCTTCGGCGGGCGCACGACCCGCGGGTATGGCCGCATGGCGGCGGAGATTCATAAAAAGGTGTTTCACTTCCCGGCTGATCTGGACGCCTGGCTGGCCTTTGACCCCGACACCGCGGACGCTTTTGCCGACGCGGACGCCGTAGCCGGGCGCGAGACAGTCCCGCAGGAAAATGTCTTGTGCGCTGAACTGCGTATGACAGGCAGCTTCATCGTGCGGCGGTACACTTCCGATGTGGCTGTTGATGAGGACAAAAGCGGGCCGGATTACTGCGCACTGGAAAATGGCAATGGCCGCCCGGTGCTGCCTGGCACTGGCTGGTCAGGCGCGTTCCGCCACCACATGCGGGCCATGCTGGATGAGATGGGCGGCACTGCGCAGCAGAAAGCTGACGTGAACGCGCTGTTCGGCTATTCCGATGACGGTGTACTTAAAAAGCGCTCAGCTCTGGCTTTTGATGAAACCGAAATTTCCGGCGGGCAGGCGTACACCCTAACCCGCAACGCGTTGGACCGCTTTACCGCGGGCACGGCCAGCAAGGCGCTGTATACATCCTGCGTGCAGCAAGGCGGGCAGGGAACGCTGACGATCCGGCTGCGCAGGGGCGCACTGGATGTATTCCAGCGGCAGCTGCTCGGCGCAGCACTGCTGGACCTTGACCGCGGCTATCTGACAGTCGGCGGTGAGAACAGCGTGGGCCGCGGGCGTGCCACAATCACAGCCCTGACGCTAAACGGATACCCGTTGCAAAAAGAAGATCTGCTCCACGCTTTGACGGAGGTGGAAAAATGAGCGATAACAAACCATGGGTGAAGGATAGCGGCCATGCGACGGAATCCGAGCTGGCAGCGCTGGTACAAAAATACCCTATAGATGGCTGCTGGGCGGCGTTTTACACGGACCGCTTTGCGGCGGGCCGCACTGCCGACGGTGTCCCATTGTCCACGCCGGAAAACCTGCTGGAACTGCGCGTGTTCGGCGAGGCGGGCGAACTCTGGCTCTGCCGCAGCCGCGTGGGGCAGGCGTTCCGCTGGCGGTTGGCTGTGGACGCGGGCGACTATCTGACCGAAACCCAACTGCTGGACATTGCCGAGCAGGATGGCGACAGCATAACGTCCACCGGCGGCGGGCATTATACCCTGCCTGCGGACAAGGACGACGCGCTGCTTCTGCACGAATATCTTGACTACGACCCCGAAAACGGGATGGCCTTTGTGGCCGACACCCGTTGGATGGGCTTTGCAAAGGGGGAACAATAAATGGCAAACGTCGTAAACCCCTACAGCTTTGTGCCGCTGGGCACCGCGCCCGTCCGCACCTCGCTGGACGCCTGCTATACCGGCCCGCTGCTGACCGGGCGGCTGGACTACACCCTGACCACCGACACGCCGCTGCTCATCCCCGACACAGCCAAGACCGTGCAGGACGAGCAGGTCGAGGACCATAAGCGATACCCGTTTTTCCGCCTGCCGGACGGCACCCCGACCATCCCGGGCAGTGAGCTGCGCGGCGCGATGCGCGGCGTGTACGAGGCTGTGACCAACAGCTGCCTGTCCGTGCTGCTGGACAGCACGGAGGAACCGTTCAGCCAGCGTCTGCCCTCGACGAACGGCTTCAAGGACCACGGCCTGCTGGGCATCGACCCGGAGACGGGAGAGTGGGTGCTGTATGCGGCGGATGTGGTGGACTACCTCAAACTGTCCGAGGGCCGCGACGGCTCCCTCATGCGCAACGGCTGGCTGAACTGGTACGGTCATGAATACCACAGCGGCCAGCACACCCGGCTGCGCCCGGACGGGCCCTCCGGCTGGCTGCAATTCAACCGGCCCATCACGCTGTACAAAAAAAACTACCATGTGCGGCTGCTGGCATCCAAGGCGGGCCGCCCGGTCATCTTCCGCTGGCAGGACGACACACCCTACCGCGCTTTGAGCAATATCCTGAAAAAGTCCGCCGACAACGACCCCCGGAGCGCTGCGCACGGCGACCTGCTGGCGGCGCTGGAAAGGGTACATAATGGCGACCCCGCGCAGGGTGGGCTTGTGCCGGTCTGGTATCTGCTGGCCGACGACAACGGCACGCCGCGCTGCTACCTGAGCGGTGCGTCCATTGGCCGCGTCATGCAGGGCCGCAGCTGGGCCGAGATCATGGGCAATTACGCCCCCTGTGCGGACACCGACGCCCTGTGCTCCGGCTGTGCGCTGTTTGGCACTGTCAAGGGCAAAGGCACGTCCGGGCGCGTGCGGTTTACCGACGCCGAGGCGACGCAGTACGAGAGCCTTGGCAATAAAACGCTGCCGATTTTGAGCGGCCCCAAGCCCAGTGCGTATGAATTTTATCTTGAAAAGCCGAAATCAACCGATGAAACGCGCATTGGGTTCTGGAATTACGATTTCTGCTCTCTGAAAGAAACCAAATACTCTCCAGACGGAAGCAAACAAACGATAAAAAAATTCCGCGTGTATACCCCGCAGCCACGCGGCAGAAAGTTCTACTGGCACAGCGCACCCCGCACGGAGAACGAGCGCTCCAATCAGAACGCCACGCTTGAGGCCATGAAGGGCACGTTCAGGGGCAGCGTCTACTTTGACCGCATCACCCGCGCGCAGCTGGAGGAACTGGCCTTTGTGCTGACGCTGGGCGAAAACACGCCCGCCAGCCCCCGCCTGCACAAAATCGGCCACGGCAAGCCGGTGGGCTACGGCAGCTGCAAAATCACCCTGACCGGCGGCGAGCTGCGCACCCTGGCGCAGCAGGACGACACGCTCTGCTACACCACCGAGCCGCTCCCCTTAGATTCCCTGTTGGCCGCCCATGGGCGCATCGACACAGACAGCACGTCCGTAAAGAGCCTTTTGAAAATTGCGGACAAGCGCAGCACTCAGGGCGAGACCGTGGCATATCCGAGTGCCAAAGACAAAAACGGCAACGACAAGATTTTCAACTGGTTCTCCCTGAACCGCAAGCACGCAAAGAGCCTTGTTACGCTGCCGCACCCGCTGGACGACAACATCACGCTGGAACCGAAGCACGGCCCTGACCCCGCACCACGGCGGGAGGGCTTTGCCGCACCGCCGCGCCGGGAGAGTTACACCTCCACGCCCCAGCACGAGGACGCGCCCTTGTGCGTCGGCAGGGTGTACACCGGCAGAGTGACGGGCATCAAGCCTTACGGCGCGTTTGTCGATTTGGGAAGCCGCCGCAGCGGACTGGTACACATCCGTGAAATCGCAAACCACTTTGTCCAATCCGTTGACGACGAGCTGCAAATCGGCCAGACCGTGCGCGTCAGAGTGCTGGACATCAAACAGGAGGGCGGAAAAGAGAAGATTTCGCTTTCCATCAAACAGGCATAAAACCGAATAAAGAAAAAATACCCCTGCCGGGAGAACATGAACAGCACCCCACTTGTTAGATAGTATATCATACTGTCTAACAAATGGGGTGCTGTTCACATCCCGGCAGGGGTATTTTTGTTGGATTCCCGCAGGTAAGGAGCGGGTAAGATACATCGAGGACTGGCCATTACCGCCTTAACCATCAAACAGGAAGGTTTCAATTCCCGAGGCGCGGGTAAGATACATTCTATCAATGTTTACTGTGGTTTCGTTTCCAACCGGTTTCAATTCCCTCAACACAGGTAAGATACATCCCGCCAAACACAGTCGCCGCGCATCGTGCCCTTGTGCAAGCGCCGCCTTTGTTTTTTACAGTATAGCACACATACCCATGCTTGTCTATATTCTGCCCCAAAGACGGCGGCCTTCCCTACAAAAGCAGCCGGAACATGCCAAAGCCCTGGCTGTTGCGGTCCCCCAAGCCGGTCTGGTACAAAAGGCAGAGCGTCTCCGGGTTTCCGTCCAGCAGAAAATCCCCGTCCCAGCCGGTCAGGTAGATGCCCTTGAACTGCGTCACCCGCTTGCGCGGCAGGCGGGTCCCCATCGGGCACAGCGTGACGGACGGGTCCGCCGTGCTGCGGCAGGCGGCCAGCTTGTGGGCCGTGTTGGCAATCAGCTGGGCGGCAAAGGCGTCATCGTCGGGGCGGAGAAAAAGCGTCTTGCCACCGGGCAGGGATTTGTGCAGCGTCAACGGGCTGACCATCCGCACCGGCAGCGGCGCGGCAAACCAATAGTGATCCTCGCTGTGCAGGTCCCGCAGGGGCAGCACGCACCGACCTAGCCGCAGCGCGCCGGCCCCTGTCAGGCTTTTGCCAAGGGCATACAGCAGGTCCTCCACCGGGCTGCGCACCTCCAACTGCACAAGGCCCGTAAAGGTGATTTCATTGCTCTGCACGCGGTAGCGCCCCTCCAGCGGACCAAAAGTGAACAGGCGGAAGGTCTGCCCGTCCCCGGCAAAGCCCTCGTCGTGCAGCTGGGGATAGCTGCCGCGCCAGGCGGCGTACAGTGCCCCCTGCGTCAGCTGCTGGTAAGCGATGGGCAGGCAGCACCCCGCCCCGGCATCCAAAGTAAGAATCAGGCTGTTCATAGCGGTTCCTTCCGTAAAAATAAAAAAAGACAACCCACAGGCAAATGCCCTGTGGGTTGTCTTTGTGTTGTTTCGATTCCCGCAGGGGCGGGTAAGATACATCCGGTAATTCCGTCGCCCCGGCTTGCATTCTCAATCCGTTTCAATTCCCGCAGTGCGGGTAAGATACATCGGCAAAAACAGCGAAGAATAAGGCTTCCGGATCTGGTACACCTGTGCAAAATGCTTTTCTTGTCTTTTATAGTATAGCACAGATGCCTGTACTTGTCTACATTCTGCCCAAAACACCGTTAATTTTGCTTTGATTTTTCGCTGTTGGTCGGTGCGAAGCCCTCTTTTTTTCACTGATTTTAGGCCGAAATTTTAGGGGCTCGCACCAGATCCGCGTCCGTGCCGGCATAAAATACAAAAACTTACGGATTTTCTTTAACTCTTCCAACTGCAGGCCCTATTGGTATGGTGTAAGCAAAACAACCTACCTGCAAAGGAGATACTGATATGTTCACTTTCCGTAATGTCCGAATCCTCTTTGCGGCCGCTCTGCTGGCCGCCATCTTCTGCCTGGCTGGCTGCAGCACAGCCGCCCAGGCCGTTCCCCAGCCCGCCGAGACCTCCCGCAGTGCGGAGGCCACGCCGGAAACGGCGATCCCGGCGCCCACCTCCACCCCCGCGCCGACGGCTACCCCGGAGCCGACGCCCGCGTCCATCGTCCCCACCAGCGTGACGCTGGACCAGGAGGGCGGCATCCTGAACCGCGGGATGACCTGGACCCTGCGCGCCACCGTCCTGCCGGAGGACGCCGCGGACAAGACCGTCCGCTGGACCTCCTCCGACGAGAGCGTCGCCACCATTGATGACGCGGGCGTCATCACGGCGCTCCACCCCGGCCAGACCACCATCACGGCGGCCTGCGAGGCTGGCGGCGTCTCCACCACCTACACCCTCCTTGTGCAGGAGGTCACCACCTGCAGCTACTGCGGCGGCGCAGGCCACACGGCCAGCGCCTGCCCCAGCAAGGCCGCCGCTGAGCAGACCCAGGCAGCTGCTGTGGCCCAGCAGGCGGCGGAACCGGCGGCCCCTGCCGAGGCTGCACCCCAGCAACCCGAAGCGGCTCAGCCTGCCGAGCAGGCTGCCGCTGACCCCGGCTACGCGGTGGACTGGGCAGGCCGCCGCATCTACTCCCAGGGCGACGCCGATATCCCCGAGGGCGGCGTCGTCCAGCGCCCCGATGGCTCCCGGTACATCAAGGGACCCCTGAACGTCATCTTCGGGTATGATTCCTGCCCGGAGGACACCGACCTCAGCCAACCCGGCAATACGCCGTTTACCGGGGACTGCGTTTTCTGCGGCGACTACGGGCATGATGTCTACCACTGCCCGATCCTCGCGGCCGAGCAGGACCCCGATGCCTTCTGCGGGGACTGAAAAGTCCCCCTAAAAAATCACCACCATCCTCGGCATTCCCTGCACGGTAATCGGCTTCCTCCTGGATGCCGTCGCGTCCGCGTTCTTCTTCGCGGCGACCCTGACCATTACCTTCCCCCATCACGCGGAAGATCCTGCAAAAGGCGTACAACAGCGCCGACGGGACCCCTGACCGCAGCGAGAAGCGGATGCTGCAGGAGCATCCGCTGACCTCCAAGATCCTCCGAGTGCATACGGCACTCTTTTCCGTGGCCGGCGCCTGCATCATGGTGCTCGTCTGGCCCCAGAAACCCCTGGGGCAGACCGCTTTCTGCCGTGTCGTCAACGCGGTAGGCACCATCGCGATCTTTGCGCTCATCGCGGTCGGCTTTATCCTGATCGCCATGGCCTTTGCAGCCCGCAAAAAGGCCTAGCGGAACGCGGGCGACCTCTGAAACATGCCGGGCAATGCCCGGCATGTTTTTTCGTTGAATCCCCTGCCTGAATTTGCTATACTATACACAGGAAATGCCGCCCGCCGCGGCAGGAAAGGAACCTACCTCCGATGAAACGTATCTATATTACAGCGATCCCGCTGGACAGCAACTTTGCCATCACCCCCTATGCAGCCGAGCCGGTCAACTACACCCAGACCACCACACAGCCCACCTGCTACCCCATTACCCCGATCCTGGCCGATACGGCTCACGACGGGGATGAAATCAAGGTCATCGCTGTGCGCCAGGTCAACAGCCATCACAGTGAGAACCTGGAGGTTTTCCGCCGCGAGCTGGACAGCCTGGGCAAGCCCTACACCCTCGTAGACCTGACAACGCCGGAAAACCAGCAGCGCGACGGCCTGCTGACCCTGTTTGAGGCGCTGACCGACGCGATGGAGAGCGACGCCTGCTATTACGCCGATGCGACGTTCGGCACCAAGACGTATCCGCTGGTATTGTCCTCGGCCCTGCATTATGCCGAGAAGATCCTGGACGACACCGAGGTCTGCGGCATCTACTACCGCGAGCTGACGCGGGAAAGCGGTCAGGTCAAGAACGCGCGCCAGTATGACATCAGCACACTGTTCACGCTGGACGGCATCGTTGATATGGCTTCCGATGCAGAGCTGACCGACAAGAAGGCCTTTATCAAGCTGATGCTCCACCCCGACCGGGAGGTGTAAGCCATGGCGGATTACGCAAAAGACAGCGAGAAACAGGCCGCTCTGCGCCGTCAGATCGAGAAGCACCCGATCTGGCAGTACCCGCCGGAGGAGCGTCTGCAGCACAACCGAGAGTGGCAGAGCCTGTATCTGCTCGTGTTTGAGTTTAAGGAGTTCCTGCAGAAGCTGGAAAATCGACTGAACAACGCCGAGTATGATACCGGGCTTTTGAAGCAGGACGAAGATGCCATGCTGGATGCGCGCTATACCCGCCGCAGCAAGCTGCGCAACAAGCTGGACACGCTGACCTTTACCGAGGCGATGCGCAAGGCAGTCGCCCGGTACGACGCAAGCTCCGGCAAGGAGTTTATGGCCTATTTTGATACGATCTATGCCAATGCCATGCACGAAGCCATGAACAGGCAGTCCATGCGCGAGCAGGGCGACATCCGCCTGAACCGCGGGGAGGCGCGTCTTTGGAAGCGTCTGTGCGAGCTGTGCGATAAGCAGGGCATTGACCCGTCCGAGCTGTCGGACGCCTTCTATGATCGCGCTGCCGATATTCTGGATGTGGATGCGGACGCCTTGAAATCTATCGGACGCAACGCTACCGCCGCGCGGCGCACGGTCTCCCTGAATGACCCGGGCAACGACAGAGACGACGGCTCGGGCTTTGATATGGCCGACCCGAACCAGGAGAATATGCAGGAGCATCTGGAGCGCACAACCGAGGCGTTGCGCGCTATTGCCATGTTTGCCAGCAAGGATGTAAAGGAATACCCGCGGCTTTTCTTTACCACCGATGTGCTCGGCCCCCTGTGCACCGACAAGCCGGAGCTGCCGCCGGAGCGGTACTGCGCCCTGCTGGAAAAGCAGGAGGAGCTGCTGTGGGAGCAGATCCTTGTAAAAGGCTACATACATTACCTGTTTGAGCCGAACAAACCGGAACGCTTGCGGGCACTGCTGGATATAGCGCCGACCCACCCGCTGCAGGACAGCAGCGTGGCCGCTTACCAGCATGTGACCGCGGCAGCCGTGAGCTACCAGCGCCGCCGGTACGCAAAAATATTGCAGGAAATCTCAAAGCAGCTGCAGAAGTGATCCTGTAGGGGCGAGCACGGCCCGCCCGTGCTGATTTGCCATGCAAGAGGCTTTTCCGATGCAGAAGTAAAACGAGCAGCAAAGCGTTTTTTCGCTTTGCTGCTCGTTTGTTATTCATCCTCGCCACAATACAGGATTGCTACACTGACGTCATCCTCTGTGGCCGGGATCATTTTTTCCTTTATAACATGCTGCAAGGCTTCCGTAACGGTCTTTTCATCGTTCTCTGTCAGCCAGTCACACAGGCGCTCCACGGCGTGGGCGGGCTGCTGCTGTCTGTCAAACAGGGTATCGCCACCGCCGTCGCTTGTCAGCAGCACAGCGTAGGGCTCGTGCAGCTCTCCGCTGCGGATGCGCAGATGCTGCGCAGCGCTCGGTTCGGACAGGAAATACGTCTCGTTGATGGCATGGCCGTTCTCCGGTGCCGAGAACACTACGGCGGTGTCCTGCCGGATACGGAAGATGTAGCCATCGCCGATATGCCCGCAAAGCCAGCGTCCGTCCGCATGGGCGGCATAAAACAGCAGCGTGCAGTAGCATTCCTCCGGCGGCATGCCCAGCACCTCCAGCGCCGCCTGACCCGCTGCCGCCGCCGCGGCGGCGGCTTCCTCCGGCGGCAGTGCGTAGAGCGTATCAAACGCGATCTGCAGGTAATCGGGAATCCACTCCATCAAACGCTGCGCAGCCCTCTCACTGTGGGGGCAGCTGCCTGCACCGTCGCAGAGCACGACCCCCGCCAGGGCGCCGCGCACAAAGCCGGCTGTGCGGTCCTGGCAGGGTGTCCCTGTCAAGGTATGGTGACGCCCGCAAGCGTAGGCGGCCGAAACTTTTGCGTTGATAGGATCATCTCCCTGTAAGCCCCCTGCGCGGGGCGGTTTACTTCATTATACACTAAAATGCGGATGCTGCACAACTTTTTTAAGTGTCCAGGGCATCCACCCGCCGCCCCTTGCGGCGGTAATCGGTCTTTTTGCGCATGATGCGCGGGCAGAGCTTGACGCCCTGCCACAGTGCGCGGTTGGCACGCACGGCGGCGCGCTGCGCCTTTTTGGACTGCTTGTCCAGCGGAACAAATGTATTTTTCAAAACCAACCCTCCTCGTCCTTGTGGGCGTTGTGCCGGGCCTCGGCGTCCTTCCACGCCCCGTAGAGCTCCGCCGCCTCGGCGGAGATATTGTCGATCTCGGCGAGATCCTCCAGCCGCAGCCAGATCTCGCTGCCATAGGGGAAGATGTCGGAATCCAGAAGATCCCGTGCTTTTGTGACGACCTTGGCGGTGTACTGTTCCGGGGTCATGTCCTGGTAGAGGTAGAAAAACCTCTCTTTGTCTTTGAGGGGGAAAAGGAGCTGCATGAGCGTCTTGCGCTCCTCAGAGGGAAATTCTTTTAAGGTGTTCTTTTCCATGCTGTCGGAGATGAGGAGGTCGCGGTAGAGAAGGTCTTGAAATTCCATGGTGGTTTCTCCTTTCAAAAATAGAGGTTTATTTAGGCCCAGGCCAGGTCGCGGAAGGCGGTCTGGCAGTAGTAGGACCAGGGGTTGTAGAGGCTGCGGGCCTCCGCCGTGATGTCGTTCACGGCAAGATCGGCCAGCAGCTCGGCCTCGCGGCTGAACCGCTCCGCACCGATGCGGTTGATCTTGCGGAACACGATCTGGAAGTAACAGTCCAGCCCGTTGTCGTGGGGGCCGAAACGAGTGATCAATTCTTCACGAGCTTGCCGCCGGATGCTCCGGATGTAATCATCCAGGGTGAATTCATCTGGGTTTTCATTGAACACGTTGTCGCAGCGTCTCCGGTAGAACTCCTCTGTGTGCTTGAGCGGGAGAAGCCGCTTCATGACGGCCTGGCGCTCCTCAAAAGAATGGGGCGTAGGAGCTTTTTGGGAAAGCTCCTTGTCCAGATAGGCCTGCATCAGGTCTGCCAGGAAGTCATCCTCGTAGAGAAGCGGCTCACCATTATCTCCCACAGGGAATCCGTACTGCCGTTCTTCCTCGGCACTGCCCTGTGCGCGGTACATGATGGTGATAGCCAAGACCGTTTTCCAGCCCTGCTCGGGGGTCTGCATGCCGAACAGCCATGCGAAGTTGCGCTCCATCGTGGGGAACATATCCTCGGAAGCGGAGAAGTAACGGGATTTATTGTTGATGGTGATCATAGGATTTTCCTCCTTAGTTTTTGTTTGTTTGTCCTTACATCTACCCTATAGTGACGGTGTGCGGGAAAGTTAAAGAGTTCCAAAAAAATTCAGGAAAAATCCCGGATCTCCTTTTCTGCTTTAATCCATCAGGAACGCATCGGGGTTTTCCTGGGCGTCCAGAATGGGGCAGTGGTAGACGTCGTGCCCGAAGTCACCGCAGAACACACAGTCACCGGTCCATGGGGGCATATTGGGGTCCGGTTCCCCTTCCTCGTAGCCGAAGATCACGTTGCGCGGACCTTTGACGTAGAACGTGCCGTCCGGGCGCTGGACAACACCGCCTTCGGGAATGTCGGGCGAACCCTCGGGGTAGATGCGGTCTCCCTTAGCGGTCACAGCATAGCCCGGGTCCGCGGGCTGGGCGGCTTCGGCGGCGGGCTGTTCAGCCGCCTGCGCAGCGGCAGCCTGCTCCGCAGCCTGGGCCGCGGCCTGCTGCTGGGCGGCCACGGCGGCCGCCTGCTGCTCCGCCGTTTTCTTTACGGCGCAGGTATCGGCCGTATGCCCCGTGCCGCCGCAGTAGCTGCACTTGACGACCTCCTGCACAACGAGGTTGTAGGTGGTGGACACGCCGCCCGCCGTGCTGGCCGCCGTGATGGTGGTCTGCCCGGGCGCATGGGTCGTAATGACGCCGCTGTCGTCGATGGTGGCGACGCTCTCATCGGCGGAGGTCCATGTGATGGTCTTATCGGCGGCGTCCTCCGGCAGGACCGTCGCGTGCAGCGTCCAGGTCATGCCGTTGTTCAGGATGCCGCCCTCCTGCTCCAGCGTCACGCTGGTGGGCACGACCACAGCAGGCGCCGGCTCCGGCGTGGGGGCCGGGGTGGCCGTGGCTTCCGGCGCAGCGGTCTCGGGGGTGGCTTCCTCGCTGCGGGAGGTCTCGGCAGACCGGGGAATCTCCTGCACGGCATTGCTGCCGCACCCCGCCAGGCTGAACACAGCCACCAGCGCAGCCGCCGCAGTGAGGATACGAGTTTTATTTACAGTGATCTTTTTCATGTTTTTTCTCCTTTGTGTTTGGGTTTTGTTTCTTACACAAAGGCTATAGGGTCGGCAGGCGGGGAAGTTAAAGGGAAAGCAAAAAATCATGAATATGCGGCGTTGACTTTTTCCTTGTATCGGCATATACTATAGGTAGGCAAGGAAACCGGTTATGGAATTGCCGCTAAGACCACGCAAAAAAGTGACCCCCAGTAGAGGTAGGCTCTCTACTGGGGGTCTTTTTGTGCTTACTTGCCCTTACCGTGACTGTCAAGCCACTTGCAAACGTAGTAGGCAACTACACTTGCTGCGACAGACACAAGGAAACCGGTTATGGTTATGTCCACTAAGGCCACCCCCTTTCTGTTGCCAGATTTGGGGAAGGGCAGCAATAGAGAGTATAGCAGACTTTGCAGAATCCGGTCAAGCGTATATAAAGTAGGCAACCGCCTTTGCGAAAAAAATCTGCACTTTTATTTTAACTTTACAAGCCCGCCTCCCTATAGTCATGGTGTAAGGAGGCAGCAAACCGATCGGATGTTTCCCTGCAAAGAAAAAATCTATCTGTTACAAAAGGAGAATGTGTTATGAAAAAGACTTCGTTTCTGAAAAAACTGACCGCTATGGCCGCCACCCTGGCCATGACCTGTGTGATGGCTGTCGGCGCTTTTGCCACCGAGCCCGCCGTGGACTACAAGCTGGATTCCGCCTCCATCAGCGTGGGCGAGACCTGGACGATGTCGGTCCCTGCCGACGGCATGTACGACTGGAACCTGAGCAGCGAGTACATTGCCTACGGCCCCAGCATGGCCGACAAGGAGGGCGTGCTCAAGCAGGTCGGCTACGAGACCGCGAATGGCGTTAGCACGATCACCTATGAGGCCATGATGCCCGGCACCTGCACCGTGACCCTGACGGACCGCAGCTTTGCCAAGATCGCCGAGGCGACTGTCACCGTCACCGACGGCAGCGCCGCGCCCGACACGCCGAGCGTCGATACGCCCAGCACCGACAACAAGGCTGCCGAAACGCCCGCCGCAGCCAGCGCACCGTCTGCCGCCGCTGCGGTGAGCACAGCCCCCGTTGACACCCGCACGGCCCAGCAGCGGGAGATCGACGAGGCCAAGGCCAACGGCACCTGGGGCATCGAGTACACCACCTGCCAGAAGTGCGGCTACCACAACTGGACCCGCAAGGGCAACGTCTATGTCTGCGATACCTGCGGCAATGAGACGACCACCGTTGTGAGCGCCAAGGGCGTCAAGGGCTACGTCGGCAGCGGTGCTATCGCGCCCGTCGCCAACAAGGCTGCCGCCCCCGAGACCCGCTACGCCAACGCAAAGCAGGCCCAGGCCGCCGCAGATGCCCGCGAAGCCGCCTACGCCGCCGCTGTTGCTGCGTTCCAGAAGCAGATCGCCGCGAACGAAGCTGCCTATCTGGCCGCTATCGCCAAGTAACCGCATATTCCCTAAGAGGGCTGCTGCCGCAGTGGGCAGCAGCCCTCTTTTTTTCTTTTATTTTTTTACCGTTTCTTTAACTTCTCCGCCCGCCGACCCTATAGGGTAGATGTAAGGCAATACCGCATAATTCTAAGTGCCGATACGGCGAGCGAGGCGCGGCAGCTGCTAAGCCAAAAGCGCAGATAATACTTTGTGTATTATCGAGCATTTTGGCAACGCAGATGCCGTGCCGCAGCCGCCGGAGCGGTGCTTAAGCCGTTAGGCGGGAATTATGCGGTGTTGCCGTAAGGAAAAACAAAACACAACTTAGCAAGAGGAGAATATACCATGAAAAACTTCCGTAAACTGTCCGCCCTGATTCTTTCCGCCCTCGCTTCCTTCACCCTGCTGGTCGGCTGCGGCGCGGCCCCGGTGGAAGACACCACCCCCGCCGAGAGTGCGCCTGTTGTCGAAGAAATCGCCCCGGAGACCACACCGGAAGCCACCCCCGAAGAAACGCCAGCCCCGCAGAGCGATACCACCGAAGAAAAGACCGAGAGCCTGCGGGAATTTCGCTTTACCACCGGCCTTGGCGGCGCCAACGGCGATTTTCTCTACGATGAGGATGGCCGCCTGAGCCACATCACGCTGGGTATCTACGACGACTTTTCCCAGGATTACGACATCAATTTTGACTATACAGACGGAAAGGCTTCCGCGAGCTTTGACGCCGCGCAGGCTGCCGCTATGGAAGGCTCGCCCTATGTGCTGGAGGTCACCGACCTGACTCTCAAAGATGACGGAACCCCCGACGCTCTGAGCGCCTGCACCGACTGCGCTGTTTATATTGAATTCAACGAGGACGGTCTCCCCTCCTTCTTTGCCGTCGCGCAGGAGGATGTGGGATACCAGATCACCTACACCCGCACCGACGATGGCCGCCTGACTATGGACAGCGCCCAGTGCGTTTATGGATACATCTACAACCACAGCGCCGAACCTACCAATGACTTCTTCACGCCCACCGGCGAGATCCTCTACCAATAATCTGTCGGGGTCCTGTACCTCCAACCCGATGGATTTCCGGTATTGACGGAACCGCCCAAGGGGCTTTGGGACGACCAACCCCACAGGCCGACCCTATAAAAACAGCAGGAACTGTCCGGACAGTTCCTGCTGTTCTATTTTTCCAGCAAGTCCTCCATCGCGCAGCCAAGCACTTTGGAAATCTTATACAAACTCTCCGCGCTTGCCTTGTTGATATAGATGCCGTCTGTCTCATCGTCCATCATTTCCAGATAGGTTTGATACTCTATGACTTTTTCCGAGCCGTGAAACAGGGTAATTTTCTTTTCCATATTGCCGCCCTCCTTTTTTATAAGGATATCACCATGGTGATATCCTTATAAAAAAGGAGGCAGCAAAAAAGATATTATGACATGATGTCATAATATCTTCAAAAATTGTTGGTACAACGTTCTTCCATTATCCCATCAGCACCCCGAAATCCGGGGTATAGGTCAAATCCTGCGCCAGCTCCGGCTCACGCAGGAACATCATCATATAGATGGGGTAATAGGTGATCTTCTCCTTCACACTCACATTCCCGCCGTGGAAAACAAACGCAGCCGGGATGTGGTAGTCCTGGTTTGCCATCACGCCGGAAAGCGCATTATGGCGGGTGTAATCCTTGCCGCTCTTGATTTCAAGGGGCAGCACATTGCCCTCGTGCTCGATGACGAAGTCCAGTTCTCCCTGCTTTTTGCTGTTGAAGTAGTACAGCGCATAGCCGTGGGCGGCCAGCTCCTGGGCGGCGGCGTTCTCAAACACCGCGCCGAAATTGATGTTCTTCTCGCCGTTCAGCAGCGCCAGCTGGATGCCGTTGGCGTAGGTAGCCGCCAGCAGCCCCACATCGCAGAGAAACAGCTTGAACAGGTTGCTTTGTCTGTTCAGCCGCAGCGGCAGCGTCGGTTCTTCCACGTTGTAGGTCGGCAGCGCAACGCCGGCGTTGGCCAGCCACAGAAAACTATTGTGGTAGCGGCTTAACTTAAAGTCCTGATGCAGGTCCTTTAAAATAAACCGCTTGTTCTTGGCGTTCAGCTCGCTGGGGATCAGGTCAAAAATATCCTCGAGATAGAGTTTCTCCTTCGGGTCATAGCGGGCAATATCCTTTTTGTACAGCGTCAGAATGGACTGCTGCACCTTGGCGACTTCATACAGATTATGTGTTTGCAGGTAGCAAGCCACAGCCGCCGGCATCCCCCCCACAATCAAGTACAGGCGGAAAAGCTCCATCATCTTCTGATGCACCAGCGGGTCAACTTCCTGCTTTTTGTCATAGCAGCTGCGCAGATGGTCAAGGATGCGATCCGACACGCCGTTGGCGCGGGCAAATTCCTCTACATCCATCGGGAACATTTCCAGTACATCAAGATAGCCGACTGGTGCGCTGCGAATGTCTTTAAGCTCCACACCCAGCAGCGACCCACTTAAAATATAGCGGTAGCTGCCCTCCTCCACCAAAAATTTGATGGCGGTCACGATCTCCTTGCACTCCTGCACTTCATCCAAAAAGATAAGCGTCTTGCCGGGGACCAGCTTTTCCCCCACCAGCGCAGAGAGCCGCAGCAGGAAATCGCTGCTGTCGGTGGCTGTTTCAAACATCTGCCGCGCGGCTGTGTTTTCCAAAAAATTCAGTTCCACAAAATTCGGGAAGGCTTCCTGTCCCAGCTGGCGGATCAGGGTCGTTTTGCCGACCTGCCGCGCCCCTGTAACAAGCAGCGCCTTGCGCTCTTCGCCCTCTAAAAACGCCTGTATCTTTTTGGCGGTGGTGCGCTGTAAAATCGTTTTTCGGTTTGTTTCCATGTCTGATGCCTCCCTCCGGAAAAATATTTTGTCTGGTTTTTCAAATGTATTATACTGCACTTTGTCCGTTTACGCAACATATTTGTCTGCTGTTTTGTCCTGTTTTTCGTTTATAGTTACAGCAAATGGGGAGATATTATGACATGATGTCATAATATCTCCCCCGTGCTTTTTAATTTAGTACGCTGTACCGTATTTCCTGTTTTCCAGCTCCAGCAAAAACTTATACAGCGGTACGGCCTCAATGGTCACGCCGTCCTCGATGATGGTTTCTTCCTCCTCATAGGTCACGATGACGAGCCGCGCGGCCCCCTGCGAATTCTGCGCCAGCTTTTTCAGGCTGCCGACCTCGCGTTCGCGGGCATCCCCGGCAATGGAATAGGCTGCCTGTACGGCCAGACCGATGGAGGGTACATAGAAATCAATGTCGATTCCCGTCTTTGCGGATTTCAGATAATACACATCGTCCGGATAGGCGCGTGTAAGCGCTACAGCTACCATATTTTCCAGCTGCACCGACTCTTTCCGGTCCAGAAACAGGCTTACAATGCCGTTGTCGGAGAAATAAAACTTCGGGTAGCTCTCCTTCTCGACGAGGTTTGCGTAGTAGTTCTGCAGATGGAACAGCAGATAGGCATCCTCCGCATAGCGGATGTAGTCGGCAATCGTCTCCTTGGCCAGCGATACATTGACGGCGCGCAGGGTCTTTTGCAGCTTGGAATAGGAAATCTCACTGCGGACGGACTCCGCTATTTTTTTTATCAGGATTTTTACCGCATAGTCGTTGCGGATGCTGTTCCGCGTGATGATGTCGCCCAGCAGCACTTTTTGGTAAACGCCGGAAATATACTCCCGTTTTGCCTTGTACAGCAGCGATTCCGGCAGGCCGCCGTATTGTAGATACTGCGCGCAGGCGGCGCGGATCTTCCCGTTTGTTTTGGTGCCCAGCAGTGCCGGTTCATCGTGGGGAACCTCGCAGGCGGTCAGATACTCGCCGAAGGCATAGGGCGTAATATGCTTGGCAAAAAAGCGTCCGCCCAGCGTGGTTTCTATCTCTCGGCTCAGCATTTTGGCGTTGCTGCCCGTGATGTAGATATGCTCCTTGGCGTCGGCCATGCGGCGGGCAAACTTCTCCCAGCCGTCAATGTTCTGCACCTCATCCAGAAAGAAATAGCCTTTTTTGTCGCTCATCTCGCTCTGCACCGACAGCAGGTCGTTGAAGTCTGCAACGGTGAACTCGGAAAGGCGCTCGTCCTCAAAGTTGATGTAGATGATTTGCTCCCAGTTCACACCGGACGCCACCAGATCCAGCACGATTTTATACAGCAGTGTGGATTTTCCCGCGCGGCGCAGACCCACCAGCACATAATTGCCGTTTTCCTCAAATTCGTAGTCGCGCGGCACGATTTGAAAATTGCGGATAAATTCGTGTTGGTCGTAGATGACGGATTTTAAAAGTGCATGATTCATAGCGTGTGCCTCCGAGGAACGCAGTTTGTTTTGTCAAGTATAGTTTATCATATTCTTGCGTTTTTGTCGAGTATAGTTGACAACATTACATTGCGCTTGTAAATCATACTAAGTTCCGTCACAAACAGCGCTTCCCCTGACGCACGTTCCATAGCAGCACCGTTCCAAAGCTGCATCGCCCCGCGGCTGTTCTTATTTTTGACGCTCTCAAACAGGTGTGCCCGGCATTGCCGCCCCGGTAAAGAAAAGCCGCAAAGACCGTTATTCAGTGTCCCAGCGTTTTCAGCACACTTGTCACGTCATCGATCTGCGTGGCAAACTCTGCCTTTAAATCGGCAGGCGCAATGCGCATCAGATAGGGGTGCGCCGCCGCACGGAGCATGGGGGCATCGTTGTAGCTGTCACCGAAGGCGTATGTATTTTCCAGCGGAATACCGAAATGTTCGCACAGCAAGTGCAACCCTTTATCCTTGCCCGCTGCGGTAAAATCCAGCCAGTGTTCGCCCGTGATGGCGGCGCCGATGCGGTCTTGCCAGAGGGGCAGGATTTCCTTGGCCGGGCTGTTCATATCCCCTGCGGAGATGGCGGAAATCTGGGTTACATCTCCTTTTACCTCGCTGAAGTCCTTCACGATGCGGCAGTTCCCGAACTCAACGCCCACCGCGTTCAGGTTGGCTTGGGTGGCCTCGGTCGGCACAAAATAGTAGCGGCCCGTTGTAGTGCAGGCGCGGGATACACAGTCCGTGCGCGTTCCCAGGTAGGCGACCAGCTCAGCGCAAAGCTCACGCGGCATGGGTATGGTATGCAGCAGCTCGCGGCCATAGCAGACATAGGCCGCATTCTCGGACATATAGGCAATTTCGTCCGCCACGGGGGCAAACAGCCTCCGCAAAGCGTCAAGGGGGCGGCCGCTGGCAGCGCAGAACAATATCCCGCAGTCATGCAGGCGGCGTATCTCGTCAAACACGGCGCAGGACAGCTCGGTCTGCCCCTCCGGCAACAGGGTGCCGTCGAGATCGCTGGCAACTAAGGTGTGAAACTGTATCATCCCAAGGTCTTTCCTTTCTCAATTGGCCAATGCCGTGTAATGTGATGGCTGCGTGGCAAAATCATTCCATATGCTCCACCAAAAAATCAATAAAGGCGGCGTAATCTTTGCACAGAAGGGCACCCTTCAAATTGTTGCTGTCCAGCAAAATCATGGACAAAGGCTCAAATATATCGTAAAAAATCTTGCGGTCGTTGGGGTTGAAGCTCAGCATGATCACAAGGCTGACGGCCGTGTCGTCCCAGCGGATGGGGGTACGGCTGACATATACAGCCATACAGGTGCGCGGGCTGCACATTTTCAGCGTGTGGGGTATCGCAAACTGCCCGAACGCCGTGGACGAAATGCTCTCCCGTTCCATGACGGCGGCCTCGAACGCCGGGGTCGTGCAGCCCAGCGCCAGCAGGCGGCTGCACATGTGGTGGACTATTTCCTCCCGCGTGGTACAATGGGAGCCTGTTTCAAACAGCTCCGGCGTCAGGATAGCCGACAGGCTGCGGCGGAAGTTTTCACGCCGCGCCTGCGTGTTGATCTCCTCCACCTTGCGGTTCAGCGCCATAATGTCGGAGTTCGTCAAAAAAGGCGAGATAAGCACAAGCGGCATATCCAATACCCTGTGGGGCCGCACGGTGGAGATGACCAGCGCACTGCCGGTAAGCTGGTCAAGCAGGCTTTCTTTTGTAAATACATTGGTAAGCAGAATTTTACCCTGCATGCGGCGGCTGATGCGGTCCGCAAGGCTGCTGTCCATATTGTAGTAGCTGGGGCAGTACAGCACGGCGGGCACACGGTTTGCCAGTTCCTTCTGCGTTTCCAGCGCACCGCCGAGATGCAGCGCGATGTAAGCAATCTCATCCTCATCGAGCGTGATGCCTGTCTTTTCGCGGATGATGCCCGAAAGCTGCACGGACACATCGTAAATCAGCGGGCAGCTCTGGCGTATCTCACTGACCAGCGGATTCTTGCAGAAGCTCCTGTTCTGCGCGCGCACCAACAGATTGTGGGTATGCAGCGCAAAGCGGATGAAAAACTCTGGCTCGTCCAGATTGATGTCGTAAAAGTCCTTTACGGTGTTGATGAGCTGGTGTACAAGGTCGGTGCAGTCGCTGCCGATATAGTCCGCAATGTTGTCAGGCGTGATGGCTGCATAGTCCAGCATCGAGGTACGGGAGACGAGCAGCAGCGCCATTTCATACTGTTCGGCTGCAGAGAAGCGAATGTTGAAATTACGGGCCAATCTCTCGGTCAGCTCCTGCGCAAGCCTTTCATTCTGCGGGTCCAGCGGGTGCATAGTACTGGGGGCTTCCGTGTAAACGCAACCGTTCTGTACACGGTTTATGGCGATGGCAATGTGCAAAAGCAGATTCAGCAGTGAATAGTCATTGATGAAGTAGTGGTTTTCGTTCAGCACATCCATGACATCCGCGCGTATTTTTTCAATGTCAATGCTGGGAAATGCTGCCTGCAGGGAGTCCGTGCTTGTAAACGCACTGGCGGATTCATGGTACAACAGTCCGCTGAGCAGGCGGCGCTTGTTGCGCTCACTGCCCGTCAGTGTCACGGTGTCCCCGCTGACGGCAAGGCTCAGGTCATACTCCCGCGTCAGGCGGCGCATCTTGCCCATCAGGCCGTGAAAGGTCGTTGCGCTGATATAAATCTCATCGCACAGGTCGTACAGGTTCAGGCTGCCGCCCTTCTGTACAAGGCGGTTCAAGATGTAGGTGCAGCGGTCCTGCGCGTTCTGAGGGATGTCGTTCGGGCTTTGGTGCAGCATCTGCTGCGCCATAGCGGGCGCAATGCGGTATCCTGTCGGCGTCGAGACGATGGCATCCTGGTATTGCGCATTGACTGCATTGATATAGTTATGTACCGTGCGCACCGATACCCCCAGCGAATTGGCAAGCTGGGTGGCGTTGAGCTGCTGGTTCTGATCCAGCAATGTCTGCACGAGCTGGTTTTGCTTGCTAGCCATGAACGGTGGATCCTTTCGTTTCGTTGAATGTGTGGCATAAATCGGCTTTTTCTCTCCGGGCGGGGCGCTGCTGTAACTGCCGTATTGCAGGGTGGGACACCCTGCCTTACTTTTATATTCATAGTATACCCCAACCCTGCCCCAAAAGAAAAGCGGCAATTTTCACAGGGGGTCTGCAAAAAGCCGTACAAAATGCCAAAAAATATGCTTTTTCTGTTGCAAAAATCTGTAAAAGCTGCTTTTTTAAGCAGAGTGCACAAGTTTGGTGTGCAATTATTTTGCACATTGACAGATTGCACCAACGGTGTGCAAAAGTCGGGTTGCACTATGCAAAAAATTGCAGTATGCTGAAAACACAGAAAGGGTCCTGGGTATGAAGACCCGCAAAAATATGAGGAATTTAACACGAAAGAGGTAAACAACTTATGAAAAAGCACAATGTTCTGCTCGTCTGCGGTTCCGGCGCATCTTCCGGCTTTATGGCTGCCAACATCCGCAAGGCTGCCGCAGCCCGCGGCCTGTCCATCACTGTCAATGCACGCAGCGAGTCCACTGTTGAGGATTATGTCGATGAGATCGACTGCCTGATGATCGGGCCCCACCTCGCCTCTACTCTGCCCGATATGGAAGAGATCTGCGAGGGTTATGATGTCAAGGTCGGCGTCATTGAGCAGGCTGCCTACGCACGCCTGAACGGCGAGGCTGCGCTGGATCAGATCCTTGGCATGTTCGGCGAGGCCTGATACTCTACGGTACCAAGCAGGGAAGCGGCCCTGCACTAAATAGTGCTGCCGACCATCGGCAGCATAAATGAGGAGGAAACCAATGGATAAACTCATTAAATGGCTCGAAAATTCTTTCGCGCCGAAACTGCAAAAGATCACGAACCTGACTTGGATCGTGGTCATCAAGGACTCGATGATGCAGCTGCTGCCCTTCATTCTGGCAGGCTCTATCTTCTGCGTCGGCACCATCCTGAACGACTACATTCCCGCTCTGCCCAGCTTCTGGACTCCCTTCGGCTGGACGATGAGCAAGATCGGCCTGATGGCCTCCTTCCTGATCCCCTTTAACTACTGCGAGAAAAAGCGCTTCCGTAAGCAGCGCATCCTCGCGGGCTTCACGGGCATGATGCTCTTTATGATCTGCATCGACCCGCAGTCTGCGGAGGAAATGGGCCAGGGCCACTCCCTGTACGGTGCCAACGGTATGTTCGTTGCCATCTTCACCGGCATTATCGTTGGTCTGGTCTTTGGTGCGTTCGCTAAGTTCTCTTTCTTCAAAGAGGATTCCGTCATTCCCGACTTCGTTCGTCAGTGGTTTGACTCCCTGCTGCCCATCATGCTTCTGATCGCGGGCGGCTGGCTGATCGTTCAGGTCGCCGGTGTCGATGTTGCCGGTGCTGTGCAGGCCGTCTTTATGCCGTTGCAGAGTGCTTTGACCTCTCCTGTCGGCTTCGTGTTCTTCTGCTTCCTGAAGTGCTTCATCTACTCCATGGGTATCTCCACTTGGGTGCTTACCCCTGTTGATGAGCCTGTCAAGCTGGCTGTTATCACCGCCAACCTGGAGCTGGTCGCTGCTGGCATTGCCACCTACCAGAACCTGGGCATCTTTACCGAGACCTTCATGTTCTGCACCTATCTGTGGATCGGCGGTGTCGGCTGCACGCTGTCCCTCTGCCTGTTGATGATGTTCATCTGCAAATCCAGCGAGCTGAAGGCCCTTGGCCGTGCCTGCGTCGTGCCCGGCATCTTCAATATCAACGAGCCCATCATCTTCGGCGCCATCGCCTGGAACCCCCTGCTGATGCTGCCTATGTGGCTTCAGGGCATCATCCTTCCCATCGTGACCTACATCTTCACGAAGGTCATCCCGTTTGCCCCCATCCCGCGCATCCAGTTCGACCTGTGGTACTGCCCGTACCCCATCAGCACCTTTACCGCTACGCAGGGCAGCATCACCGGCGTGATCTTCGCCATCCTGACCTTTGTTCTCTCTGCCGTCATCTGGTTCCCGTTCGTGAAGGCCTATGACGACCAGAAGGTCAAGGAAGAGACTGCCGCCATCAAGGCCTGATAGCCGCAAAACGCTTACAGGTGCCGCTTGATCTGTAAGTTGAAATTATGAAATAGTACCGTCCGGCCGGCTCTACTCGACCGGGCGGTATTTTCATCAGGGCGCAGTCACACAACATCCTATAAGTCACACGATTTAACCATAACGAATACAAAGGAGCATTTTTATGGAAGAGGAAAAGAGCCCGATGACGGGTATGACCCAGGAAGAAAAAGATGAATATGTCATGGGCAAGGCCATGGATATCATCATGAGCTCCGGTGATGCCCGCCTGCACGCCAGCAAGGCTATGGATCACATTGCCAAGGGTGAGCTGGACGAGGCCAAGGCTGAGCTGAAAGAGGCTGACAAGCTGCAGGCCGAGGCCCACAATGTTCAGACCGAGATGATTCAGGGCGACATTCGCGGTGGTGATGAGAAGATGGGCTACTATGTCCTGTTTGCCCACGCACAGGATACCCTTATGACGATTCAGGTCGAGATCAACATGACCAAGAGTATGCTGAAGATTGCCAAAAACTATGAAAAGCGTCTTGCTGACCTTGAGGCCAAGGTGCAGGACTGATTTCTGACAAGGAGAATCCAAAATGGAAAAGATGAGCAAATACAACGGTATGCCGAAAGACTTCCTCTGGGGCGGCGCACTGGCCGCCAACCAGATGGAGGGTGCATGGAAAGAGGGCGGCAAGGGCTGGTGCCTGGCAGACATCAACCGCAGCCAGTATGACATCCCGCCGGAAGAGCGCTATAACATGGAGATCGACACCGCATACATCAAGCGCGCTATGGCGGAGGACGACAAGTTCTACCCCAAACGCCGCGGCATCGACTTCTACCACACCTACAAGGAGGACATCAAGCTGCTGGCAGGCACCGGCATGAACAGCCTGCGCACCTCCATCAACTGGGCCCGCATCTTCCCCAACGGTGATGATGCCACGCCCAACGAGGAGGGCCTGAAGTTCTACGATGACCTCATCGACACGATCATTGCCAACGGCATGGAGCCGCTGATCACGGTCAGCCACTATGAGATGCCGCTGAATCTGGCCCTGAAATACAACGGCTGGGCCAGCCGCGAGGTCGTTGACTTCTTTGTGAAGTACTGCGAGGTGCTGTTCAAGCGCTACAAGGGCAAGGTCCATAAGTGGATCCTCGTCAACCAGATCAACCTCATCGTCCACGAGAGCTTCAACCATCTGGGTATTGCCAGCGACAAGGTCGACAACCTGCTGGAGGCCAAGTATCAGGGCGTCCACAATGAGATGGTCGCCTGCGCCAAGGCTACCAAGATTGCCCATGAGATCGACCCCGCCAACGAGATCGGCATGATGTTCTGCTCCAACCTGACCTATCCCATCAGCCATCGCCCCGAGGATGTGTACTGGAATATGCGCCACAACCAGATGGAATATCTGTACGGCGACATCATGGTCCGCGGCTACTACCCTGGTTACGCCCTGCGCTATTACGATGAGCACAACATTCATATCAACTTCTACCCCGGTGACGAGGAGGCTCTGAAAGAGGGCACGGTCGATTTTGTATCGCTGAGCTACTACTACAGCCGCCTGTCCGGCGAGGAGCCGTACCTGCACACCGAGCTGGGTCAGGTGCCGAACCCCGACATTCCGGCCAGCGACTGGGGCTGGAGCATTGACCCCCTCGGCCTGCGCATTGCGCTGAACGAGTACTGGGACCGCTACCAGAAGCCCCTCTACATCACCGAGAACGGCTTTGGCGCCTACGATAAGGTCGAGGCCGACGGCTCCATTCACGACCCGTACCGCATCGACTATCTGCGCAAGCATGTTGAGCAGGTCGTCGAGTCGGTCAAGGACGGTGTTGATGTGCGCGGTTACTATCCGTGGGGCCCCATTGACATCATCTCCTGCTCCTCCAGCGAGATCGAGAAGCGCTATGGCTTCATCTATGTCGATTACGACAACCAGTTCAACGGCACCGGCAAGCGCAGCCTGAAGGACAGCTACTACTGGTACAAGAAGGTCACCGCCTCTAACGGCGAGGACCTTGGCTAAGGAAGCTTTTTGACAAAAGCAAAATATCCGATTACAATGGAGTACGGACTGTGAAACAAAAGGAAACAGCAGCAGTGCTGATGGTGCTGCTGGCAGCGGCCTGCTGGGGCGCAAACGGCATCTTTATCAATATCCTGACGGCCTACGGCGTCAACGGCACCCAAATGACTCTCGTGCGTATGGCCTCGATGGCCGTTCTGACAGGCATCTGGCTGGCGGCGAAAAACCCCGCCGCGCTGAAGATCGACCTGCGGGACCTTGTCTGGTTCGTCCCGGCAGGTGCATTGGGGCTGTTTATGTTCGGCCTGTTCTACACCTACTCCATCCAGCTTGTGGGTATGGGCACGGCTGCCGTGCTCATCTACCTTATGCCGTCCCTTGTCATGCTGTTCAGCATCGTGTTCCTGCATGAAAAGTTCACCCCCGGCAAGGGGCTGTGCCTTGTGCTCAGCCTGCTGGGCTGTGCGTTAGTCAGCGGAGTGGCAGGCGGCGTAACGCTGGATGCGGGCGGTGTGGCCTACGGCCTTGGTGCCGCGCTGTGCTACACACTGCAGAATATTCTGCTGGCTACCAAGCTGAAAAAGTACAGCCCGATGACAAATCTGTTTTACATGTTCCTCTTCAGTGCAGTGGCAAGCCTTGTGTTTACCGCCGCCGCAGGTGAGCTGCCGGGGGTTGCCTATATCCTGACAACGCCCGGTGCGCTGGCCGCCAACCTTGGGTTGGGGCTGGTGTGCTCTTTGGCGGCGCAGTGGCTGTACACTGCCGCGCTGAAAACTATCCCCGCCAGTCGTGCGTCCATTGCCGCCACCTTTGAGCCTGTGGCCGCCGCGCTGTTCGGGCTGGTATTGTTCGGGCAGAAGATGGATGGATTCGGCGTAGCCGGCATTGTGTGCGAGATTGCCGCGTTGGTGCTCTTGCAGCTGCCGGCCCCCGCAAAACGGAAAGGATAAGCAAATGGCAAAGAAACAGACCCCCACGGCACAGGATTACCACAAGAGTGAGACCTACAAGAACGCTGATGCCGAGACCCGCCGCAATCTGTACCGTTATAAAACCGAGCTGAACATCACAGACGAGCAGATGAACTGGCTGCTGGCCTTGGAGGATGTGCGCCTGACACCGAAGGAGCAGCGCCGCAAGGGCAATGCCACCGCAGAAATGATGGTGATCGGCGCAATGGTCACATTTTTGCTGGCTGCCAATGTAGGGCAGCGAGTGTTTATGCTGATTGCCAGCGTATTCTTCATCTTTGCCGCAGGGCTGTACCTGTCCGGTGCCTTGAACCCCTACAGCATTGCTGTCCGAAAAATCAAAAAGCAACTGAAAGTTTACCCGAAGGTTCCGTCCTTTAAAGAGTGGAGCAAACCAGCCGACAAGGACGACAACAAATAAGCCATTCCCTTGCTGAGTTACACAGCATTCCTCATATTACACAAAGCCCCTGCCGCAGCACTGTGGCAGGGGCTTTGTGCTGCGTGTCGAAAAACCTCCCTCTGCGAGGGAGGTGCCCCGAAGGGGCGGAGGGAGAGAACCTTGCCATAGCCCGAAATATTTCGGGCAGCCGTACAGTTCTCTCCCCCACCGCCTGCGGGCGGAGCCCCCTCGCAGAGGGGGCCAAGGGGTGAGCACACCTTTTCCGACAGGCTGAGCTTTCCCCGATGGGGAAGCCTTTTTCCGTTATAAGTATCCCCCGCTCCGCAGAACAAAGATCCAGCCTGTCAGCGTCAGGGCGGAGAGAAGGGTCGTCAGCGCAATGCAGCTCGAGGTCAGCACGCCCTCATGGCCCATGTTCCTGCTCATGACATAAGCGCTCGGCGTCGTGGGACTGCCCAGCATGATAAGCAGTGCGACGAGTTCCTCATTCCGAAAGCCCAGCGCTACCGCGCAGGGCAGGAACACCGCCGCAAGGCCCACGGTCTTGATGAACGCCGCCGCCAGCGTGGGGCCGAGCTTTTTGATGGCCTTTGTCCCCTCAAACGACGCGCCGATGGACAGCAGCGACAGCGGCGTGGTCAGCGACGCAATGCTGCTGATGGTTTTGGTTGCGATCTGCGGCAGCGTGAACGGCAGCAGCGCATAGACCGTGCCGAACACAATGCCCAGCAGGATCGGGTTTGTGGCCACGCCGCGCAAGAGCTGCTTCGCGTCAGGCACGCCGCGCTGCTCGGGCGATTCCAGCATCAAGATCAGCACTGCAAAGATGTTGAAAAGCGGCACACTGCCCAAAATCATGAGCGGGGCCATGCCGGCGCTGCCGTAAATGTTCTGGATGAACGCCACGCCCAGCACAGCGGCGCTGCTGCGGTAGCCCGCCTGCACGAACTCGCCCACCAGCGTCTTGTCCTTCAAAAAACGTTTAGCCCCCGCCCAGACGGTCAGGATGCCGACGAGGGTGGCGGCAAAGCAGAACAGCACAAACCTGGGCCGGAAGTCGTGCAGGATGTCCACGCTGCCCATGTCCAGAAACAGCATGAGCGGCAAAGTCACCTTAAAGGTCAGCCTGTCCGACGCCTTGCAGAACGCGGGCGGCAGAAAGCCGAGCTGCCCCAGCGCGTACCCCACCACCATGACAAGGAACACCGGCAGGGTCGCGTTCAGGCTGAAAATTAAATTTTGCATGACAGTTTTCCCCTTTTTTTGCTGCCTTTATTCTACCATTCCCAACAAGTCTTTACAAGGCAGGGATTTTGCAAAATCTTTTTTTGGCAAAAGCCTTGACTTTTCCGGGGTGTTTGTGCTAGAATATCTCTTGCAGTCAATGCAACAAGCGGAAGTGCTGGAATCGGCAGACAGGCACGTTTGAGGTGCGTGTGTCTATGACGTGTGGGTTCAAGTCCCATCTTCCGCACCAAAAGAGAACCCCATGGCGTATCCCGCCATGGGGTTTTCTTTTTTCCTGCCACGCAGACTAAACAAAGCCCCCCGGCATTCTCACGATGCCGGGGGCTTTGCGTTTATGGAAGGACAAAGAGAATCGCAGGGTTAAAGCTTAGGCGCGGTACTCCGCGGGCAGCTGGTCGACGGTCTGCCACTTTTCCATGGCATCTTCCAGCTTCATGCCGTTCGCAACCGCGTCGCGGCGGCAGGCGTTGACGGCCTGGATCTCCTTCATCTTCTCGCCGGTCAGGCTGTAGCCCTTCATGGCGATGAGAGTGGCCGCCCAGGCGACCATCGGGATGGCGCAGAACAGGACGATAACGACCACATTCATGCCCGGAGTGTACGGGTCATACTGGGTGGGCAGGGTGTTCAGACCGATGAAGGTCACGGCAATGCCGACGACGGTGGCGGACAGGCTGGAAACGAGCTTATCCACCAGGCTGAACAGCGTACCCATGATGCCCGGAATATACTTGCCGGAGCGGTAGGTCTCGTAGTCGGAGCAGTCGGCAACCATCGGAATGGGCATATCGGCAGTAGCGTAGTATGCGCCGTAGCCGATGCCGAAGAACAGGATGAACAGAATCGTGTACAGGTTGATGGACAGACCATTCTCGCCCAGCAGGCTCAGATGGAATGCATCACCGTGACCCCACAGCAGCAGCAGGACCAGCACGCCGACATAGCAGGCCAGCGCCACGCTGACATACTTCGTCAGGCTGGCCTTCTGGCCCTTCTTCTGGCTGGTACGCACAGAGAGAATGAAGAACGGCACACTGCAGGCGTAGCCCAGCACCATCATGGGCAGGTACAGCCCATCGTAAGCACCCATCATGCAGCCGTAGAGCATGCACAGAACCGTGGTGTTGTTGGCGATGGAGAGCGCCAGCTTCGTGCCCGCGCCCGCGATCATCAGGCGCTGCATGGGTTTGTTTTCCCGGATGATCTGCAGATACTCGCTGACCTTGACCTTCTCGGTCTTTTCGCCGCCGATGCCGAAGTACTTGGGCTGATCCTTCTCCCAGATGCCGATGATGGCCAGGATGGTCAGCGCAATGGACATCACAATGCCCACGGGGGCCAGCGTGCGGAAGAAGCCCGCGGAGGAATAGCCGCCCTCATAGTTTTTGGCAAGGATGGGAGCCAGGAACTGCATAACGCCCATGCCCAGCAGACTGCCGACGGTGTTGAAGATCGTGAACAGCGGGCGCTGCTTGGGGTCGTTGGTCAGAACCGTCTGACCGGAACGGGTGCAACTGGTCTGGAAGGTGTAGCCGATGACCCAGACAAAGTACAGGCCCACAAACGCGGCATAGCGTGCCCACATCATCGTATCGGGGATCATCGGGGTGATGCCGTACAGCACCAGAATGCTGACGGCCATGATAAGGTTGCCGATGGCCATGAACGGGCGGAATTTGCCGAACTTACCGTTCGTGCGGTCCATCAGCGCACCGATGATCGGGTCGGTGATAGCGTCGCACAGGCGCATGGCCGTGACCATGACCGAGGCAAACAGAGTGCCCAGCGCCAGTACATTGCTGCCAAAGGTGGCAATGTAGGAAAGCACAAGGACGTAATAAACATTCGTGGCACCGTTGTTCAGCGGAAACAGTACCAGCTGGTAAAGTTTGGCGCGATTGACGCTGGACGCTTTTGCATTTTCGCTCATGGGCTGCTCCTTGTTGTGGAAAAAGAAATCTTACTCAAAAGTCCCCGCCGGGGCCGGCGGGGAGCTTGCGGAAATTCTGTAGAAATCAGGCTTTCTTAGAGGCTTTCAGGGATTTTTTGAAATCCTTGTAGGCCTTGTATTCTTCGGTCTTGCGGAACTTGATGCCGCCAATGATCCACATCACGATGCCCAGCAGGCAGAAGAAGGTGAAGGCACAGGCAATGATGATGCTCATGGTGACAACCGTCGGGCGGGTGACCTTGATGGTGGTGTCAGCGCCGACGCCATTCATGCCGCAGGAGTTGGCGATGGCATACAGGTTGTGGTGGCAGGCCTCGCGCATGGCGGTAACAATGACGGGGTCGTTCTTGTACTGGGGCAGGGTGTCGGTGACGAAGGACATCATGGCGTCGTAGATGGACACACCGGCCAGCACGCCGTCGGGACCGTTGACATACTGGGTCAGAACGTTATCGGTGATGACCATGCCGTCGCAGCCCCACTCGTTGCGCAGGATACCGGTGACCAGACCGTAGTTGCCACCGGACCAGACAGCGCCCCAGCGGGTGTAGGCGATCATAACGCCGTTGGCGTTGCCGACCTCAACAGGAGCCTGGAAGGCTTTCAGGTAGACTTCACGGGCAGCCTGCTCGTTCAGCCAGACGCCCAGACCGATACGGTCCTGCTCGCAGTCGTTCAGGGCAAAGTGCTTCATAACAACGTGGACGCCCTTGTCCTGAATTGCCTTGACTTCGTAAGCGGACATCATGCCGGAGAGGAAGCCGTCCTCGGAGTAGTACTCGAAGTTACGGCCGCCGTAGGGGGTGCGGTGAATGTTGTTGCCGGGGCCGTACAGGCAGGCGATGTCGGCTTCCAGGCAGTTGTTGCCGATGACCTTGCCGATCTCGGTCATGATCTCGGTGTTGAAGGTGGCAGCCATAACGTCCTCAGAGGTGAAGGCGGTGGCGGTCAGCTGGCTCTTGTCGTTGCCCAGCAGGCTGGCGGTCAGACCCTGGGGGCCGTTCTCGTCACGGGTGCCGGGGGCTTCCACGCTCTTGACGGGCATGGTCCAGTGGAAGGCGTCGCCGATCAGGGAGTTCATCTCGTCGAAGGTCATCTGATCCAGCAGCTCGTCCCACTTGGGATCGTTGTAGTCCAGACCGATCATGTCGTACAGCTTAACGCCGTTCTTGGCGCCCAGGGTGGGCATCTCGATGCTCTCGTAGTCAGCAGGATCGTAGCGGATGTCCTTCAGGTCCTTCTTGAGCAGCTCGGTCAGGGTCAGCTTGACGGTTTCGGTGGGCAGAGTGCCGTTCCAGTCAGAGCGGCTCAGCCAGGTGACAGTCTCATCAATGCCCTCGTACAGGTTGGGGTCGGCGCTGGACAGCTGGTTGGTGATGGCGGTGCCGTTTTCGCTGGTGGCATAGGTGGTGGTGTCGAGGGCGTCCTCGGTCCAGGTGTAGGTCAGGTCGGCGTTGCCGTCGGCGGTCATCTTGCCGTTGGTGGACTCCACGGTGTAGCCCTTGGCAGCCAGAATGTTGTTGACAGCGTTGTGGGCATCGGTGGCAGCGGTGAAGTAGTAGTCACCGGCATCCAGGATATAGGTGCCTGCGCCGTAGGTATCGTAGGAAGCAATGTCGCGCTTGTTGACGGTCATGGACAGCGTCTCGGAAGCGCCCGGCTCGATCATGTCGGTCTTGCCGAAGCCGACCAGAGAAACGGCAGACTTCTCAACACCGTTTTCCTTGTCGTAGTCGGTGTAGGGGCTCTGGACATAGACCTGCACGGTCTTTTTGCCGGCCATGTCGCCGGTGTTGGTGACCTTGACGGTGACGGTGTAGGTGTCATCGGCGGCATTGTAGCTGACGTTCATGTCGCTGATGTCGAAGTCGGTGTAGCTCATGCCGTAGCCGAAGGGGTAAGCCACGATGTCGCCGTAGGCGTAGTCGCCTGCGTTGCCGTTGCCGGTGACGAAGTCCTCGTAGCGGGTCTCGTAGTACTTGTAGCCCACATAGATGCCTTCCTGGTAGATCATGTAGGACTTAGCCTTGGCGGACACATCGCCGCCCTCGACATAGCCTTCGTAGGTGGTGGGGGTGAAGTTCCACATGGCGGGGGCGCTGAAGTTGTCGTAGCAGTAGGTATCGACCAGGCTGCCGGAGGGGTTGACCTTGCCGGTCAGGATCTCGGCCACGGCATTGATGCCGGAGATGCCCACGTCACCGATCCACAGTGCGGCGTCGATGTCGTACTCGTTGTTCTTGAGGAAATCGACCTGCAGGGCGTTGGCGGAGTTGATCAGCAAGATGGTCTTTTTGACGGTGCCGTTTTTCTTCATCTCGGCAACGTTCTGCAGCATAGCCTTCTCGTTCTCGTCGAGCGCCAGATAGTTAACCTCGCCGTAGGAAAGGTCAGCACCCTCGCCGCCGACGCGGGACAGGGTCACGATAGCGGCATCGCCGTACTGGGCAACGCTGTCCTTGACCTCGTCGGTGTAGACATCCCAAGGCACCTCGGCGGTGACCTCACTGGAGGTGGCGACCATGCCGCTCTTGGAGCGGGCGTAGTCCTTGCCGGCGCCGACGGTGTAGAAGTCCCACAGGGTGGGGTTGACGGTGACACCGACCTTTTCCAGGGCGGTGCGCAGGGTGTCGGCGGTGGAGGCATCAATATTGCCGGAGCCGGTGCCGCCGTACACGAGGTTGACGCTGCTGCTGGAGAAGGTGCTGACCTTAGCGTCGGCAGCCAGAGGCAGCGCATTGTTGTTGTTCATCAGCAGGGCAGCGCCCTCGGCCTCGACCTGCTGGGTCAAAGCCAGACCGTAGTTGACCATCTCCTCGGCGGAGTTGAAGTCGCTGGTGTAATACTGGGCGTTAGTGTCCTCGTTCTGCAGCTTCCAGAAGCTGCCGCCGAAACGGGCCGCCATGGTGTTGTCGAACTTTTGCAGAAGGATGCTAAGCGGGATCGAAACGATCGTCACCACGGCGCAGATGATTGCCAGAATCTTCCACGGCGTAATGTGCTTACGCTTGGTCTTTTTGTAGGCCTTTTTCAAGGTCTGCTTTTGCATTTTCAGATCATCCATTACCTTTTTCTCCTTGTTTTATATAAAACAGCCGCACGGTGCGGCGTGTTTCAAAAGAATACGATGCGATTTCCGGGAGGTTTGTAGGGGCCGGGCATGCCCGGCCCGCGGCTTTCCCGCAAATGCTCGTCTGCCATTCGGCTGCGGGCCGCACATGTGCGGCCCCTACAGCTTGGCGAAATTTACACCCAGTTTGCGCTGGTGGACTTTTTCTTAGTCAGCTTGTAGTCCGGGTTCGGGGCATCGACCTTGCGGAAAACGGCATCGTCGATGCTGTCCCCTGCCACGGCCTGGACTTTCGTCTCGCCGTTCAGCTTGACACGGAACTTGAAGATGTGCTCGCCCTCCTGCTCGGCCAGCTTTTCGCCGTTGACATAAAGGCTTACCTGCTTCTGGTTGGAGTAGACCTTGACCTCGATTTCATTCTCGGTGCGGTCCGCATAGCGCTTCGAGCAGATATGCACGAACGGCTCGTCGCTCCACCACGCTTTATAGATGTAGAAGCTGTCCTTCTTGGTCTTGCGGTCAAACGTGACCAGGCCCTTATGGTTCATACCCGGCTCGCCGCCCTGGTCGCGGGCATCGGCGGCAAAGTCGTACATGTTCCAGACGTGGGTCGCCCACAGCCATTTGTGGCGGTCAAAGCAGCGGAGCATGTACTCATGGTAGATGGCCTGGTATTCCTCGGTGTGGTCACCGCGGCGGGGATGGCTGCTGTGCAGGTTCGGCATACCCTCGGCGCCGTACTCGCTGAAACCGAGCGCGCGGTTCGGGTAGCAGAGGTGGAAGAAGTCCATCCAGAGGTCGTTTAAAAAGAGGCCCGGCACGTACCAGCCCAGATACAGGTTCCAGCTGACGAGATCCGTGATATGCGCTACCGGGTTGAAGGGACCGCACATCGCGTAGCAGGCCAGCGTCGTCAGGCGGGTCTTGTCCATCTCATGGCAGAGATCGTTCAGCACATGATGGTTGTCGCGCATGTCGCGGTTGTCCTTCGTCGAGATCGTGATCTCGTTCGAGACGCCCCAGCAGACGATGCAGGCGTGGTTGTAGTTCTGGACGATCAGCTCCTTCATCTGGCTGATCGTGTTTTCACGGCCATTGGGCATGTGCTCGGAAATGTAGGGGATCTCAGCCCAGACGACCATGCCGGCCTCATCGCAGAGGTCGTAGAAGTACTGGTCGTGCTGGTAGTGCGCCAGACGGATCGTGTTCGCGCCCAGCTCCTTGATGAGCTGCATATCCTCGTCGTGCATCTCGCGCGTGATGGCATTGCCCAGACCCTTGCGGTCCTGATGGCGGGAGACGCCGTGCAGCGGATACGGGCGGCCATTGAGGAAGAAGCCCTGCTTGGGGTCAACCGAGAAGCTGCGCACGCCGAAGCGCTGACGTACCTCGTCCTGCACCTCGCCGTTCAGCACCAGACGCACCGCGCAGGTGTAGAGATACGGGTCGCGGACGCCGTCCCACAGGTGCGGGTGCTCCAGCGTGACCGTCGTGTCCAGGCCCTTGCCGGTCAGCACCTCGGCACCGGCGGCGTCGTAAATCGAGAACTCGACCTCGCCGTCGCCCTCCATCCAGGTCTTGACCTTGATGTCAGCGTTTGCGCCGTTGACAGTGGGCGTGATCTGCACGCCCGGGCCGCCGAGGTAATCCAGCGCGATGTGGTTCCGGTTGACGACCAGCAGGCTGACGTCGCGGTAGATGCCGCCGTAGAAGGTGAAGTCGGCCTTCTGGGGGTAGACGCGGTCATTTTTGCTGTTGTCCGCCTCCACGATCAGCTCATTGCTGTCGGCCAGCAGAGCCGTGACATCCGCGCGAAAGGTGGAGTAGCCGCCGTCGTGGCGGGCGACCTCCACCCCGTTCAGCGTGACCTTGGCGCTGGCATTCACGCCCTCAAACTGCAGCCAGACCTGTTGGGTATTCTTGTCAAAAGCGGGCGCCGCAAACCGCGTCTTGTAGATGCAGGTGCCGCGCCAGTAGTCGTTGCCGCCGTCCTGACCGTCGATGTTGTTCCAGGTGTGCGGCAGGTCCACGGCAGCGGTCTTACCGTCAGGGCCGGTGAACTGCCAGTTCTTCATCAGCTTGGTCGTGCTTCGCATTGCGCCCTCCTGTGTTGTTTTTTACTGTATCTGTATTGTACAGAACTGTTAAATTTCTGGCAATAGGTTTGCGAAAAGTGGTATTTCTGGCGGGATATTCGGTTTTTGGGGTACAAAAAAGGCCGCCCGTTCTTTGTACATCTTGCACAAAAAACAGGCGGTATTTTTTCTTTCATCCCCTGGTGAGCGGCATCACGATCTTGACGGCGAACAGCTCTCCGCGGGGCTCTGTCGCCATGGTGCCGCTGTATTTCTGCACGACACGGCGGGCAACCTTCAGCTCATAGCTGTGGCGGCGTCCGTGGTCGGACTGGCTGCCGGACAGCGCCGGGCCGATGACGTTGATGACCGCGAAGCCCTGCCGCCTGCATACAAGCAGGTCGATCATGCGGCGGTCATTCTGCTGCTGGGCTGCAGCGTCGATGGCCTGGTCGAGCAGGTTCGAGAACAGCGCGTACAGGTCACCCGGCTCGATGGCCGCAAGGCAGGTGCCATCGGCCACGCAGTTCAGGCGGATGCTCTGGGCCTCACATAGCAGGCTCTTTTCGGTCAGGACGACGTCCAGCACCTCATTGCCGGTGGCAGCGTTGGCGTCGTACATCCGGGCCGCCTGCTCGGCCTCGTCAAGGCTCCGCGTTGTGGCCTCGTCGGGCTGCAGGCGGCGCAGATCGGCGATTTGAACCTTGAGCTCATGGCACTTGCGGTTGATGATCTGCACGTTCTGCCGTGCGATCTGGTACTGCTTGCGCTGGCGGTCATACAGAAGGTTCAGTGCGTCCATCTCCTTCTGCATGGCCGCTTTTTTGAAAAGCTCGGTCTGTAAATAGAGCAGTGTCACGCAGTAAAACTGGGTCAGCATCGACGGTGCGACTACCGCCGATGGCTGCAGCCCGACGCGCAGACTGGTTTGCAGTGCAAAAAACTGAAAGACGAATATCGCGCCCAGAAGTCCTGCACTGCCCAACTGGCGAGGGCCGATGTGGTAGATGCCGTCCTCCGGCATCGTGCGCGCCATGGTATACCGGACCGTCACACAGCAGGCAATGGTAAAGCCCAGCTGCCCTAGCAGCATCGGCGTGCTGTGCAGCGGCAGATGGCGCATTCCAAGCGCCTGCGCCGTCCAGATCAGAACGCGCCACAGCTCATAGGCCGACTCCGTCGTCAGGACGATCCAAATGCTGCAATATGCACTGGCCGACCAATCCAGCAGCGTGCAGAGATGGGTTGACACCGCAGCCCAGATGAAATAACCGCCGTAAATCACCAGCAGCATCGTCGGATTGGCGTGGCCGCTGTTGGCCCAGATGATGACCTGCGCAAGCGGCACTGCCGCGATAAAATTCAGGGCGGTGCGCATGGTAAAATTCCTGCGTTTTTTCAGCGGTAGCCAGTAGGCCAGCTCCGCACCGCACAGGCCGACAGCACAAACCACCCATGTCAGAAGTGTATCCACCTACAGCGCACCCCCGACATAGGCCGCCAGCGCGGCCAGAAAGGCCGTGCGCTGGCGGCGGCTGATCTCCAGCCGCTCCTCCCCCACCTGCACCAGATCATCCTGCACGCCCCTGACGTGGCGCAGGTTGACCAGATAGCACTGGTTACAGCGCGCAAAGTGGTAGGCGGCCAGATCCTTTTCGGCCTTCAGCAGACTGCCGCGCACCGACCAGGTATCCGTGGCCGTGTGGTAGTGCAAAAGGCGGTCCCGCGTTTCCAGATAAAGGATGTCGTCGGTATCCAGCAGCTGCACCCCGCCGCTGACCTGCAAGGCCACCTGCCCGCCGCGGCGGCGCCGGATGCGCTGCAAGGCGCGCTCCAGCTTGGTGCTGAACTGGTAGTAGCTGACGGGCTTGAGCACAAAGTCGAGCGCGTCGACCTCATACCCGCGGATGGCATACTGTGCCATGTTGGTGACGAACACGAGCACCACATCAGGGTCCTGCCTGCGGATGCGCTCCGCCGTCGGCATACCGCCGAGCGTTGGCATCTCAATATCCAGAAAGATGATGTCAAACCCGGGGCGGTACGGCTCCACAAGCTGTGCCCCGTCCGAGAAGGCGGTCACGTCCAGCTGGTGTCCGCTCTCCTGCGCATACTGCGCGATGAACCCGCAGAGCTGCGCCCGCATGGCGTCGTTGTCCTCGACCACGGCGATTTTCGCCATCTGCTGTGCCTCCTTTCCTGCATAAGCCTGCCTATTGCATATATATTTATTATGGCAAAAGACAGCAAAAAAAGCAACACCTTTGCAGGAAAAGGTGCTGCCGTTATGATAAATTTTATACCAGCATGACGAGCGTGCCCGCGACAAGCACGGCCAGACCTGTCAGAGCCTTTCTGCTCAGGCGCTCATGGAACACGATGTAGGAGAACAGCACCGTGACCAGAATGCTCAGCTTATCGATGGGCGCGACGAGGCTGGCCGGGCCGAGCTGCAGCGCTTTGTAATAGCACAGCCAGCTGGCACCCGTCGCCAGGCCCGACAGACAGATGAAGCCAAGCTCGTTTTTGGGCACCGCCTTCACCTGGCCTTGCTTGCCCTGCACAAACACCATGACCCACGCCATGATGAGCACCACGCCGGTGCGCAGCGCCGTACCGAGATTGGACTCGACCCCGGTGATGCCGACCTTGCCCAGGATCGAGGTCAGCGCCGCAAAAATGGCCGAACCGAACGCCGCCAACATCCAGCCGTTTTCCTCTTTCTGGACGCCGCCCTTTTTCTCGATCATCAGAAACGTGCCGACGGCGATCAGCACAACGCCGATGCCCCTGGTCAAGGTCACACTCTCGCCCAGCAGCAGTGCAGCCAGCAAGATCGTCATGACCGTGCTGCTCTTGTCGATGGGCACGACCTTATCGATTGGCCCGCGCTGCAAGGCATAAAAATAGCACAGCCAGCTGGCACCCGTCGCCAGACCCGACAGCCCCAGGAATACCAGACTTCTGGCCGGGATGCTGGCAATCGTCCCCTGCGAGCCGACCACAAACACCATGACCCACGCAAAAACCAGCACAATGATCGTGCGGATGGCCGTGGCCACGGTGGAATCCGTTTTGCGAATGCCGCATTTTGCCAGAATGGATGTCAGACCCGCGAAGAGCGCAGAGCCGACTGCGTACAATAACCACATACAAATCGCCTCATTCAGCACTATTGTACGCGCTTTGCCAGTCTTGTGCAACCTGCTTTTGTACAAATCGCGTTTTTACGCAAAAGCCGCACCCCGGTCTCTGCGCGGGGTGCGGCTTCGTACTTATTCGCTCAATTCATGCGCCAGCACCGGCAGAAAAATCGTGGCGACCAGCACGGCCAGTGCGGCCACGACCAGCAGCGCGTAGATCGTGCTGCGCAGCGTGCGGTTGTATTTCTTTTTGTATTGCAGACGCTCACGCTCCTTGGCGACAGCCTCGGCGGAAGGGATCTCCACCGTGCGCGGCGTCGGGACCTGTCTGGGCATATAGGCTCCTTATTCCTGATCTTCGCGGGGACGGCGCTTTTGCAGCAGGGCTGCCAGCTCGGGGCTGACCTGCACGGCCCTGCGCACCTGCCGCGGTGTGCAGCAGGTGTTCATCAGTCGTCAGCGGTCCGGCTCACAGTCGAGGATTGACGGGATGTCCGCCCAGCGGTCTGCCTCGGCGGTGTAACGCTCATGCAGCCAGGCGACGGCTTTATCCAAGCCCGCCTGGTCGCCGTCAAACAGCTGCGTCTCGATCTTTTCCTCGGCGGTATGCTCGATGCTCCACGGGCCGGGCCAGACCTCGGCGCAGAGGGCCTCGCGCTTTTTCTTGCCGCTCTCGTCGCTCGGGTCGGGCACCTTGATAGGGGTGATGACATAGCGCATACCGCCCTCTGCCCCGGAATACGGGTTGCCGTTGTGGAACCAGTGATAGATCGGGAATGCGTCAAGCATGGTCGGCACCTCTTTTTGCACAAATAAAAATACCCCGAAGCGAAACGCCTCGGGGTATCTTGGAGCGGGATACGAGTCTCGAACTCGCCACCTACTGCTTGGGAAGCAGTCACTCTACCGGATGAGCTAATCCCGCATCAGTGACTGCTATTATAGCGCAAATCAGGTAGGTTGTCAAGGGGGCAAGTTGGCGGCAACGGCAAAGCGGCAGAGCCCCTCACCTTTAAATCATACTGAACAAATCCACCTGGCTCGTTTCGGGCAGATTACCCAAAGCGCCGACGGCGCGGAGCTTGTCAAAAACAGACTGCGCCACACCGCTGGCCTGCTGCAATTCCTCCACCGAGATATACTCCTGCCCGTGCATCGTAGCCTGTTCCAGCGCAGCGGCGGCGGCATCACCCAGACCGCGGATGGCTGTGAACGGCAGACGCACCTTGCCGTCCTCAACCACGTACTTGCTGGCGTAGCTTCTGCCCAGCTCGATGGGCAAAAACTCGCAGCCGCGCTGCAGCATTTCGTTTTCCAGCTGCAGGCTGACCAGCGCGTCATCGTCTTTGGCGGTGCGCTCGTCCTTGGGGATCTTTTCGTTGTCGCGCAGGTGCTGCTTCGCCACACGGACGCCGCCCACGGCGGCCTCATAGTCAATATCCGCGCCGCGCACCGTGAAGTACACCGCGTAGAAGATGGCCGGGTGGTAGACCTTGAACCACATCAGGCGGATGGCCGCCATCAGGTAGGCCACGGCATGGGCCTTGGGGAACATATACTTGATCTTGCGGCAGGATTCAATATACCAGTCGGGCACATCGTGCTCGCGCATGGCTTCCTCCCACCCGGGCTTGAAGCCGCCCTTGGCGACCTTGCCCTTACGCACGGCCTCCATGATGTCGAACGACATCTTCGGCTCCAGTCCCTTGCGCAGCAGATATAGCATGATGCTGTCACGGCAGCCGATGACCTCCGCAATCGTGCAGGTGCCCGAGCGGATCAGCTCGTCGGCGTTGCCGGTCCAGACGTCGGTGCCGTGGGACAGGCCTGAAATTTGGATCAGCTCGGAGAAATTCTTCGGCTGGGCGTCCAGAAGCATCTGGCGCACGAAGTTTGTGCCCATTTCGGGGATGCCGAACGTGCCGGTCTTGGAGCCGATCTGCTCCTCCGTCACGCCAAGGGCTTCGGGGCTGGTCAGCAGACTGTAGACCTTCTCGTCGTTCATCGGGACGGAATCAATCGGAATGCCAGAGTATTCCTCAAAGAACTTGTAGAAGGTCGGCACATCATGGCCCAGCTCATCCAGCTTGAGCAGCGTATCGTGCAGATATTTAAATTCAAAGTGGGTCGTCAGCAGACCGCCCTTGACGTCGTCCGCCGGGTGCTGGATGGCGCAGAAGTCGTAAATGTCGAAGGTATCCGGCACAACGACCATGCCGCCGGGGTGCTGACCCGTCGTGCGCTTGACGCCGGTGCAGCCCATGACAAGGCGGTTTTCCTCGGCGCGGTTGACGGTCTTGCCGCGCTCCTCGAGGTATTTTTTGACGTAGCCGTAGGCGGTCTTATCCTGCAGACCGGAGACCGTGCCCGCCTTGAACACGTTTTCCTTGCCGAACAGCTCCTCGGTGTAGCGGTGGACGTGGGACTGATACATGCCCGAGAAGTTCAGGTCAATATCAGGCTCCTTGTCGCCGTAGAAGCCGAGGAAGGTCTCAAACGGGATGTCGTGGCCCTCGACGATCATCGGCTTGCCGCAGACCGGGCAGGTCTTGTCGGGCAGGTCGAAGCCGTCAAAGTGTACGCCGTCGTTGATCCACTCGCTGTGCTTGCAGTGGGGGCACAGATAGTGCGGCGGCATCGAGTTGACCTCGGAAATGCCGGAGAAGTGCGCGACGGCGGATGAGCCGACGGAGCCGCGGCTGCCGACCTGATAGCCGCCCGCATTGGAGTAGGCCACCAGACGCACGGCAATGACGTACAAAACGGCGTAACCGTGGCCGCAGATGGAGTCCAACTCCTTTTTCAGCCGCTTTTGCAGCACATCGGGCAGCGGGCTGCCGTAGTCGCGCGCCGCATGCTTCCACGTGTCGTCGCGCAGCTCCTGTTCCGCGCCCGGGATGCTGGGCGGGTAGGTGCCCTTGGGGATGGCGCGCAGGTTGTTGTCGATGGTCGCGGCGATCTTGTTGGGGTTCGTCACCACAATTTCATACGCCTTTTCCTGCGGCAGATAGCTGAAATCCTCCAGCATATCGGGCGTGGTGCGGAAGTAGAGCGGGGCTTGGTTGTCCGCGTCCTTGAAGCCGTTGCCGGCCTGCAGAACAGCGCGGTAGATCCAGTCCTCCGGCTCCTGAAAGTGGGAGTCGCCCGTGGCGACAACCGGCTTATGCAGGTCCTCGCCCAGCTTTATGACGGTGCGGTTGAAGTTTTTGATGGCCTCGATCGAGTCCACCTGCCCGTTGCGCACCATGAATTCATTGTTGCCGAGCGGCTGTACCTCGAGATAATCGTAATAATCGGCAATGCGGAGCAGCTGTTCGTAGGGCTGACCGGCCACGATCGCCCTGTAAAGCTCACCTGCTTCACAGGCCGGGGAGAGCAGCAGGCCCTCGCGGTACTGGTTCAGCAGGCTGCGCGGCACGCGCGGTTTCTTAAAGAAATACTGCGTGTGGGCGGCGCTGACAATGCGGTAGAGGTTCTTTAAGCCCACCTGATTCTGCACCAATATAATAAGGTGGTAGTATTTCTTTTTCAGCACCTCTTTGTTGCCGCCGAGGCCGGTGTTGATAGACTCCACCGTATGGATGTCCTTTTCCTCGAGGTCGGTCAGCATGACCTCATAGATGCGGGCCAGCGCCATGGCGTCATCGACGGCGCGGTGATGGTTGAAGGGCGGGATCTCGAGGTGCTTGTTGATGGTGTCCAGCTTGTAGTTGCGCAGCCCCGGAAAGAGTGCCTGCCCCATCGGCAGTGTGTCGATATAGGTGTTCTCGTCCCAGCTGACGCCCGCCTTCTCCCCTGCCTTGCGGATGAACAGCATATCAAAGCTGTGGGCGTTGTGGGCCACAAGAATGTTGTCCCCGCAAAATTCTTTAAAAGCGCGGATGGCCTCCTCGGGCGTCGGGGCGTCGGCGACCATGGCATCGTTGATGCCGGTCAGGTCAACGACCTTCTGCGGGATCGGCTTGCCGGGGTTGACGAAGGTGCAGAACTTCTTTTCCTCGTTGATCTTGCCGTTTTCAACATAGACTGCGCCGATTTCGGTCAGGCGCTCGGTGTTGGAGTCGAGACCCGTCGTCTCGGTGTCAAAGACGACGAACGAGCCGGAGAGCGGCATCTCGGCGCTGCCGTAGACTGCGGGGATCATGTCATCGACGAAGTAGGCCTCACAGCCGTAAATCAGTTTAAAGTTCGGGTCTGTTTCGTGGATGGCATCGGTGGCCAGCATCGCTTCGGGGTAGCCCTGGCAGACGCCGTGGTCGGTGATGGCAATGGCGCGGTGGCCCATGCGGTGAGCCAGACGCACGATCTTGCCGGGGTCGTTGAAGCCGTCCATCGAGCTGGACTTGGTGTGCAGGTGCAGCTCGACGCGCTTTTCGCCGTCGGGCGCGGTATCCTGGCGCTGCTCACGCTCGACCTGCAAAACGTCGTAGGGCATGATGACAAAGTCATGCTCGTACTTGTCGTACATATAGTTGCCGCGGACGATGAGGGTCGTGCCGGGCTTGAGGCCCTCCCACTTGGACATATCCGCGCCTTCTTCCCCCATGACCTTGAGGTTGACGGAGCCGGAGTAGTCGGTGATGGAGGTAAAATAAATCTTGCGGCGGCTGCCCTTGACCTCGGTAGCAAAGACGTCGCCCCAGACCGTGACCTTGCCGCCGTCGCCCAGATCGTTGAGGCGGCGGGTGTCGGTGGGCTTGAACTGCTTGCCGTAGAACAGCTTGACCGGCTTGTTCGTGAGGGCGAGACCTTCAATCGTAAAGTCGGGCGGTGTCTCCTTGGCCTCGAACTTGACAACGGGGGCCTTCTCCTGCAGGTACTGCTCAAACTCCTCCTCGGTGCGCGCCTTACCGGAATCGGCCAGGCGGACGACAGGCAGACTTCCTGTGCGTTCCTGGATCATCTCGGCCAGCACGCGGGGCAGCTCGACGCTCTCAAGGATCTGGCGGCCCGCGCTGACGTGGACCGTGATGCCGTCCTCGCCAAAGGTGACGGGCTCGGACTTATCGAGGAAGCCGTTGACCGGCATCCCCTTTTCTTTCAATTCCTCGATCATCAGGCGCACGGCCTCGGGGGTGATGTTCGGGTAGGCAAAGTAGCTGCGGACTTGCAGCTGATACCCGGCGAACACCTCGGCAAGGGACGCACAAAGACGCCCGCACAGCGCCTGATCCAGAGGTTCAGCACTGCGCAGGCAGATGACGACCTGTCTTTTTGTGCGGTAAAGCTCCACGCGGTCCACAAGCACACTGCCGAACGCCGCGCAGAACTGCTGGTCCGCCGTAAACTGCGGCCAGACCTGGGTGACAAATGGTTTCAAGGGAATTTTACCTCACAAGTGGATAGCATGTTGTAGGGGGCGGCGTCCTCGACGCCCCTACGAGGGTTGGCTTCCCCCTCGGGGGAAGCTGTCCGCGAAGCGGACTGATGAGGGCGAAGTTGCCGGGCATTACCCGCAAACGGATTGCCGAGGACAGCTTGCCCCTCATCCGGCCCTGCGGGGCCACCTTCCCCCGCGGGGGAAGGCTTTATTGGTTACATTTTATGAATTTCTTCCAGCAGCTGGCCGACAATATCGCCCTTGAGCATACGGATCTTCTCGCCGCGGATGAAAAGCAGGGCCTCGTCCTTACCGCCGGCAATGCCGATGTCGGCGTCGGATGCCTCGCCGGGGCCGTTGACAACACAGCCCATAATAGCGATCTTGAGCGGCTTCTTAAAGCCCTCGTCCCGCAGACGCGCCTCGACCTCGTTGGCGATCTCGATCATCGGGTACTGAGTGCGCCCACAGGTCGGGCAGCTGATGATCTCGGGACCGGCGACGGCGTAGCCCGCCGCGCGCAGGATGTCATACCCGGCGTAGACCTCGTTCTCGGGTTCATCGGTCAGACTGACGCGCAGCGTGTCGCCGATGCCCTCCATCAGCAGACCGCCGATGCCCATACCGGACTTGATGAGGCCCATGCGATTGCCGCCGGCCTCGGTCACGCCGACGTGCAGGGGGTAGTCCGTCTGGCTGGCCAGCAGACGGTACGCCGCCATCATGCGGGGCACGTTGCTGGATTTGATCGAAATAACAATATTATCAAAGTCGTATTTTTGCAGCAGCCGCACATGGTACATGGCGCTCTCCACCATGGCCTCGGGCACGGGAGCGCCGTACTTGGCCAGGATGTGCTTTTCGAGGCTGCCGCCGTTGACGCCGATGCGGATGGGCACATTTCTGGCGTTGCAGGCGTCGGCCACGGCCTTGACGCGGTCATCATCCCCGATGTTGCCGGGGTTGATGCGAATTTTGTCCGCACCGGCATCCAGCGCTGCAAGCGCGGCGCGGTAGTCAAAGTGGATGTCCGCCACAACGGGGATGTCCACCTTCTCTTTAATGGCAGCCACGACGGCGGCGTCCGCCGGGGTGGGCACGGTCACGCGGACGATCTGGCAGCCCGCCTTGGCGACGCGCTCTGCCTGGGCCACGTTGCCCGCAATATCCTTGACGGGCACATTCAGCATCGTCTGGACGGCAATGGGGTTCGTGCCGCCGATTTTAATACTGCCGATTTTGACTTCTTTTTTTAATTGACGCTGCATCGTAGTTCTCCTTATAAGAATCGTGAAATATCGTGCATCGTGACCAGAATCATCAGCCACACCAGCGCCACCGTACCCGCCGTGTTGATCACGCCCTGCACGCGGGGCGGCACAGGATGGCCGGTCAGGCCCTCCCACGCAAGGAACAGCAGCTTGCAGCCGTCCAGCGCCGGGATGGGCAGCAGGTTAAAGATGCCGACGTTGATGGTCAGCAGAGCCAGCAGGGACAGTACCTCCCGCCAGCCGTAGTGCACGGCCTGGTTGACCGCCGACACCGTGCCGAGGGGGCCGGACAGTTCCTCCACGCCCACCTTGCCGGCGAGCAGGTCAAAAAAGCTGCCCAGAATAGCCCTGCTGTAGTAAATATACATATCGCAGGTCATGACAATGACGTGCCGCAGGTCCTTTTTCATCGGCTCAACGCGGAAATCCGTGCCGTACAGCACATTGCCGTCCGCGTCGCGCGTCGGGGTGAAGGTCACATCCTGCAGCTCCAGGACCTCGCTGCCGCGCAGGACCACCACGTTGCAGGTTTCCTCCTCACCGGTGTAAAACATATCGGTTATGTCGTAGAGCGTCCAGCAGGGGTTGCTGCAAATCTGCAAAATCGTGTCGCCCTCCTGCAGGGCTGCGGAGCTTGTGGCGTTCTCGCTGAAATCCGCAATCGTCGTGCTGCCGACCTTGCCCATGGTAAGGACGAGCACCAACAGCACCGCGACGCCGAGGATAAAGTTCATCAGCGCACCGCAGAGCGTGACAAAAAAGCGCTGCCAGGCGGTGGCATCCTCAAATTTCTGGCCGCTGACGACCAGCGGGAAAAGCGTAGTTTTGCGGGGCTTCGGGGCGGGCGGCGGTGCGCTCTCCCCGCTCTCGTCCTCCTCGTCGTCCTCCTCGTCAGGCAGGGGGCTGAACAGATTATAGCCGCCCAGCGGCAGCAGGCGGACAGAATAGGTCGTTCCGTCACGGGTCGTGGACCACAGGCACGGGCCAAAGCCGATGGAAAATTCCTCGACATGGATACCGCAATGGCGCGCCGCCATAAAGTGGCCCAGCTCATGCACCAGAATGACGCTGCTAAACACGAGCAGCGATGCCAGCCCGGTCAGCAATGCAGTCATAGGCACCTCACAAGTAAAGTATTGGACGTAGAGCTGTAGGGGCCGGGCATGCCCGGCCCGCGCGTGTATGGCAGGCAGGAGTCTGCCGGAAAGCTGAGGGCCGCACATGTGCGGCCCCTACCGGGCAGTTCCAATCAGATATGTGCCTCCACATAGGCTCGCGCCATGCGGTCACACTCGTGGACGTCGGCAAGCGTGTAGTCGCCGCCGAAGGAATCACTGTCGACGATGCCCTCGACCAGGCGGCCAATGTCCAGGAAGCCGATCTCGTCGCGCAGGAAGTGCGCAACGGCGGCCTCGTTCGCACCGTTGGCGGCGCAGGGGGCCAGACCGCCCTTGCGGATAGCCTTTTTGCAGGCTTTGAGGCAGCGGAAGGTCTCGTCGTCCGCCGTTGCAATGCTCAGCTTGGTCAGCGCGGTGAAGTCCAGCTCCGGCACGGGGCTGGGCAGGCGCTCGGGCCAGGTCAGCGCATACTGGATGGGAATGCGCATGTCGGGCACACCGAGCTGCGCAATGATCGAATGATCCGCAAACTGCACGGCGGAGTGGATGATGCTCTCACGCTGGACAACGATCTGAATCTTATCCTCGGGCAGACCGAACAGCCACGCGGCCTCGATCAGCTCCAGGCCCTTGTTCATCAGGGTCGCAGAATCAATCGTGATTTTGGCGCCCATATTCCAGTTCGGGTGCTTGAGCGCGTCGGCCTTCGTCTTGGTGCGCAGCTGCTCGGTGGTCATGCCGAAAAACGGGCCGCCGGAGGCTGTCAGCAGGATCTTCTCCAGCGTTTTGGCGCTGTGCTGATCCTGCAAGCACTGGAAAATAGCGCTGTGCTCGCTGTCCACGGGCAGCAGGTGGACGCCGTGCTTTTTGACAGCATCGGTCACAAGATGGCCGCCCGTGACAAGGCTTTCTTTGTTGGCCAGCGCCAGATCGTGGCCGCTCTCAATCGCGGCCAGCGAGGCGTCGAGGCCCGCAATGCCGACAACGGCGTTCAGCACCGTGCCCGCGCCGTCCATACAGGCAAGCGCGCGCAGCCCCTCCGCGCCCTTGAGCAGCTTCGGCGCGTCGGCCTGCCCGGCCAGCGCGGCGGAGAGCTTGTCAAACGCGGCGGGGTCGGTGACGGCGACGTACTTCGGGTGGAACTCCGCGATCTGCGCCAGCAGCTTATCGACGCTGGAATTGGCGGACAGGCCGAACACCTCATAGCCGTGCATACGGCAGACGTCCAGGCTCTGGGTGCCGATGGAACCCGTGGAGCCCAAAAGTGTGATGACTTTACTCATTTTTACGATTCCTCACAGCAGATAGAAGAAGTAGCGTACCGCGATGGAAACAAAGGGCGCGATGAACATGACGCTGTCAAAGCGGTCCAGAATGCCGCCGTGCCCCGGGAAGATCGTGCCGTAATCCTTGATGCCGACCTGGCGCTTGACGGACGACGCGAACAGGTCACCCAGAATGCCCAGCACCGACGCCACGGCACCCATGCCCAGCAGCACCAGATAATGCTTCGGCTGCATCTGAATGCTGATGACGTTGTATTTGGCCGACAGCAGCGAGTAGACGAGCGTCAGCACACAGCCCGCAGCCATGCTGCCCAGCACGCCGCCCACAGCGCCCTCCACGGTCTTGTGGGGGCTGACGATAGGAGCCAGCTTGTGCCTGCCGAACGCACGGCCCGCAAAGTAGGCCGCGGTGTCGCCGCCCCAGGCAAAGCAGAGGATCAGCAGGATGAAATAAATTGCGTCGTAGCGATATTCTGCAAAGGGCAGCATCCGCTTTAAGTGGATGAGCGAGTAGAAGCAGAACGTGATGACGCCCGAGAAGTAGACAAACCCCGTCAGCTTACCGAAATCCAGTGTTTTGACGTGGGCGATCTGACAGACGTTGTAGAACAGCACCGTCAAAAAGGCCGCGGGCAGCAGCAGGCCGCGCACCATCTGCGATGTGCTCAGCATGACCAGCAGCGTCAGCGGCACAGCGGCGGCATAGAGATACCACTGCTTTTTGCCAAAACCCATAGCGGAAAAAACCTCATGGATGGCAATCAGGCAGACGGCACTTAATACCAAGTCAAACAGGAAGGTGTCAAAAAACGCCAGCACAACGGCCAAAACGCCCAGGCCGACAGCGGCGGTGATGATGCGGGTCTTCATAAACGGTGGTTTCCTTTCGCGGAATCGTTTTATTCAATGATGCAATAACAGCCTATGCGGGCGTGTCGCATGACATGCCCGCACAGGCTATCGTTCATGGAGAGATCAGACCTCCATGATTTCCTTGTTCTTGTCGGCGCAGGTGTCGTCGATCAGCTTGACATATTTGTCGGTCAGCTTCTGGGTCTCTTCCTCCAGCTTCTTCTGGTCGTCCTCGGTGAGCTCGCCGGCCTTCTTCATGGCCTTGAACTTGTCCATGGCGTCGCGGCGGATGTTGCGCACGGCAGTCTTGGCATCCTCGCCCTGCTTCTTGACATCCTTGGTCAGCTGCTTGCGGCGCTCCTCGGTGGGGGCCGGGAACACCAGACGGATGACCTGGCCGTCATCAATGGGGTTGATGCCGATGTCGCTGGTCTGGATGGCCTTGGAGATGGGCTTGAGCATCGAGCGGTCCCACGGGGAGATGGTCAGGATGCGGGCCTCGGCGACGGCGACAGCCGCGATCTGCTGGATGGGCGTGGGGCTGCCGTAGTAATCGACCGTGACCTTTTCCAGAATGGCTGGGTTGGCGCGGCCTGCGCGGATGGAGGCCAGCTCATGGATGAGATGGTTGACACTGGCATTCATTTTTTCTTCATAGGGTTTCGTCGTGCTGCTCATAGTGAAATTCTCCTTATTTTAAGATAGTATAGGGGGAAAATATGAATTTTTCAATTTGTGCTTTTGCGTCTTATTCCCTGACCAGGGTACCGACGCTTTCGCCCTTGACAGCCCTGGCAATGTTGGCGGGCTGGCCCAGATCGAACACGAGGATGGGCAGACCGTTGTCGCGGCAGAGGGTCGCGGCGGTGGAGTCCATGACGGCCAGGCGCTCATCCAGCACGCGGGTGAAGGTCAGCGTGTCGTAGCGCACGGCGTCGGCGTACTTGTGGGGGTCCTTGTCATAGACGCCGTCGACCATCGTGGCCTTGAACATGGCGTCCGCGCCGATCTCCAGCGCGCGCAGGGCGGAGGCCGTGTCGGTGGAGAAGATCGGGTTGCCGGTGCCGCCGCCGAACACGACGATCTTGCCGCTTTCCAGCGCGGCAATGGCCTTGTCGCTCGTGAAGCACTCGGCGACCTGCGGCATGAAGGAGCTGGTCATGACGACGGCGTCCACGCCCTGTTGGCGCAGCGCATCCTTGACAGCCAGCGCGTTCATAACGGTGGCCAGCATACCGATCTTGTCGGCGTCCATGCGGTCCATTTTGCCGCTGGAGCGTCCGCGCCAGAAGTTGCCGCCGCCCACGACGATGCCGATCTGGGCACCGAGGTCGTGCGCGGCCTTGATGCCCGCGCAGATGGAGGCGATGGTCTCCTCGTCAAAGCCCGTGCCCTTGGGGCCGGACAGAGCCTCGCCGCTGACCTTCAGAAGAATACGTTTATACTGAATTGCCATAAAAAACACCACCTGTAGTTATTTTGGCGGTCCGCTGTGCCGTGCAGGCATAGTAAACCATTCTTTTTGTATAACATTTTACAATAATTTGGGCCTAAAGTAAAGCGGTGTGGAAAAAAAATGAGGCCGCCCGTCTCCTTAAAGCCTTTCCCTGTGGGGAAGGTGGCCCCGCAGGGCCGGATGAGGGGCAGGTTTGCCGCAGCGATCCGTTTACGGGCAACAGAGGCAAGGTTTCCCCTCATCAGTCAGCGGGCGGGGCCGCTGACAGCTTCCCCCGAGGGGGAAGCCATGCAGCAAAAAAGCGCCGCCCCCTTCCAAGAACAGCGCTTTTACTTACTGCATCGAAGTATCCGCTACCAGAACCGCCAGCTCCCGGCGTATCAGTCTGCGGCGGTTCTGCCGGTCAGCGAGACGCTCGGTGGGCGAGGTCAGCACCATGTCGTCGAGCGGCGGCGCGGCGGGCAGCGTGAACTGCAAACTCATACCCGGCCCCTCCCCTACGGTCAGCGCCCAGCCCATGGCACTTGTGTAAGCGGCAACCAGCGGCAGGCCCAGCCCGCCCGCGTGGAGCAGGCGTTCGCTCCATTGCCCCTCGGTCAGCAGGGCGGCGGCATCGGGCGGTAGACCCGGGCTGTTGTCCCTGTAGCAGAGCCTGCCCGGCGTGCAGAGCAGCATAATGTGCGCCGCACGGTCCGCGGCCAGTGTGTTGGAGACAAGGTTCGTCAGCAGACCGTTGAGCAGCGAGACATCCCCCGTCGTGGGCAGCACGTCCAGCCCGTCGGCCTGCAGCGTCACGGTAAAGGGCAGCGCGTACTGCGCGGCCTCCTCCTGCAAAATACTGCAAAATTCCCGCAGCTGCCCCAGCAGGTCGATGGGCTGCGGCACACAGGTGCCGTGCAGCAGCGCCGCCGTGGCGGCATCCGACGCCTGGTCCCCCAGCCGCCGCAGGCAGATCAGCTGCGTCTGCAATTCCTCGAGCAGCGGCATCAGCTCGGCGCGCTCTGCCGGGTTTACCGCGTGCTGCAAGCGGTCCTGCAATACCTCAAAGGCGTTCTCCATGCTGTCAAACGAGCGCCGGAACCGCCCGCGCAATCCCCCGCGCAAGGCCAGCAGTGCTATATCCTCGTTCCTTCTGTCCATGGAAAACGCCTTCTTTCCTAATTTATACAGTCGGTTCCAGTCGGCGGCGCAGCTCCTTGAGCAGCCCCTCAAACAGCTGCCCGTTGGAGAGCACGCCGTTTTCCGGGCGGCCACAGCGCAGGCAAAGTCCGCGGTACGGCTCCGCACCGCGCTTGGACATGCCCGCCGACATCCGGTTCAGCGCCGAGGTCACAGTGCCGATCTCGATGTTCTCCTCCGACGCGACATACTGCTGCAAATCGCCGATCTTCTGCGGGCGCTCCGCGTACAGCGCGTAGAGCAGCATCCGCTCGGCATAGCGGTAGCCGTTCAGTGTGGACCGCGCGCCGAAGTCATCCAGCACATCCTCACAGCAGCGGCGCAGGTGGTAGAGCCGATGCTCGTCGTCCGTTGTGCCCATGCGGTAGATCTCATCGAAAAGATTCTTCATCCCGTAGGGGCGCAACATGATCCGGTACTGGGCAAACAGGCCCAGCGCCTTGCGCGCAGCGGTTTCCTCCGGCACGGGCACCAGCACAAGGACTGCCGGCTCCGGGTCCGGCTGCATCGTGCTGATCTCCTGCAAGATCTGCGTCACGGACGGCTTGGTCAACAGGGCGTCGAGCACAAGCACCTGCGGGCGAAGGCCGCCGTGCAGCAGCTCCAGTACCTCCTGCCCCGTCGATGCAATGGCCGCGGCGCGAACCTCGTCCCCATGGGTCCGGGCGAACAGCCGCATGGAATCGCGATCCATGCGGGAGCTGAACGCAAACAGTGCCACCACGGCGGAGGTCCGGGGCAGCCTGAGCGCCTCTCTCTGCTTTTGTCCGGCTGCTTCCGGACGGTCATGCAACAACACCGCCATGTCAGCCCACCTTCGATCCACAGAGGTCATGCAGTACCGCGGAGGTATGCGCAGGCTCCACGGCGTTTTCGTACAGGAAACGGGTCAGCATCCCCGCGCGCTCCTCCTCTATCTCACACAGCATACACGCTGCCGCCCGTGCCCCGTCGCGCTGGACAGTGATGACAAACGCATCCGCCTCCTGTATCAGCGTATAGGTCACGGTTCCGGCGCATTGCAGGTCATCCAGCGCAGAAAGCTCCCGCCGGTAGCTTGCAATCAGCTTGCCTTGCATAAAGTTTCCTCCCCACATAGGTTGAATTCTTGTACCTTTAATGAGAATACTATAATTCAACCCACGCGCAGGATTCAATCCACATTGCCTATACGTTTTTATACGGGCACTGCAAGATTTGTACTATTATAGCACTATATAAGGAGAAGCGCAAGATGCAGGCGGAATTGCACCTGTTACAATATAAATTCGTATGTTACAGGATATGTCCGACGCTTGCAAACAAAATCTGCATTACCCCCTTGACTTTTTGGCAGAAAAGAGGTACACTTATCAAGTCGAAATGACATGGGCCTGTAGCTCAGTTGGGAGAGCGTTCGGTTCGCATCCGAGAGGTCAAGGGTTCGAATCCCTCCAGGTCCACCATATTGTGCAAATCCGAACTCAATCTTCTTCGTGAAGCATTGTTTCGGGTTTGTTTTTATTTTAGAGGGTGCGGATCCGTCCGCATCCTCTTTTTTCGGTGTATCCGGTATAGCCTGGCGCGGCTGTACCTCTCTGATGTTTTCTTTTTAACAGGCAGTATTGACATTTGCTGTGCAAATGGTTATAATTAGAACTGTTCTATTTGTGTCTTGCAAAGGAGTGATGCAGTTGCTGCCCATATTGAGCTACGTACAGCACTACAAAAAGTACCATGCAGCGCGGTTTGAGGCTGCTTCCGTACAGTACGGGCTGAACCAGCTGGAAATTGACATCCTGCTGTTTCTGCACAACAATCCAGACTGCCGCACGGCCAGCGACATCTGCCGCTACCGCGGTCTGGCAAAATCCAATGTATCGGCGGCGGTGGAGCGGCTGCGCGCGCGCGGCATGCTGACGGTCTCCCCTGCGCCGGACAACCGCCGCCAGCGGCTGCTGGGCTTTGCGCCCGATGCCCTGCCGATGGTCGCGGTACTGGCGGACATCCAGCGCTGCAGCTTGGAGCCGCTGTTTGCGGGCTTTACGGCGCAGGAGCAGCAGACGCTGCAGGACTATCTGCGCCGCATGGATGCAAACCTCCTGCGGGAGCTGAACAAGGAGTAAGAATATGACCTATCTGGTAGCATTCATAGTCTGCTTTATTGCGGGCATCGGCGCGGGACTGGGCACAGGCTTTGCGGGTATGAGCGCCGCGGCGGTCATCAGCCCGATGCTCATCACTTTTTTGGGGATGAACCCCTACATGGCCGTGGGCATTGCGCTGGCCAGCGACGTGCTGGCGAGTGCGATCTCTGCCTACACTTACGGCAAAAACGGCAACCTAGACATTAAAAACGGCGCGGTCATGATGGCGTCGGTGCTCTGCTTCACGCTGGTTGGCAGCTATGTGGCCAGCCTCGTGCCCGGCACAACGATGGGCGGTTTCTCAACGTTCATGACGCTGCTGCTGGGCGTCAAGTTCATCGTGCGGCCCGTGATGACGACCAAGAGCGCGATGAACGCCGTCAGCGTACAGAAGCGGTTCGCGCAGTCGCTGCTCTGCGGCGCGGGCGTGGGCTTTATCTGCGGGTTCATCGGCGCGGGCGGCGGCATGATGATGCTGCTGCTTTTGACCTCCGTGCTGGGCTATGAGCTAAAAACCGCCGTCGGAACGAGCGTTTTCATCATGGCATTCACGGCCTTCACCGGTTCTGTCAGCCATTTTGCGATTGGCGGTGTACCGGATCTGTTCTGCCTGATCTGCTGTGTGCTGAGCACGCTGCTCTGGGCGCGCATTGCCGCCAAGTTCGCGAACAAGGCCGAGCCCGCCACGCTGAACCGCGCGACAGGCGTTGTGCTGGTCGTGCTGGGCGCGGCGATCCTGGCGGTGAATTATTTGTAATTTCTAAGGCTTCCCCCGAGGGGGAAGCCACGCAACCAACAAACAACAAAGCCGAGCAGTTTTTACGCTGCTCGGCTATTCTTATGCCTTCTTAGCCTCCCCTTCCGGGAAGACGGCGAACAAGCCGTCCTCGCGCACCCACTTGGCTGCGGCAGGATGCTTTTCCGCAAAGGTATTCCAAAGCTGCATGACAGCCCTTCCTGTCAGCTGTTGCGCAGGCGGCTTTCCAGCTGCGCGTTGAGGATGATGTTTTTAACGGCCTCGACGATGACCTTCAGCAGACCGATGACCCGGAAGCCCTTTGCCTCCAGCACGATGCCGTCCACCATGCCCATGCTGATGGCGCCGTTGGTCATCTTGGCCAGCGCGCGCAGCGGCATGTTGTACTGGAACATCACGTTCAGGTTCGGCTTGCCGCGCTTGTAGCTGGCGTTCAGCAGCATCGTGAGCACAGCCCAGACCAGCCAGCACAGCGGGCTGCGGCTGTGGTTCAGCTCACCCAGGGTCATGTTGCGGTCAATTTTGACGGTATCCGCCGGGATGGGGCGGCCCAGCAGAATCTCCCACTCGGCATCGGGCACGCGCTGCACCTTGCCGCTGGTGTAGTGCGGCAGCGCCTTGCCCGCGTATGGGTTCGGTGCGCTCGTACCGTTCACCTCGACGGCGGCGTAGCCGGTGCCGTGCTCGTTGCTCTCGGCATCCCAGTAGCCCTCTGCGTCGGCGGTCTCGTACCACTTGTAGCCGATGTAGGTGCCCTCGGCGTAATCGACATAGGAAACCTGCTCATAGGTGTAGGGTGTGTCAAGGTTTCCGTTCGTCGTGCCGTCTGCCGGGTAGAGGCCGTCGGCGGCGCTGTACTTACCGACACCCTCCATACCGGCGTTCGCATAGCTGGCGGCGGTGGTCAGGTCATAAGCCCAGGTATCGGCGGTACGCCCGCTGGGTTCGCGGTCACCCCACAGCACTTCGGGCACGGCAGTCGCGCCCTCGGAGCCGGACAGACCGGCAATCAGGCAGGCATCAATGCCGGGGATCGTCTCGATCTGGCCCAGCTCCATGACGTTGGTGGAGTTGATGAGCACAACCACATGGGCGTAATTTGCGCCGACGTAGTTCAGCAGATTCTCTTCCTCGGTGGTCAGCTCCAGCATCGTGCGGGTGTCGTCAACAACGATGTTGCCGCCCTTCTCGGTGCGCTTGTACTGCTTCTTGGTGGCGTCGTTGCTCTCGCCCGCCAGACGCCCGATCACGACAACAGCCGTATCGGAGAAGCTCTTGGCGTTGTCCAGCATCGACTGTGTATAGTAGGTCTGGTTGTTGATGTCAGGCTCATACAGGCGGCCGGACTGCTCGGGCCAGGCGCTCAGGGTGCGGGTGTACTCGCGGCCATCCTGGAAATCCTTGTACATGTCGGTCAGCTCTGTGTTGTACGCAACGCCGTAGGCAGTCAGCGCGGCCAGCAAATCGGTGTTGACGCCGGACACGCCGCCGGAGCCGGAACCGCCGCCCAGCCAGGCAGTGGAGGCCCAGCCAAAGACGTTGATTTTCTTGTTGTCAGCGGCCAACGGCAGGGTGTTGTCGTTGTTCTGCACCAGAACCGTGCCCTCGGCCTCGACATCAGCGGCCAGCACTTCCGCCTTGACCTTGGTGTCGACAATTTCAGCGTCGGAATAGTGGCCGCTGGGTGCGCCGATGAAGCTGTCAATGATGGTGGTCATCGTGGACAGAACGTAGGTGCCGACCAGTACCGCGACCAACAGGATCACGGACAGCACCAGACCGATCCCGTGCAGTACGGGGTGCGGCTTGCGGACTTTGGGTTGCTTTGTCATTTGTTTTTCTCCTCTTCAAACAGTATAAAACCTGTCAAAAGCGGGCCCATGTTTTGCGTCGATTCTATTGTAGCAGATTGCAGCACGATAGGCGTATTTTTCGCACAAGCTGCCGTTTTTGAAGCATACTTTGCAGTTTTGCCGCTTGACCGGGCAATTTTTGTTGTGATTTTGTACAAGTACAACCGCGCCTTCTTTGTGCAAATTGCGGCATAGCAAAAAAGCCTTCCCCTGTGGGGGAAGGTTGACGCCACTACAGGGGTGAGCATGGCAGCCGCCGCAAGGCTCCCGGGTCGATGACGAGCATCGATTCCTAACTACTTCTGCGGCAGCAAAATCCGCACCGTGAACCACTCATTCTCCCAGTGCAGGGTCAGCGTGCCGCCGTGGGCCTCGGCGGCAGCGCGGACGCTCTTCAAATCGTAGCCGCCGTGGTTGCTGCGGGCGGGCAGGCCGTCGGGGCCAAGCTCCACGGGGTCAGCGCAGTAGTTCTCAAACCGCAGCATCACAAAGCCGTTCTGCGCGTAGATGGCGGCCCGGATCAGCCGCTTCTCGCTGTCCGGCTCAGTCAGCACACTCTCGGTGGCGTTGTCCAGCACCGTGCCCACAATCGTGCAAATCTCCCCTGTCGTCAGAAAGTGCAGCAGCGTACCGTCCGCCACACAGGTCAGATTGATGCCGTGCTGCTGGCAGTAGAGCGTTTTCGCCGTCAGCAGCGTGTCCAGCACAGGGTTGCCGGTCTTGTTCTCGGCCTCGTACTGACGGATGCCGCTCTCCATCTCGGCCAGCGCGGCGTCCTGCTTGGCCTGGTCGCGCTCGGCACGGATGGCCGCGATCTGCATTTTCAGCTCATGATAGCGGCGGTTGATAAGGCGGATGTTCTCCTTGCTCTGCCTGTACTGCTCATACTGGCGGCGCAGGACATTGTCCATGGCCGTCAGCTCGCTGTGCAGTGCGGCCTCGCGCAGCTGCTCGTGCTGGACCGTCAGGATCAGCACGCCCGCCATATCCACCAGCGTGCGGATGTAGAAAATGCTCATCACACTCATCGTGACACCGTTGTCGGAGATAAAGCTCAGATTGCTGACCGCAAACGCCGTGACCGCCATGACGACAGCCATCAGCGTCGCCGCTGCGGTAATGGTCAGCCGCGTGGGCGCAGCGTGGCGGCGCTCAAACCAATACAAAAAGCCGTAGATCGCTGTGTAGACCGCCGCCAGCAGCAGTACCGAAAGCGGTGCTGTAGCCCGCTGCTGCGGCCAGAGTACGCAGTGGAGCTGCCACTCCACGCTGGCGGCCAGCTCCGCCAGAATGAACGCGCGGGCGCAGCTGTAACCGGCTTCCAGTAAATTCATCTCACGCGTGCCCCACAGATACAGGTACAGCCACGCGATGGCCGCGACCATGCAGGGCAGCCACCACGCCAGCGGCACACTGCCGGTAAGCTGCAAAAACACGCCCAGCACCGCGGCCCACCCCGCCGTGGCAGCATAGGTCACAGGCTTTGCAGCGCGGGGCGGCGCGGCCTGCGCGTAGACCAGCACGGCAAGAACCTCTGCCAGCGCCGTGTACAGCCGCGGGATGTCCGGCAGCGTCATCATGCGCCCTCACCCCCGATGTAGTCCGCCAGCGCGGCCTGAAACGCCCTGCGCTTGGGGCGGCTGATCTGCAGCTCATGCGGGCCGACCTGCACCGTGTTCTGCTGCACGCCCGACACCTGCGCGAGATTCACAAGATAGCCGCTGTTACACCGCGCAAACAGACGGCCCGCCAGCTTTTCCTCCAGCGCCTTCAGCGCGCCGAGTGCGGAGAAGTCGCCGTCCTCGGTGTAAAAATGGACGCGGTGGTCCTCACTCTCGATATAATAAATCGCAGCAGCGTCCAATCGGCGCATGCCGCCGTCCACCGGCACAGCCAGATAATGCCGCGTCCGCTTGGCCAGCTGGTTCACAGCCTTTTGCAGCTGCTGCGAGAACGCAAAGTACGGCACAGGCTTGAGCACGTAATCCAACGCACCGACGGCGTACCCCTTGATGGCATACTGCGCCATGTTCGTAATAAAAATCAGCAGCACATCGCTGTCCAACTCACGGATACGGCGGGCAGTCTCCATGCCGTCCAGATGCTGCATCTCTACATCAAGAAAAATTATGTCGTAGACCGGGCGGTAGTCCTCAAGGATTTCGACGCCGTCGGTGAACATTGTCACCTCAAACTGGGTGCCATACTGCCGCGTGTAGCGCTGCACATACCCCGCCAGCTGCTCCCGGACGGCGGCCTCATCCTCTACGATTGCAATGCGGGTCATCCGTAGTGCCTCCCCTTCTGTTTTTTTCTTTAGTATAGCATATTGCCGCGGTGCATGGCAACAAGAATGACCCTCCCGAGCCGTTTGCGGCTGTTGTTGGATTCCCGGGAGGATGGATGAATTTTTCCCCTACTCCCCTACAAAACAAAAAGAGCCGCTGACTTGGGTTGAAGTCAGCGGCAAAACGAAAGCACTCACACAAAGCGGCAATCATTATGAAAAAAGCCTTACGTTTCCGTAAGGCTATTTTTGGTGCAAAGTTTGCCAACAAAGCCGAACCCGCCGCCCTGAACCGTGCCACCGGCGTGGTGCTGGTGATGCTGGGCGTTGCCATTCTGGCCGTCAATTATTTATAAGCACCGTAAAAGGGGCCGCAGCCAAAATTGGCTGCGGCCCCTTATTTTGTCAGGCGGTTACGCCTGTTTTGCCTCCCCTTCCGGGAAGATGATTTTGTTGACGAAGAAGAATATCACCATCGAGATACCGCCGTTCAACACAGTAGTGCCGATGTTGTAGATGAAGTCCGGCACCAGCAGGCCTGCCACCGCCACCCAGATGCAGTTGATGGAGTTGACGATGCAGGTGATGATGCAGAACGCCACCACATACCAGGCAATCTGCTTGGCCAGATTGCCCTTGCTGCGGAACACGAAACTGCGCTGAATCGGAAAGTTGATGCACTCGCCGATGACCATTGCCACCATATAGGCACAAAAGTACGGCAGACCGCCGTGGGCGGAGTCATACCCCAGAATGTTCCACTGGAAGGTCTCGCCGAAAAGCGTCACCGGGATGCCCGGCCAGCCGAAGTCCACCACCGGCAGGCCGCTGAACGCGGCAGGCAGGAACTGCAGCAGCAGATACTTGAATACAGTAATCAGGTTGGATACGATGACGAACAAACCGCCCTCGCGCACCCACTTGGCAGCGGCCGGGTGCTTGGCCGCAAAGCTATTCCAAAACTGCATGGTCTGCTCCTATTCAGCTGTTGCGCAGCCGGCCTTCCAGCTGCACGTTGAGAATCACGTTCTTGACCGCTTCCACAATGACACGGCACAGGCCGATAATCCAGAAGCCCTCGGCCTCCATCACGATGCCGTCCACCATGCCCATGCTGATGGCGCCGTTGGTCATCTTGGCCAGAGCGCGCAGCGGCATATTGTACTGGAACATCACGTTCAGGTCCGGCTTGCCTCTCTTGTAGCTGGCCGTCAGCAGGGTGTGCAGTACCAGCCAGACCAGCCAGCAAATGGGGCTGCGGCTGTGGTTAAGCTCACCCAGCGTCATATTGCGGTCGATGCGGACCTTGTCCTCCGGGATGAGGCAGCCCATCAGGGTCTCCCACTCGGCATCGGGTACGCTCTGCACCTTGCCGCTTTCGTAGTGGGGCAGGCTCTTGCCCGCGTAGGGGTTGGGGGCCTCGGTGCCGGCCACCTCCACAACAGCCGTCAGGCGGATGTCAGCGGAGGAAGCGCCCACGCGGATTTCGTAGCTGCCGCCCTCAACTTCCCAGCTGTCGGTCTTGGTGTTCCAGTAGCGGAACGCCTTGTCGTCCAGCGTCAGGGTCACGGTCTTGCTCTCCCCTGCAGCCAGCTGCACCTTGGCAAAGGCCTTCAGCTCCTGCGCGGGGCGGAACACCTTCGCGTCCGGCTTGGCAATGTACAGCTGCACAATCTCGGCACCGGCACGGTTGCCGGTGTTCTTTACGGTCAGGGTCACGCTGTGGGCGTCTGCTTTTAGGTCAGAGTAGGCAAAGTTCGTGTAGCTCAGGCCGTAGCCGAAGGGGAACGCCACCGGCACGCCCGCGGTCTGGTAGTAGCGGTAGCCCACGTACAGCCCCTCACGGTACTGCACGGTGCGGCCCTTGCCCGCAAAGTTGTCCTTGGCGGGGGTGTGCTCATAGGCGTTGGCCCAGGTTTCCGCCAGCTTGCCGCTGGGGTTGACCTTGCCGGTCAGCACATCGACCATAGCGCCTGCACCGGCCTGACCGCCCAGTGCGCCGTAAACCAGCGCCTTGCAGTGGGTCAGCCACGGCGTTTCCAGCGATGCACCCGCGCTGAGCACGACCACGGTGTTGGGGTTTGCCTGCTGTACAGCCTGCAGAAGCTCAATCTGGTTGTCCGCCAGCTTCATATCGGCGCGGTCCAGACCCTCGCTCTCCTTGATTTCATCAAGGCCCAGGCAGAGCAGAACCACGTCCGCCTTGGCAGCCAGCGCGGCGGCCTCAGCCTTCTTGGCGGCATCGGGCTTGCCCTGCCGGTCAAAGCCGGTGGCAAAGCCAACGCTGTTCAAGCCGCTTTCCTTGAGACATTCGAGGAAGGTGTCCACCTTGATGGAGTTGACCGCGCTGGAGCCTGCGCCCTGATAGCGGGGTGTCTCGGCAAAGTCACCGATAACGGCCACGCGGGCACCGGCGGCCAGCGGCAGCAGGCCTTCCTCGTTCTTGAGCAGGACGGTGCTCTCTGCGGCAGCGCGGCGTGCCAGCGCATGGTGGGCGTCGGCGTCAAACTCACGGCTGTGATTTTCCACAGCGGCGTGGGTGTCAAAAACCAACGTCAGCAGCTCATCCAGACGGGCGTCAACGTCCGCCTCGGTGATTTTGCCGGTCTCCACGGCCTTCAGCAGCTCGCGGACGGCATCCCCGCCGGGGGCGGGCATTTCCAGCGTAGAGCCGTTCTTTACGCCCAGCGCATGGTCATTGCTGCCGCCCCAGTCGGTGACAACCGCGCCGTCAAAGCCCCAGTCCTTGCGCAGGATATCCTGCAGCAGATGGGCGTTCTCGTTGGCGTAGGTGCCGTTGATGAGGTTGTAGCTGGACATAATGGTTTTGGGATGTGCCTCTTTGACAACAATCTCAAAGCCGGTCAGGTACAGCTCGCGCAGGCTGCGCTCGTCCACCACGGAGTCGGACGCCATACGGCGCAGCTCCTGGCTGTTGACGGCGAAATGCTTGGGACAGGCGGAGATACCCTCGGACTGGATGCCGCGCACATAGCCTGCGGCCATCTTGCCGGAGAGGTAGGGATCCTCGGAGAAATACTCAAAGTTGCGGCCGCAAAGCGGGCTGCGCTTGGTGTTTAGGCCGGGGCCCAGCAGGACGGAGACCTCCTGTGCGGCGGCCTCCTCCCCCATTGCCTGACCGACCTGCTCGCCGAGGGCGGGGTCCCAGCTGCAGGCCACGGTGGCTGCTGTGGGGAAACAGGTTGCGGGTACGCTGGGGTTCAGCCCCAGATGGTCCGCAGCCCCGGCCTGCTTGCGCACACCGTTGGGGCCGTCGGACAGGGTGATGGAAGGAATACCCGCCTTTTTATACCCCCTGGTGGTAAAGACCGTCTCGCCGGAGAGCAGTGCGCATTTTTGTTCAAGGTTCAGTTGTTGGATGATTTCTGCATTTTTCAAGGGTAGGCACTCCTTTTTTATTAGGCAATACCGCGCAATTTCAAGTCACGGTCATGCACTTGCATTGTGCGGTATTGCGGGGGTTATTTTTATGCGTTCTTGTTTTCGGCTCTGGCGGCCTTAGCGGCCTTGTACAGCTTGACATCACGGACAATGCCGCGGATCGCCAGTGCAAACAGTGCCACGGCAACAAGGTCGATCAGCGCAACAAGGTGACGCCAGCCGAGCACAGCGGGCTTAAAGTCGTGGCGCAGCGCGGCGGTATCGCCGATACTCTCGGCATAGTCACGGTTGGTCACACGGACGTGCAGATACATATACAGTGTCTGCTTTGCAGCGCGGCGCAGGGCCTGCAGATAGCTGTTGGAGCCGGTCTCAAAGGCCATCTTGCCGCCGATGAAGCCAGCCATCCACAGGCTGCCGCCTGCGCGCAGGGCTTGGTCACCGTTCATATAGCTGTGATGGTCGCAGTAGTCGGTAATCACAGCGCCGTCAAAGCCCCATTCGTCGCGCAGGATGCCGGTCAGCAGCGCCTCGCTGCCGCCAGCCCAAACAGCGCCGATACGGTTGTAGCTGCTCATCAGGCCGACCGCGTCATAGTCCTCGACCAGCATCTGGAAGGGACGCAGATAGATCTCACGCAGAGCCTGCTCGGTCATCCACGTGTAGACAGAATCACGGTAGATGCCGCTTTCACCGTCATTGCAGATAAAGTGCTTGACGTAGGTGTAGACACCAGCGTCATTGGCGCCCTGCACGGTGTTGCCGCAGATGACGCCGGACAGCAGGCTGTCCTCGGAATAATACTCGTAGTTACGGCCGTTGAAGGGGCTGCGGTGCATATTGGTGGCAGGCGCATACCAGCCGGTATAGCCGTTCTGCAAAGCCTGCGTGCCGATGGTGCGGCCCTCCTCCTGGGCCAGTTCGCCGTTCCACGTCTGGGCCAGCGTGCTAGAGCTCGGGAAGCCGGTGCCAGCGCCCATACCGGTGAAGCCGCCAATCTGGGAGGGGCCGTCAGCGTCCTTGCTCTTGGTCTTGCCGACGCTCTTGAGCTCGGCCAGACCGCCGTAGGCGTTGATGTACATATTTTCCATCTCGTCCACGGTCAGCTCATCGAGCAGCGCATCCCACTGCGGGTCATTGAAGTCAGCGCCCAGCTGGAAGCCGAGGTCGGTGGTCTTGCCGTTGTCCTCAATCTTCAGACCGTTCTTTGCGCCGGTGGTGATGGCCTCGTCGGCCTCATTGATGTAGCCGTTCGCCATATCGGCGGTGTAAAGGTTCAGTGCCTTGACGTTGTCGGTCATAGCGCGGCTGGGGGTGTTGGTCTTGGGGAAGGTGCCCGCAAAGTCAGCGCGGGTCATGTAGGTGATGTTCTGGGCAGAGTCGCTGCCGTCCAAGCTGACGCCGTCAATGGCATCGCTGCCGGTGAACTTGTTGGAAACCGGGTTGCCGGTGACGGTGTCCTCGGCATACTGGACGTTGGCAGGCAGGTTGCAGGTAATGGTTGCGGCGGCGTCATCGTCCACATCGTGGGCATCGTGGCGCACGGTAAAGATGTAATCGCCTGCGTCCAGCTCATAGCCGGTAAAACCGTTGTGGTTGGCGTCATAGGCGTCATAGCTGGCCATATCGGAGACGGGAACGGTCAGGGTGACTTCCTCGCTCTCGCCGGGCTGCAGCTCCTTCGTCTTGGCGAACGCGCCCAGCTCCACGCTGGACTTTTCAATCTCGCCTGCAATATAGGGTGCGGTGTAGTAGAGCTGCACAACATCCTTGCCGGCGTGGTCGCCGGTGTTGGTGACGGTGACCTTCACGGTCACATCGCCGTCCTTCGTCAGGGTGGCACCGTTGGCGGAGGCATCGGTCACCTTCCAGTCAAAGCTGGTGTAGCTCAGGCCGTAGCCGAAGGGATACTGCACAACGGCGTCATAGCCGGTGCCGTGCTCGTTGGAAACGCCGTCCCAGTAGCCCTCGGCGTCAGCGGTCTCGTACCATTTGTAGCCGATGTAAATGCCCTCGGCGTAATCTACATAGGAGACCTGCTCATAGGCATCGTAGGTATCGAGGTTGCCGCTGACGGTGCCGTCCGCCGGGTACAGACCCTCGGCATCGGCGTAAGCGCCCACGCCCTCCATACCGGCGTTGGCATAACTGGCGGCTGTGGTCAGATCATACGCCCAGGTGTCAGCGGTGCGACCGCTGGGTTCTTTGTCGCCCCACAGCACGGCGGGGATGGCGGTTGCGCCCTCGGAGCCGGACAAACCGGCAATCAGGCAGGCATCCACGCCGGGGATGGTCTCAATCTGGCCCAGCTCCATAACGTTGGTGGAGTTGATGAGCACTAACACATGGGCGTAGTTGGCACCGACGTAGGTCAGCAGATTTTCTTCCTCGGTGGTCAGCTCCAGCATCGTGCGGGTGTCGTCCACCACAATGTCGCCGCCTTTTTCAGTGCGCTTGTACTGCTGCTTGGTGGCGTCGTTACTCTCGCCTGCCAGACGGCCAATCACGACGATGGCCGTATCGGAGAAGTTCTTGGCGTTGTCGAGCATCGACTGGGTGTAGTAGGTGGTGTTGCTGATGTCAGGCTCGTACAGGCGGCCGGATTGCTCGGGACGGCTCTTCAGCGTTTTGACGTATTCACGCCCGGGCTGGAAGTCCTTGTACATATCGGTCAGCTCGGTGTTGTACTCAATGCCGTAAGCGGTCAGGGCGGCCAGCAGATCGGTGTTGACGGCGTTCACGCCGCCGGAGCCGGAGCCGCCGCCCAGCCAGGCGGTGGAGGCCCAGCCGAACACGTTGACCTTTTTGTTGTCGGCGGCCAGCGGCAAGGTGTTTTCGTTGTTCTGCACCAGAACCGTGCCCTCGGCCTCCACATCGGCGGCGAGTGCCTCGGCCTTTACTTTGGTGTCTGCAATTTCTGCGTCAGAATAGTGACCGCTTGGCGCGCCGAAAAAGCTGTCAATCACGGTTGCCAATGTGGACAAAACATAGGTGCTGATCAGAACCGCGGCCAACAAAATCACGGACAGCACCAGCCCAATCCCGTGCAATACGGGATGCGGCTTGCGAACCTTTGTTTGCTTCGTCATTTGCTTTTTTCTCCGCTTACTTGCTTTTTCCTCTCATAACACTTACAAGCCGGTACCATGCTTTTGTGTTGATTCTATTGTAGCAGAGAAATGCGCCAATGACTCATTTTTTGCATAATCTGTTGTTTTTGAAGCATAACTTGCAAAAAAGCCAAAATGCACAGGCGTTTTCCTGCGCATTTTGGCTAAGTTTTATAGGTTTGTATTGTGCAAGTTGCTGTTTTTACGCTTTGTTGGCCTTGGCTTCCAGTTTTGCCAGCTTACGCTTGCTCGGCTTCCAGACGCGGAAGATGCGGTAGGCAAAGAACACCAGCAGCAGCGTGCAGAGGATGTTGACCACCGTGCGCACAACCGTGGCAATCTGCGGGCCGTCCTTGTAGACGCTGCCCGGCATAGCGTGGTTCATTGCCTTGGTGTTGGCCGTGGTGTACAGCACATGGTGCAGTGCCTCACGGGCGTAATGGTAGGTTTCCGGGTCGTTGGCGTCGTAATTATCCCAGCGGGCCGCGGACGTATCATAGGTCAGCTTCATATCGGCGCCTGCCTCAATCATCTGCTGGCCGAGCATAAATACGCCCGTGTTCGCGTTATCGGTGATGACTGCGCCGTTGAAGCCCCACTCGGTGCGCAGGATGCCGGTAATCAGCGCATAGCTGCCGCCGGTCCAGGTTGCACCGATGCGGTTGAAGGCCGTCATAACGCCCATAGCTGCAGGAATCGTGGTTTCTGCGTTCTGATAGCTGCCGTCCGCCTGCTTCTCGACATAGTTCAGCGTGATATCGTCCAGCTTCATGCACATCTCGAAGGGCTTCAGGTAAATTTCGCGGGCAGACTGCTCATTCAGCCAGGTTGCTGCACCGTACTGGCCTTCACGGTCGCCGCGGTGGTTTTCCTGGTCATTGAAGGCGAAATGCTTGATGTAGGCATACAGCCCCTTGGTGGCAGCACCATATACCTCCTTGGAGGCTACCGTGCCGGACAGGAACGGATCTTCGGAATAATACTCGCCGTTACGGCCGCTGAACGGCGTGCGGTGAATGTTCATAGAGGGCGCATACCAGCCGTCGCAGCCGCCGATAACCGCCTCATTGCCAATCATCGTGCCGTATTCCAGTGCCAGGTCCTGGTTCCAGGTCTGTGCCAGCGTCATCATATTGGGGAACATAGCGCCGGTACCGCCGTAAATCAGGCCGCTGGCAGTATCTGCATCAATCACAAAGGGCTTGCCGACGCTGTCGATGGCCGGCACGCCGTAGCCGGAGCAGGTAATGATGTTATAGTAGTCCTCTGCCGTCAGCTGGTCGAGCAGGTCATTCCACATCGGGTCGTCATAGCTCTTGCCGCGCAGGTCAATCAGGCTCAGACCATTCTTGGCGCCGTAGGTAATGGTATCGCTGTAGGTGTCCCCTACCGTCGGGTTGCCGGAATCTGCAGAATCCAGCTGCGCCACCAGCGCAGCATCCGCAGTCTTTTTGTACTGATAGGAAGCCGGGTTGCCGTCTGCATCGGTGCCGTTGATTTCGTTGCCCCAGGTGCTGATGACGTCACTGGGCTCGCCGTCCGGCTTGGGGAAGGTCCCGGTCCAGTCGCTGCGGGTCAGGTAAACAGCATCGCCCTTGGCAGCGTCCAACTGGTTGGTGATGGCCGCGCCCGTGCGGCTGTCCGTTGCGTAGGTCGTGGTATCGGTCTCGGTATTGGCGGGGGTGTACACAGCCGTGAAGGCGGCATCGCCGCCCGCTGTCATGCCATCGGCTGCGGTCTTGCCCTTGGCAGCCAGCACATTGTTGACAGCCTCATGGGCGTCCTTGGCTGCGGTGATGTAGTAATCCCCTGCATCCAGAATGTACGTCTTTGCGCCGTTGGCGTCATACGCCTTGAGCTGATCCTTGGTGAACGTGACGCTCACGGTCTCACTGGCGCCGGGGGCAAGCTCTGCGGTTTTGCCGTAGCCAACCAGCTCCACGGCGGGCTTCTCCACGCCGTTTGTCTTGTCATAGTCGGTGTAGGGGCTCTGCACATACACCTCCACAACGTCCTTGCCGGAAACGTCGCCGGTGTTCGTCACCGTAACCTGTGCGGTGCAGGTATCGCCGCTCCAATCAGCCTTGAAGTCACTCCAGTCAAAGCTGGTGTAGCTCAGGCCGTAGCCGAAGGGATAGATGACCTCCTTGGCATAGTCGTAATCGCCCGCGTTGCCCTGGCCGAGAACGGTGTCCTCGTAGCGGGTTTCATAGTAGCGATAGCCGACGTAGATGCCTTCCTCGTAGGTGACATAGTTGTACTTGGTGATATTGCCGTTCTCATCATAGTAGGCATAGTCGCCAAAGTTCTGTGCGGCCGGGGATGCGGAGGCATCGGCGGCAAAGGTGTCCACCGTGCGGCCGCTGGGGCTGACCTTGCCGGTCAGAATGTCTGCCATGCTGGCACCAATCGTGGGGGCATACAGCACAGACTTGATGTTGGGATAGTCTGCCAGCCAGTCCAGCTCCAGCGCTGCGTTAGAGTTGATAATCAGCACGGTATTATCATAGTTGTCGTTCAAGTATTGCAGGATTTCACGCTCGGTGGTGTCCGGCTCCAGATAGCTGCGAACCTTATCCTCCTGCGTGTCTGCGTGGTTGTACATGGAGCGCGGCATATCGCGGCCCTCGCCTGCCACACGCTTCAGCACATAGACCGGGGTCGTGCCCTGCACGCTGTCCAGCAGGCCGCTCTCGCCCTGCAGAACGGACAGCGGGCACTCATTGATGCGGAAGTCCTCGGCATCGCCGAAGCTGATGGAGCCGCTGGCCAGACCGTAGCCTGCACCGGCACCCGCGCTGTAGAAGTTCCATAGTGTCTCATTCACATTCAACCCGTGGGAGGCAAGTGCCGTGTTCAGCGGAGTGCCGCCGCCCAGCAAACCGGCACCTGCATTCTGGTTGCTGTTGGCAGAGAACAGGCTGACGGTCGTACCCTCTGCCAGGGGCAGGCCGCCGTCATTTTTCAGCAGGACAACGCCCTCGCTGTTGATGCGGTCGGTCAGGTCGGCTTCCGCAGCGCCGATATTGTCTGCCGTGTAATCAGACGTGTTGTAGTCAAGGTTCAGGCCATCCGTCTGCACCTTGCTGTTATCCCACGACTTCTTGTAGCCCAGCATGGCATTGACCATACGGGCATACCCGGGCAGGATTACGTTGGCCGCAAACAGCAGAACCGCCATGACAACTGCCAGAACGCCCAGAATAGCGGTGTGCAGTACATGGCCCACAATTTGCAGCGGGGTCAGTTTTTTCTTTTGCATTTGCTTTTTCCTCCTTGCATTCTAAGGCACTGCGCAATCAGTGTCCATTCGTTGCACTCTTTATTATAATCATTTTTTCCGGAAAAGTTGCTTTTTTGCATAATCTGTTGTTTTTGAAGCATAACTTGCAAAAAAGCCAAAATGCGCAGGCGTTTTCCTGCGCATTTTGGCTAAGTTTTATAGGCTTGTATTGTGCAAGTTGCTGTTTTTACGCTTTGTTGGCCTTGGCAGCCTTCTTTGCGGCGCGCTTGGCCTTGCGCTCTGCCTTCTTGGCAAGATAGCGCTTGCTGGCCCACAGCGCGCGCACCGCCTTGAAGCCGAAGAACCACATCACCGCCACAAAGACCACCAACGCCACGTATCCATACTGCCATATGGGAATGATGTTCTTGACCGTGGTATCGGCATCCACGCCATTCATTGCGTTGGAGTTGGCCACCGCGTACAGATAGCGGTGCACGGCCGTGCGGGCGTTCTGCATAACCGTTGCGGTCAGCTCGCTGTCATTGAGCGCCCACATATTGTGGGCCGTGTTCAGCCACAGGTCATTGCCCGCAGCCAGACCCTCGCGGATGTCGCAGTAATCAAAGCTGTTGAAGGAGGTCTGGTCAGTAATGACAAAGCCCTTGTAGCCCCACTCACCACGCAGGATGTTGGTCATAATGCCCTCATGGCCGCCAATCCAGCGGCAGCCGATGCGGTTCATACCACTCATAATGCCCACAGCGCCGCCGTCCACAATGCTCATCTCAAAGGGCTTCAGGTACAGCTGGCGGGCGGCCTGTTCATTGACGAACATCGCACCGCCGATACGGTTGGTCTCCTGGTCATTGAAGGCGAAATGCTTGATGGTGACAATGCCGCCCTTGCTCTGGAAGGCGGCAGTCTCCGCTGCGCCGAACACGCCGGAAAGCAGCGGGTCCTCGGCATAATACTCAAAGTTACGGCCGCTGTTGGCTGCACGGTGGATGTTCATAGCCGGGGCATACCAGACCTGCACCCCGCTGGAGAGGCTATCCTCGCCCACCAGCTTGCCGCGGCGGGACGCCAGCTCCACATTGTAGGTCGAAGCCAGCACCACCGCAGGCTCATACGCCATGCAGTGCAGGTTTCCGCCCGCCAGCGTGCTGGAAATGCCTGCGGGGCCATCCTTATGTACCGTGCCGGGCGCGCCGATGCTCTCGACCGCCATCGTGCCATAGCCCGCACGGCGAATCAGATTGTAAGTGTCCTTCTTGCTCATCTGGCTCAGCAGCGTTTCCCAGCGGGCATCGTCATAGTCCGTGCCAATCAGGTCGCACAGCTTCAGGTTGCCCGCCTCATCAAAGGTCGGCATTTCGGCGCTTTCATCCTCCGGGCGGGTAATTTCCAGCGCGGTCAGAACGGTTTCCGGGGCCTCCCAGCTGCCATTCTGGTAGGTGGTCGGCCAGGTGCCGGTCCAGTCGCTGCGGCTCAGATAGATAAAGTCAGCGTCGTAGGTCGTAATATCCGCATCCGCCATCTGTGCGGTGACGGTTGCACCGGTTTCTGCCGTTGCAAAGGCCTTGGTGTCGGTCTGCGCCTGATTGTAGAGCGCGGTCATCGCCGCATTGCCGTCCACCTCTGCGCCCTTGGCGGCCAGAATGTTCTTGGCAGCCTCGTGGGCGTTGGAGGCAGCCGTCAGGTAGTAGTCCCCTGCCTCCAGAATGTAGGTGCCCGCGCCGTAGGCGTCAAAGACCTTCATAGCACTCTTGTCCACATCAATCTGGACGGTCTGGCTTTCGCCGGGCTGCAGAATATCCGTCTTGGCAAAGCCGACCAGCTCCACCGCCGGTTTTTCAATGCGGTTGGTGCGGTCATACTCGGTATATGGGTTCTGCAGATACGCCTGCACGACCTCCTTGCCCGCAGCCTTTCCGGTGTTCGTGACGGTGACATTCAGCGCAAAGCCGTCCGCCGTTTCGGTCATCTTGTAATCCGACCAGCTGAAGTCCGTATAGCTCAGGCCGTAGCCGAAGGGGTACACCACCTGTGCATCGTAGTCAAAATTCCCCGCATTGCCTTGTGCCAGAACGGCATCCTCATAGCGGGTCTCATAGTAGCGGTAGCCGACGTAGACGCCCTCGGCGTAGACAATATACTTGTTGCCGGCAAACACATCGCTGTTTGTGATGGTGTAGTCGCCCAGATTCGCAGCGGCCGGGGCAGAGGATGCGTCAGCCGCCCAGGTGTCCACCAAGTGGCCGCTGGGGTTCACCGTGCCGTTCAGTGCTTCGCCGATGGCATAGGCACCCTCCTGCCCCAGTGCGCCCACCCAAAGCACAGCGTCAATGTCGTATCGGCTGAGCTCCGTCATATTGATGGGGTTGGTCACGTTCAGCAGCAGAATCACCTTGTCAAAGCGTTCGGTTGCCATCTGAATCAGGTTGCGCTCCTCCTGTGTGAAGGAGAGGTACTCTGTCGGCAAATCCACGCTTTCACTGCCGCTGCGGCCAATCACCACGATTGCAGCATCATTGTACTGCGCCATGCTGTCAAATTCAGCCTGCGTGTAGGCGCTCTGCGGGGCCTCGTTGGCTGCAAAGCGGCCCTGCCCGGTAATGCTGGGCACTTCCTTTTTATAGGAGGCACCTGCGCCGGTGGTGTAGAAGTCCCACAGCACCGGGTTGACGGTAAAGCCTGCGGCCTCCATAGCCCGCCGCAGGTTGGGCGCAGTGGAGGTATCCACACTGCCCGCGCCTGCGCCGCCATAGACAAGGTCGGCTGCGCTTTCGCCCAGAAGGGTCACGCTTGCGCCCTTGGCCAGCGGCAGGGCATCTCCATTATTGCGCAGAAGAACCATACCCTCCTGCTCAATTTCGCGGCAGAGCTGGGCCGAGGCCTCCTGCACCGCCGCGGCGGAGGAATAGTCACTGGTGAAATACTGCGGATTGCTGCCGCCGCTTTTGGCGGTGGTCGGCATTGCTACGGCCATACTGATCATAGCCGAATAGTTGTTGGACAGCGGAATGGCAATCAGGCAGGCAGCCCCCAGCAGCGCAAAGATAAGCGCCAGCAGAACCGCCAATACCCGCCGCACAACGCAGAGGAACGTTTTCATACTTTTTTCTCCTTCTTTTTCGGCCTCGCCGAATTTTGCTTCTTTATTATAGCGTTTTTTTACAGAAAAAGCACAAAAAATACATAAATTGTCGGTTTCGCTTCACAATCTGTCGATTCCGTCGGAGTATGTCAATTTTTATTGGTCATTTTGCCAGTTTTCCGTCTTGCCTGTTTGTGCAATCTGCGCCATCAAAAAAACTCCGGAGCTATCTCCGGAGTTTTTTCACAGTTCATTCTTTTGCGGCAGCAGTACCCGCAGGGTGAACCACTCGTTCTCCCAGTGCAGGGTCACGGTGCCGCCGTGGGTCTCGGCGGTGGCGCGGACGCTTTTTAGGTCATAGCCGCCGTGGCTGCTCTGGCGCGGCAGACCGTCCGGCCCCAGCTCCACCGGCTGGGCGCAGTAGTTTTCAAACCGCAGCATCACAAAGCCGTTCTGGGCGTAGACGGCCACGCGAATCAGCCGCTTTTCGGGGTCCTGCTCGGTCAGCACACTCTCGGTGGCATTGTCCAGCGCCGTGCCGACGATGGTGCATATCTCCCCAGTTGTCAAAAAATTCAGCAGCGTGCCGTCTGCCACGCAGGTCAGGTTGATGCCGTGCTGCTGGCAGTACATACTTTTGGCGGTAAGCAGGGTGTCCAGCACCGGGTTGCCGGTCTTGTTCTCGGCCTCATAGCGGTGGATGTCGCCTTCCATCTCGGCCAGTGCGGCGTCCTGCTTGACCTTGTCGCGCTCGGCACGAATGGCCGCAATCTGCATTTTCAGCTCCCGCGTAGCCAACAGGTACAGATAAATCCACACGATGGCCGCCGCCATGCAGGGTATCCACCAGAGCATCGGTACAGCGCCGGTCAGGTAGAGGAACGCCGCCAGCAGTGCGCCGCATCCCGCCGTAATGCCCCAGTACACCGGCTTTGCGGTGCGGGACGGCGCGGCTTGCGCGTAGAGCACCGCGCCCAGAATTTCCGCCAACGCGGTGTAAAGCCGCGGAATATCCGGCAGAATCATGCGCCGCCACCCCCGATATAATCCGCCAGCGCGGCCAGAAACGCCTTGCGCTTGGGGCGGCTGATCTGCAGCTCATGCGGGCCAACCTGCACCGTGTTCTGCTGCACGCCGGACACGTGCGCCAGATTGACCAGATAGCCGCTGTTGCAGCGGACGAAGGCGCTGTTTTCCAGCTTTTCCTCCCACGTTTTCAGGGTGCCGGGGGCGGAAAAATCTCCGTTTTCCGTATAGAAGTTGATGCGGTGGCCATCGCTCTCGATGTAGTAGACCTCGGCGGCGTCCACGCGGCGCATACCGCCGTCCACCGGCACGGCCAGATACTGCCGCGCCCGCCGGGTCAGCTGGCCAACGGCCTTTTGCAGCTGCTGCGAGAACGCAAAGTACGGCACCGGCTTGAGCACATAGTCCAGCGCCCCCACCGCGTATCCCTTGATGGCGTACTGCGCCATATTGGTAATGAAAATCAGCTGCACCTCGCTGTCTATAGCGCGGATACGGCGGGCCGTCTCCATACCGTCCAGCTGCGGCATCTCCACATCCAAAAAAATAATGTCATAGACAGGCCGGTATTCTTCCAGAATTTCCAGTCCATCGGTGAACATCGTCACCTCAAACAGCGTGCCATACTGCCGTGTGCAGCGCTGCACATAGCCTGCCAGCTGTTCGCGGACCGCTGCCTCGTCCTCGACGATTGCAACGCGGATCATGCCAGCTCTGCCTCACAGCGGTCAAGCACGGCGGCGATAACCTGATCCATATCGTAGTATTTGTACTCGCCCAGGCGGCCGCCGAAGATAACCTTCGGCTCGACCTCGGCCAGCTTCTTGTATTCAGCGTACAAGGCGCCGTTCTTGGCATCGTTGACCGGATAGTATGGCTCATCGCCGGGCTTCCACTCGGAGGAGTACTCGCGGCTGATGATGGTCTTGGGCAGGTCGTTGCCGTTCTCGTCCTTGCCGAACTCGAACCACTTGTGCTCGATGATACGGGTCCACGGCGTCTCGCGGTCGGTGTAGTTGACCGCAGCATTGCCCTGAAAGCTGGGCTTGTCGAGGAGCTCGTTCACAAAGCGGACAGAGCGGTACTCCAGCGTGCCCAGCTTATAATCAAAGTAAGCGTCAATGGGGCCGGTGTAGACCACCTTGTCAGCCAGTGCATCCAGTGCAGCCTTGTTTTCCAGATAGTCAGTGTTCAGGCGCACTTCAATGCCGTCCAGCAGGTTGGCAATCATCTTGGTGTAGCCGCCGATGGGGATGCCCTGATACAGCGCGTTGAAATAGTTGTTGTCAAAGGTCAGGCGCACAGGCAATCGCTTGATGATGAAGGCGGGCAGATCCTTGCAGTCGCGGCCCCACTGCTTCTCGGTGTAGCCCTTGATGAGCTTCTCATAGATGTCGCGGCCCACAAGGGAGATGGCCTGTTCTTCCAAGTTCTTCGGCTCGCCGGTGATTTCTTTGCGCTGCTCCTCAATTTTGGCGGCAGCTTCCTCCGGCGTGACCACACCCCACATCTTATTAAAAGTATACATATTGAAGGGCAGCGAGTAGAGCTCGCCCTTGTAGTTGGCAACCGGCGAGTTGGTAAAGCGGTTGAACTCCGCAAACTGGGTGATATAATTCCAGACTTTTTTGTTGTTGGTATGGAAGATATGTGCGCCGTACTTGTGGACGTTGATACCCTCGATGTTCTCGGTGTAGATATTGCCCGCAATGTTGGGGCGCTTATCAATCACCAGCACGCTCTTGCCGTGTGCCTTTGCCTCATGCGCAAAGATAGCGCCGTACAGGCCGGAGCCGACTACCAGATAATCATACATACCGCTGTTCTCCTCTATTTCAATTTGCTGTGCAGATAGTTTGAAATCAGTATACCACGATTTGTATGAAAAGTCCATGTTGCGGCACCATTTTTATCCCCTTGTCCCATAATCAGCGCATTGGAACCACCCCCTAAAGTGAATCCAAAAAAGAAATCGCTGCAGTCGGAATCGCATCGTCTGGCGGTGAGCTGGGAACAGCGTTGGTTATGTTGACTGCCTGCAGCTCTTCCCGCACCACCTTGCGGATGCTTTTCTCCAGCCTATTTGTCTGTTCTGCCGTAAGGATGCTCTGTACCAGAAACTCTTTGCGTTTGGCTGGCGGCATCTGCTGCAGCAACGCCCACGCGCGGCGGTGTTGCGGTTCATTGAGGTTCGGGCGGAAAACATATTGCGGTCGTTTCATACCTCGGTATTGTACCAACAAACCGCCATTGAGGAATTGGAGAGCTTATTTTGACAGTCC
>OGIO01000173.1_pt1 | contig 88279 bp, 81 predicted proteins | sample 1571841 | NCBI WGS metagenome assembly OGIO01 (sample SAMEA2582111, study PRJEB24529) | metagenome | biome: Human gut stool | place: China | collected 2011
TTCTTTTTCATTAACATATAAAATTCTGACTTGTGAAAGGACGCTTATATCTGCCTGTCACAACCTATAAAAGCACCACAGAATCTGCGACACTACGTCCGTTAACCTCCGGCTTAATATTTGAACACTGCAATTCCATAGCCGGAAAGTGGATATGCAAAGGAGAACGCTCTTCCATCGCACTCTGATTTCACAGCTTTGTAGGATACCGGTTTTTCAATTCCTTCACCGCCAAATTCAGCTGCATCACTGTCTAAGACAAGTTTATAGGTCTTTTTCTTTGGCACGCCGACACGGTAATCCGGGCGGGCAACCGGAGTAAAGTTACATACAAACAGCATATTGTTCTTTCCATCTTTACTCTTACGGACAAAACTGTAAATGCTGCGGTCCGCGTCATCCGCATTGATCCACTCAAAACCATCCCAATTGCCGTCTAATTCATAAAGACACGGATTCTTCTGGTATAAGTGCAGGAGTGCTTTTACCCAGTCCTGCATATGTTTGTGATCCGGGTTTTCGAGCAGATACCAGTCTAACTCTCTCTCCTCACTCCACTCCTGAAGCTGAGCAAATTCCTGTCCCATAAACAGAAGTTTTTTGCCAGGATGCCCAAGCATAAAAGCATAACCAGCCATAAGATTCTGGAATTTGTCTCTTCCGAGTCCTGGCATCTTATTGAGCATAGAGCATTTTAAATGTACCACTTCGTCATGAGATAACACCAGGATATAATGCTCGCTCGCATTATAACTCATGGCAAATGTCATTTTATGATGATTATTTTTTCTAAAATATGGGTCTAACTTCATATAATCAAGGAAATCATGCATCCATCCCATATTCCATTTATAACTGAAGTTCAGTCCGTCCTCTTCCACCGGACCGGTCACTTTCGGCCATGCAGTAGATTCCTCTGCGATCATCACCGCTCCGTGGTTACGTCCCAGGATCAGTGTGTTAATATGCTTAAAGAACTCAATGGCTTCCAGATTCTTATTATCGCCGTATTTATTGCGGACCCACTGCCCTTCTTCTTTTCCATAATCCAGATACAGCATAGAGGCAACCGCATCCACACGGAGACCATCAATATGATAATGTTCTACCCACATCAGCGCACTGCCGATCAGGAAGTTCTTCACCTCATTTTTGCCATAATCAAAAATCTTGGTTCCCCAGTCCGGATGTTCTCCCATTCTTGGATCTGCATACTCATACAGGCATGTACCATCAAACTCTGCCAGTCCATGGGCATCTTTTGGAAAATGCGCCGGTACCCAATCCAGGATCACACCGATTTTATTCTTGTGGCACTCGTTGATAAAATATGCAAAGTCCTCAGGTTTTCCGTAGCGGGAAGTCGGTGCATAATATCCGGTTACCTGATATCCCCAGGAACCATCAAACGGATACTCCGAAATACCCATCAGCTCAATGTGTGTGTACCCCATTTCTTTTACATATGGGATCAGATAGGTTACGAGATCCCTGTAACTGTAAAATCCTTCATCATCCCTGCCCGGATGACGTTTCCAGGAGCCCGGATGAACCTCGTAGATTGCCATCGGCTGTGCATACACATCCTCTTCTTTTTTACGATTCTCCATCCACTTGCAGTCTGTCCATTTAAAATGTTCAATATCCGCAATCGCAGATGCTGTTCCCGGCCGGAGTTCTGCATAATTTGCATAAGGATCTGCCTTATAAAGACGCTTGCCATCTTTTGTCTCGATCAGATACTTATATAACTCCCCCTCCTGCAATCCCGGAATAAACAATTCGTAAATCCCCATTGTCTCCGGTTTCAGGCGCGTCATCTCATTTGCCGTCTCATTCCATCCGTTAAATGAACCGATCACGAAAACTCTTTCCGCATTCGGTGCCCACAGGTCGAAGTATACTCCCTTTACTCCCTTTACCTCTGCAAAATGTGCCCCCAGCTTCCGATAAATATCGTAATGTGTCGCCTGACCGAACAGATAGCGGTCTAATTCAGTAAAATTCGCCATAATCCCTACCCTTCTTCACTTCTATCTCTAAACCGCAGACTCACTGTGGTTTTCTTCTTTAGTCAAAATCTTTCTCCCGTAAGATAATGTAATCATCCTCATCATATCTTCTGGATGTGATAATGCTGAACGCCTTTTTCAAACCACCCTTTTCTGAATGTGCTACTGCTTTATCGACGATCTCTTTCACCTCTGTCAGGGTTGTCTCCCTGTCAGCGTGCTCAATATTACTGATGCTGTTATACAGCGCCAGCACACCCATCTCATCAATGGTATATCCCAATTCATTTGCGTAAGATTTTGCAAACGAAACCAGCTCATCACTGGTAAAAATAGGAATATTAATCTTCTCAGAAAACTTCGCTGCAAATCCATCATCTCTGGATAAAGCCTTCTGGATTCCATGTTTTGTATCCTCAATGATCACAAGCACTCCACTTGTATCCTGTTCTAATAAAAGAGAAAGTTTTAACGCTGTCTCGCGGGACAGATCTCCGGCTTTTTCGATGATCAGGCAGCCACCGGCTACTTTTTTCAGCAATGCTGCAACATCCTTCTGATTGAGGACAGATGCTTCGATCTTGCCGATCTTGCCATTTGGCTTTCCGGTTTCTTTCTGTAATGCCTTGATCATACTCGTCGCAAGCACTGTCTTACCGCTTCCGGAACCGCCCTGTATGATCATATTTCCGGTTCCAGCCGTCATTCCCTTCGCCAGATGCTGGGATGCACCTGTAAGTGCCTGACAGAGCTGTTCTTCCATACCTGTGATTGGAACAAAATATGTAAAGATTTCTCTTAATTCTTTGGAAAGCTTACTGATCGTATCCGGAACCTCAAATGCCTCCGGTTCCGCAATGGCAGGAAGAATCTCTTCTGCTGTCTCCTCTTTTCCAAGGTCTAAGTCACCCGGCAACTCGATCTCCGGCAATTCTTCTTTTTCCACTGATTCTTTTGCCATCTGGCGTGCAGTCTCTGCCAAAATAGCAGCTTCCACATCTTCCGCAGATGTGCCTGCCTCCATTGTGTCGTCCGCTTCTGCTAACGCTTCCGGTTTGGTCTGCTCTGCTGTGTGTTCTGCAAGGGATGCGGCATTCTCCTGTGGAACTTCTGCATCCAGCTCCTCGAAGTCCTCATCCTCCCACTGATTGTCAATATCATCCAATCCTTCCGGCATTGCGATTTCCGGAAGTTCTTCCTCTGTCATTAATTCCTGTACACCGGCTGCCACAACGTTCTGTGCTGCGTCTTCCGCAGCCACACCGGCGCTTGCCATATAATCTCCAACCGGAGATGCCCCAACGGCTGCAAGCTGCTCATCCATCTGTGCATTTTCATCACTGAGGCGGTCGATCTCCTGCTGTAAAAACTGGTTCATGTTCGTAACCATAGAGACTGCATTGTCATTCGGCTGCCCGTCTTTGCTTAAGTATTTCTGATCCAGAAGGTCTTTTGGTGTCAAGCCGGAATCAAGCATTGGAATGACATCCGCAAGGCGTCCCAGAAGTTCTTCCGCTTCCTGAAGTGCTCTCGCTTTTGCAGATTCAAGCTTTCTCTGTTCTGCTTCCTGCAAGGCTGCCTCTGCGGCACGCTTGGTCTTTTCCCAATCAGCAAGCACATCCTCAATGCTCATCTGACCGGATACCTGTGGTTCTGCAACTCTGCCTCCCTGCATATAAAGGCTCATCTGGCCATCCTCATCCACTAACATCTCCTGGAAATTGGATTTCAAGGAATTATCAATCTCCTCATCCGTCTCAATATGCTGGTAAACCTCTTCTTCCTGCGGCTCTTCTTCTTTCTCGGATGGAATCTGGAGATACGGAATATCCTCTACCAGTTTCTTAATGTTATCCATCGTATCATTGACTGCCTCTTTTTCCGTGGCATTCATGATCTCCTGCATACTTCTCTGAAGTTCTTCCTGCAGGTTCTGTGTGTTAAAGCGCTCCGCAGACATCTTCACATCTTTGATCTGCACCGGTTCCGGTACGATCTCCCCGGATTCTAACGGATCTTCCGGTCTCACTTCCACAACACCGTCATGTCTCTGACGGAATGTGCGGTACTTGTCTTCCTGCTGTTTTGTCAGTGGCTGGTATAACATCTTTAATTCTAATGCGCGTTCTACATATGGGCCATCACCAAACCATAAGATCAGTTCGTCGCAGGCATCAATACATTTCTCGCTCATACCGGCCTTATGATACAGATATGCAAGCTCATATGCCCACTCTTCCGAATACTCCTGCTCTTTGAGTTCTTCTAAAATGCCAATAAGGGTGCCAATATCTGCACCCTGCGCTTTGCTTATCTCATACTTTAACACGTATTTTAAATTATCATGAGGTGCGATCTCCACAAACTCCTGATAATACTCTTTTGCCTCATCAAAACTCTTTGTCCTGACTGCAACCTCTGCAAGACGATAAATGATCATTCTGCCAATCGGCGACTTGTCATAAGCCGTCAGCAAAACATCCTTGCTCTCATCATAACGCCCTACTTTCTCGTAGATCTCTCCTACTTTTACCAGAGCGTTAATGTTCTTTATCTTACGCCAGTTGATGGTATCCGCGATCTCAGCCGCCTCTTCGTATTTCCCCTCGGCTGTGAGTGATTTCATCTGATCCAGCTTTAATTTGTATTCATATTTATCCAATTCTGCCACCTCAAACTGTGCATTTTCCGTAATGATCCATTACCTTTTTCAATTTGTCTATGTTACCTTTTAGTTTATCATAGGCACAATTAGATGTCAAAAATTATCATGCTTCCCCTGCCGATTTTTCATCCTGTTTTTTGTTCTTTTCCGTGGTCTCATAAACCGGCTGATTGGTGTGCTTATCGATGCGGTCAAGGTTGACATAATCTATCTCCGTTTCCGGGATCCCACGCTTTTTCAGGGAATATGTGACAACATTGGAAACAATATAATAAATCACTGCCATGATCGGCACACCAAGCAGCATTCCAGGAAAGCCCCACAGACCGCCAAATACGAGAATGGCAAATACAACCCAGAAAGAGGAAAGCCCGGTGGAATCTCCGAGGATCTTCGGTCCGATAATATTTCCGTCTACCTGCTGTAAAATGATAACAAAAATCAGGAAATATAATCCCTGTACCGGATTCTGTAAAACAATAATGATAAAGGATGGGATCGCCCCGATAAAAGGTCCAAAAAACGGAATAATATTGGTCACACCAATGATCACAGCCACCAGCATGGTATCCGGCATTTTCATGATCGCAAGCACGATATAGGCAATCACACCGATAATGGCAGAATCTAAAATTTTTCCACTGATAAATCCGCCAAAGATCTCGTTGCTCTTCCGCACAGTCTCTACTACAACATTGGCTCTGACCGGTTTAAAAATGGCATAAATGATTTTCTTCGCCTGACCTGCAAATTTCTCCTGACTCGCCATAACATACACAGAGATGATAAGTCCGACCAGAATATTGATCACAAATTTTACTCCGGTGATCACTCCGGTTGTGATGGAAGTAATATAAATCTCTGCCTGTGGAAGCAGTGTGTTTTTCATCCAGTTTTCAAAGAAGTTACTTACCTGTGTGATCACTTCTTCCGCAATGTCCGCTATCTGGCTGTCTCCCTTGGCGATATCATTGATCCAGTCAACAAGCGAACGCACCTCAGCAGGGAGTGTGGATATGATGCCCTGTATGCTCTGGATGATGGATGGAACGATCGCAGCGATCAGCAGGACAATAATGCCTACCAAAAACAGCAGTGCACCTGCGATTGCCAGCCCTCTTGATATTTTTTTCGCCTTTTTCTCACTCTTCATCTTTCCTTTAAACAGGGAAAATAACTTTCCATCTATGAGTTTCATCAACGGATTCAGAAGATATGCCACAACCAGTCCGATAATGACCGGCTGTAAAATATATGTCAGTTTCTTCCAGAAATCTGTAAACCCATTATAACGGTATATGACAAAGAAAAATAAAATGCAGCAACAGAATGTGATAAAAATAGCAAGCGCTATGATCGTGATCTGTTTCAAATGAAATTCATCTGTCTTTTTTGTCTTCGGTGTCTGTATCTGTTCGTTTTGTTTTAGTTCTTCCAACTTAAGCTCTCCTTTTTCTGCCGGAAACGACTTGTGCAAACATGCGCTTCTAAGCGTAATTTATACTCTCATTCTAACGCAAAAACAGAGGTCTGTCACTAAGCAGACCTCTGTTTTTATTATCTTTTTAGATTTATAAATTAACCACGGTAGTAATTGATGAGACAGCCTTTTAAAATGATCTCCCTCTCATCATCCGTCAGGGCATCCATATGAAGGCTGAATGGTTTTAATGCGCCGTCTTTCACTGCGTAAGCCTGAATTTCAGACTGCTTGTCCTCAACAGCTTTTCTGATTTCCGGAATAAAGAGATAATCCAAATTTTCAAATGGAAGATCACCTTTTCCGATAATGAATGGCAGCATGCCCCAGTTGATCAGATTGGAACGATAACGTTTGGTTGCATACTCATTCGCAATGTTCGCCCAGCCTCCGAGTACCTTCTGACAGGAAGCAGCCTGCTCACGCGCGGAACCGTCCCCCGGTTTCACTGCAAAAATGGTACTTCCAAATCCTGCATAACCTTTCTCTTTTCTCGCTTTCTCACCAAAATCAGGATAAACCGTCTTGATTGTATCGATCACTGCCTGCAATTCCGGTACAGCCTCAACCGGACACTCTCCGGCTTCCACTGCCTTCTCTGCTTTCTGGATCTCTTTTGCACGTCCCACATAGAGCGGATCTTTTCTGGAAAGTGCAAACTCTGCCAGTCCAAGCGGATTGGACCGGAAGGAGGAAGTCTCTCCGGACGGGATCAGCTCGTCAGTTGTCGTAACCGGATCGTGAATCTCTGAAACAACCTTTAATACCATATGCTCCGGTAATGCACTCATTGCCGGCCAGTCTTTGATATTTGGTCCAAACTGGATCTCCACACCCGGATCAGCCACTCCCTTGCTGTCAAAGACGCGGTTCTCGTAAATCTTCTTGTCGAAGAAGTATTTCGGTTTGGTATAATTTACATCCAGATCGGTAGCTGCGGTCAAATATCCCTTATTTGCTGCAGTTGCTGCAATGGATCTTGCATCCATAAGCGCAACGGATGCAACCTGTCCTTTCTGAACCTTGGAACCTTCGCGGTTCGGGAAGTTTCTTGTGGAGTGGCGGATGGAGAATGCGTTGTTTGCAGGAGTATCTCCGGCACCAAAGCAAGGACCGCAGAACGCTGTTTTGACGATCGCTCCCGTCTCCATGAGACTTGCCACTGCACCATTTTTTACAAGTTCCATGTAAATCGGGGTACTTGCCGGATATACGCTCAATGTAAACTCATCCGGTCCGATGCTTGCACCTTTTAAGATGTCTGCGGCATCACAGATATTTTCAAATCCACCGCCGGCACAGCCCGCAATGATTCCCTGATCTACATAAAGCTTTCCGTTTCTTACTTTACTCTTTAAATCTAATTTTACGGCTCCGTCAAAGCTGACTTCTGCACGTTTCTCGCAGTCATCCAGAATATCCATCAGATTTGCGTTCAGCTCTTCGATGGTATATGTGTTGCTTGGATGGAATGGCATTGCGATCATTGGTCTGATCTGACTGAGGTCGATCTCGATCATTCCGTCATAATAAGCAACATCCCCCGGATTCAGTTCTTTGTATGCCTGTGGTCTTCCGTGGATCGCATAGAAATCCTGTACCTTTTCATCGGTTCTCCAGATGGAGGACAGGCAGGTTGTCTCGGTCGTCATAACATCCACACCGATACGGAAATCAACGCTCAAGTTCGACACACCCGGCCCTACAAATTCCATGACTTTATTCTTCACATAGCCTTTATCAAACACTTCACCGATAATGGCAAGGGCAACGTCCTGAGGTCCAACCCCTTTCTGTGGTGTTCCGGTCAGGTAAACGCCTACAACACCCGGCATATCAATATCGTATGTTTTATTCAGTAGCTGTTTTACAAGCTCCGGTCCGCCTTCGCCGACTGCCATGGTTCCCAATGCACCATAGCGGGTATGGGAATCAGATCCTAAGATCATGGCTCCGCTCTCTGCCAACATTTCTCTTGCAAACTGGTGGATCACTGCCTGATGTGGTGGAACATAAACTCCACCGTATTTTTTTGCACAGGTAAGTCCAAACATATGGTCATCTTCGTTGATCGTACCACCGACTGCACATAAACTGTTATGGCAGTTTGTCAGGACGTATGGCATTGGAAAACGCTCTAAGCCAGATGCTCTTGCGGTCTGAATGATTCCTACAAATGTAATATCATGTGAGGTAAGCTTGTCAAATCTAACCTGAAGCTTGTCCATGTTTCCTGAAGTATTATGTTTTTTCAAAATACCATAAGCGATGGTATTTTCGGCAGCCTGCTCTTTTGTGACAGCTTTTCCGGTCTTCTGCTGTACATCTGCTGCGTCCGTCATAATTTCTTTTCCGTTTACAAGGTAAACGCCACTATCATATAATTTCATACGTTCCTCCATCCCAATCTCCGGCGAAGCTTTCTAACTCAACTCGTCTTTCGCGCTTTTATATGAATTATAAAGATACTCCCTGTAAAAATCAAGACTTTCATACACTAAATTAATAAATCAATTGTTTTATGCATTTAAAAAAGAACTCCGGGAATCCCCAAAGTTCTTTCTCTTCTAAATGATGGTTTTCAATCCGGCGAGTGTATCAAATTTTGCATACAGAAGTTTTGCTGTCTCCTCGTCCGGTTCTGCGAGATCCGGCACCATCACAACAGAAAGCCCTGCACGGTATGCAGATAAGATTCCATTTGGCGAATCTTCCACCGCAATGCAATCCTTTGGTTTCTCCCCAATCTGCTCACATGCATAAAGGTACACGTCAGGCTCCGGTTTTCCGTTCTCTACGGTTGTGGCGCTCACAAGCTGATCAAATTTATCGTAGATACCAATCTGTGTGAGATACTGTTTTGTACGTTCCGGATCCGTTGCTGTTGCAACGGCAGTCTTGATGCTCTTTGAGCGGAGATAATCCAGGATTTCATCCACATCCGGCTTTTTCTCAATCCCATTTTTCTCAATATGTTCTTTCATGAGCTGTTTGCGTCTCGCCCGGATCGCTTCATAATCAAATTCCGGTCCAAATATCTTTTGCAGATAAGGTCCTGTATACTTTGTTGCAAGGCTGCGGATTGCAAGTCCATGCTCTCTGGTAAAATGAAATCCCGCCTCTTTTGCCGCCTGCTGCCAGTATATATTCAACCATTTTTCTGTGTCAATTAGCACGCCATCCATGTCAAAAATAACTGCTTTTATCATTCTTCCTCTGTTCTCTCCTCTGGTTCTAATTCTTCAATCTCGTAATCGTCTTCGCTCACTGGATCTTCCGTTCCCGCATCACTGCCGTTCCCATCTGCATATTGTGGGAATGTAATAGATGCCTTAAACAGATCACCATCCACCTTAATGTCAAACACTCCACCCATTAAAACCGTGAGGCTCTTTGCGATGGAAAGTCCCAGACCACTTCCCTCGGTCGTTCTCGACGAATCCCCGCGGATAAAACGTTCTGTCAGATCTCCGGCATTGCTGTTCTCCCTTGCAAGGGAATGTTCCGACACATTCTTAATGGAGAATACAACCTTTTCCTCCACATATGAGATATCCACATACACCCTTGTTTTTTCCAGTGCATACTTTGCAACATTATTATAAAGATTTTCGATCACACGGTAAAGCTGCCTTCCATCTGCACGGATCAGCACAGCTGTCTTCGGGAGTTTTGTGACGATCGTAAGTTCTTTCTGCTCAAACTTCTCATTAAACTCTCCGCTTGTCTGATAGACAAGTTCTACAAGATCAATGACCTGCATGTCAAGCTTCACATTACCGGAACTGATCTTGGATGCCTCCACAAGATCTGCCGTAAGCTGCCTTAACCGCTGGGATTTTTCATCCAGGATCTGAATGTACCCCTGCACACGTTCATTATCAATTTTTTCCAGCTTCATCAGGTTTACATAATTTATAATTGATGTCAGCGGTGTTTTGATATCATGAGATACATTTGTGATAAGATCTGCCTTCATGCGTTCATTTTTGGTGCTGTCATCCACTGCATGTAAAAGACCTTCTCCAATGTTATTGATCGCCTCCGCAAGACTTTTCTCCTCGCCGTGCAGCTGTTCAATGTCAATTTTCCCGGAAAGCGCTCCGTCCCTGATCTTCTCCACACCCAGCCGGATCTGATATTGCTCCACTGCCTTTCGCAGGATCATATAGCACTCTCCCGCTGAAAATAAGAGCAGCACCACCAGTGCAGTCATGCTCTGATAGTAAAATGCACCGACTGCCAGTACGAAGCAGACAGCCATGTGCCCTGCAAAAAGCAGCAGCACACGCACCGTTGTTTTCTGTCTGGCAAATACTTTGCGGATGCCTCTTTCGAGCCAGCACGCAACGCTTGTCTCCCAGAGCATCTCCGCTTTCATTCTGCGCACCATGCTCAGATAAAAGATCAGGAATAAACCGTCGATCACAAGACTCACGGTTCCTGATGCTACAATGATCCCATAAACAGCCCATTCCTCACTGTTTACTTTTGTAATGAGGATCACAAGCTCCACCATCATAAAAATAAAAGCCGCCACCAGAATCTCCGTCTTGATCTTATCGATCGGATTCAGATGGATTTTCTCTTCACCTGTGCGGCGTCCGGTTGCCAAAGTCAGATACACCAGTGAAATGATCCATCCCATCAGACTTACCAGGCCACTGAAAGTACAGACCTTGATCCATGGATGAAGCTGTTCGTACTCCCGGGATGCCTCATAAATATCATCTTCTGCAGACAGTTCCGTATCGATCCCGATGATCAGCGTCATGTCATCTGCAGGCCAGAGCATCTGATTCCCACCGCCAAAGAAGTAGTCTGCCATGCCGTTAATATCAGTGCCAAATTCTTTGTCCACAAGATCATAGATCAGGTAATTCCCCATGGTCTTCGCCTCCATCAGCACAGCTTCCACGTCAAACTCCTGTCCTTCCTTCGTGTCCGGCTGATTTGTGTACCACGCCTCACCAATCCTGTACCAATAGCAGAAATTGCTATCACCACTCTTAAACTCATTGGTGTATTGCAGATAACGCCTGTTCTCCTCTGAAGTACGGCTTTCACCTTTGATCAGCAGGCGCAGGTAATCGCTCAGGTCATCACATTTTTTTTCAATACATTTTGTGTAATACCCGGAATCCAGAAACTGTTCTGTCCCAACGTCTGACAACTCAAAAATATTTTTACTAAGCATGGATGCCAGCAAAAATACTGCTATCGTTAAAACCACTGTAAAAAACAGATGAAGGATCAGTCCTGTCAGTTTTGTTCCGTAGGAATAAGGATGGCTCTCCATAATCGCTCCTTAACTTTTAATTCTTATCAATTTTGTAACCAACACCCCATACAACTTTCAGATAGCGGGGTTCTTTTGGATTAATCTCTATCTTCTCGCGGATATGGCGGATGTGTACTGCCACTGTATTATCCGCTCCGATCGCATCCTCATTCCAGATGCTCTCATAAATCTGGTTGATGGAAAATACTTTCCCCTGGTTCTTCACCAACAGCAAAAGAATGTTGTACTCGATCGGGGTAAGCTTCACTACTTCGCCATCCACCGTTACTTCTTTCAGATCGTCATTGATGCTCAAACCGCCAACTGTATAAATACTGTCACCGGATTCTGCTGCATTTCCAAGCTGCGTATAGCGGCGGAGCTGGGATTTTACCCTTGCCACCAGTTCCAGCGGATTGAACGGTTTCTCCACATAATCGTCCGCCCCGATATTCAGTCCTAAGATCTTGTCTGAATCCTCTGTTTTTGCTGACAAAATAATGATCGGAATACTGCTGTTCTCACGGATTTTCAGGGTTGCACGGATTCCGTCCAGCTTCGGCATCATGACATCCATGATCAGAAGATGTACTTCATTGTTCTTCAATATCTCAAGCGCTTCTTCACCATCATATGCCTTTAGCACATGAAAGCCTTCCTGCTGTAAATAGATCTCGATCGCTTCCACAATTTCTTTATCATCATCACACACTAAAATGGTCTGCATGTTCTATCCTCCCAATATTTTTCTTTCAACAGCCTGTCTCCCGCTTTACGGACAAACCTGTCCATTGCTGCAAACATGAATAAAATAAAACTGTCCGGCGTTTATCAGCCTGAACAGTTTTATTTTAGCAGTTAAAAAAGTATTTTAATAGTAGAGAAATCTTAATTGTGTCTTAATTTCTGTTTTTCTAGCAGATCTCTGCTCCGCTTGGCATCTTTTTCTCCGGAACCATCAATGCAAGTTCCCCGTTCTCATCCTCTGCGCAGAGTAACATACCCTCTGAGACTACACCTGCAAGTTTTGCTGGTTTTAAGTTCACTAATACCATGACTTTTTTGCCAACCATCTCTTCCGGTGTGTAATGCTTGCGGATACCGGAAACGATCTGTTTTACCTGACTTCCGATCTTCACCTGTGAGCAGAGTAATTTCTTTGATTTTGGAACTGCTTCGCAGGCAATGATCTCTCCTACCTGAAACTGCATCTTCATAAAATCATCATACTCAATTTCTGCTTTCGGTTCAATGTCAATTACGGATTCTTCCGCTTCTTCTGCTGTTTCCGTCTCTCCGGCAAGTTTCTTCTGTTCTGCCTCAAACTCAGCTTTCTGAGCTGCTTTGATCTCCTCAACTTTTGGCATAACCTCTTTTGCATCCAGACGTGCAAATAAGATTTCCGGTGTATCTGTCACTTTGCTTCCACTCTCGTAAAGTCCGAATTTGTCCAGATCGTCATAATCGCGCAGGGTGGTATTCAACTGTTTTACGATCTTCTCTGCTGTCTCCGGCAGGAAGCTGTGCAGTAATCCTGCTCCGATCGTGATGGACTCTGTCAGATTATATAATACCTCTGCAAGACGGTCATGATCTGCCTCATCTTTTGCAAGTACCCATGGAGTCGTCTCATCGATGTATTTGTTGCAGCGGCGGAACAGGTCAAATACTGCTGTGATTGCATCAGCGACACGGAGTTTGTCCATTTTCTCCTGTACTTTATCTCTTGTTCCGGCAACAACCGCCTTTAAGTCTTCATCGACTTCTGCAGTCACGCCTGTTTTTCTCACAACACCATCAAAATATTTGTTGCTCATGGAGATGGTTCTGTTTACAAGGTTTCCTAAAATGTTGGCAAGATCAGAGTTGAATCTCTCAATTACCAATTCCCATGTGATGACACCGTCATTTTCAAATGGCATCTCATGAAGTACAAAGTAACGAGTTGCGTCTACGCCGAACAGTCTTACCATATCGTCTGCATAGATCACGTTTCCTTTGGATTTGCTCATCTTATCGCCGCCCTGTAAAAGCCATGGATGACCAAACACCTGTTTTGGCAATGGCAGATCCAATGCCATTAAGAAGATTGGCCAGTAAATCGTATGGAAACGGACAATATCCTTTCCAATTAAATGTAAATCTGCAGGCCAGTTTTTCTTAAATAAATCAGAAGATCCGTCCGGATCATAACCGATCTTGGTAATGTAGTTAGTCAGTGCATCAAGCCATACATATACTACATGTTTTGGATCAAAATCTACCGGGATACCCCAGCTGAAGGATGTTCTGGATACGCATAAATCCTGTAATCCAGGAAGAAGGAAGTTGTTCATCATCTCGTTCTTGCGGGATACCGGCTGGATAAATTCCGGATGTGTATTAATATGCTCGATCAGACGGTCTGCGTATTTGCTCATTTTGAAGAAGTAAGCTTCCTCTTTTGCCGGTTTTACTTCACGTCCACAGTCCGGACATTTACCGTCTACAAGCTGTGACTCTGTCCAGAAAGACTCACATGGTGTACAGTAAAGTCCTTCGTAAGCTCCCTTATAGATATCTCCCTGATCGTATAATTTTTTAAAGATTTTCTTTACGCATTTTTCATGGTCTGCATCTGTAGTACGGACAAAGTTATCATAGGATGTGTTCATCAGATCCCAGATTGCTTTTACTTCTCCTGCAACGTTATCTACATATTCCTTCGGAGTGATTCCTGCTACTTCCGCTTTTTCCTGAATCTTCTGACCATGCTCATCCGTTCCTGTCTGGAAGTATACGTCATAGCCTTCTGCTCTCTTGTATCTTGCGATCGCATCTGCAAGTACGATCTCATAAGTGTTTCCGATATGCGGTTTGCCCGATGTGTAGGCAATCGCTGTTGTCATATAATACTTTCCCTTATTGCTCATTCTCTCTACCTCTTTCCTTAAAATAAAAATCCCATCCTCTAATCTCTTAGAAGACGGGTTGTTTCCGTGTTACCACTTCAGTTCATCTGTACCTCACAGTACAGACCTCAATATGTCTTTGACCGTACTCTGTCCGCCGGCGCACTCTCTGCCAGTCCATTTTCTGTCTCTGTCAAAAACATCTCCGCTATAACAGGCGGTCCCGTCAGAACTTATCGCACACATAATGCTCCTGCATCCGTTCAGTCCTGCCACTCCAAAGCCATGTTCCATGAAGCTTTCCTCATTCCCTCGCACCATGATATCCTGCGGATCTGATATTACTGAATTAAAATCAGATGCCCTGCTATATCCCGGGAACCTCTCTGCTAAGACCATCTGCACAGATGATCTGTTGAGTTCCATTTCATGTACTCTCTTTTTCATTGTGTTTTATTGTGTCGTAATCAATAAATAATTGAATATTCGTGAGACATCATTCATGTTTTTCCTTTTGACATGCCTGACGCCTATCACATAAAATAGCACGGAAACGCTGAAAAGTCAATGAATACATTGGTTTTTCGGTGTTTCCGTGCTATTGCATTCAATTTTACATTTTCTGCGCATCGCTTATCTGTAAATGAATGATACGCATTTCTTTATTCGTCGAATTTCTCATCATCGACAACTTCGCCTGTAAAATGCTCCGGCTCTGCCATTTTTGTTCCACAACTGCTGCAGAAAGATGCGCCCTGTGGCATTCTTGCTCCACAGTTTGGACATTCTGCTGCGCCCTGAAGATTTAAGATTTCTGCTTTCATGCGCTCGATTTCTGCCAATGCCTCTTTGATCACTTTGAACTGTTCATTTTCGGCATTTTCCTCATCATCTCTGTGTGCATCAAAATAAGTACGTCCCAGTTCTGCATACTGTTTTTCTACATAATCCTCTTTGGACTTTACGTCTAATTTTAACTTGGCAACACCAGATACTTCCTTCGCCTTCTGGGATACATCTTTTCCTGCTGATACCAATGACTCTTTCATCTCATCAAAAAATGACATAATGACTACCTCCATCCGTATATAATATCTTTCCATTTCGTGCTTTGTATTATACGCTTTTTCCACGGTGTACACAATATGGGGACGACATAATGCCTGAATTGTATTCTCCTGTTTTCACTCATGAATTATCAATCACATATCTCTCGAAAAGCGGCAGTGTAAAAAATACATACCCTCTGGTCTCGCCGGAAACGATTCCTTTTTTTATCAGTCTTTTCCGGTAGGGATTAAACTCGTTTGTCTCCATGCCAAGATGTTCCCGGATCTCTTTGATTTTTCCGCTTTCCGTCTCGGCAATTCCCCTTGCCACAATGCGATCCTTCTGCGATAACTCTGACCATATTTTATCGTATACAAACTCACTCAAATACTGTTCATACTCATCTATTACTACCTCATAATGACCACTGTGATTCCATGTCAGATAACCGAGTACCTGAAATGCAAATGGATACCCTTTTGTGAGTTCCGCCATCTTTTCTGCCGTATCACGGTCTGTGCCAAAAATATTCTTATATTTATTGATGATCGCCAGCTGATTCAATGGCTTTAACTGGATCTTAGGTGCCCGGTATAAAAAGGTAAGGTTTTTCTCATTTTGCAATTCATCGATATTCTCATATAACCCTGTTGCCAACAAAAATACTGGCAGATCCTGCCGCACAAAGATCTGGAAGGATCCCGCAAAAACTTTCATAAAATCGTTGTTTGTGACCTCGTCAATGGTAACAAGCAGTCTCTTCCCACTCTTTTTCATTTTCTCTAAGATTGTAATAATCGCAGTCTCCGCATCTGTGATCGCCGGTACTCCTTCGATTGCTACCCCAAAACCAAAAAAAGAAAGATCAATCTTTGCCGATTTTATAATTGCTGCACAGACTTTATTGCTATTTAATTTTGCCAGCATTGCCTGTAACAAATCCGTAGAAGGATTGAGTTCTATTACTACCCAGTTTTCTTTCTCCCGTAATCTTCTGGCGATCTCGGTCATCATCACGGTTTTCCCTGAACCACGTACCCCTGTGATAATAAACATCTGCTGATTGACAGACTCTGCTGTAAATGCATCCACGATCTCATTTGTCTGCACCGGCCGTTCCACCGGTTCGAGCGGACTTTTTCCGAATGTAAGCGTAAATGGATTCTGCATATATGCCCCTTTAGTTTTACTGTTCTTTACTCTTGTTTACTGTCCTTGTATTGTTTTACTGTTCTTTACTGTCTTTTACTGTTTTGCAATAATTTTACTGTTCTTTACTGTTTGTGTCAAGACGTTTTATTTCTTTTACCGCATGCAGATATACACCATATAAACCGCATACATAAGAAGCATGATAATACCTTCTGTGCGGTTGATTTTTCTGGATGTCCATGCAAATCCCCATACAACCACACTCATGATGATCAGGATGATAATATCAATGATATTCTCCATGAGGAATGCGATCGGGCTGATCGCAGCTGCAACACCAAGGATCAGTAAAATATTAAAAATGTTGGAACCGATCACGTTACCGAGTGCCATATCCACTTCGTCTTTTCTTGCAGCTACAATAGAAGTCACTAACTCCGGAAGGCTGGTTCCAAGTGCCACGATTGTAAGACCGATCAGTGTCTGGCTTAAGCCGAATCCTGCTGCGATCGCAGATGCGCCATCGACTACAAAGTCACCGCCGAACTTTATTGCGATCATTCCACCAATAATAAAAACCATGCATTTCCACATCGGAAGGATTTTGATCTCTTCCTCGGCAAGTGCCTCCTCTTCTGCTTCCAGTTTATCACCGGATGTCCTTGCTTTTTTCGCAGACTGTATCATCCAGAACAGGTATACGGCAAAAATCACAAGCAGGATCACACCATCTACGCGGCCTAACGACATTCCAAGATATCCCATAACTACAAGCAGACCGGCACAGAGAATCGAAAACGGAAACTCTTTCATTAATGTATTCTTTTCAATGGCAAGTGGTGCAAACAGTGCACAGGCACCGCAGACTACCATCAGATTAAAAATATTGGATCCTGCCACATTGCTGACTGCGAGTGTATTGTTCCCTGCCATGGCTGCGGTAACACTGACCGCAAGCTCCGGTAAGCTTGTTCCCATTGCCACGATCGTCATACCGATGATCAAAGATGGGACTTTAAACTTTTTCGCCACGGAGGAACTGCCCTCTACGAAATAATCTGCTCCTTTGATAAGCAATACAAATCCGATTACTAAAATAACTGCTGACTTTAAAATCTCCATGTTTCTCTCCTCTTTTCTTTATAATTATTAGATATTTGCGAAACTCAATTTTACGTTATGAATATTACGAAAAGTTAACAAGATCAACGAAAACACGCTTCCGCTACGTGTCACTCGCAACGGTACTAAGAAGCCAGTCACGACTAACAGTCGTTCCTGCCTTCTAAGAACCGGCGGTTCCCCAGTGTTTTCTTTTGCTCTTGTCAACTTTCCGTAATTTAATTCACGTCTTCTAAGAGTTTCGCAATTATCTATTATAAGTGTCTGTTATAATACAAGAATTCCCAGATGCTCGAACAAAATTTTCAAACCGATGAGGATTAAGATAATACCTCCGGCGATTTCTGCCTTTTTCTGGTATCTGCTTCCGAACATATTCCCGACAACAACACCGGCAATGGATAGCACGAAGGTTGTCAGACCAATGATCGTGATACACTCCACGATCGGATAATTCAAAAACGCAAACGTGATGCCAACTGCAAGCGCATCTATACTAGTTGCGATTGCAAGCAGGAACATTTCCTTCATATCAAGAGGTGGATCCAGTTCCTTCACTGTTTCATCTTCTTCCAGTCTGTATCCTTCGACCACCATTTTGCCACCGATGAATGCCAGTAAGATGAATGCGATCCAATGGTCAATACTGGTAATGTAACTTTCAAACTGTGTTCCGAGCGCCCATCCGATGAATGGCATTAGTGCCTGAAATCCTCCGAAAAATAATCCGATCACAACTGCCTGTTTCTTGTTTACCTTGCGCATGGCAAGGCCCTTACAGACGGCTACCGCAAATGCGTCCATGGATAAACCGACTCCGATCAATAACAACTCGATCACGAATGCCATATTTTTTCTCCTTTTCCCAGCCGCATAAAAAGACAAATAAAAAGAGACTCCACGTATACCTGCCGGTATAGTATTACCGGAACAGGCATACATGAGTCTCATTCTTTAAGATTTGCCAGGTTATAAAACCGGGTTTGTTGACAAACCACGTCTTCACGCGAACTACTCCCTCACGGAATTTATTCTTTTGTATGGAAAAACTATATTTTCCAACTGCTGTTGTACAAATATATAGTATTCAAATGTGTTTGTCAATGTATTTTGCGAATTTTTATCAATTAATCACCAGAAACCCTGATTCCATCAATATCCTATTGGCGTATCTCTCCTGCCGGCTTTCAGACGCTCCATAGCTCTTGCGAGGGATGCCTTGGAACGGTGGTATTCCTGAATACTCTGCTTCTGGCGGAGCTGCTCTTCGGCACGCTCTTTTGCTTCCTTCGCACGGCGGATGTCAATCTCCTCCGGGTATTCGCAGGTATCCACCAGCACCGTGGCACGGTTGTTGATAATCTGGGCAAATCCGGTTCCTGTGATTCCCATAATCTCTTTTCCGTTCTCATCTGTGATACGGATTTCACCGATCTCCACTGCAAAAACCATATTTTCATGATGTGCCTGGATTGCTTTCTCGCCATCATGCAGCGGCAGAACCACCTGTGTACATCTGCCATCGAAGAAAATTCTGTCACAGGCGATCACTTTTAAACTAAATGTATTTGCCATAATTTAGTCTCCTTGTTTTGCACCCATTTCTTTAGCACGTTCCACGACTTCGTCAATGGTTCCGACATTAAAGAATGCTGCCTCCGGATAGTCATCCATCTCGCCGTCAATGATCGCCTTGAATCCACGGATTGTCTCCTTCAACGGAACATATTTTCCCGGAACACCGGTAAAGTTCTCAGCAACATGGAACGGCTGGGATAAGAATTTCTGGATTTTTCTTGCACGGTAAACGACAAGTTTATCCTCCTCGGAGAGTTCTTCCATACCTAAAATTGCGATGATATCCTGCAATTCTGTATATTTCTGTAAAATTTCCTGTACTTTACGCGCTGTCTCATAGTGTTCTTTTCCGACTACATCTTCCTCCAGAATACGGGAGTTAGACTCTAACGGATCAACCGCCGGATAAATACCCTGCTCTACGATTTTTCTGGAAAGAACAGTCGTTGCATCCAGATGTGCAAATGTGGTTGCCGGTGCCGGGTCTGTCAGGTCATCCGCCGGCACATAAACTGCCTGTACAGAAGTAACAGAACCATTCTTGGTGGATGCGATACGCTCCTGTAACTCACCCATTTCCGTTGCAAGTGTCGGCTGATAACCAACGGCTGACGGCATACGTCCGAGCAGTGCGGAAACTTCCGAACCTGCTTGTGTAAAACGGAAAATATTATCAATAAACAACAATACATTCTGATGTTCCTCATCACGGAAGTATTCTGCCATTGTAAGTCCTGTCTCTGCGACACGCATACGTGCTCCTGGTGGCTCGTTCATCTGACCAAACACTAGCGCGGTCTTCTCGAGAACGCCGGATTCCTTCATCTCGGACCAGAGATCGTTACCCTCTCTGGATCGCTCTCCTACACCTGTAAAAATAGAGTATCCGCCGTGCTCTGTCGCAATGTTACGGATCAACTCCTGGATCAAAACGGTCTTACCAACTCCGGCACCACCGAACAGACCGATTTTACCACCCTTTGCATATGGGGCAAGCAGATCGATTACTTTAATACCTGTCTCTAATATCTCTACGACAGGGCTCTGGTCTTCAAAGGACGGCGGATCTCTGTGAATCACCCAGTGTTCTTCTGCATCAAGATTCTCTCCACCATCTAACGTATCACCGAGCACATTAAAAAGTCTGCCCAGAGTCTTTGCTCCAACCGGAACTTTAATACCACTGCCCTCAGCGATAACCTCCATATCTTTATGTAAACCTTCACTTGCGGCAAGCATAATGCAGCGGACGGTATTATTTCCAATATGCTGTGCAACTTCCATAACACAGCGTTTTCCGTGATTGTCTACCTCAAGTGCATCTTTTATATATGGAAGGTCGTTATCTTCAAATTCAACATCAACGACAGGCCCCATGACCTGAACAATTTTACCTTTTTTCATAGAAGCTCCTTCCTATTTTTTCTTCTTATTTTTCTGTGCCTTTGCACCACCGATCACCTCTGTGATCTGCTGCGTGATTGCAGCCTGACGTACCCGGTTATACTCAATAGACAGCTGGCTTATCATGGATCTTGCACTGTCAGTCGCTGTCTGCATTGCCATCATCCGGGAGTTATGTTCACTGGCAAAAGACTCCACCAGCGCACCATAAATATATCCGGTTACACAGTTTGGAACCACATGCCCTAAGATTTCTTCCATGGATGATTCCACTTTGATCTCTTCCTGATAAATGTCCGCCGGAGCCGGATGGATAAAATCCTCTTTTGCCAGCGGAAGTAATTTCTGTTTCTCCGCGTTCATGGAAAAAGAATTTTCCATTTTCGTGTAGACCAGATAAACCTCGTCTAACTCACCGTTCACATATAAGTCCATCACATAATCTGCAATGACACGTGCGCGGTGCAGGGACGGATTCTGCACAGTGTATTTAAACTCTGCGTCTACCTCAAGTCCTTCCTTTGCAAAATACTGACGTCCAAGCTCCCCAACGACAAACAACTTATTGTTTTCCCCCTGGGAAAACAGTTCCTGTGCCATTTTGATGACATTGTGATTGTATGCACCCGCAAGACCCTTGTCGGCGGTAATCACAATGTAGCCCCGCTTTTTTTCATTGTCGGAAATCTGCTCCCTCTGATCAAAATAGCGGTTTGTCGTATCTGGCATATGTCTTAAAAATCTTGCGATTGCGGACTGGAGCGTATAGAAATACGGTTCTGTCTGCTCTAACTTCTGCTTTGCGCTGCGAAGTTTCGCGGAGGAGATCATATACATAGCACTTGTGATTTTCATGGTATCCCGGATACTTTTCATTCGTTTTTGAATTTCCTTGGTATTTGCCATGCCCTATCACCTGCTTTTATATTCTTTAACCGCCTCAACAATCTGTTCTGTGATCGTATCGTCTAAAACTTTTTTCTCATTCAGTTCATTTACGATCTCCATATGCTCTGTGTGGAAGAAATCAAGCATTCCAAGCTGGAATTCCTTGGTCTTTGCTGTCTCCACATCCAAAAGCAGACGCTTGTTTGCTGCCACCAGTGTGATGACCTGGTCTGCCAGGCTCATCGGGTGACAGAGCGGCTGTTTTAACAGTTCCATCAGACCTTTTCCATACTGAAGCTGCTCTTTTGTCGTATCATCAAGATCCGAGGAGAACTGGGTAAATACTTCCATCTCACGGTACTGTGCAAGGTCGATACGAATGGTACCGGAAGCCTTTTTCATTGCCTTTGTCTGCGCTGCGCCACCGACACGGGATACGGAAAGTCCGACATTTACCGCTGGACGCATACCGGAGAAAAACAGATCACTCTCTAAGAAAATCTGTCCGTCTGTGATGGAAATAACGTTTGTCGGAATGTAGGCAGATACATCGCCTGCCTGCGTCTCAATGATTGGCAGTGCTGTGATTGAGCCTCCGCCTAATGCATCCGACAATTTGCTGGAACGCTCCAGCAGTCTGGAATGTAAATAAAATACATCACCCGGATATGCCTCACGTCCCGGAGAACGCTCAAGCAGCAGGGACAATGCACGATATGCAACTGCATGCTTGGAAAGGTCATCGTACACGATCAGTACATCCTTTCCCTGATACATGAAATATTCTGCCAGTGCTGTTCCCGCATACGGTGCAATATATTGCAGGGAAGCGGATTCGCTTGCCGTTGCAGAAAGTACAACCGTATAATCCAATGCATCGTGCTTTGTCAAAGTATTCACAAGTTTCGCAACGGTAGAAGCTTTCTGTCCGATTGCTACGTAAATACAGATCACATCTTTTCCCTTCTGGTTTAAGATGGTATCGACTGCGATGGATGTTTTACCGGTCTGTCTGTCACCGATGATCAGCTCACGCTGTCCGCGTCCGATTGGGAACATCGCATCAATTGCAAGAATACCTGTCTCAAGCGGCTGGTTTACGGACTGTCTGTCTACGATACCCGGTGCTTCCTGCTCAATTGCGCGGTAATCATCTGCCGGGATCTCACCCTTTCCATCGATCGGTGCGCCAAGCGCATTGACAATTCTTCCGAGATAGGCATTTCCTACCGGAACACCTGCTTTTTTCTTCGTGCGTGTTACTTTTGTGCCCTCTTTGATCTCTGTATCTTTTCCAAGAATGATACAGCCGATCTGGTCACGTCTGATATCCTGAACCATACCACGGATGCCGTTTTCAAATATAACGATCTCACCATACATGGCATGCTCTATTCCATAAATGGTTGCGATTCCATCGCCAACCCAGATGACAGAACCAACTTCCTGTTCACCGGATACCATGTCATAATTTTCGATTTCTGTTTTCAGGATGGAGATAATCTCCTCTGAATTTATGGAACCCACGTCGTCACCTCCATGTTAATTTCTGTTGTAATCTGTCAAGCCGTCCCCTGATACTGAAATCCTCTTCGATGTCTCCCACGCGGAGCACGAATCCTGCGATCAGTTCCGGCTTTTTTTCGAATTCCAGCTCTACCTGTGTCTTTTTATATTTCCCTGCCAGATAGTTTCTGATCTGTGCAAGCTGCGTCTCATCCGGCACCTCTGCACATTGCATTTTTGCACGGAGTATCCCGTTTTTTTCATCATAACAGTTCTGGTATGCCGCAAACACATCTTCGATCACGTCCATATGTTCATGGTCACACAGTTCTTTCAAAAAATGATGTATCTCCTGCGGAAAAAATCTTTCGATCATCCGGTGCTTTTCTTTTCTGGAAACAACCGGGCAGTTCAACACACGCGGCAGCTCACTGGTCAGCTCAAATATTTCTTTTGTCTTTTCCACGATTTCTTTTGTGATACCAAGCTCAAAAAGAACCGTTCCGTAATTATTTGCTGTCTGTGTCATTGCAACCACCTGTTTTAGCTATAAATTGCTCATACATGAGCTTATTCTGCTCTGCTGCATCTGCCTTGCCAAGCACTTTTCCGGCTGCCATCATTGCAAGTCCTGCAATCTGCGTCTGAAGATCCTGCACTGTCTTTTCACGCTCAAGATCAATGGTCTTATGTGCATTTGCAATGATTTTTTCTGCTTCCTGATCCGCAGCATTTACTCTGCTCTCATATTCTGCCTGTGCCGTTTTTCTTGCCTTCTCCACAATATGTGCGGACTCGTCATGTGCCTGTTTTAATGCATCCTCATACTGGCTCTTAAGTTCATTCGCCTGCTCCGTAGTCTTTTTCGCATCCGCCATCTGACCTTCGATCATCTGTCTGCGCTGTTCCATGACATTTGTCACCGGCTTGATCAAAAACTTGCGAAGTCCAAAATAAAGAATCAGCAGATTTATGATGGTAAAGAGGACATTCCAGTCAATTCTTAATAACTGCATACTCTACCATAACCTTTCTTTAGCCTAAGAATAAGATAATTAAAATTGCGACTACCATACCGAAAATTGCAGTACCTTCGGCCAATGCACATCCAAGTAATAATGCTTTTGTGATTTTTCCGTCTGCTTCCGGCTGTCTTGCGATTGCGTCCGTTGCTTTTGAGGTTGCAAGTCCGATACCAATACCTGCTCCAATACCTGTTAATGCTGCGATACCTGCTCCAATTGCGATTAATGAATTCATGATGTTTTCTCCTTTACCATTTCTTTTTCAATTTTTCTGTGAGTGTGTTTACTCAATGCTCTCCTTAATGAAGAGTGATGTTAAAAATACAAATACATAAGCCTGTATGAATCCGTCAAACAGATCAAAATAAAGGCTTAACACTGCCGGTACAAAAATCGGCACTACAATTTTGATTAATTCCATAATTACAAATGCGCCTAAAATGTTACCAAACAAACGCATGCACAGGGATAATGGCCGGATGAATACTTCGAGGATATTCATCGGCAGCATGATCGGGATTGGTTCTGCAAAACTTTTCAAAAACCCTTTTGTACCTTTTTTCCGCACTCCTGCAGCCTCAATTAAGATGATGCTCATAAGTGCAAGTGCGCCCGTCACGCCTACGTCCTTCGTTGGTGATTTCAATCCAAACAGACCGATCATATTGGCAAACCCAATATAGACACCGACCGTCATCAGATATGGGATATACTGTTTTCCCTCCTCGCCAAGAAGATCATAGAAGAAGTTATAGAGACCTCCAACTATCGTTTCCAATACGAGCTGTTTCTTACCGACGTTTTCAACCTTTAAATTCCGCCCGAGTATTGCCGCTGCGATCAGTAATACCGCCATGATGATCCACGTGACAACAACCGATTCTGCTACCGGTATTCCGCCAAAAAGCGGGATTGTAAATGCCGTATCACAATTCAACTGCGCCATCAGCTCCTTTGATAGTTCTTCCGTATGACCACTTCCTTTCTTATTTTTTATTGCCAAACATATTTTTAGTTATTTTTTATTGAAATGTCAATTTTTTCGAAAGACTATTTTTTCTTCTATTTTTTGTGCATTTTGTACAGTTTTCATTTTATTTTTTGTGCACTTTTTTGTTTTTCTTGTGAATTGCATTTTTTATAAAAATACATTTATCTGATTTTGTCTGTGATTAAATTTACAGATTTTCCAAGAAATGTTAATTTGAACTTGATAATTATGTGATTTTAATACAAAAAAGTCATTGAATTACTTTTGTAATAATTGTAATTCAATGACTTATGTTTTTTTGATCAGCCGAGAAGTTCCATGATCTCCTCTTTTGTGAATACTACAGAATCCATTCCCTCGCCCTCCAGCACCTGCTCGGCAAGCTTTTTCTTTTTCTCCTGGATATCAATGATCTTCTCCTCGATCGTACCCTGGGAGACGAGTTTGTAAACTGTCACGACATTCTTCTGCCCGATACGGTGTGCACGGTCGGTTGCCTGATTCTGCACGGCAACGTTCCACCATGGATCGTAATGGATGACGATGTCCGCTGCGGTGAGGTTCAATCCGGTTCCTCCTGCCTTTAAGGAGATGCAGAACACCGGGACATCATCTTTGTTGAAGCTGTCTACCATCTGCATACGTTTTTCCTTATTGACGGAGCCGGTGAGCATGTAGTAATCAATGCCCAGCTTTTTCAGCTGTTCCGCCAGACGGTCTAACATGGTCGTGAACTGGGAGAATAACAGCACCTTGTGTCCACCGTGCACTGCGTTCCCGATCAGATCCATACACATCTGGACTTTTGCGGATTCGCCCTTGTAATCTTCGAATAAAAGTGCCGGATCACAACAGAGCTGACGCAGTTTTGTAAGTTCTGCAAGGATCTGGATTTTGTTGGACTTAAATTCCGCCTCGCTCTTGCCATCTAACATCTGCTTCATCTGCTGCACATGCGCATCATAAAGAGCCAGCTGTTCGCCCTCCATCTTCGCATAAACATTCTCTTCGAGTTTTTCCGGAAGATCTTTTAATACATCACCTTTTAACCGGCGCAGGATAAACGGACGGATCATGCGCTGTAAACGTTCCATCTTGTTCTCATCTTTGTTCACAACGATCGGTGTCTCGATCTCCTCACGGAACTTCTGATATGTATACAAAAATCCCGGCATCAGGTAATCAAAGATACTCCAAAGCTCACTTAAGCGGTTCTCGATCGGTGTACCGGTCAGCGCCAGCTTAAAGGCTGCCGTGATCTTCTTGACGCCTTTTGCCGCCTGCGTTCCAGCATTTTTAATATATTGAGCTTCATCAATGACCTGAACTGCAAACACAATGTTTTTGTAATACTCCACATCACGTTTTAACAGATCATAGGATGTGATGAGGATCTGCCCGTCCGTGGTGTGCCGGATGATATCTTTTCGTTCCGGTGCACTTCCTGTGATCGTCACAGTCTCAAGTTCCGGTGCAAAACGCTCAATCTCTTTCTGCCAGTTATAAACTAAAGATGCAGGACATACAATAAGTGATCTGCGGCGCTCCTTTTCCCCTGCATCATAATCCTGACGCTCTGCCAGAAGAAGGCTTATTACCTGAAGCGTTTTTCCAAGTCCCATATCGTCCGCAAGGATTCCGCCAAAACCGTTCTCCCGCAGCGTTTTCAGCCAGAGGAAACCGTTTTTCTGGTAGTTTCTCATAACATTTTTCAGGGAATCCACCACCTCATAATCGCTGTCCTCGATGGTTTTCATGTTCCGCACCATGCCTTTGAATTCCCTGTTTTTCTCGATAGACAGCAGCTGGTTATTTTTCAGTGCTGCATCCAGATACATAGCGCGGTATTTTGGGATCACGACGGTTCCTTTTTTCAGGCTTGCCTCGGTAAGCTGTAAGTCCTCACTGACTTCTGCAAGCGCACTGATCCCATCCTCTTTGATATCTAAGAAATCCCCGTTTTTCAGACGGATATACTTTTTCTTTCTGTCGTACTTGGAAAGCAGATATGCCAGCTCCTCGGAGGACATTTCATCGGAGTGTACCTTTAATTCCAGAAGGTCACTCTTTAAGGAGACACCCACGGATACGCTCGGCGCATTGACCACTTTCATATTGCGGAACTTGTCCGACGTGTAAATTGCCATAAAATGGCTTAAACGCTGCAATCCACCCGCCACGAGCTGATAGAGCAGATCTTCGTCTTTTGCAATGACAAAAAATGTCTTCGAATGGTCATACTCATTGAAATATGGCTCCACAAGGCTCTTGATGCGCAGCTCCTCTGACAGATCACGCACCTCGCCCGGTTCTACTTTGGCAAGCACGTTGTATTTATTATCCCCATAGACTGCGACCAGCTTCGCTCCGACAACATCCATTGCCTGGCGGTCCAGATATAACTCAAATTCCGGCTTCGGCGGAACGTAAAGCGCCTCGTCAAATCCTTCCGGGATCACATCGAAGCTCTCCCGCACCATCGGCAGAAGATCTCTGCAGAACATTGCGAGCTCTTCTGCTGCAATATAGCAGTCTCCCCCTACCTGGCGGTGTAAAAACTGGAAGAAGTCTGATACTTTTCCTTTCAACAATGGCTCTCCGAGGAAAATCTCCCCATCCTCATAAAAGTAATAATACTTGTCGCCCTCGATCATCGGCAGATCTTCCATGCAGAGAAACGCTCCCGCACTTCCACCTTTCAGCGTCAGTTTTGGTTTGCGTTTTGTTCCATTATAGATGTAACTTTCATTCATATCATAACCGATCGTTGCATGAAAAGGAGTTCCTTTCACCGCTTCCAAAAACCGATCGATCCCCACACCGTCCAACTCCATGGTACGCTCATAGCCGCCGGTGTAGGCATAATAAGCATGGAACTTACTCTGGCGCTTTTTATCATCATCCTGCTGCTGCATAAACCGGATCAGGCGCTTTGCATTCTCCGAAAAAGCTTCCATGTGATGATAAAAATCAAGTTTTTTGCCGTAATGCACTTTCTCGTTGACCTGAACAGAATGTAAAAACGCAGAAATGTTTTTTAACACATACTTTGTCTCCATTCCGATCTTAAATTCCAGTCTTGCATAGCCGTAATCCATCTCAAAGTAAGGTTCTAACTCTACTTTTCCGTAAATGGTTTCCGGTAACATATATTTGGATGTTGCACGCATGGAATACTGGCTCAGCAGATTTTTCAACGGCGCTGCCGTCTCCATCTTCCCCACCGGACGTTCCCCTGCTTCCGGTGTCTCCGTGCCCTGTCCCCGTTTTAACCTGAGAATCTCCATCGGAGTCCTCTTGTTTACATAATTCAAAAGCATTGCCACACAATGCTTGCACATTCCCTCATAATTATAAAAAGCCTCACATCCGCAGTTGCAGTTCGTTACATCCCCGAACTCCTCGTCGATAGTGGCTGTCACTTCATAATACTCCTGATTGATTCCACGAACTTTTGCCCTGACATCTGCCACTGGCAGCTCATCCACTAAATACAACTCATAGGAAAAATCAAAAACCCCCGCCGTCTCATACAGCTCTTTCCCTCTCCGGTACGCCGCCGGATACACTGTCTCTTTAATGTCTGATACGGAAAACATATAATTACTTACTCTGTCCTTTCATTTTCATTCGTACTGTCGTTATGACTGTCTTTCTATAATAACACAAAAATGGAAAAGACTGCTATAGTTTTTTCTTTGAATTTTAATTTTCACGTTTTTTTGATCTTTTTATATGTTTTTATCACGTTTTTCACAGCTAAATCACATATTTTTTCACGTTTTTATATAAAATAAGCCTCCGATATAAAATCAGAAGCTCATCTTTTCTAATTATTTTAAAAACGTCACCTTAATCTCCGTACCAACGCCCTCTTCACTTTCCAGAAAGATCTGCGCCTCATGCTGCGCTACGATATGCTTTACGATGGCAAGCCCCAGTCCTGTGCCGCCGGTCGATTTGGAACGGCTCTTGTCCACGCGGTAGAAACGTTCAAAGACTCGCTTCTGCGCTTCTTTTGGGATACCGATCCCTGTGTCTTTCACGGTCAGCGTCGGATGTCCATTCTCCGTGCCCGTCATGATCGTCACTTTTCCACCCTTTTTATTGTAACGCACCGCATTGCTGCACAGATTGTAGATCAGTTCGTCGATCAGGTTTCTGTTTCCCCTGATCTCAGCGGAATCTCCCTGTACTTCCACCGTCACCTCGTTCTTTTCCGCCGGGATCTCCATCATTGCCTGACAGTTTAACGCCATCTCATGAATGTCTAACGTCTCAAACTCGATCTTTGTGTCGTCGCTGTCTAACTCGGAAAGCTTGATGATATCATTGATCAGATATTGCAGACGTTCTGCGCTCTTATGGATTTCCGTGGCAAAATGAATGGTGTCCTCCCCGCTTGTCATTCCACTTGCAATGAGTTCTGCATAACCGGAAATCGCAGTGAGCGGTGTCTTTAATTCGTGGGAAACATTTGCAGTAAATTCCTGACGCATCTGGGAATGCTTTAAGATGTCCACATGCTGCTGCTTGATGGTCGCAACAAACGGCTTCATCTCGTCATAAACGTCATTTTCTTCCAGCAGTACAATATTGTCCGCCATCTTTTCGATTGGTGCCACAAGACGTTTGGTAAGCCTGTGTGCAAGGACTGTGCACAGTACAAATACGCAGAATCCCACAGACAACGTGAGATATACCATCTTGATGATCAGACTGTAGATGCTGTTACTGTCTTTTCCAATACGCAGAACTTTTCCGTCATCTGTTCTCATTGCATAATAAAAAGTATGTTTTGTGGACGTAGTCGATTTCCGCATTGCACGCCCCTCTCCGGCTGCCAATGCAGAAACGATCTCCGGACGTTCCCTGTGATTTTCCATCTTCGACTCGTCTTCCATGCTGTCATAGATGACGGTTCCATCCTCATTGATCAGCGTGATACGCAGCCCATCTTTATTCAGATTATAGTTGATCTCATCCGGCAGATCCTCCGGTTTCATCATGGAGATCACATGGGCATTTGCCTTCAGATCGTCAAAAATCTGTTTTTTCAATATATCATAGAAAAGTACCATGGCACAGATTGCCATGACTATGATTGCAATTGCTGAGATCAGCATAAATTTGCTGTTAATTTTCTTTTTCATTCTATCACCGTCTTACGTCTGTCCTGCTCTTTCTTCTACTCAGAGAATGGAGGTTACTCCACCATGTAACCGACGTTACGCACTGTCTTGATGTGGCTTCCCGCCTCTCCAAGTTTCTGTCTCAATGTCTTGATGTGCATATCGACTGTCCGGCTCTCACCCTCATAGTCAAAGCCCCACACCTGGTTCATGATCTTATCCCGCGACAGCACGATTCCCTTGTTGATGACAAGGTATTTTAAAAGTTCAAATTCTTTGTAGGTGAGTTCACACAGTTTTCCATCCACGTAAACGGCGTGTTTATCATTATCCACCAGAATATTTTCGTAGGCAATCTGTGATTCTTCCTGCGCATTCGTGGTTCTGCGCAATAATGCCTTAACGCGGGAGATCAGCTCCATGACACCAAACGGCTTGGAAATGTAATCGTCCGCTCCGAGATCCAACCCTTTTACTTTGTCAAGCTCGGATGTCTTTGCAGTCACCATAATGATCGGCACCTTCGCTGTGTTTTTATCTGCACGGATCTTTGTCAATATATCAAGTCCATCCTCATTGGGAAGCATGATATCTAACAAGATCAGAGCCGGGACTTTGCTCTCTAACCGCTTGAAAAGGTCTGCCCCACACTCAAATTCCTCTACCTGATATCCGCTGTTTTTTAACGCATAGCGCTCAATCTCGCGGATATTTACATCATCTTCTACTATATAGATTGTTGCCATAGCCGTTTCCTCCCACTGTTCGCTTTGTAAATAAATTATAATACAGCCTGCTTTGTTTTTTCCATAAGTCTTTCCCGGATTCACGAAAAATTCGCAACACAAATATTGTGCTGCGAATTTCTTCCCAGATTTAATCTATCTCATATTTGTTTGCAAAATCATTTTCTAATTTTTCAAACTCTGCACTCTCTTTTTCATCCATCTGCTCTGTAAAACTGTGCTCCTCCAGACCGGTATCATTTAACTGCATCATATATACTGCGATATTGGAGCAGTGATCGGCCACACGCTCGTAGTTCATGGCAAGATCCGAGAGTACCAGTCCAAGTCCGATCGTGCATTTTCCCTTGCGCAGACGCTTCATATGATGTTTTTTTACCGTTTTGTTCAGACCGTCAATGACTTCCTCTAACGGTTCCACGGAACGCGCAAGTGGAATATCGGTATTGATAAACGCTCCGGTCGTTCTCTCTAAGATATCCCGCACGGCTTTGGAGTAAATGTTCATCTCCTCCTCCGCTTTCTTAGAAAACTTTGCATCCTCTTTCTGCATCTGCTGCACACATTCTACCACATTTACCGCATGATCGGAAATTCTCTCGAAATCAGTAAGACAATGTAAAAGCGAAGTCACCCTCAGACTGTCCGTATAAGAAAGATCCCCACTGTTTAATTTCGTCAGATAGGCGCTGATTTTATCATCATACACATCTACGCGGTTTTCTTTTGCGATCACTTCCGCAAATTTCTGATCCGAAGGCTCTTTGATACATTCCATTGCCTCGATAAAACTGTTTTTTGTGATCTCTGCCATCTGGTTTACTAAAGTTTTACATTGCTCGATCGCAAATGCAGGACTGCTCACAAAACGCTCATCTAAAATGGCAAACACATCTTCTTTGGCAGATTTTTCCTCGTCAGATTCCGGGATTGTAAGGTAAGCCAGTTTTTCCAGCCCACGGATAAACGGAAATAATACTACAGTTGTAAAGACATTAAAAATACTGTGGATCAGCGCGATCCCTGCAACTCCTACCGTCTCCCCGACAAATTCAAAACGAAAGATTGCATTTCCAATATAAAATACTGTAAGGAATAATAAGGTTCCGATAATGTTGAAATATAAATGCACGAATGCGGTTCTCTTTGCGCCCCGGTTTGCACCGATTGCTGAGATCATCGCTGTGACACAGGTTCCGATATTCTGTCCTAAGATAATCGGAATAACCGAACCGTAAGTAAATGCTCCTGTGACAGACAATGCCTGCAGGATACCAACAGAAGCCGAAGAACTCTGAATGACTGCGGTGAGCAGCGCTCCTGCTAACACGCCAAATACCGGATTGTTGAACATCGTCAGAATATCGGTAAACTCCGGCACATCCGCAAGCGGCTTTACAGCGTCGCTCATTGTCTCCATACCAAACATTAAGATTGCAAATCCAAGTAAGATTTCACCGATATCTTTCTTTTTGTCCTTGCCGGACATATACATAATAATACCGATCAGTGCGAGAACCGGTGAAAAAGAGGACGGTTTTAACATGCTGATCAGGAAATTGGAACTCTCGATCCCGGTCAGGCTCAAAAGCCATGAGGTAACTGTCGTTCCAATGTTTGCACCCATGATGATTCCGATCGCCTGCGACAGTTTCATGATGCCTGAATTTACGAAACCGACAACCATGACCGTTGTAGCTGAGGATGACTGGATCACAGCTGTCACGCCGGCTCCGAGCAATACCGCTTTAAACGGATTCGAGGTCAGGCTCTCTAAGATACGCTCCAATTTTCCGCCGGACATTTTTTCAAGACCGCCACCCATAACACTCATTCCGTACAGGAACATTGCCAGACCGCCGATCATTGTCAGAATTCCAAAAATATTCATAATCTCTCCCTTACATAGACATATACTAGGTTATTGTTTACATTTCGATTCCATATTATAAACTACATGTAAATCTTATGTCGGTTTTATGTAAAATCTATGTAAAATTGCAATCAGGAGTCTTTTAGCATACCTTTTTTATGTCTGTAAGGGAAAAGTTTTCTTAAAATTTATTCGTCTTCGTGTTTTCCGGTGATAGAATAGATCACCCATTCTGCAATGTTGGTTGCATGATCGCCGATACGCTCAAAATATTTTGCGACCATCAGCATATCCGTTGCCATCTCACCATTTTTTACATTCTCATTGATTTTTTGGATGAGTTCTTTCCGGAAACTGTCAAAAAGATCGTCCACCACATCATCACGGTTGATGACCCAGCGTGCCAGTTCGAGATCTTTGTTGACAAAAGCATCCACACTCTTGATAACCATATCGGTTGTCTCTTTTGCCATCTCTTTGATCACTTCCATATTAATGGCACTTTTTTCATAATCGGAATCTGCCATCAAAATGGTCATCTCCGAAATATCCGCTGCATGATCGCCGATACGCTCCATGTCCGTGATCATTTTTAATGCTGCGGAAATTAATCTTAAGTCTTTTGCTACCGGCTGCTGTTGAAGCAGCAGTTTCATGCAGAGAGATTCGATCGTTTTCTCCTGTTCGTCTACTTCCACGTCAAATTTGATCGCCTGCTCTGCTTTTTCTACATCCTGCTTTACCAGTGCGGATATCCCCATCTCGATTGCCTGCTCAATCAGGCTTCCCATCTGGATCAATTCATTATTTAATTCTAATAACTGTCTGTCAAATCGATTTCTCATATCATTCTCTCCTTTTTATTTATGTCAACCAAAACGTCCTGTGATATAGTCCTCGGTACGTTTATCCTGTGGAATTGAGAATAATTTTTCTGTCTCGCCAGCCTCGATCACCTCTCCTAATAAAAAGAATACGGTTTTATCCGAAACACGCACAGCCTGCTGCATATTGTGTGTGACCATGACGATGGTGTACTGTTTTTTCAGTTCAATGACAAGATCCTCGATCTTGGATGTGGAGATCGGATCAAGCGCGGAAGTCGGTTCGTCCATTAGGATGACTTCCGGTTCCACTGCCAGTGCCCTTGCGATACATAATCTCTGCTGCTGTCCACCGGACATGCCAAGTGCGCTTTTTTTCAGACGGTCTTTCACTTCGTCCCAGATTGCCGCATCACGCAGGGATTTTTCCACGATCTCATCTAATTTTGCTTTGGAGCGGATACCATGAGTTCTCGGTCCATACGCAATATTGTCGTAAATACTCATCGGGAACGGATTTGGCTTCTGGAATACCATGCCGACTCTTTTTCGTAAAAGATTGACATCCATACCTTTATAGATGTCCTCGCCATCTAACAGGACATTTCCTGTGATCTTACATCCTTCCACCAGATCATTCATTCTGTTCAGACTTTTTAAAAAGGTCGATTTTCCACAGCCGGATGGTCCGATGAAAGCTGTGATCTCGTTGGCATGGATACTCATATTGATATCTTTCAACGCATGAAAATCACCATAATATAAATCAAGGTTTGAAATTTTAAATTTTTCACTCATATTGTTTCCTCTACTTTGATACCTTTTCCGTTTTTACTTTGTTGCAGCTTCCAGTTTCCTTGCGATCAGGGACGATAATCCGTTGATGAGAAGCACCACGATCAGAAGAACGACTGCTGTTGCGTATGCTTCATTTGTATGAAGTCCCTCTCTTGACAGCGAATACATATGAATCGCAAGGGTTCGTCCGGAATCCATGACACCTGCTGCCTCCGCAACGGTTCCTGCCGTATAGATCAGTGCCGCTGTCTCTCCTACGATACGTCCGATCGCAAGGATGATACCAGACAAAATACCCGGAATCGCCGTTGGAAGTACGATTTTAAAAATGGTTCGGAGCTTTCCTGCGCCAAGTCCGAAGCTTCCCTCACGGTACATATCCGGCACACACAAAAGCGCTTCCTCCGTCGTTCTCATAATGACCGGGAGAACCATGATCGCAAGTGTTGCCGCGCCAGCTAACATGGAATATCCCCAATGCAACGCTGTCACGAAAAACAACATACCGAACAGTCCATAGATAATGGATGGGATACCGGTCAATGTCTCTGCTGTAATACGCACCAGCTCAACGAGTTTATTTCCTTTTTTTGCATATTCGACAAGATAAATTGCTGCTCCGATTCCAAACGGAACAGAAAAAAGCAGTGCGAGCAATACCATTGTGATGGTGTTGATGATCGCCGGCATCATTGACACGTTATCGGAATTGTAAGTCAGTGAAAACAGGCTTGGTCTTAAATATGGAACTCCGTGGATCAAAATATAGCCCACCAGATAAACAAGCACTGTCACGGTGATCACTGCAGAGGCTCCCACCAGAAGCAGTAAAATAAAAGATCCCGGATGTTTTTTATAAGATTTCAATCTGTCTTTCCACGACAGTTGATTGATCGGAGTGATATTTTTTTCCATACTGCCTCTACTCCTTTCCTCTACGTTTCAAAATAGAAAACGATATATTAATAATAAGAATAAACACAAACAAAACTACACCCGTAGCAATTAATGCTTCCCTGTGAAGATCCGTGGCATATCCCATCTCGAGTACGATATTCGTTGTGAGTGTACGCACACCTTTGAAAATACTGTCCGGCACTCTCGCCTGATTGCCGACTACCATCATGACTGCCATTGTCTCACCGAGCGCACGTCCTACGCCGAGCACAACTGCTGCAAACACACCTGATTTTGCTGCCGGAACAACAACCGTAAAGACACTTCTCTCATGTGTGGCTCCCAGTGCGAGCGCTCCCTCATAATAGCTCTCCTCCACTGCTCGGATGGATGACTCGGACACGCTGATAATTGTAGGTAAGATCATGATTCCAAGTAACAGTGCTGCTGTTAAAATGCTCTGTCCATTGCCTTTGAAATGCTCCCTGACAAACGGAACCATAACAACCAGTCCGAAGAATCCATAAACAATAGAAGGGATTCCAGCCAGCAGATCAACGATCGGTTTTAATACCTTGTGTAATCTGTCCGGACAGAAACGTGCCATGAAGATAGACATCAGAATTCCGATTGGTACTCCGATGATCAAGGCTCCGCCTGTTACATAGATACTTCCCAGGATCATCGGGAAGATACCATATAAGCCGTTGCCGGGTTTCCATTTTGTTCCTCCGAGGAAGTTGGCAAATCCAATCTCTTTCATTGCCGGAACCCCATTTGCGAACAGGAACACGCAGATCAGTACAACTGCTACAATGGAAATAATGGCGGTAAACAGAAATACATATTTCATTACAATTTCTTTTAATTTATTGATATTCATATATTTATGTTCTCCAAAATCTGAGGAATGCCTGACAGTGCAGGCTTCATATCATTATGTAATGCTTTACAAATTGTAAATATCCTGATTTCCGAAAAAAGGCCGGAGGAGTTTTCCATCCGACCCTTCTGTCAGTAATTTTTTAATTTCTTATCTCTGATGTTTTTTTATTTCATACCAGATATTTTCATTGATTACTTATTCTGCAAGTTCATCCCAGGATGTGATGTCGCCAACATAGACACCTTTTACCTGATCGGATGTAAGGTTTGCTGTTGGGTTGTCAAGATTTACGACCACTGCGATACCATCCATAGCGATTGTTGTTGCGGTAAGTCCCTGCTCTGTCTCAGAATCTTTTAATTCACGGGAAGCCATACCGATGTCACTTGTACCTGCTGCTGCATCTGTCATACCTGTTGTGGAGTCACTCTCCTGAATCTCGATCTCTGCACCGGAGTTTACGGCTGTGTAAGCTTCTTTTAATTTTTCCATGACCGGTGTTACAGAAGAAGAACCGCTGACTGTCACTTTACCAGTTGCTCCGTTGGATTCGAATGCTGCCGCATCATCAGAACCGATATATCCGTTCTCTGTGATGACTGCCTGACCTTCTGCACTCATAATGTAGTTGATGAAATCCTGTGCGATGTCGCTTACTTCACCTTTTGTTGCAATGCTAAATGGTCTTGCAATCGTGTATGTACCATTTTTGATGTTCTCTACTGTTGCTTCTGCTCCGTCAATGCTGACTGCTTTTACAGTGTCATCTAAAGAACCAAGGGAAACGTAACCAATCGCATACTCATCACTTGCTACAGATGTAAGCATTACGGATGTACTGTTTGTAATGATTGCTTCCTCTGTTGTGTTGTCCACTTTATTTCCGTCTGCGTCTTTTTCTTCGATTCCGAATAATTCGATGAATGCACCTCTTGTACCGGATCCATCCTCGCGGGATAATACATTGACATATTCACTTGCATCAAAGTCTGTTGTAGCTGCCGGTGCTTCCTCTGCTGTGGTATCTGCTGCTGCATCTGTAGAAGCATCTGCTGTGGTATCTGCGGATGTACTGGTGTCTGCTGTATTATCAGAACCACATCCTGCGATCATGCTGACTGCTAACATTCCTGTTACGAATAAACTGATTACTTTCTTTTTCATTTTGATTTTCCTCCAAATCTTTATGGGATCTTGCGTTTCCCATCTTTGTTTTTTTGTCTCTGTCTCATTGACAATGACTACTTTAAAGCCAGCGTGTAAAATCTAAATATCTCCCTTTGTAAAACGTCTGTAAAATGATGGTAAACCATTTTGATCCTCCTCTGTCCTGCGCTGCACCTGAAAGAAAACGAATCCGACCACAAACATGGCTGCGATCACTACCACTCCTGCTTTGGAAGTATCAAAAATCTGTGTGCTGATTCCCATTAACATAGTTCCCATAAAAGATGCACCCTTTCCGAATATATCAAAGATTCCGAAATACTCAGACGATTTTTCCTTTGGGATGATCTTTGCATAGTAGGAACGGGACAGCGCCTGGATCGCACCCTGAAATACCCCTACAAAAGTTGCCATCATCCAAAACTTCCATGCTGCGTCTAACTGCAGGGCGTAAACTGCGACTGCAAAATATGCAATGATGCAGACAGAAATTAGTTTTCCTGTCTCAAATTTCTGTGTCATTTTTCCGAAAAGAATCGCACATGGGAATGCCACAACCTGCGTCAGAAGCAATGCCATCAGCAGATTAGCGTCACTGATCCCAACGTCTTTTCCGTAAGAAGTTGCCATCTCGATAATCGTGTATACACCGTCTATATAGAAGAAAAATGCGAGCAGAAAGAGGGCAACTTTTTTGTTATCTTTCAATTCCGCCACACTTCTTCCAAGTCTGGCAAAAGACTCCTTTACCACGGAGCCTTGATTTTCCACATAATATTTCTGTTCGTAATTTTTCAGAAGTGGGATTGTCACAAGTCCCCACCATGCTGCATTTAAGAAAAATGCGGCTGTCATGGCTGCCGGTGTGCTGATGCCAACTTTATCACCGCCTAATACCAGCAATAAACTGATGACAAACGGTACACAGCTTCCGATATAGCCCCACGCATACCCATGGGACGATACCTCATCCATGCGTTCGTCAGTGGTTACATCTACCATCATGGAATCATAAAAAATCAGGCTGCCGGAAAATCCTACTTTTGCGATTACAAAAATAATCAAAAACATCAGCCACGTCTTCGGAATGGACAACGCTGCACATCCTAGAACACCGATCATCATGAAAAATGTAAATAACGGCTTTTTATGATTTTTGTTGTCTGCGACTGCGCCGAGGATCGGTCCTAAAATTGCAACAATGATCGTAGAGATTGAGATCGCATAGCTGAGATATGCAGTAGAATCCGATGCGGAAACGCCCATATTCTGTGCCATGTTTTTAAAATAAATCGGAATGATCGTGGACACTAACAGCGTAAATGCAGAGTTTCCCACATCATACAGTACCCAGTATTTTTCGAGTTTCGTCAGTTTTTGTTTCATATTCGTTTTCCTCATTCATTCTTTCCTGTGCCGTATACACATGATTTAAAAATAAAAATATTTGTCTATAGTAACTGTCACGCACCGCCTCGCCTGCGTTAAAGATTTCATGTTTGGAATCCTTCATTCTTACCAGCTGTACGGTCTTGGCTTTTTTAGCAAATTTTTCAATGCCACAATTGTCAACCATGTCGTCTTTTTCCGCTTCAAAGATTATAAGCGGAATTTTTATACTGTTAATGTTTTTTCTTTTCCGCAGCTTGCGGGTTACTTTAAATCCTGCTTTTACCCAGGCATAGGTTCCACCGTAAGTCTGGTAATTGATATTCCGCAGACGCATGTTGTAGATATACATGTATCGTTCTCTGGAAACGCAGCTGCTTGTTTCAAAGGATGGTTTGTCTGAAAAGCCACTCTGTCCGGCAGCATATTTCGTTCCCTTTCCGATCGCGCAGAAAAAATCTGCGGTAACTTTTGCGAGCCACTTCGGATATTTTCCAGTATTCATTCCAAGCATTGGTGCTGAAAGGATTGCCGCATCGAAGGTCAGTGGGAACTCTTCGAGATACCGCACCCCAATGGCTCCACCCATGGAATGACAGAATAAGATTTTTCGTTTTTCTGTGGGTTCTACCACATTTTTCACAAAGCAATGCAGATCCTGCACATATTGCTCATAATCCTCGATATGAACTTTTTCGCCATCCACAACAATCCGGTCAGAATATCCGTGTCCCCTGTGTTCCGGGACGTAAACGGAATATCCGTTTTTCAGGAAATAATAGATGACTTCCTTATATTTCTCTGCAAATTCACAGAATCCGTGGCTGATGACAATAGCAGCTTTTGCCTGCGGAATCCGGTATGTGCGGTAATAAATTGCTGTGCTGTCATAGCTTTCTATGTAACCGTCTTTTTCATAGCTTCTCAGATATGGTTCCACATCACGTTTCATGGTTCGCTGATAATTCGCTTCTTCTGGTATCATGATGTTCTCTGCTCTTTTTTCTATCATAGGTATCTCTCACTGTCTCAACTCTGAAGGATTCTTTGAACCAGTTCAGGCTGCAGTTCTCCAAAACGGTATTCGTCCCTGATTTTCTTTGCTATATCCGGGTAGTTTGTGATCAGCGCATCCACGCCTGCCTCACACAGCATTCTCATATGTTTTTCTTCATTGATTGTCCATACATGAAGCAGTCTTTTCCGCTCTCTACAACGCTCTAAAAATCCCGGATAAAAAACGTTATATCCGGCCGGGTGAAGTGCGTCTGCCTTTACAACATCACATGCATAATCCACTGCATCAATGATTCCATCTTCATAGAGCATGCCCGTCTTAGCCTGCGGGTCTAACTCTTTGATTTTCCGGATCGTATAATGATTAAACGAAGAATAAATGACACGCTCCTTCATTCCAAGACGCTCTGTAAGCTCCAGTACCCGCTCTTCAATCCCCGGATAGAAAACAATTCCTGTTTTGATTTCCACATTAATGGTAAGATTTGTCGGTTTTATCAACAGATATACCTGCTCAAGTGTTGGTATCTCTTCCTTTGTGTATTCCAGATGCGTTTTGTTAAAATTAAATTTTTTCAGTTCTTCATAGGTGTAATCTTTTACCCAGCCTTTTCCATTGCTGACACGATCGATCGTCTCATCATGGATAACGACGAGTTCTCCATCTTTTGTCATCTGCACGTCAAGTTCGATTCCATCTGCTCCCATCTCAACTGCTTTCCGGAATGCATCTAATGTATTTTCCGGAGCATAACCGCTGGCTCCGCGGTGTGCCCATACCTTTGTCTTTTCCTGATCCATTTTTTACTCCTCTTTTCTGATCTGCTTTGCTGATATCGTTTCATTTTATGTATGTCTGCCGTTTGGGATTACCGGATGCTTTCACATTTTCTGTATCTTCTTACGAAGTTCCAGCATCTTCTTATCCACACCCGCAATGACGTCTGCGTACTGCTTTGTTGCCTTCTCTACCGCTTCTAACTGCCCGGCGTCCTTTTTGTAACACATCTGGGAATCTAATTCTGCCCAGTAGTCCATGGCGACTGAACGGATCTGTATCTCAACTCTCACTGCGGTTGTCTTATCCAGATAAGTTACCGGCACTTCCACGATCAGATGAAGGCTTTGATAGCCGCTTTTTTTCGGCTTCCTGATATAATTTTTTTCTTTGACAATGGTAAAGTCTTTCTGTCTGCGCACTGCGTCCGCAATCTGATAAATATCGTCCGCAAAATAACACACCACACGGACTCCGGCAATATCATTTAAAGTATTGACTGCTGTTTCGAAAGTGACTTCACGTTCCTTTCTTTCCAACTTTTTCACAATACTCTCGGCAGTTTTAATTCTGCTACACAAATTTCTGATTAATGGGCGTTCATTTTTCTCGGTCAGATCTGCATCAATCATGCGAAGTCTTGTTAACATCACATCAATTGCATACTGATACCGCGCCTGCACCATCGGCGCTTCCAATTTTACTTTTATCTTATTTGTTTCCATACATAAAAAAATAAGGCAGCTATGTAAAATCCATAGCCACCTTACGTGTGTTTTGTGTAAAATTTATTTTTTGTTCCTCTACATTAATCTCTCTTCACTGCCGCTTTGATCAGATGTGCCGTTCCTTTGATCCGGTGTCCATTTGCCATCTCTGTTAAGGCTCTCGCCATCTCCATTGTGACAAAACCACCTGTCATTTTTGCATATCCACGGATTGGCATATTGTAGTTGAACAGAACATTTAAGTTCGGTTTACCCTGCCACTCGCTGATTTTTAACAAAATGCGGAGCACTCCGTAGAACAGTTTGCCAAAGATACCTTTTCCGTAATAAAGCTGGCATACTGCATCGTTCATCTGGATCTCACCGCTCCAGCTTCCATCCGGGATCTCTCTTCCATAAAGTTCTCTGTATTCAATATCATCTACATTTTCAATCTTACCGCTGAAATACTCCGGTAAGATCTCTTTGCTGTAACTACCGTCTGCCACAGTTCCGGCAATTTCCAAGCTGCCTTCTAATACCATGGTATCTGCATCCGTTCCTACCATGATCTGATAATTACCGGATTCTACTTCCCATGTATCCGTTCTTGTGTCATAGAAACGGAAGGTCTTGTCATCAAATGCAATATGCACGGATTTTTCCTCGCCGGGAGCTAATGTCACTCTCGCAAAACCTTTTAACTCACGGACCGGACGGAAAATCGTCTCGGACTGTTTTCCGACATAAAGCTGCGCAATTTCTGTTCCTTCCACATCTCCGGTGTTTTTGATCGTGAAGGTCACGCCGTCTTTGTCAACGGAGAGATTGCTGTATGCAAAAGTTGTATAACTCAATCCATAACCAAATGGGAAACGGACTTTTTTGCCGACCGTTGTATAATAACGATATCCCACATAGAGAGCCTCGCGGTACTCGCTGCTGCGCTCCTTGCTTGGATAGTAGTGGAATGCAGGAGTATCTTCATAGTGAAGTGGATAAGTCTCATTTAATTTTCCGGATGGGCATACCTTTCCGGTGAGGACGTTCATCATTGCAGATGCACCTGCCTGACCACCTAAATATCCGTGAACGATACCTTTTACATAGTCAAACCACGGCATCTCAATGGAAGAACCTGCGGAGAGAACTACCACTACATTGGAGTTTACTGCTGTGATCGCATCGATCAGTTCATTCTGTGCCTGCGGCATATGCATATGGGTACGGTCAAGTCCCTCGGACTCGCTAATCTCATCTAATCCTGCAAAAACAAGAACAACGTCTGCATTCTTTGCTGCTTCCACTGCTGATTTTGCAAGTGCTGCATTCGGTTTGCGGTTGCGGATATATCCCTGTTCATAAGCGGTCATTACAAGTCCACTGTCCCCAATCACATCTAAGATGGATTCCGGCTGTCTGGTCGGATTTACAAGAGAAGAACCTGCACCCTGATAACGTGGAGTCTTTGCAAAATCACCGATCACTGCTACTTTTGTTCCCGGTTTTAATGGCAGGATGTTGTTACTGTTTTTCAGTAAAACAACACTTTCTTCGGCTGCTTTTCTTGCCAATGCATGGTGTCCTTCAACATCAAATTTTTTGCCTTTTCCATCAACTGTTGCCTGATGGGTTGCAAAAACAACATTTAACAGTTCATCCAGACGCTGATCTAATACTTCTTCCGGTAATGTGCCGTCTTTTACCGCACAGACAATATCACGCATGCCTGATTTTCCGGTTCCCGGCATCTCAAGATGGCTTCCGTTCATAACGCCGAGTGCATGGTCGTTGCTTCCACCCCAGTCGGATACGACATAGCCGTCAAATCCCCACTCATCGACTAAGATTTCCTGTAACATGTGACGATTCTCATTTGCATAGACACCGTTTACTTCATTATAAGAAGACATGATGGATTTGGATTTTCCCTCTTTGACTGCGATTTCAAATCCGGTGGTATATATTTCCCGGAATGTACGCTCATCAACAACAGAGTCGCTTGCCATACGACGGAGTTCCTGGCTGTTTGCCGCAAAATGCTTTGGACATGCTGAGATTCCCTTGCTCTGGATACCTTTTACATAAGCGGCTGCCATTTTCCCTGCATGATACGGATCTTCGGAAAAATACTCAAAGTTACGTCCACAGAGCGGGCTTCTCTTAATGTTGAGTCCCGGTCCTAAGATGACATTGACATCCATGGTCACCGCTTCCTCTGCAAGTGCAGTACCGATCTCCTCACCTAATTTTTCATCCCAGCTATTTGCGATCGTTGCTGCGGTCGGGAAACAGGTTGCCGGAAGGCTGGCATTTAATCCAAGGTGGTCTCCTGCACCGGCCTGACGTCTTAACCCATGAGGTCCGTCGGACATTGCCATGGATGGGATTCCATACTTCTCAAAATCTACAGTCTCCCATGTATTTTTACCGGACATCATCAGTGCTTTTTCTTCCAGAGACATCTGTTTTATGATTTCCCCATATTTTAAGCTCATTTTTCGTTCTCCTGTTCTTTTGGTGCTCACGGATTTTATTTGTTGTGTTATTGATACCAAAATGTATGTTATCTGGATCGCAACAATAAAAAATAAAACCCATGCTGCTATTATTTTTTGTTAGCATAATGGTAGCATGGATTTTATTTATAAAATGAAAAATGGCATAAATGGTTGTTTTTTTTACATAAACTGCATATGGATTTGCTGAAATAAGGGGAGCTGCCTTAACAGCTCGCTCCCCCGATCAGTATATTCTTACCGCAGAATGCAAATCCATATTTTCTGATATGATCTTTCGAAATTCCTTTTTCCAAAAGTATCTCCTCGTATTTCTTTTCTTCAATCTGCAATAATGCTCTCTGAACTGTATCCTGTAATGATTTTTCATCGTCTGTATCCTGCACTTTAAATTCCAGAATGATCGCATCGTCTTCTTTCGGATTTCTCGGTTCTAATACAACATCATATCTGCCAAAGCCACTCTCCCGATTCGATGTAATAACATATCGAACCTGTAACTCTACGATCAACCCCAGTACAAAACCATGATAAAACCGTTCCGGCTCATCGCCAAACGGACGCTTACCTGTATCAAAATAACTGAATGTGCTGAGAGCTACACGATTCATATACACATTCATTGCACGTACGTCACCAATCAACAGTGCTTTGACAAAATCGTTGTAATCTGTCTCTGCCTCAGAAAACCACATACGTATCATATTCCGGAACATAAGCTTCACTTCCAGATTCGTCAGTGCGATCTCATATTTCGGCTGCATTCCCGGTAGAACCTTGTCGTATTCTTCATAGGAAAGTACTTTGAGATAACCACTTGCCAGAAGCAGGCTCCACACCGCCTGTTCATTGCCATTGAGCTGATCGTATACAATCTGTTCGTCAAGGGTTGTCCTTATCGTCTCATCTTCCAACAATCGCTCAAACTTTTCTTTAATACTGCGGTTTCCTTCGCGGATCAGTTTTCCGACCAGACTGTTAGAGCTTGTGTTTGCCCAATATATATCAAATTTTCCCTTATCAAGAAAATTCAGGATCGACCACGGATTGTAAATATCTCTATGTTCTCCAAAAATAAATCCGTCATACCACTCTTTTACTTTCTGTTTTTCCGAACCCAGTCCTCGCTCTTCCAGTGCTTCAAATACTTCTTTTTCTGTGAAGCCAAAAGCATCGGCATATTCGTCTGACGTTGTTGTGATTACTTTCAGGTTGTTCAGATCTGAAAATATGGACTCTTTGCTCACACGGGTGATTCCTGTCATGATTGCCCGTTCCAACCATGGATTTGTCTTAAACGCTGCATTTAACAGGCTTCGCATAAATACTGTCAGTTCGTTCCAATAGTCATTTATATAGGCCTCCTGCATCGGCGTATCATACTCATCCAGCAATATCAGTACCTTTTTTCCATAATACTGATACATAAAACTGGAAAGCTTATACAATGCGAGTGTGGCATCCACATATTCTACCTTTTCATTATGAAGCATCCGCTCAAAAAAAGATTTATCAGCACCTTTTAAAATCCCACTTTCCAAAATATATGCATGCTCTGTATACAACTGCTGAAGCTGATCACAGACTTTCTGTCTTGTCAACTCGTAAGATGGCTCTTTCAGATTCGCAAACGAAAGACTGATGACCGGATAAGTACCCTGAATCTCCCGATACGCCTTTGTCTCCCAAATTGCCAGACCTTCAAACAAATTGTGCTGACCGGCATATTTAACTGAAAAGAACTGCTCTACCATACTCATGGTCAATGTTTTTCCAAATCTCCTTGGTCGTGTGATCAATGTGACACTGTCGCCTTTTTCCCACCATTCTCTGATAAATGCTGTTTTATCGATATAAAAATAACCTTTTTTCCTGATCTCATTAAATTGCTGGATTCCGATTGCAACAGTTCCTGCCATAGTATGCTCCTTTTCCATCTCTCATAAAAAACCTTCTTCTTAAATAGTACACCAAGAGCCGGACTTTGCAAAGCCCGGCTCTTGATTTTTTAGTTTCCCTCGTATATAACTTTTATTTGCATTCTTTATCATCTTATAGATAGACACATATTTTTTATAAGTTTTCTTCTAAGAAAGCGGAAAGTTTATTCATCGCCTCTTCTTCGTTTTCACCATCTGTCTTTAAGGTGATCTCCTGTCCACATTTGACTGCGAGTCCCATCACTGCAAAAATACGTTTTGCATCTGCCTCTTTTCCGTCTTTTTCAATGGTTACTTTGCATGGAAATGCGGCTGCTTCCTTTACAAATAATCCTGCCGGTCTTGCATGGATTCCCTGTTCGTCTTTGATCACATACTTAAATTCTTTCATTGTTTTTCTCTCCTCTTAAGCTGTTTTTTTCTTTAATACACCAAGCAGCGCACATCCGACTGCGGAACCGACTGCCAGTGCAACCAGATATAATAATGGATTTCCTACGGTAAGGAATACGAAGATTCCACCATGAGGCGCCATTAAGGTACAGTTAAATGCCATGGATAATGCACCTGCTGCTGCAGAACCAACCACACACGCAGGCAATACATGGAGTGGATCAGATGCTGCAAATGGGATCGCACCCTCTGTGATAAAGGAAAGTCCCATGATGAAGTTGGTAGGACCTGCCTTTCTCTCATCTGCTGTAAATTTGTTTTTGAAAATTAAGGTTGCAAGCGCGATTGCGATTGGCGGAACCATACCGCCGACCATAACGGCTGCCATGATGTTATAGTTTCCGGCTGCGATAGAAGCTGTACCGAACACATAAGCTGCCTTGTTGACCGGACCTCCCATATCAACAGACATCATACCGCCAAGTAATGCTCCGAGTAATACTGCACTTGCGCCGTTTAATCCGTTCAATCCGTTGTTGATCAATGTATTCAATGCTCCGATCGGCGGTTCTACTACGTATGTCATCAAAACACCTATCATAAAGATACCAAACAACGGATAGATCAATACCGGTTTTGTTCCCTCTAAGCTGTCAGGAAGTTTACTGCAGATCTTCTTTAATAATAATACAATATATCCGGCAAGAAATCCAGCTGCCAATGCACCGAGGAATCCACTTGTTCCGTTTGCTGCAATTGCACCGCCGACGAAACCAACGGCAAGTCCCGGTCTGTCTGCAATACTCATCGCAATAAATCCGGCAAGGATTGGAAGCATGAAACCGAATGCCACACCACCAATCGACTTAAACATCGCTGCCATCGGAGTGATCGTACCGAAGTTTGATCTCTGGTCTAATGGAAGTGAATTCAGATCTACGGAAAAACCATCGATCAGGAATGCAATTGCAATTAAAATACCACCGCCGACAACGAATGGAAGCATATGGGATACGCCGTTCATCAGATGTTTGTAGATCTGATGTCCGAGACTGTCTTTTCCTTCTTCCTCGTCATCTGCTGCTTTTCCGCCTGCCTCGTAAATAGATGCATGGCCATTTGCCGCTTTTGTGAGCAGTTCCTCTGCTTTGCTGATTCCGTCTGCCACTTTACACTGGATCACCGGTTTTCCTGCGAAACGATCCATTGGAACCTGTGTGTCTGCTGCAACGATAATGCACTCTGCCTCTGCGATCTCTGCTTTTGTGAGCACATTCTTGGCACCGCCGGAACCTCTCGTCTCAACTTTGATCCGGTATCCAAGCTCTTTTGCCTTTTTCTCAAGTGCTTCTGCCGCCATATAAGTGTGTGCGATACCGGTTGGACAGCCGGTAACTGCGAGGATCAGTTTTCCGTTGGAAGCTGGTGCTTCTGCTTTCTTTTCCTCTTCTTTTTTCTCTTCCTCAGCATCTTTTTCTGCCTCTGCTGCGTCGATCACGTGTAAAAATTCATCAATCGTCTTTGCATTGCGCAGGTTTGCTGTAAAATCCTCGTCCATCAGTAACACAGACAATTTGCTGAGCACGTCGAGATGCACGTTCTCTTTTGTGTTCGGGGCAGCGATCAAAAAGATCAGGTTTACTTTCTCACCGTCTAAGGAATCAAAGTCAACTCCTTCCGGTACAACCATCGCTGCAAGCCCCGGTCGTGACACCGAATCCGATTTGCAGTGCGGAATCGCAATTCCCTCGCCGATTCCTGTGGTGCTCTCCTCTTCTCGCGCATAGACACCTTTGCGGTAAACCTCTACATCATTGATCTTGCCGCTCTTTGCCATCAGATCGACCATGGCGTCAAGAGTTTCTTTTTTGCCTGTTACTTTCCCATTCAGTTCAATACTTTCTGCTGCGAGTAAATCTCTGATTTTCATTTGAATAATCCCTCCCTTTCTATTGTTCCCCTGCAAACAATTTCTTATTACTATCGAGTAAAGCGATCACTTCTGCTTTTGTAGCCAGTTCCTCTGAAAATGCAGAGGCACTTCCGGTGCAGACACCCATCTGGAACGCTTTCCCGTAGCTTCCGTCCTCAAGGTATCCTGCGATAAATCCTGCCACCATGGAATCTCCTGCGCCTACGGAATTGACAACCTTTCCTTTTGGTGCTTCGGACTGGAAGATGCTTCCATCTTCTGCGACTAAAACAGCTCCGTCACCTGCCATGGATACCAGAACGTTTCTCGCTCCCTTTTCCTGCATTTTCTTTGCATACGTGATGACATCTGCCTTATTCCCGATCTTCACTCCGAAGATTTCGCCAAGCTCATGATTGTTTGGCTTGATCAGAAATGGATGATACTGTAATACATTCACCAGAAGATCTTTTGTTGCGTCTACCACAATTTTCAAATCCTTATTCTGTAAATGTTTCATAATGTCCATGTACATCGAGCCCGGCATAACATCCGGAATGCTTCCGGCAAGTACAAGGATATCGCCGTCTGACAGCGTATCAAGCTTTTCATAAAGCTTTTTAATATCCATCTCTGCGATTGCCGGTCCCTGTCCGTTGATCTCCGTCTCTTCCCTGGAACGGAGCTTTACATTAATTCTGGAAATCCCCTTTTCCACGCTGATAAAATCGGTGCGGACTCCTTTTTCCTCTAACAGTTCCTGTATTCTGTTTCCTGTGAATCCGGCCAGAAAGCCAAGTGCTGTATTCTCAAAGCCAAGATTCTTTAAAACCATGGAAACGTTGATTCCTTTTCCTCCCGGAAAAATAATCTCATCCGTTGTACGATTTACGATTCCGCAGGTAAAATTATCTACAGAAACGATGTAATCCAACGACGGGTTAAAAGTTACGGTATAGATCATTTTTTCGACTCCTTTCCTGTGATACCTCTCTGTTTGTTTTCATACTTTTTGTTCCAGCTTGTATATACCAGCTAAATGTTTGCAACATTTTTGCAGTTCTTATAAGCCGGAAGATTCAATCCTGTCGTGATCACCGTTGCTCCCTCGAATGGTGCAAAGGTCACGCTTGAAATATGATTGAACTTGCTCTCATCTGCTAAAACAAATCGCTCTTTGCAGTTCTCCATTGATTTCTTCTTCACCATCGCCTCTTTTAACTCCGGTGTGGAATAGCCTTTCTGAAGGCTGACACCGTTTGCACCCCAGAAGCCTTTGGTGAAATTGTATTTTTCCAATGCTGCGACTGCCTCTTCTCCTACGATCGCCTCTGTGACCGCTTTGAACTCGCCACCCAGGAGATACACGGTAAACCCTCTCTCTGCCAGGCGCTTCGCATGGCTGATCGCATTTGTCACAAACACCGCCTGATGACTCGTGATGTATTCGATCATCAGCTCTGTTGTCGTTCCTGCATCCAGATAAACAAAATCACCCGGTGCGATCTGTTCTGCGGCGTATTTTGCAATTTTGTTCTTTGCGTCACGATTCTTTTCTTTCCGGCTGACGACGTTGTCATCCTTAGTACTGTACGCCATCGTTTTAAGGATTGCCCCACCGTGAACCTTCGTCAACTGACCGTTTGCATCCAGTGCATTCAGATCCCTTCGTATCGTAGATTCCGAAGCGTTAAGTTCTGTCATCAACTGCTGTACTGTCACACTCCCCATACTTTCCAGTATGGATAATATCTTCGCAAATCGTTCCTCTGTCAGCATTTATTCCCCTCCATTTTCCGTCAACATCATTCATATCCGTTCATCTTTATATCTGAATTATAGATTCACATTCCGTCACAGTCAATCATTTTCCGTCAAAATCATTCGCAAAAATGATTATTTTAAATTGTGCAGAAGTTACAAGAGCGGCATTTGATAAACTTATTCCTCGCTGATTATGTAACAGAAACATTGCAACATAATTTTCTGTTACAGTCGCATCCCTGCGGAGCGTTTTACTTTATAGGAATATTGCTTCGCAATTTCCTATAAAGTAAAAACTGCTGCACAGTGAGATCTGATTTACTTGCGTCTCTCTGTACAACAGTTTCTGCGTTTTTGTTGTGATTTATTTATTTTCTTTTTTAAACCGTGCGATCGCATCTATGATCTTAAAGCTTTCGATCATGACTACTTCCGCATTTCTTGTCTTAAATTTCCGGACCATCTCATCAAATGGAAGCCCTGCAATGTAACACCGCAGTGCCATAATGATCGCGCTGTGCGTCACGATCAGCACATCTCCGTTTTCCCGTTTCATAATATATTCCATAGCATCCAGCGTGCGTTTTACCACATCATTGTAACATTCACCGCCTCCCGGTGTGCGCACATAGCGGCGGTCTTTTCTCCACTCCTGATATTCCGGACTGTTTTCCCGCTCGATCACACGCCAGTTGGAACCTTCCCAGCTTCCGAGGTTCATCTCCACCAGTCCATCCAGCGGAATACAGGTCGCATGCAGCGCTTCCGCAGCGATACGTGCCGTCTCTGCCGCCCGAAGCTGCGGTGAATGATAGACATGTTTTACCGAAATATCTTCTTCCACCAGCTGGCACGCCAGTTCCTTCGCCTGCCGGATTCCATTTTCATTCAGTGGAATATCGGTTTTTCCCTGAATCTTCTTTTTTACATTCCACTCTGTTTCACCATGACGTACAAAATATAGTTTCATCGCTCGTCCTTTTCTATGATAAAAATAAGACCATCTGTATTTCATCCCGGTAGCTTCCGTCTTTCAGTTTAAACGCATGAGGTTCTCTTCCCCACTCGCGAAAACCTAATTTTTCATACAGACGGATTGCTGCCACATTGTCATCAAAAACACCCAGTTTCAGCTGCTCAAGTTCTGTTTTTCTGGCGTTTTCGATTGCATATTCCATCAACTGCCTTCCAAGTCCTATTCCGCAGTATTTTTGTAGGATAAAAATTCCGATTCCCGCCTTATGCCGGAATTTGATGTGATTTCCCTCTTTTAAAACCATGACACAGCCAATCATCTGCTCTTTCCGAAACGCTCCGATCAAAAATTCTTCCCTGCGCTCTGCTATGTCTGATATCATCGCCTCTGCTGCTTCCGCTGTAAAATCTGTCTCCTCCGGGTATCTCGCCAGAAAGTAAGTCTCACGGTAAGTGATGTCACGCACCTCTGAAAAAGATTTTGCGTCCTGCCTCCCCGGACTGCGCAGCGTTATGTTCTGTCCGTTTATCACAATCTGTTTCTCTTCTATCTGCATATGCGGCTATCTCCTATGAAGATATTTTAACATATAGAATTCGATTAACAAAGTTTTTCTTGCTAATAAGCTCTTTCAGTTTTCCTGTTTCTTTTTATTGCCCATCGTTATCGATTTATTGTACTTTTATATGCGGTATGTTAGAATACAAAATTGGATGTTTTATGCATCATCACTCGCAATAAAGGATACCTTAATTTTATAAAATATCTGGGGAGAATATTGAAAATGCCTAAGAAGATAAACTACTCTGAATTGATCAAAGAAACTCTTATTTTAACGGTCGCTGTTGCGGTCATTGCCGCCGCTGTTTTCTTTTTTCTAGTGCCAAGCCATGCATCCGTCAGCAGTATTTCCGGTCTTGGAATCGTTCTGTCGAACTTCATTCCTTTGCAGCTTTCTGCGATCACAATGATTTTAAACGTGGTACTTCTAATTATAGGCTTTCTTACCTGCGGAAAAGAATTCGGAATTAAGACGGTTTATACAAGTATTATGCTGCCATTATTTCTTGGACTTTTTGAGATTCTTTTTCCTGACAACACCTCTATGACCGGTAGTCAGGAATTAGATGTGCTCTGTTATATATTAGTTGTGAGTATCGGTCTCAGCATTTTATTCAACCGAAATGCCTCCTCCGGCGGATTAGACATTGTCGCAAAAATCATGAACAAATACCTGCATATGGAACTTGGAAAAGCAATGTCACTTTCCGGAATGTGCGTTGCGCTGTCAGCCGCACTTGTCTATGATAAAAAGACTGTCGTTCTCAGTATTTTGGGAACTTATTTTAACGGAATCATTCTGGATCATTTTATTTTTAATCATAACATCAAGCGCCGTGTCTGCATTATCACAGAAAAAGAAGAGGAACTCCGCCTGTTTATTTTAAATGATCTCCACAGCGGTGCGACCATTTATGAATCCATCGGTGCCTACAATATGCAGAAGCGGAATGAGATTATTACAATTGTAGATAAATCCGAATATCAGAAATTGATGAATTATATGAGCCATGAAGATCCTCTCGCTTTTATCACGGTGTATAATGTGTCGGATATGCGGTATCAGCCGAAACGGTGATTTTTACCTCAAAAAGAGTAGCAATGAAACACTGCTACTCTCCTAATCCATCTAAATCAATTTTATAGATCGTATTCGTAAGCTCTGTATTCTCCAGAAACATAATCATATAAATTGGCATATAAACTCTTTTTCCCTCAATTTCAATATTCCCTTCCGAAAGAATATAAGCTTCTTCTATCTTGTAATTTTCATTTTTCAGAACATTGTTTAATGCAGAGTGCCTTTTATAGTCCTTACCGGATTTAATTTCCAAAGGTACCACTTTTCCATCCAGTTCAATTACAAAATCAAGCTCTCCCTGCTGTTTGCTGTTAAAATAATATTCCTTATGCCTCTTTGCTAATAATTCCTGCGCAACAACATTTTCAAAGAGAGCTCCATTATTGATTGCTTTTTCCTTATTTAAAATAGCAAGTTTAACCTGATTGGAATAACAGCTTGTAAGCAGTCCAACATCTGAAAAAAACAGTTTAAAAAGATTTCGGTTTTCACTAATGATCAGAGGCAATTTGGGTTCACTGATATTGTATACAGGAATTGCCACTCCTGCATCTTTTAACCAAAGAAAATCATTCTTTAACCGGTCATAACTCATGCCTTTTTCAATTGCATTTAATTGAAAACGCTTATTTTTCTGATCTAACTGTCCTGGCATTGCATCGTATATTTCCTGCAATTTCAGTTTATAATTTTTTTCATATTTTGAAAAATCTGTTTTATATAATCGTATAATTTTTTCATGCACTTTGGCGACTTTTGCCAGATCATTTGTTTCCAGATAAACAGCAACCGCTTCTGGCATTCCGCCAACAATCAGATATAAATAAAACAGATCCAGCATTTTGGAATGAATAAAATCATCCACCGGGTTTCTCTTTTTAAAATGATCTTCCAACATGAGAATTACATCATTTTTCAGTCCTGCTGCCCTGACAAACTCTTTAAAATCCAACGGATACATATCATAGATTTCAAGGTATCCAACCGGAGCTGATCTTAAATCATTTAATTCTACTCCCAGCAATGAACCACTCATAATATATCGAAATGTACCATCCTCTACCAGAAATTTTATTCTTGTAACGATATCTTTAAATTCCTGAATTTCATCTAAAAAAATAATTGTCTTTCCCTGCTCCAATGGCTCCTTCGCCACTACACTCAAACGCATCAATAACTCTTTCGCATCTTTTGCCCCGGCAAACAAATTGACAAGTTCAGGCTGCTCTATAAAATTAAATTCTATATATGGATATCCGCTTTCTTTCAGACATTGTCTTATTAGATACGTTTTTCCGATCTGTCTTGCGCCTGTCAGCAAAAAGGCATCATTTCCATGTGTAATCCATTCATTTACAGTCACCTTAGCTTTCCTTTCAATCATGATTTCCTCCTGCTATTTCATAATTCGTAATTTTTCCAACCCACTTTTATACATAATATTTAATTTTTCTAACCTTATTATACCTATTTTTTCATTTTTTCCAACCTTATTCTGTTCACTTTTTTCAATTTTTCTAACTTTATGATATCTACTATTTGCAATGTTCATCTAATAAAATAGAAAAGCAGTTCCATGTGTTTCATTTCTACATGTAACTGCTTCTATTGATTTCCTTTTATTGATAAAACGTACTTATACAATTAATTTCTAATATTCATTAGAATATATTTTCAAACCGAATATACTCCAGAATCATCTCCACCGCATTTTCAATCCCAATTTTTCCGGTATCGATGCAAAGATCGTATTCATTCCCATCGCCCCATCTGGTAGATGTACACTGTTCCTGGAATGCAGCACGTTTCTCATCCACTTCCTGAATATTTTTCAGGGCTTCTTTCTCTGATATCTGATCCCTCTTCTGTAATCTCTCACATCTGATTTCTCTGTCTGCATGCAGATAAACGGAAACGCAGTCCTTGTCATCTCTGTAAATATAATTCGCACATCTTCCGATAATGATGCAATTTTCCTGTTCTGTCAGCTCTTTTACAAAATCAATATAGCGGCCTCTCGGATTTGTCGCTCCATAGCTCATCGCAATACTGTAAAGAAAACTGTCGATTGGTTTTTCATTTAAAAAGTTGGCATTTTCATCATAGACGTTTCTCTTTTTTGCTTCTTCCACAAATCTTTTCTTGTCAAATATCTCCAGATTTAGCTTCTCTGCCAAAGCCTCTGCCACTTCATGTCCGCCACTTCCACACTGTCTAGCAATTGTTATTTTCATAATGATCGCCCTGCCCTTTCCTTATGTTTTTATACTAAAACATTCTTTTGTCTTGTATTAAAAATTCCCCAGAAAGTATATAACACTCTCCGGGGAATTTCCAGCATTTCTTTTATTTTGCAATATCAAGACGAACCAGCGCCTTGCGAAGTGCAAACTCTGCACGCTTCACATCGATCGCCTCGGTCTTATTTGCGAGACGTTCTTCGGCACGCTTCATTGCTGCTTCAGCACGACCTTTATCGATCTCATCCGGCCATTCTGCAATCTCTGCAAGAAGGGTTACTTTATCTGGCAGAATCTCTGCAAAACCGGAATGCACTGCTGCGATCACATCATCTTCACCTGTCTTATGAATCTTCACAACACCCGGTGCTAAAACGGTGGTCAGCGGAATATGTTTCTTGTATACACCAATCTCACCAACAGCAGTTGTAAATTCGATCATGTCTCCCTCACCTTTGTAAAAAATTCGATCCGGAGTGATGATCTCTACGGTAAAAATCTTATTTTCCTCTGCCATAATAATCCTCCACCTTAAGCGTTCATACGAGCGCGTACTTCATCGATGCTTCCTGCATTTAAGAAGTAACTTTCTGGAACATCATCATGTTTTCCTTCCAGGATTTCCTTAAATCCACGAACTGTTTCTGCGATCGGAACATATTTTCCTTCCAGACCGGTAAACTGTCCTGCTACGAAGAATGGCTGGGATAAGAATCTCTGTACCTTTCTCGCACGGTTAACGACAAGTTTATCATCCTCTGATAACTCGTCCATACCAAGGATTGCGATAATATCCTGAAGTTCTTTGTATTTCTGTAAAATTTCCTGTACACCACGGGCAACTTCAAAGTGCTCCTGACCAATGATACGCGGATCAAGAATACGGGAAGTAGATGCCAGTGGATCTACGGCTGGGTAAATACCTAACTCTGCAATTGAACGCTCCAATACGGTTGTTGCATCCAGATGGGCGAATGTTGTTGCCGGAGCCGGGTCAGTTAAGTCGTCGGCTGGCACATAAACTGCCTGTACGGATGTGATGGAACCGTTCTTTGTAGATGTGATCCGCTCCTGGAGCGCACCCATCTCTGTCTGTAAAGTAGGCTGGTAACCTACGGCTGAAGGCATACGTCCTAACAGCGCGGAAACCTCAGAACCTGCCTGTGTGAAACGGAAAATGTTATCAATGAATAAAAGTACGTCTTTTCCACCCTTATCACGGAAGTATTCTGCCATGGTAAGACCGGTAAGTGCAACTCTCATACGTGCTCCTGGTGGCTCGTTCATCTGTCCGAACACCATGGTTGTCTTATCAATAACGCCTGATTCTTTCATTTCATAGTAAAGGTCATTTCCCTCACGTGTACGCTCTCCTACACCTGTGAATACAGAATATCCACCATGCTCGGTAGCGATATTGTGGATCAGCTCCTGGATCAATACGGTCTTACCTACACCGGCACCACCGAACAATCCGATTTTACCACCTTTCTGGTATGGGCAGAGAAGGTCAACGACCTTGATACCTGTCTCTAACATTTCCTGAGAAGTTGCCTGCTCTTCAAAGGCAGGTGCTTTTCTATGAATAGGCCATGTCTCGACACCCGTTGGTGGATCGATCTCGTCAATAGGATTTCCCAGAACATTGAACATACGTCCAAGCGTATTCTCACCTACAGGAACGCTGATCGGAGCACCTGTAGCGATCGCATCCATTCCACGTACGAGTCCGTCTGTAGATCCCATGGCGATACATCTGACAATATCATCACCCAGATGCTGTGAGACTTCTACTACCAGTTCTTTTCCATCTCTGGTAGGAACTTTGATAGCATCGTTGATCTCAGGCAGGTTGCCTTCTGTGAATTTGATATCCAGAACGGCACCAATAATCTGGGTAATTTTACCTATATTATTTGCCATGCTATAATTTCTCCTTGTTATTTTATTTTCTATTCCCTAATACGCAGATTGCGTGCTTATATATCTGCATTTGTGCAAGCACATGCAGATATATTTCACTTGATACTCAATCTGCTTATCTAGGAAATTGCTGACGCGCCTGCTATGATCTCAGTTAATTCCTGAGTGATAGCGCCCTGACGCGCTCTGTTATACTTCAGAGTCAAATCGCTGATCATTTCTTCTGCATTACTTGTTGCAGAATCCATCGCCTGCATTCTCGCTCCATTTTCACTGGCTACAGCTTCTACCAATGCTCCATAGAAAAGACTGGTGACATATTTTGGAATGATCATATCCAGTGCTTCCTCCGTGGTTGGCTCATAATTCATAAGAATATTCGAATCTGTATCCTCTGCTACGTCCCCTGCCTCAATCTCAACCGGAAGCAGTTTGATAAGCTTCGGCTCATGGCTGACGGTATTTTTAAAATGCGTGTATGCAAGATAAATCTCACCAATCTCGCCGTCTGAGAACGACTTCAGGATCTTTTTGCAAAGAGCTGCTGCATCCTCATAGGAAGGAGATTCGATCATCGCGGAATCCTCCAGTTCAATATGGTAACCACGACGCTCTAATGCTTCACGTCCTTTATTACCAATTGCATAGATCAGAAGATCCTCTTTGTTCAAATCGCTTCCCGTAATCAGCTTTACAATATTGGAGTTGTAGCCTCCGGCAAGTCCACGGTTAGACGTGATCACAACCACTGCCTTTTTCGTGGATTCCCCGGATTTTAAATATGGATGATTAATGTTTCCGGACTTTGCAAGCATAGAGCTGACAGTCTGATACATATAATTAAAATATGGATTCGTCTGTTCTGCTCTTCCCTTTGCTTTCTGTAACTTTACAGTAGAAACAAGTTTCATGGCTTTGGTGATCTGCTGCGTACTCTGTATGCTGCCTTTTCTTCTTTTAATGTCCTTCATTGAGGCCATAAGAAAAACCTCCCTCCGCCTACTTTAAAAAGTCCGCTTTGCATTCTTCGATTGCTTTTACAAGTTTTGCTTCTGTCTCATCACTGATGACTTTTTCAGTACGGATTGCCTCTGGCACTTCCGGATACTTGGTATCAACATATTCAAATAATGCTTTTTCAAAATCAAGAATCTTCTCAACCGGAATGTCGATCAGGTACTTCTTGGTAGCTGCATAAATGATCATAACCTGTTTTTCAACTGGCATTGGCTGATACTGAGGCTGTTTTAAAATCTCACGGATTCTTTCACCCTGTGCAAGCTTCTCGGTAGTATCTGCATCCAGCTCGGAACCGAACTGTGCGAATGCTGCCAACTCACGATACTGTGCAAGTTCCACACGGATAGGTGCTGCGATCTTCTTCATCGCTTTGATCTGGGCAGAACCTCCAACTCGTGATACGGAAAGACCTGCGTTGATCGCTGGTCTGAAACCGGAGTTGAACATCTCTGTTTCCAGATAAATCTGACCATCTGTGATAGAAATTACGTTTGTAGGAATGTATGCTGATACGTCACCGGCCTGTGTCTCGATAATTGGAAGTGCTGTTAAAGAACCTCCTCCTAATTTATCAGAAAGACGAGCTGCACGCTCTAACAGTCTGGAGTGTAAGTAGAATACATCACCTGGATAAGCCTCACGTCCTGGTGGTCTCTTAAGAAGCAGGGAGAGTGTACGGTATGCAGCTGCATGCTTACTCAAATCATCGTAAACAATGAGAACATCCTGTCCTGCTTCCATCCATTCCTCACCAATCGCACATCCTGCGTATGGTGCAATATACTGTAATGGTGCTAATTCACTTGCAGTTGATGCTACAACTGTAGTGTAAGACATTGCACCAAATTCCTCCAATGTCTTAACAAGAGATGCAACGGTAGAAGCTTTCTGACCAATTGCAACGTAAATACATTTTACGTTCTGTCCCTTCTGGTTGATAATTGTATCGATTGCGATCGCTGTTTTACCGGTCTGTCTGTCACCGATGATCAGCTCACGCTGTCCACGTCCGATTGGAACCATGGAATCGATCGCTTTAATACCTGTCTGCAACGGTGTATCTACTGATTTTCTGGAAATAACACCGGATGCAACACGTTCGATCTGGCGGTATCTGTCTGTTTCAATAGGTCCTTTGCCATCAATTGGCTGTCCTAATGCATTGACTACACGTCCTAACATAGCGTCCCCGACTGGAACTTCAACAACTCGTCCGGTTGTCTTTACAGTATCACCCTCGTTGATATTCTTCTGGTTACCGAGCAATACGGCACCAACGTTATCTTCCTCAAGGTTTAATACCATTCCATATACTTCGCCAGGGAACTCTAAAAGTTCGCCCTGCATTGCATTATCAAGACCGTGAATACGTGCGATACCATCTGCCACCTGAATTACGGTACCAACGTCAGCTACTTCTAACTGCGCTGCATAACGTTTGATCTGTTCTTTAATAACGGAACTTATTTCTTCTGGTTTTAAATTCATGAAGCGCATTCACCTGCTTTCAACTGTATTTTGGATAACTCGCGTGTCAGATCATATAATTTGGTCCGAACACTGCTGTCAACGACTCTGTCGCCGATACGGATCACCATTCCGCCGATCAATTCGGAATCGACATCATAATGCATTTCAAATTTCACATACTTTGTTGTCTCTAATAACCGTTTTTCCACTGCTGCCTTCTGTGCATCGGATAACTCCATTGCGGAAGTCACATAAGCAGTTCCGATATTCTTGTATTCTTTTACTTCATCAATAAAGTAAGTAAATACACTGTCCACCTGTTCAAAGTGTCCTTTATCCACGATCATGCGGAGAAGTCCAACAAGTTCTTCGGAAACTTTTCCTGTAAAAATGTCTGTGATGATCTTGATTTTTTCTTCTTTTACGATTTTTGGATGACTCATTAATTTGAAGAGTTCTTTGTTTTCTTCAATGGCGGTCTGTGCCGCTTTGACTTCATCCAGGAACTCATCAAGCTGGTTTTTCTCCAAAGCTACCTCAAACAATGCGTCACCGTATGTTTTTGATACTAGCTTTGCCATGTTGATTCACCCATTTCTTTCAATGTCTCTTCTACCAGCGTATCCTGAACTGTAGCATCAATATTGGCAGCTACAACTTTTGCAGCCATCATAGATGCAACTGTGATCATTTCCTGTTTTACTTCATCCATTGCACGTTTCTTGGAAAGCTCTGCTTCCTCGTTCGCTCTCTGGATGATCCGAGCAGCCTCTTCCTTGGCTTCGTCCACAATTTTTGCTTCGTTTTTCAAAGCTTTCTGGCGGGCTTCGCTTAAAATCTGTTCTGCCTCTTTATCTATATTTTTCAGCTTCGCTTCGTACTCTGCTTTTAAAGCAGCGGCATCCTTCTTATCTGCAAGTGCGGTGTCGATATCTGTTGCGATCTTCTCCTGTCTGTCCTTAAGCATCTTACGGACCGGATTAAATAACAGATATGACAGGGCTAAAAACAGGAAGAAAATAGCGATTGCAAGAAGTACGGTATCATGCAGAAGCTGGAAATCCAGATTAAAAAGTCTTGTCATTTCCTCCAAGGTCTGGCCTCCTTTCCGTTTATTTTAGCTTTTCCCAAAACTTCTTATACTAATGGTTTTACGAAAAGTAATAACATAGCGATCAACAGACCATAAAGACCTGTTGTCTCTGCTACAGCCTGACCCAAAAGCATGGTTGACATAATATCGCCTTTTGCACCCGGATTTCTACCAACGGCTGCTGCTGCATGTCCTGCTGCGATACCCTGTCCAATACCAGGTCCGATACCTGCGATAACTGCTAAACCTGCTCCGATTGCTGAGCATGCTAAAATTAAATCCTGTCCTGTAATATTCATATTGAATTCTCCTTTTCTACTCTTGTTCGTAATTCTGGCTGATATAAGTCATTGTCAGCATACAGAATACATAGGTCTGAATTGCTCCTGAGAACAAATCAAAGTACACATGAAGGGCTGCCGGCCAGATAATCGCAATTTTGCTCAATAAGCCGTATACAAGCGCCATCATAACGGTTCCTGATAATACGTTTGCGAACAAACGTAATGACAGGGAAATCGGTACCGCAATCTCACTGATCACATTGATTGGGAACCAAATTGGCAGCCATGGTGGTAATGGCGAACACATGTCTACCCAGATCTGTTTCAACGGCAGATTTTTGAACTGCGTGATATGGATCAGGAAAAATGTAATAAGACCAAGTGCAAGTGTTGTACCATAGTCCGCTGTTGGTGGTCTGAGACCAAACAGACCGGAGATATTACTCATAAAAATGAAAATAAAGATTGTGCTGATATAATTCACAAACTTCGGACCAGCTACTTTACCCATCGTGCCCATAACTACACCATCCAACTTTTCAACGATGAGTTCAATGACATTCTGAAAGCCATCCGGTACTTCTGTCGCATGTTTGATCTTACGGTTTGCAATCACTGCAAAGATCAGGATCACAAGCATAACGATCAGAATGCATACATGGGATGTTGTAATCCACACGGTATGTCCAAACAGCTGATAGGAGAACAGTCCATGGATCATAAAGTCAATATCATCCGCTCCACCAGACATTAGGATTGCGTTACTCACGTTCTCACCTCCTCCTTTCTCGTTTTTAATTGTCGCTGCTTTCGGAAGGTGTCTCCACTCTTCCCTGCAGTTTTAAAACAAATTTATGTGTAAAGGGCTGAAGATAAGCAGATATCTTCAATCCCAGGACACCGATAAAAGCTGTAAATAAATTACCAAGATTAAACTTCATCATGACAAAAAAGACGATCACAACGATCACATACCGCAAAATCGACTTAGCAATGATCTTTGCCTGTGCATGCTCTCCGCCATAAATTTCAACGGCATCCCGAAGTACGATTGCCATGTTGACCGCCATCCCCACAGCCAATGCAATTCCGATCACCAGTCCCGTTGTGTACCGCAGCTTGTCCGTCACAAACCATACGCCTACAAGTTCCACGGCGATCCCATATACTATAATACCTAGAACAAGCTCTGGTAATGCATCGTTTAGTCTCTTTAACATCTTACTTCTTCCTGTCTTTTCTGCCTAATCCATAAATCTTTTTTGCCATCTTGTAAATATTGGTAAAGCCCGCCAATGCCCCTATGACAAAAAGCGGGATCGTAATCCACAAAATATCATATTTCCTGCCGAGCCATATGCCGAACATCATGCAAAGTACAATGGGAACGATCATATTCAGCCCAAACTGTAAAATCAGTGTCAGTGACTGAAACACTTTTTTCTGATTCTTCATAAGTGATGTTCTCCTCTCTGCTGTCCTTCTATGGTCTGCGGTTAAAGTCTGATCGTAATCTCTCTGTTGGTATGTTCATACTTTTGCATCACGACTCCTGCAGCCTTTAACATACGCTTGGATGCCACAACAGACGGCGTTCCGTCATACTTGTCGCTGTCGTACACAATTCTCTTAATTCCCGCCTGAATAATTGCTTTTGCACATTCATTGCATGGGAATAATGAAACATAAATCGTCGAGCCTTCCAGACTTCCACCACGATAATTTAAAATTGCATTCAGCTCACTGTGTGTGGTAAACAGGTATTTGTTCTCCAACGGAGCACCTTCCCGTCCCCATGGGAATTCATCATCCGAACAGCCTGTTGGCAGTCCGTTGTATCCCATCGATAAAATCTTATGATCTGCACTTACAATACACGCCCCTACCTGTGTGTTCGGGTCCTTGGAGCGCATGCCGGTAAGCATTGCCACACCCATAAAATATTCATCCCAGCTGATGTAATCTCTGCGTTTCTCACTCATATCTATTCCTCTCAGAAAAACGGGTATTTCTCTGGATTATTTTGTTCCGAAAATTCTGTCTCCGGCATCGCCAAGACCCGGAACAATATATCCATGCTCATTCAGATGATCATCCAGCGCACCGATATAAATATCTACGTCCGGATGTGCTTCCTGCATTTTCTTCACTCCTTCCGGAGCTGCGATGATAACCATAAGGTGGATATTTTTTACACCTTTGTCTTTCAACATCTGGATTGCTGCTGCGGAAGATCCACCTGTTGCAAGCATTGGGTCAACAACAAATACTTCACGGTTTGCGCAGTCATCCGGTAATTTGCAGTAGTACTCTACTGGCTCTAATGTTTCAGGGTCACGGTACAATCCGATATGTCCTACCTTTGCGGCTGGGATCATTGCAAGCATTCCGTCTACCATTCCAAGACCTGCACGTAAAATAGGTACGACTGCAAGTTTTTTACCCTTTAATTCTTTTACAGTTGCATGGCAGATTGGTGTATCGATCTCAACATCTGTCAGCTTCAGATCTCTGGTTGCCTCATAGCACTCTAACATTGCAACCTCACTTACAAGTGTACGGAAATCCTTGGAACCTGTATCCGTTCTTCTCATAATTCCAATTTTGTGCTGGATTAATGGGTGATCCATTACTACTACTTTTGACATGTTTTTTATTCTCCTTCGTTTAAAAGTTTTACTAATTTTATGATTGATTTCCTCATGGTCTCATAACACAGCCCATAAGACTGCAGTGATCCGCCATAAGGATCTAAAATCTCTAATTCATCACCGACAAGTTCTGTCAGTACATATACATTTTCTTCTCTGGCACTTGGGTATTTTTCAAAAATCTTCTCTAACTGGCTGTGCTCCATCGTGAGTACGAGCGTATCATCTGTAAAATCTTCATCCTCAAGCTGCGTGGATGTGAAATTCTCCCAGTTAATTCCATTGCTGATCATCACTGCCTCTGCCTTCTGATTCAACGGCTCCGGGAAAAGTACAACTAAGCCTCTGCACTCTATTGTCACCGGGTGCTTTAATGTGTATTCACTTAAAATCCCTGCTGCCATGGGCGCACGGGATGTGCCGCTCTCTGCCACAAACAGGATTCGGTTATATTGTTTCATATAAATCATGCCTTTCTGATCTCTGCATCGGTCATCAAAACTACACATGTAATACTTGATGTCCCGCCGCCTTCAAAAGACGGTTCATGATTGCCTGTCCAATCCTTGGTGTTGCAAAACTCTCTGAATAGATTGCATCTACATTCCAGTCATCAAATTCCCTTAAAATCTTATAGAGATGCTGCGCGATCGCGTCTTCATCCGCCCGCGCTCCAATGCTCACAACAATATCTGCCTGATACTGATCTTTTGTCTCATCCGTTGCAATCACTCCGACTTTCAGACCATTTTTCTGCTTTTCGGCTACGAGTTCGTTAATCTTTTTCACAACGTTCTCTGCCTCGCCATCTACAAGCACAAGATCTGCTTTCGGTGCATAATGTTTGTATTTCATTCCAGGTGCTTTCGGCTTTGTGAGCGAATCCGAGGCTATAATTCCCGGATCGATCTTCACTTCCTCACCAAGAACCTCTTCTAACATTTCTTTCGTGATATAACCAGGGCGTAAGATCATCGGAGTATCTTCGGTCAGATCAATGATTGTTGACTCAATGCCGATTCCTACCGGTCCTCCGTCTAAGATCATCGGTATCTTGCCATCCAGATCAAGCTTTACATGGGAAGCCTCTGTCGGGCTTGGCTTTCCGGATGTATTTGCACTTGGTGCTGCAATCAGGCATCCGCTTTCCTCAATTAATTTTAATGCTACCGGGTGTTTTGGCATACGGATTGCTACGGTCTCCATACCACCGGTCGTCTCATATGGTACTTTTTCATTCTTCCAGACGATCATCGTGAGCGGTCCTGGCCAGAATGCGTCTGCCAGCTTTTCTGCCTGAGCAGGAACTTCTTTTGCAATGGAAACAAGTTCCTCAAATTTGCAGATATGCACGATCAGGGGATTGTCTGATGGCCGTCCCTTTGCCGCATATATCTTTTTTGATGCTTCCGGATGCAGCGCATCTGCACCCAGACCATATACGGTCTCTGTTGGAAACGCTACCAGTTCTCCTTTTCGGATGAGTTCTGCCGCTTCTTTCATTTCATTTTCGTCTATCTGAAATGGATCTATTTTTACAACTTTAGTCTGCATGTTATTCCTCCGAACATTCATGTATTATTATCTCACAATTCCAAAAATTAGGCAACATACTTGCTATGTTTTTCTAAATGTGGCATAATAATTTTAATTAGGTAAAGAATATTGATGCAGCAGTTATTTTCAAATAGTAACTGCTTCTTTTCCAGTATTATATGCTTTGGCAGAAATATCAGCAATCTTTCTTACAGGAGGGAGATCGTTATGAAAATTACAAAATCAGAATTTGGAACTACAAAAAACGGTTCTATTATCAATTTATTTCATTTGGAAAACACAAGCGGCGCTTATGTTGAGATCATTGACTTTGGCTGCCGTCTGACAAAAATTGTCGTGCCGGACCGCAATGGTGATCCGGTAGATGTATGTCTTGGATTCTCAACAGCCGATCACTATGCAGACGATGATGCAAGCCTCGGTGCTGTAGTAGGCCGGGTTGCCAACCGCATCAAAGATGGCCACTTTTCTCTGAATGGAAAAGAATACCAGCTTGCCATCAACAACGGAACAAATCACCTGCACGGCGGTATCGTCGGTTACGCTTCTAAGATCTGGGAATCGAAGATCAAAGATGACAAATTAATTTTTACCATGAATTCAGCAGATGGGGAAGAGGGATATCCCGGTAATCTGACACTGACAGTCACTTATGGATGGTCCGAGGACAATGAGCTTTCGATTCTTTACGAGGCATCCACAGATGCGGATACACTGTTCAATGTGACAAATCACGGTTATTTTAACTTAAACGGTGAAGGTCATGGCGATATTATGTCGCATGAATTATTTATTGATGCAGATGAGATCACGGAACTCGATGACTCCCAGGCTCCAACCGGAAAGTTTATCCCGGTAGATGGCACTCCATTTGACTTCCGCACCATGCACACAATCGGAAAAATGTACAACTCCGATTATGAGCAGTTGAAAAAATTCGGCACTTACGATCACAACTTTGTCATCAACGGAACCGGTCTCAGGGAGGCTGCCGTTCTCCAGTCAAAAGAGACGGGAATCCGCATGACCTGCTTTACGGACCAGCCGGGTCTGCAGCTTTATGTCGCAAACCAGCCAATGAAGCTTCCGGGAAAAGAGGGCGTTCCGTACGCAGAGCACTCCAGTGTCTGCCTGGAAACACAGCATTTCCCTGATGCGATCAATCACGGAAATTTCCCAAGCATCGTGCTTCATCCCGGCGAGGATTTCCGTTCCAAGACGCTGTATCACTTCTCAACTTTTTAATTTTTGTTATTGAGCAATATTTATCATTTACGCTTTCATTATCGTGTATTTTAATGGCTTGTGCTAATTAAAATACACGATTTTTCATGTTATGGACTTGTAAACCGTGTCTGTTTGTATTAAAATGTGTGTTAAAGTTATTGGCGACGATAACCTTACATCATTTATGATGTGATGCGTATTCTTAATACGCAGAATAATGATTTTTATTTAATTATAAGGAGGGAATATCAATGGCATACGTAATTTCTGATTCATGCGTTAGCTGTGGAACTTGCGAACCAGAATGTCCAGTAGGCGCTATCAGCCAGGGAGACAGCCAGTTCGTTATCGATGCAGGTTCTTGCGTTAGCTGCGGAACTTGTGCAGGAGTTTGTCCTACAGGAGCTATCAGCGAAGAATAATCCGCAACAGGCTTTGCAAAAGTACATAAGAAAAACCGTCAGGCTTCTGACGGTTTTTTCTTTGTCCATTTTTTTAATAATGGTGTTTTTTTCTTTTTTAAATTGCCGCGGATTGCCTCATCCAGCTGCCGGAAACGTTCCTCTTCCAGTTCCTCACGCTCCCGCATCAGATAATTCATCTCCTTGAGTACCTGTTCCCCCACATCTTCGCTGATCGTCCTGCTTAAATTTTCATTGTTTGCTGCGATCGCCTTGCCCACAATATCTGTCATGAGTTCTGTGAATTGCGCCATGCGGTCCGTATTGTCCAATATGCTCTGCTTTGCCTCTGCCAAAGCTAAGGTCTCCGGGTTTTTAAAATAAACCTGATGATTTTTTACGCCACCAGGCTTATCTGCCTCATTTCCGGTAAGTTCCGGAAGTCTCTGCTCCATATCACCATTATGTACGATCATTTTTATGGCTTTGAGCTGATAGCCCTTCTCTTTTAATTCTTTGATATATTGAAATTCTTTGATATTTTCCTGTGTATAGTAACGGTGTCCCATTTCGTTTCGCGGAATGTTTAACTCCAATTCATCTTCCCAGTAACGCAATACATGCGATTCCACATTTACCATGCTGGATGCATCTGAAATCATATACCGTACTTTTTCCATATTTTCCTCCCTTTAAGCTTACCATTATTATAAGCGTCGCAGGACAAGCCCTCAAGGAAAATCGGTCGCCTTTTTCAGACAAAAATCGGGGTGTTATACAAATTCCGACAGAAAAACAAAATCGTTTTTCTGCCGGAAACTGCACAACACCCCGACGGTACTGATTAATTTTTCTCCATATTGGCGAACTTGGTATACTGAGGTAACCATACCAGATTGACGGTTCCGATCGGACCATTTCTCTGTTTTGCAATGATGATCTCGGAAATACCTTTCATCTCCGAATCATGATTGTAATAATCGTCCCTGTAAATAAACATAACCACGTCGGCATCCTGCTCGATCGCGCCGGACTCACGAAGATCCGACAGCATCGGTCTGTGATCCGGTCTCTGTTCAACAGCTCGTGATAGCTGTGACAATGCGATCACCGGAACAGACAGTTCACGCGCCAATGCTTTTAAAGAACGGGAGATATCTGAAATCTCCTGCTGACGGGAATCGCTCCCCTTACCGGAACCGGACATTAACTGTAAGTAGTCGATAATGATAAGTTTTAAATCATGCTCTAATTTATATTTACGGCACTTGCTTCTCATCTCTGCAATGGAGATACCCGGCGTATCATCGATGATCAGCTTGGAATTACCGATCGTTCCTGCTCCCTCGATCAGTTTTTCCCAGTCGCTGTCCGAGAGGTTACCGGTACGCAGAGCCTGTGCATCCACTCTTGATTCCAGAGAGAACAGACGGTTTACCAACTGTTCTTTCGACATCTCTAAAGAGAAAATTGCGGTACACATATCTTCATGAAATGCCACATACTGTGCGATGTTCAATACAAACGCTGTTTTCCCCATAGATGGACGCGCTGCGATCAGTATCAGGTCGGAAGGCTGCAAACCGGCAGTCCGGTAGTCCAGATCGATAAATCCGGTTGGAATACCTGTTACCGTTCCGGAAGTCTTTGCTGCATTTTCAATCTTCTCCAGCGCATTCATAACTACCTGACGGATCGGAACATAGTCCCCGCCGCCACCTCTTGTGGAGAGCAGATCAAATACTTTCTTCTCCGTCATATCCATGACCGTATCAATACTTTCCTTACCGGCATAACACTCATTCTCAATCTCTTCATTCAATCGGATGAGTCTGCGCCGCATGGAATTGTCTTTTACAATTTTTGCGTAATACTTAATATTTGCAGAAGTCGGAACCGCATCCAAAAGTTCTTTCACATAGGAAAGACTTGAAATTTCCTCCGGCACCTCTTTTTCTTTTAATTTGTTCTGTAAGGTAATGAGGTCGACTGGAAGTCCTTTGCTGTAGAGTTCTATCATGGCATCAAATAAGATTCCATACTGTTTATGATAAAAATCATCACTCGTCAGCATCTCCATCGCCGTCAATATCGCATCTTTGTCCATGATCATGGATCCAATGACAGACTGTTCTGCATCCAGACTATTTGGCATGCTTCTCTTGATCAGAGTCTCCTCCATGAGATCCTCCCTATAATTCTACTACATGAACGGCAAGTTTTCCGGTTACTTTGGTGTGGAGTTTTACCGGAACTTCCACAACGCCAAAGCTTCTGATTGGCTCTGCAAGCTGCATTTTCTTCTTGTCGAGTTCTAATCCAAGCTGCTCTTTTGCCGCTGCTGAGATCTCTTTTGTGGAAACAGAACCAAAGGTTCTTCCGCCTTCACCGGCTTTCATCTTAACAGTTACTTTCTTATCTTTTAAATTTTCCGCCATTGCAAGCGCTGCCTCGTAATTCTCCTGTGCAACTTTATCTGCATGCTGATTCTGTAATTTCAGATCATTTAAATTTTTGGCATTTGCTTCCACGCCTAATTTTTTCGGAAAAATAGCGTTGCGTGCGTAACCGTCACTGACATTGACAACGTCTCCCTTTTTTCCTAATGCTTTTACATCCTGTAATAATATTACTTTCATTCCTGAATATCTCCTTCTTTTATCATCTCGTCAATGGTGTCCTGGATCATTCGCTTTGCCTCCTGGATCGTACAGTTCGTCAACTGCGCTCCCGCAACGTTTAAGTGGCCGCCTCCACCCACACGTTCCATAATGAGCTGGACATTGATCTCATCAATGGATCTTGAACTGATATAGATTTTTCCCTGATACTCCGTCAAAACGAAGGATGCCTTAATTCCCACAATATTTAATAATTCATTTGCCGCCTGTGCTCCTACAATTGTAGGGCTCTCAATATTGTCCGCCGGGCAGACAGAGATTGCAAATGCTCCCCGGTAGACCTCTGCATGACGGACCGCCTCAGCTCTCGCTTTATAAGCAGCCATATCATTTCGCAGCATTTTTCTGACACGCGTGACTTCCGCTCCGGCTCTTCTGAGATATGCCGCTGCCTCAAAAGTGCGCACGCCTGTTTTTGTCATAAAATTATTGGTATCAATGAGGATGCCTGCGTAAATACAGTCTGCCTCACTCGGTTCCAGCTTAATATTTTCCGAAAAGTACTGCAATACTTCCGCGATCATCTCGCATGCGCTCGACGCATATGGCTCGATATAGGAAAGTACCGGATTCTCAATGACTTCACTGTTCTGTCTGTGGTGATCGAATACACAGATCGTGTCGGTACGGTTTAACAGCTCCGGGCATTCTGTGTAGCTCGGACGGTTTGTGTCCACAACCATGACCAGTGTATTCTTATTTGTGATCAGAAGCGCCTCTTCATTCTTAATGAATAAATCTGCCGGGTAACCTTTTTCTTCCGTAAAACATTCTACCAGCGGTCGGAGGGATGTCGTGACTTCATTTAAAACGATCTGTGCCTTCTTGCCAAGCACACGGGCTGCGCAGTACACACCGATCGCAGCACCAAGAGAGTCCACGTCACTGATCGTATGTCCCATAATGACCACATGTTCACGGCTCTCGATGATCTCGCGGAGTGCATGAGCCTTTACTCTGGCTTTTACTCTGGTGTTACGCTCTACCTGTTTTGCCTTGCCTCCATAATAAGTGACTTCCTCGCCTTCTTTTACAACGACCTGATCGCCGCCACGTCCTAATGCAAGGTCAATTCCCATGCGGGCGTACTCGTAATTCTGTGTATAGCTGACACCTCCGGCACCGACTCCGATACTTAAGGTGATCGCCATCTCATTTCCGACTTTGATGCTCTTTACATCCTCGATCAGCTTGAACTTATCTGCTGAGAGCTGCTCTAAATACTTGTATTTGAATACAACAAAATATTTGTCTTTCTCAATCTTACGCACAAGGGCATCGATCTCAGTAAAATACTTATTGACCTTGCGGTCTACAAGTGCGATCAAAAGGGAACGCTTCACATCCTCGATACTGTCTAACGCTTCCTCGTAATTGTCAATATAGATCAGTCCCGCAACAAGCTTCTGCTCCTCGTTCTCCCTGATATAACGGTTCAGCTCTGTCTCGTCAAACAGATAAATGGCAGTCAGATACTCATCGCTGTCATTGATCGCCACGATAGCACTATCCTTTGTCACAGAATCAAAATAAATGCGCTTCATGGAAATACGGTAATTGCGGTCATCCAGCATTACATTGATTGATTCCACCGCTTCGGATTTCTGAAGGATATCCTTTGTCAGACTCGGAAATACTGTGGTCACTGACTTATGGTAATTTTTGTCCTTGCCTGTGATCTCTGTAAATTTTTCATTCATCCACAGAAATCTCGAATTATAATCCAGCAATGCATACGGAATCTCAAAATCATTCAAAAGCTGTTTCTGTACAGTTCCGTACTGTGTGGCAAAATTCACCAGCTCATTGATCAGAAGTGGTCTGTTCCGCCTGTTTGATATCAGTACAATGATAACGTATAAAACGATAAATCCTGAAAACTCTGCTCCCATCTGTATGTCCTGTGCATACATTGCAACATCCATCAAAATCAATACAATGGTGAGATACAAAGGCCAGTTCAAATATCTGCGAAGCTTTCCTTTTAATTTTATATTCGTTTTCTTCATATTCACACCCTTTAAAAATCCTGCAAAATAGTAACGATTTGTATTCCATTATATCATTGAAAGGGTATAATATAAAGCTTATTTTTCTGATTTAATTTCCCGATAAAGGTGTTTCACGTAAGGTCAGATAATTTCCCTTATCCATATCATCAATAAAATTGTCTGCGATCATCTTTTTTCCGCAAAAATTTTCGTCCATGTCTTCCATAAATTCCATGTTCTCATTCTGATAACCTATGCCATCCTGATAATGGAAAACCCGAAATCCAGTTCCCTCTTCCCCGCCGTATGCCGGAAAAATAAGATCATGCCATCCGTCAGTCATCGTATCGCTCACATACACCGGAGTACGGACATACGCAAAACTCTCCAGCACCTGATATCCCTGTTCATTCTGCTCAAGGATCACTGCCGGATCACCGCCGTCACATTCCGTATATTCACCAACCACCACAGCAAGGATTTCCTCGGTTCCATCTTCATTCAGATCGACCATATCATAATAATAGCGCGCCTCCGCACAAAATTCCTCCGGTATCTGATAATAAGCAATCAGGAAATCCGCAAGTTCCTGGTTCTTCTCCCTGTCGGCATAAATCGTCTCTGTATCTGCCTCAGAAACAGGGTACTGTGTACGTTTCTGTTCTTTCTCTTCCGTCTCTTCTGTCTGACTTTCCGTTTCCGCTGCCGTATCAGGAACTGTTTCTGCTTTATCTGTCTCCTCTTTTTTACCGCATCCACATAACCATAAAACTGCCAGCAATGGAAGTATGATATATTTTCTCAATTTCTTTTTCATATTGTGTAATCCTTTTGTCAGTCTCTTCCGTTTTCCTTAAACTTATGAAAAAAGCCTATCACATTATAACAAAAAAAGTCTTTAAAAAAACATTAATTTTTCTAAAGACTTTTGTATTATTTAAATCACGTGTTTTTCCATCCATTTGCCTGACAGGAAACGAATGGAGAAGATAATGCTCCGGATTCCCCAGTCTGCAAACATACCGATCCACACTGCGATCGGTCCAAATCCCTGAAAACGGATCAGATAAATTGCAAGTGCTACCCGGCAAAACCACATCGTACAGATCGACACGATCATGGAAAACTTCACATCTCCTGCTGCCCGAAGCCCATATGCCGGTATAAATCCAAGCGCCCATAAAAGTGGCTTGGCAATCGTGATCGCAACCAGCATTTCATAGCACATACGCATACTTTCCGGCTCCATTCCAGCAAGATACATGATTGGTCGGCCAACTGCAAATGTCAGCAGGCATGAGAGAATGAGGCCAATCTCGCCATACCAGGTCAGTTTTACAATATAATATTTTCCCTCTTCCGTCCTTCCGGCACCAAACGTCTGCCCAGCAACCGTCATCAAACTGATTCCAACGCCCATACTTGCGATTCCATTTAAATTTTCCAGCACGATCGCCAATGCCTGCGCTGCGATTGCCTGCGTTCCAAGGGTTGACTCGGTCGACTGTATTGCAAGCTTTCCGAATTGGAACATACCATTCTCTACGCCTGCCGGTATTCCTATTGAAAGAATCTTTGAGATCAACGGCATATCCGGACGTATTTTAAAATAATCCCGCAGCACAATAACCTGTTGCGGTTTTCTTAAATAAAACAAAACGATTCCCGCTGCAAAAATTCTTGAAAAAAGTATCGATAATGCAGCCCCTGCTACACCCATCCCCAATCCAAAAATAAGGATTGCATTGCCTGCAATATTCATTGTATTAGAAATAACAGATATCATCATCGGGAATCGGAAATTTCCTCCCGCACGATAAAAAGCCGCCCCCACATCGAACAATGCAAGAAACGGATATGCTATGACCGTGATCAGAAAATATCTCACCGCCCCGTTCATAACATCTTCTTCCACTGCACCGAACACGAGCCTTAGCAATGGTTTGCAAAATATCAGACAAACCAGCATCAGCGTTCCTGATATCACTATAACGGTAAGAAAAATCTGTCTTGCGGCTGATTACACATCTTATCATTTTTCTGTCCAAGATACTGCCGAAACTGCTGCACTTCCCACATTGCTTACCATCATGGTATCTACCATTCCCATTAAGGCATTTAACAATTGTTCCACCATGATCGGTATGAGCAACGCCCATAATGTTTTCTTTGAAAAAAGAAGATGCTGCCAGTCTATTTTGGATGAATTATATAATCTGTTTTTTAATGAACTGTGATTCACTTGCTATTCGCTCCTGTCAAAATAATTTCGGCTCTATGCTATCACTTTCATACTTCATCTTCAATTAGTTTCATTTATTTACATTGCTTATTTTTTGATACAATTATTTTGGATCTGCTTCAATAGAAAAAGGAATTGATCACTATGTTATACTAGTGTCTCTGAAAAAACATTCAACATTTTACAAAATGTTTCTATATGTTCTTTTGGAATTGTATCTGCGAGCCGGAATAATTCCTCAAATGTTCTCTTATAAATAAAATTTACATATGTTTCATATATTTTTTCCCCATAATCTGTCACAACAACATATTTATCCTTTTTATTGCCCTCCCGAAGTTCTTTCTTCAAGCATCCCATTTCCATTAGCTTTGTAACATTATTCGAAAAAGCGCCTCGCGTAATGCCAAGGCGCTTTGCTATAACAGACATTTTTTCATCCTTATTCTCTAGTATGTATTCAATAATCTGTATCTCATGAGCTGACAGTAAAATCGGTGTATTGAAATTAGCCGGTTTACAGAATTTTGTAGACGATTCATTACATAAGCGAATGATCTCTTCCACAAGACTCCCGTACTCTCCCATCCATTTTGTATTTTTGTATTCATTCATTATTCATCACTTCCATTTTGCAATATCAGTGATTATAACATAATTTAAGCAATTAGAGAATAGTGAAAACATGTATTTCCAATAATAATCCATGTAAAAATCATTGCATTTATACATGCTCCCGTCCATACGGATCCTGTTTTTTCATATAATTTTCTTGAGTAGCAGGCTGCAACCGGCAAAATTACCATTACCGGGAAAATAACCGCAATAGAAAGAAACAGATCTAATCCAAAATCATTCCAGATTAAGTGTCCCCTGATCAGCATGTATACATAATTCAAAGCAATAAACATTGTCATGCCTGCCCCATTTATAAGTGCCATGATTATCATATTCTTTTTATCCGGCATATCTTTCATACGTCCTGTGTTAATTACAACTCCATTCACAACATAATAGAATAAAAAGAAGATAAAATAACATCCCCAGACTATAAACTGCTGCGGCGTCATAGCCCTTGCTGCAATCACCCACATTCTCATGTCCGAATATGCGAAAAAGAAATTGGAAAACACGACTGTCATATAAGTAAATGTAAATACTGCCAGTGCAAGCAAAAATCCTTTCAAACATCTGTTCCAACTCATATCTAATCCTGTGTATTCTTTAAAAGACAGACCTTCCTTCTTTACTGTTACCTGATATCGAATGAAAAGAATCATTCCTGCGATTACAGCATTTAATACGCTCCATACTGCAACACGGGTACTCATCTCCTGACTAAATACTGCACTCCAGGAAATAAAACTTTTATTCCCTGCATAAGTTGTCGGAGCTCCACCGAGCATAAAGAATGGGATATATGTAATTGCCGGAATAACTGTCAGTAAAATTGCAATTATCCAAAAACTTTTATCCCGTTTAGATAAAATCGGATCTACCGGTTTCTTTTTTAACTCTGCAAAGAATGGGGTTTGTAAAAGCAGCATTGCCAGTGGAATTACCAATACAAACATTGCTGCAAGCGCTAGTCCATTTGCATATTCTTTTATGAGCCAGATCTGATGATTCGACGAAATTGCCTGTGCGCCATCTATTAGCTCTCCATTATTATAACCGAACACTGTACTGTAAAAATCAACAACAAATCCTGTACAATGTCCTGAAAAGTGATTCATCATATGAATTTCTTTCGGCTGTGTAAGAACTCGCAGTTCTCCTCTTTTTGCTGCCTGCTCAATTCCATCACTGGCATAATTAATATCTTCAAACGCTCCCAGCAAAGTGCTTTCTGCCGGTTCTGCACTGCCTGAAAGATTAATCTGATACCACTGTCTTCTTAAAACGGTATCTGTCTCTGTTTCAAACAGACTTTTTGCCACAGACGTTTCCGGAATTTGTGACGAGTTATCAATTCCATCTGCCCGAGCCCCAAACATCAGCCATGCATTTTCCTCATAGATACCAATTGTCACTCCGACATTTGCCTGTAAATCACGCCATACCGAATTGCCGGCAACCTCGACTTCATGTGCCTGTGTCATACTTGCAAAGCCCGGTCCAGATTCCATAAATACAATTGCCTTCGGTCGGATTTCATATTCTTCCGTAATTTCTTCTTTACGTATTTCATAAACTCCCTGACTGTAATCGTCCAACGTATCTGCTATCAGATCCGGGTTCTGTTCTGCTACCTCCTCTGCTGTAATTTCGACACCGAGTTCGTCATGAAGCATATTTAAAAGTCTGTCTTCCAGTGTATAAAAACCAGCTGTCAAAGCAACTGTATTTCCAGTGTTCATACCACCCATGGAATGTGCCACAAATCCAATTCTTGTAGTATCTGCATATGGAAGTGTAAGAACATAATTGTATGCGTCAAGAGCTCCTAACGTTGCTCCCGTGCCAGTCGGATCATCGGTAGTATTAGGAAGATCTGAGTTTCCATGACCATACATATCCATAGAAAATACAATATAACCTCTTCTTGATAATTCAATCGCATTAGGATCTTGCATCTCATTTGAATTCAAATATCCATGGCTCAGAATAACAACCGGTCGTTTATTTGTATAATTTCCTTTTCCATCATTCTCCAGTGCCTCTTTCGGAACATAAATCATTCCGCTTAAGCTTCCTCCTCTGGTTGAAACCTTTACTTCCCGAATTAAGATATTACCTGCCTGTGTTTTTACCAGCGCTGATACAATTCCCATCACCAGAATAACTATCAGACATAGTGCCGTCATTTTCCAATAACTCTTTTTCTGCATTGAAATACCTCCTTGTTTTGTATTTTTATGCATTTTCTATATTTTATATAATTTTAAAATTATTTTTTGTGCATATTGAATAGTTAATGTTTCTGTGCGGTAATGTTTCTGTGCCATATTCTAATTCCCACACAAAAAAGAGCAGCATACATACTTCTATATATCTGCCCTTTAAAGTGCTTCTCGTTTTATTACAGCTTAATACTACTGTTTTCCAACTCTTTATTCTTTTATACCTTAGACATTTTTCGTCGCGATCCAGTCCACCCCGGTACCGCACACATTGCTTACGACCACATCTCCGATATGAACCGGACTTTTGACCTGAACCGGCTTCAAAAGTTCCATCGCTTTTTCGATATCTTCTTTCGGAATCCCACCGTTTGTCTTTACAGAACAGCAATGATGGTTTCCACCGGTCACCTTTACAATACTTGTCAGCACTCTGGTTGGATGAAGTAACTCATTTTTCCCGTACTCTGCGCCTCGCGGGCAGGAATTGCCAAAAACCTGATAATCATTCTGTTCATCCACCTGCAGGTGGCACCCTTTTGGACATACTATACAGATTAGTTCTTTCATTTTCCGGTACCTCCTTCCGCAGACACAATCGATATTTCAATTGTGGGATTTTCGACTTTCTTTAAAATAGCTGCCGGAAGCTTGATATGCTCCATCTCCCCCGGTGCCATATGTTCTCTCTTATAATGTGCGATAATAGCATCTCCATCTTTTACACAGATTTCCTGGTCCTTCATAACGGCATTCACACGGAAAGAAACATCAACACCCGCTTCCGCGTTTTCCACTCGGATTGCCTGTGGCACTGTGTAAGTCACATGATCTCCCTTTTTTAGTTCAATCATTCTGCCATCCTCTGGCACTCTTTTTCCTGCCGCATATTCTGCAGCAGCTTTTCCTGCACGCTGGCTCTCTGCTGTTACAAAATCAACAAGATCATGCACATGCACGACATTACCGCAGCTGAAAACTCCAGGCTCATGTGTTTCCATATTTTCGTATACAAGCGCACCTTTTGTGGACATATCTAACGGAATATCCGCTTTCCTTGTCAATTCATTTTCCGGTATCAGACCAACTGACAGCAGCAAAGTGTCACAATCAAACACGATTTCCGTTCCAGGAATTGGTTTTCTGTCCGCGCCAACCTCAGCCACTGTTACCTTTTCCACCCGGTGTAAACCTTCCACATTTGTTACAGTGTGTGATAAATAAAGTGGGATATCATAATCATTCAGACATTGCACAATATTTCTGTTTAAGCCGTTACAGTAAGGCATTAATTCTACACAAGCCAATACTTTTGCGCCTTCTAATGTCATTCTTCTTGCCATAATAAGACCTATGTCTCCACTGCCAAGAATCACGACTCTTTTTCCCACCATATAACCTTCAATATTTATATATCTTTGAGCCGTTCCTGCTGTAAATACCCCGGACGGGCGATCACCCGGAATCGCAACTGCTCCCCGTGTTCTTTCTCTGCATCCCATTGCAAGAACAATTGCTTTGCCTTCCAGCATCATAAGTCCGTCTTCTGTATTACATGCTGTCACACGATGTCCTTCTACTGCCAGAACCATCGTGTCCAGCATAATTTCTACTCCAAGTGTCTCGGCATTTTGAACAAAGCGTGCCGCATACTCAGGTCCTGTCAATTCCTCTTTAAAATAGTGTAAGCCAAATCCATTATGAATACACTGATTCAGGATTCCTCCTGCTTCCTTATCTCGTTCAAGAACCAAAACATCCTGTGCTCCGTTTTCTTTTGCGCTGCAAGCTGCTGCTAACCCAGCCGGTCCACCTCCGACTACGATGACATCATATACTTTTTTCATTATGACTCCTCCTTAATCGTAGATGTAATAATAAAGGTTCCCTGTTCGTCCATTAAAATTTCCTGTTCATCAATCCCCAGTTCCCTGGCAAGAATTTCATGAACTCTTGGTCCGCAAAATCCGCCCTGGCACCGTCCCATACCTGCATTGCAACGTCGTTTAATTGCATCCACTGTTTTTGGAACAATAGGCCGATGAATTGCCTCAACAATCTCTCCTTCCGTTATTGTTTCACAACGGCAAATAATTCTTCCATACAAGGGATTCTCTTCAATCAGTTTTTTCTTTGCCTCATCATCTAAATATCGGAATAAAATACGCTTTCTCGTATCACAGAATTGATTTTTTTCTTCTATTTTAAGACCGCATTCCCGAAGAATCTTCTCTGCTTCTTCAGCAATGGCCGGTGCACTTGAAAGTCCAGGTGATTTAATTCCTGCAAGATTAATGAAATGCGGACAAATTGGTGATTCACCAATTACAAAATCCGGTATCTGAGTATTTGGACGAACGCCAGCATATTCATGGATTATTTCTCTAAAATCAATATCTGGCACGGATTTATGTCCCTCTGCCTTCAGATTTTCCAATGTCAGCGGATCTGTTCCTACATGATCACCATCCGGTACATTATAACAGTCCGGTCCTACCAGTAAGTTGCCATGGACAGTCGGCGTAACACAAACACCTTTAAATCCATGTTCGTCCGGACATGGAAAAATAATGGAGTGCACTTTTTCCCCCTGATTTTTATCTAAGACATAATATTGACCTGCAAAATTAGTCTGCTGCAGATCATGTCCTCCTACCAGTTCATATACCTGCGCTGACCAGCCACCACCGGCATTAATAACATATTTTGCTTCAAAAACACCGGTCTTTGTTGTCACAATGAAATAATCGTCTTTTTTCTCAATCGCCGTTACTTCACTATCGAGTTTTACTTCCACACCATTCCTTACAGCCGTTTCCGCCATGGCGATGCAATATTCCCATGGATTAATGATTCCAGAACCTGGTGCATATAATGCGGCTTTAATTTCCGGATTCAGCCCCGGCTCAAGTTGAAGTGCCTCATCCCTGTCTACAATTCTTATTCCTTCAACGCCGTTCGCTACCCCACGCTGATATAATTCCTGAATGTAGTTCAGATCATGCTCATTATCAAAGGCAATGATAAATGTAGGCATCTCTATACGTTCAACATCCAGTTTTTCACAGATTTCTTTTGCAAGTTTAATGCCTCTCAGATTCAGTCGCGCCTCCGTGCTGCCAATCGGGCAGTCAAACCCTGCATGCAAAATTGCAGTATTGGCTTTTGTACAGCCATTTGCCACGTCATTATAACGTTCACATACACAGACAGACAGATTATATCTCGAAAGCTGATATGCAGTCGCTGCCCCCACAACGCCGCATCCGACAATCAATACATCATACATATATTTCCTCCTATTTTCTACCACCATTTAATCTGGTCTGTTACATACTGCCTAATTTTAATAAATTCCGGAGATGTAACATCACGCGGTCTAGGCAGATCAATTTTCAGATCCTCCTTTATCGTTGTTGGTTTGTTTGTTAAAATCAGGACACGTTCTGCAAGATATACAGCCTCTTCAATATTGTGTGTAATAAATACAACCGTTGCACCTGTTTCTTTCCATAATTTCAGAACTTCATCTTCCAGATAGAATCTTAATTTAATATCCATCTGTCCATACGGTTCATCCATAAGCAGAAGATCAGGGTTCATGGCAAATGCTCTTCCGATAATAATCCGCTGCTCTGTAGAAACAGATAACTGATGCGGATAAGAATTACGGAATTCTTCGAGTCCCATTAACTTTATAATATTATCAACACGCTCTTTAATCTCTTTTTCCGGCAATTTTTTCAGTTCCAGTCCGAAGCGGAGATTTTGTTCTACTGTCTTCCATGGCAATGCAGACGGCTCCTGGAAAACAAATGCAAGATTGTGTTTTTTCGGATCCGCACTTTCACCATCAATGAGCAGGTCTCCCTTGGTCGGCATATAAATTCTTGTTAAGAGATTTAAAAATGTCGTTTTACCGCAACCAGTTGGCCCTACAATACAGACAAATTCACCTTTTTTAATATTAAATGAAATATCGTTAAGCACCTTTAAGCTTCCAAAATTCTTTGTCAGGTTGTGAACTTCAACCTTGTAATTATTCTCACCCATTTTTGCACCTCCACCTATAATGCCAGATCTGTATTGTCAGATATTTCTTTTCTGAGACGCAAAAACTCAGGATCTACCGTATTCCTCGGTCGCGGCAGATTAATATCATAGACTTCTTTTACATGCGCAGGACAATTAGATAACAGCACGATCCTGTCTGCAAGATAAAGTGCTTCTTCAATATTATTGGTTACAAAAATAACCGTTCTTTTCTCCTGCTGCCAGATACGCTGAACCTCTTCTTCCATTGCATATCTTGTCTGTGCATCCAATGCACCAAAAGGTTCATCCATCAAAAGAATTTCAGGATTGTTGGTATATGCTCTTGCAATACTCACACGCTGTTTCATACCGCCGGAAAGTTCATTTGGGTAACTCTTTTCAAAACCCTGCAGTCCAACTAGATCAATGTATTTTTGAGCTGTTTCCCTGCGTTCCTTCTTCGGAATACCTTTTAATTTCGGTCCGAATTCGACATTCTCCATAACGGTCTTCCATGGCATTAACGCACGCTTCTGGAAAACCATACCAATACGTTCATCGCTTCCTTTTAACGCTTCCCCATCAAGCAAAATTTCACCGTCTACCGGTTTTTCCAGTCCGGCGATCATATTCAGCAAAACTGTTTTTCCACAACGCCCTGGTCCTAAAACAACCAAAAATTCAGATTTATAAACGTCAAGCGATACATCTACAACCGCGTCAAAAACTTTATTGTCTACAATATAGCTTTGTGAAATATGCTTTAACTTTAAGCTGATTTTTTTCTCGTCCATGGGCATATGATCCTTTCTAATAGCTGAATTACAATTGCAAGTAAATAACCTACTACACCTATGCAGATCATGGAAAGCAGACATAACGGATAATCTCCGGAATCCATTCCTCTGACAATCAAAAAGCCTACACCAGATTTGCCGCCAAGCATCTCTGCTGCCAGCACAACCATCCATCCTGCACTGGTAGAATTACGGATACCTGCAAAAATTGCATCAAGAGCAGATGGAATTGCAATTTCAAACAACATCTGTCTTTCATTTGCATGGAAAATCGTTCCTATATCCAGATATTCTTTGATAACATTAGAAATACCTGCCTGTGTATTAACAACAACCGGCATCAGGGCTCCGATAAATACAATTAAAACTTTTGGAAATTCACCGGTACCAAACCAGATTGTCATTAACGGTACCCATGCAAGCGGAGGTACCGCACGGAACGCCGTAAAAATCGGTCCAAAAAGCGCATTGCATTTTTTATTCCATCCAATCAAAATACCAAACGAAATACCAATCAACCATGCGCACCCAAGAGCGATAAACACTCGTCTTAAGCTCGCCCAGATATGACCTAGTAAGCCAAGATTTTTAATTGGTCTGTCCAAAAGCTTAAGATATCTTTCCCACACTGCTCCCGGCGACGGAAATTTTGACATTGGATTTGACGATGCTGCAACCCACAAAAGGATCAACAAAATAATTGCAATGACCGGAAGTACCTTATACACACGGTTTCGGAAAATCTCTTTGCGCTCAAATTCACTGAGGACAATTTCTTCTTTTTCTTTTTTCATTTCTTCCACCCCAGAACCTTTCCTTCAACAAGTCCAAGCAGCCATGTGAAAATGACTCCCAGTATACCGATAACTACAATACCAAGAATAATGATATCCGGTCTTGCAAAAGAACGACCTTGCTGAATCATATAACCAAGTCCCACATTTGCTGCCAGCATTTCTGCAGCTACCAGTGTAGCCCATGCATTACCAAGTGCTACACGGATACCTGCAAATGTCATTGTCATTGCTGACGGAATACCTATTTTTCTAAAAATTGTAAAATTCGAAGCTCCACAGACCTTTGCAACATTGATCAATGCCGGGCTGGTCTGTCGTATTCCCGTGTACGCATTGATCGTACACGGAACGAACGCCGAGAAAAATACAATAAATGCTTTTGCCTGCAGTCCAAGTCCAAGCCAGATAATTGTAATTGGAATCCATGATACAGGCGGAATCGGTCTTAAAATTTCAAAGATCGGTCTCATAAAGCTTTCAAAGCCTCTGAACCAGCCCATAAACAACCCAAGAGGGACGCCAATAATAATTGCAAGGAAGAAGCCTGTAAGAGCAACCTGCAAGCTGGCAAGAATATGTACACCTAATACTGCTCCATCTGGATTCGGATCAACCCATTTTACAAAAAACAACTTTACAACTTCTGACGGCATTGGAACATATCTGTTCGGAAGCAGGCCTCCCATAACAGCAAACTGCCAAATCAACAAAAAGGCAAGAACACCTATGATTGAAAGTACCGTCAGCTGATATTTACTTTTACGTGCATCTTCCTGAACTTTTTTAATTCGTTCCTCATCTGTCAGACGACGTTCCACTCTTGTGCTGTCACTCATATCACATTCTCCTATCTGTTACTGTTCAACCATCTCCGCAATTGTAGGATTTACAAGACCTTTATCAATGATTATCTGTCTGTCATCGTCTGAATAATTACCAAGTGTAATAAAGAAATCCATTGTTTCAAATAAATCATTGGAAGCTTCACTTACTTTGCCGCCTTTACCATTACGGTCATCTGTTTCGGTTGTCATTGCTTTGACTGCATCTGCTAAAGAGGTACACTGGAATTCGCTTACAAGACGATCTACCACTTCTTCTGTAACAGCAACACCTTCATCTTCACAGGATTCCATAAAAAGGTCTTTTGCTTCCTGCATGTTCGCATCGCTCTCTTGGCACCATTCCCATGTTTTGTAATATACCTGATATGCAGTTGCTACCAAGTCTGTCTTATTTTCAATTGCATCACTCGTTGCACCAATACAGCTAATGTTATTTAATCCCATCTGTCCGATATCTGTTACACGTACATAGCCATCGTTTTCAGCTTCTACTGCAAATGCATTCCAAACGCACATTGCATCACCTTCGCCTGTCTGGAAAGCTGTCAGACAGGTTCCTACTGCTGTATCAATAATCTGAATCCCATATTCATCCAGATCTGTGATTCCGATGCTGTTCATATACTGCATGAACATATACTGAAGTGTTGTTCCTTTATTCAATAAAACTTTTTTATTTCTCCATGCTTCCGGATCATCTGGTTTTTCAGCAAGATCACTGTCTTCACGTACAAACAATGCTGTATTGAGCTCATTATCACAAATACCGATCATATTAATATCATAATTCTTCATACCATTTAACATACCAGGTGCACCAACATCACAAACATCCCAGTCTGCATTTGCTTCCATCATCGCCGGTCCGCCTGTGAAAGACTGATATTCAACATCAATATTCAATGCATCAAAAAATCCCATCTGATCTGCAACATACCACGGCATGGAATGTGCTGAACCTGCAAAGAAACCAATGCTTAATGTTGTTCTTTCCGGCAGTGGTGCCAATCCTAATGTAGCATCTCCACTCTCAGCTGCGATCTCTGTTCCAGATGCCACAGCTTCATTATTGCCACCAGAAGATGTAGTATCCTTGCTCTCCCCAGAGCTTCCACATCCTGTCAATGTACCCAGTGCAACTGTGACTGCCAGTGCCATTGCAAAAAATTTCTTTGTTCCCTTTCTCATAAAAATACCTCCTATACTTTTACATTTTTTGAGCATTTTATCTGACTTGCCCCAATTTTTTACAAATGTCAGATAATTCATTTTTTTCTAACGAACTGTTGCTCTAATTTGCAGTATAGCATTTTTTTGCATAATATCAACTAATTTTGCATAATATCTTCTCACTTTTTTATACAAACGTTTGCATGATATTGCTAATAAATTTCGAAATATTCATTCATTTTTATACAATACACACAATTAATTGAATTTTACATCTAATTATTTTTGTAATACAAAATTTTACTCTTTAATATTTTGCATAATTTTGCGTTTATTTTTGCATATATTTTGTTTCTTTTTGCATTTTATGTTATACTTAGTAAAAAATATACGTTTAAAAATCAGATTTGGATTTTTATTGGCAAATTGCACAAAGAAATATGATACATTTCTTCTTGTGTACACTCCCTGCTGATACATATAAAAAATCTGTCTTTATATTTGTTAAATCGTCTTAGTCACTAAAAAAACAAGGAGGTAGTATCCATGTCCCTTAAAGATATCGCAGCTGAAGTTGGCGTTTCCATTTCTACCGTTTCTCGTGTATTAAATACCGACAATCCTTCTGCTGCACGTCCCGAACTCCAGCGCAAAATATGGGAAGTCGCCAAACAGCAGGGGTATTGTCCTAATCCCATAGCCCGTCGACTTAAAGATAAAAGCAGTATTATTACACCTGAGGTTCAATATATTAACTGCATCTATGGCTGTATTCCTCAGGAAACAAAGGACGATCCTTTTTATCTCCAATTACTTAAAAGTGTTGAACAGGAAGCCTTCCGTCACGATTACCATGTCAGCTGTGCATATACCGCCACACCCGGTGATTCTTTTTTTGAGTCTCCACTACTGTCAAATGTTCCATCTGACTTATTGATCATCCTTGGCAGATTTAAACCGGAACTTTTGAACAAACTAAAACCTACTTACAAAAAAATAGTCAACATCTGCCTTAACGTTTTAGATGTTGACTGTGATCAAATTATATGTAGTGGGCGAAAAATGCTTTTTTCCAGCGTAGAATATCTGCATTCTCTTAATCATGAGAAAATAGGTTTTATTGGTAACCATGAGCAACGATATCTTGGTTATCACGATGGAATACTGACTTTTGGCCTTCCTGATGATCCACGATACGTTGTCGATGATATCATAATCTCCATGGAAGGCGGCTATCTTGGAGCTTTACGCCTTCTCGAAAGAGCTCCTGAAATTACCGCTATCTGCTGTGCGAATGATATCATCGCTATCGGTGCGCTGCGTGCATGTAATGAGAAAGGACTTCGCGTTCCTGAAGATATATCCATTATCGGTGTCAATGATATTGAAAATACACAATACACAAACCCTATGCTCACTACTGTCCGTGTTCCCCTAAAGGAAATGGGGCAAACCGCTGTTACGGTTCTTCTTGACCGCGTCAACGGCGGACATTCGTCTTACATCAAGGTCGAGTTTCCTTTCCAGATCGTTAAAAGAGGAAGCTGCCGCGCTTTAAACCCTTGATATATTTCTATTCCATTTTCGCCCGGATTGTTTCAAAGCTTTCCGGGCAATACTGCAATCTTTCCACGCTGACGCACACACTTTGGGATGAAGCGTCCTTATAGCTCGGATTATTATGCACATGCCCGTAAACATTGGCATACGGCATATTCCTGTTGATGTACAGTGGTTCGTGGGAAAGCAGGTAAAATCCCTCATAGAGGATTGGCCATCTGCTGCATTCCAAAAATCCCATTTCCCGCCATTCTGCTGGAGTATATCCCATATCATGATTTCCCATGATCAATATTTTTGTTCCCTTCAGTCGTTTTAAAAGTGCCTTATTTTCTTCCTTACCATAAGAGGAAAAATCTCCCAGCACATAAACAGTATCCCCCTCAGAAACAACTCTGTTCCAATTCTGTATCAGCGCTTCATCCATTTCCTGCACGCTTTCGAAAGGTCTGTTTTCATATCGTCTGATGCTGTCTGTTCCAAAATGCGTATCCGCGATCATAAAATCCTGTCCCATAACTCCATCCCTCCATCTTACCTGCAATGCTTTTTCATTCCAATCAGTACCACCCGTCAAACGGGTGGTTTGCTCAGCGGCTATAAGCCTTTGTTACCGACCAGCGCCTAAAGACGCTGGCTTTCACTTTCGTTCAAGCTACTAATGCCTTTGACTCGTTGCTGCCCTTAAAAGGGCATTTGTATTACTAGCAACCCTTAAAAGGGTCTTCGTATTCTTTTACACTTAATTTATCCAAAGCTATATCATGTTTTTCCTGCTCTTGGATATATTTCTTTATTGTTGCTTCATTTAATCCTACTGTACTCACATAGTATCCTTCTGCCCAGAAATGTCTATTTCCATATTTATACTTTAAGTTTGCGTGCTTGTCATATATCATTAGTGCACTTTTTCTTTTAAATATCTCATAAACTGTGATATACTATATTTCGGTGGGATACTTACCAACATATGGATATGATCTGGCATTAAGTGTCCTTCTGTTATTTCCACACCTTTGTATTTACACAATGTTTTGATGATATCTCTGATATCTTCTTTGTACTGATTGTATATTACTTTTCTTCTGTATTTTGGTGTGAATACAATATGATATTTACACATCCATTTTGTATGTGCCATAGAATTTGTTTGATTTGCCATTAAAATCACCTTTCCTTTCGTTAAATAGTAGCCTGAACAACTCTATTTTAGCGGAAAGGTGATTTTTTTGTATAACTAATTTGTTGCACCACCCGCATATGATATGCCCCTTGTCAAGTAGACAGGTAAAATATCTAAAATTGGATGTGGATGATGCCTGCATTTCCTTTTGAAGTGCAGGCATTTTTCTATGCACACCATTTCTCTTTATATTTGCTTATTCGTTTGTTTTCAGGAATCGGGTATTCTGTGGGTACATCAGATGACAATGCTTCCTGGCGCACTTCTGATGGGGTTTTACAGCCATATCTGTCCTGTGGACGTTCTTCACTGTAAAAACGCAAATAATCTTTGATTGCATATCTTAGTGAAACCTCATCAATGATTTCGTACATCTGATACATTTCAGATTTTATAATTCCCCAGAAACCCTCTATCGGTCCATTGTCGATACAATGTCCAACTCTGGACATAGATTGCTCCATTTCCTGGTTTTCAAGTTTTTTCTTAAATGTCTTGCTGGTATACTGAAATCCCCGGTCCGAATGAAAAATCGGTTTGGCATCCGGATTTGCTGCGATTGCTTTATCAAATGTCTTAAATATTAATCTGTTGTCGTTTCTTGCACTTACAACATATGCTACAGGATATCTGTCATATAAATCTATAATGGCACTTAAATACAGTTTCTTTTTCTCTCCAGGTACTTTGAATTCCGTTACATCTGTAGCCCATTTTTGATTGGGAACAGTAGCATAGAAATCTCTTTGAAGTATATTTTCTGCCGTTTCATCCGGCTTGGCATAAATATATTTTTTCTTCTTTTTACGGATTACAGAATGGATTCCCAGCTTTTTCATAATTCTGTGGACTCTGTTTTTACTGTACGATGTATGATTGAAATGGTTGATCCAGGATGTCATTCGACGGTATCCTAAGATATGGCAAAAACGTTCATCGTATTCTTTGATAAGTTCCGCAAGTCTGATATTTTCAAGTTCCTCATACGGTATTTCACGATGTAACCATTTATAATAAGCAGCCCTTGATATCTCAAGCTGTCTGCACATCCATTCTATACTCCAGTTTTTCTTTGTATAAAAATATCGGATTGCTAAATATTTTGATTCATGGCGTAACTTTCCAAGCTTCACATCCCTTCGAATTCCTTCACTTTTTTTAACAGTTCAACTACCATATCCTTTTCTTCCAACTGACGCTTCAAACGCAGATTTTCACGCTTTAATCGTTCTAGTTCATCCACTTCGGCATCTGTTTTGTGACATCCTCTCCGATCCGTTAATCCATCTGCACCATCGGTGTCATATTTTTTTACCCAGGAATAAACCTGGCTATAAGAAACGTCAAATTTTGCAGCAGTATTTTTATAGTTACGATTATGATTGATACAGTAATCAACGATTTCTTTCCGTTCTTCCAATGTTGTTTTTCTTCGTGCTTCTGCCATATAGACCTCCTGTTTCGGATTGTAATCCTTAAGCTCTCTATTGGCATTATACATTCTAATCCACTTTCTTAAAAGACCGGAAGAGATATCATATTTTATTCCTAAATCAATGGAAGAGCCGTCACCTCTTACATATTCCTCAACCACTTTCATTTTAAATTCCTTCGAATAAGACCCATTTCGCATTTTTTTTGAAAAACCGGCAAGTCCATGTTTGTTATAAATCAAGGCCCAGTCCTGAATGGTTCTTGAAGAAATACATAGTTCTCCACATATCTGTATTCTAGATTTATTTCCTTCAAGATAATCTATAACAGCCTGTTCTTTTTCTTCAGGTGTAAACTTTGCTTTTCTGGACATGAAAAATACCTCCAAAGTAACAGATTTTTATATTTAATCTGTCTACTTTAGAGGTAT
>OGIO01000175.1_pt1 | contig 87634 bp, 77 predicted proteins | sample 1571841 | NCBI WGS metagenome assembly OGIO01 (sample SAMEA2582111, study PRJEB24529) | metagenome | biome: Human gut stool | place: China | collected 2011
AGAAGGAATCAAGAAGACCATTCAGTGGTTCTTTGAACATGAGGACTGGATGAAACATATAACCAGTGGTGATTATCAGAAATATTATGAAGAAATGTATAAATAAAAACGTATAGCATATACCTGCGGTTAAGCGATTGACTGCAGGTGTTTTATTTTTGCCCAACAATTGCAAAAAAAAGTACCTATATTTTAACAATATTGCATGTCGTTTTCTGTTGAATCCATGATAGTTTATGCTATAATAAGATAGAATTTTAGTGTGTATATGGAGTATACGATATGTATCGAAAGAGAAATCAGATAACAGAGATGATGATCTGTCTGGTGGATGCGTTGGCCGTGGTGTTCTGCCTGACACTGGCAGGAATGATGAGGTATCATTCCTTTGAAGAACTGGCTGGAGCAGAGAACTTAAGAGAGCTGTACAGTATTATTCTGGTGCTGCATATAGCATCGTTCTATTTTTTTAAAGTATATAGTCATTTTTTCAAGAGAGGACGATATAAGGAACTTCTCCTATGTGTGAAATACAATCTGGCATTGGTGGCTGGTGCGACACTGGTTGGATTCGGCATGAAGAGTGTGGTGTTCTGCTCCAGACTGGTGATGGGATATTTCTTTGTGTTAAATACGGGAATGATCTGGCTTGTGCATCTGTTTATTCGAAACAGGGAACGGTTCTTCGGATGGAGTAAGCGCAGAGAGACGAATCTGCTGATCGTGACAACCAGAGAATATGTAGAGAAAATCCTGAAACGCTTTGGAGAATCAAAAGAAATAAACTGGACAGTGACAGGCATTGTTTTGCTGGAAGATACACAAGGAGAGTCCCAATGGAATGGAATCCCTGTCTTTGGAGAGACAGATGACTATCTGGAATATGCCACACAGCATGTGGTGGATGAGGTGTTTATTCAGGTGGATGAGATTCAGAAACGGGAGAGCCGTCTGAAAAATATAATTCTGGAATTTGAAAAAATGGGTGTGGTTGTAAACCTGAATCTGGATCTGTTTGATCTGGGTATCAATGGAGTCAAACAGGTGTATAGTCTGGAACGATACAATGTGCTGGCATTTTCCAGCAGACTTTTTGATTACCGGATGGTCTGCATTAAACGAATGATTGATATTGCAGGAGCCTTAGCTGGTCTTCTCATCACTGGTATTGTGGGAATCGTGCTGGCACCATTCTTGTTGATTGAATCTCCGGGGCCATTGATTTTCTGCCAGAATCGTGTAGGTGTGAACGGAAGAATCTTCAAGTTCTATAAGTTCCGTTCTATGTATGTGGATGCAGAAGAGCGGAAAAAAGAACTGCTGGCTCAGAATGAAGTGCAGGGGCTGATGTTTAAGATGGAAAATGATCCCCGTATCACGAAAGTAGGAGCATTTATCCGCAAGACCAGTATTGATGAGCTACCACAGTTCTGGAATGTGTTGAAGGGCGATATGAGTCTGGTAGGAACGAGACCACCGACTGTAGATGAGTATGAACAGTATACCGGTTATCAGAAGCGAAGAATCAGCTTCCGTCCAGGAATCACGGGTCTGTGGCAGATTAGCGGACGAAGCGATATCAAAGATTTCGATGAAGTGGTTAAGCTGGATCTGGAGTATATTGATAACTGGTCCTTACTGCTGGATCTGAAAATTATCTGTAAAACAATCTTAGTCGTTTTTAAAGGAAGCGGAGCGAAATAACAGGAGAACAGAAATATATGAACGAACGTTACGAAACTTATGATGACGAAATGGAAATTGATCTGATAGACTTTCTTTTCTATCTGTTGCGCAGATGGAAAAGCCTGGTGGCAATGATTCTGCTGGGAGCAGTCCTTGGAAGTGCCTTCTATGTGGTCAAAACAACAAGATCTGCCAATGCTGTAGTGGAAGATTATCAGCCGGATGCAGACACAGAAGCAAATATGAAGCTGGCTGCCCAGTATCGCCGTCTCTACGATCAACAGATAGACTATAACGAACATTCTATCATTATGCAGATGGATCCGAATCAGGTGTATGAAGGAACACTGACCTATTATCTGGCTGCAGGAGAACAGACAGAACTGCTGGGACGGCTCTATACAAATGTGATCAATGATGAAAACGTAGTGGCAGAGCTGAAAAAAGCAGCTGGGCTTACATGTGATGATCAGTATGTGAAAGAATTGATTTCCAGTAGCGTGTTGCAGAAGGATATAGATGAAAATGGTAGCCTCACTGGAACTATTGTTGATAACAATCTTCAGATTATTGTGCCAACGGAGTCGGCATCCAACACAGTGATTACCTATCATGTAGCCTATCTTGACAAAGAAACCTGTGAAAAAATGACAGAGGTTCTTAAAAATGCAGTAGAATCTGCTACACAGGAATATCAGACTACGTATGGATCTTATACATTTGATGTACTTCAGATGACTGTGGCTGTGACTGTAGATCAGAAGTATCTGGATCAGCAGCGGACAAGTGCAATACTGGTAGATAACTATCTTACAAAGTTTACAAATCTGGAAAATGGTTTTAGTGACACAGAAAAGAGTTATTATGAGACTGTGCATCTGAAAGCGGAGAAAGAAAAAATGCAACCTTCAGAATCAGAGAATGGAATTTCAGTCAAAGACCTGATTAAATGGCTGGTGGTTGGAAGCTTTGGATTTGTTGTGCTGTGGGGTGCCTATTATTTCTTCAAATATTTGTTAGATCCAAGTATTAAAACATTGGATGAAGTGAAGAACATGCATCTTTCAATCATTGGGCATGTGGGAAAAGAGATTGCACATCCGAACTTGATCGAACGATTCGAACAAAAGAAGAATGGATCTAGAGATACAGTAGAGTATCTTGCAGCAGTAATCAAAGCACTTCCGGGAGAGAAACTTTTACTTAGTGTAGATCCAACATCAGAAGAAGAAAAACAGCTGGGTGCAGTATTAGAGCAAAAAGCAGGAAAACTCCATACGGTTGAGGCTATTCATTCCAATGCAAACGCACTTGAACAGGCAAAATTTGCAGACGGTGTGATTTTGTGTGTGAGAGTTGGAAAAACTGTTAGAAAGGAATTGCTGCGAGCTATAACAGTATGTAGACTTCAAAATATAGTAGTCTCTGGAATAATCTGCATATCTGAAAAGAATTTATGAGTTACATTATATCAAAATATTAGAAGAAAGGATATATGTGATAATTAGTTTTTAAATTGTCATAAAAGAAAAATGAGTATAGTTAATCTAAAGAATAAAACTATTTTGGTTACAGGGGTATCTGGCTTTATTGGATCCAATCTTGTGCAAAGAATCTGTAAAGAATTTTCGATGACAACAGTTATTGGAATTGACAATATGAATACTTATTACGATATCAAATTGAAAGAATTTCGTTTGAAAGAATTGATGAAGTATCCCACATTCACTTTTGTAAAAGGAAACATCGCTGACAAGGCATTGATCACAGAGCTGTTCGAGAAATATAAGCCCGCTGTGGTCGTGAATCTTGCAGCACAGGCTGGTGTGCGTTACTCCATCACCAATCCGGATGCTTATGTGGAATCCAACCTGGTCGGCTTCTTTAATATCCTCGAAGCCTGCCGCCATTGCGAGAGTCTGGAGCATCTGGTTTATGCTTCCTCCTCCAGCGTCTATGGCTCCAACAAGAAAGTCCCGTACAGCACAGATGACAAGGTGGATAATCCGGTTTCTCTGTATGCGGCAACCAAGAAATCCAATGAACTGATGGCTCATGCTTATTCCAAGCTGTACAACATTCCATCCACGGGCCTGCGTTTCTTCACAGTATATGGCCCTGCTGGACGTCCGGATATGGCTTACTTCGGCTTCACCAACAAGCTGGTGAAGGGCGAGACCATTAAAATCTTCAACTACGGCAACTGCAAGCGCGACTTTACTTATGTGGACGACATCGTGGAAGGTGTTGTTCGCGTGATGAAGAAGGCTCCGGATAAGAAGAACGGCGAGGATGGTCTGCCGATTCCGCCGTATGCAGTTTATAACATCGGTAATCAGAATCCGGAGAATCTACTGGACTTCGTGCAAATTCTGAGTGAGGAGTTAGTAAGGGCGAAAGTTCTGCCGGAAAATTACGACTTTGAGGCTCATAAAGAGTTGGTTCCGATGCAGCCTGGTGATGTGCCTGTGACCTATGCAGATACGAGTGCTTTGGAGCGTGACTTCGGGTATAAGCCTAGTACTGATTTGAGAACTGGTCTGCGGAAGTTCGTTGAGTGGTATGCAGAATTTTATAAATAATTAGAGGATAGAAAATATGTTAGCAGTAGAAAACAGGATTAATTCAAAAGATGATCTTAGAGAATGGATAACATATGAACGCAAAAAATATCGGGGGGGGGTATTGCGTGAGATAATCCCAATATCTGAAGCCGATATTCTTCGAAAACATCAAGTAATACTTCGCAAGACTGAATATTATATGAATACTGGTCACAAATTAATGGCTTGTATATATAAGGTTCGTTTAAACAGAATTCAAAACCGTTATGCACTTCATATTCCTACCAATACATGTGGAAAAGGTTTGAAAATTATGCATGTGGGACCAGTTCTGATAAATGGAAACGCTACAGTAGGAAAGGATTGCGTGTTTCACATTAACACAGCATTGGTTGCTGGCGGAACAAATGACGGAGTGCCATATCTTGAAGATGGTGTTATTGTTGGCATCGGAGCAGTCTTAATGGGTAATATTCAAGTGAGAAGAAATGTTGCAATAGGTGCAAATGCAGTAGTTAATAAATCAGTCGATGAGGAAAATATTGCTGTTGCTGGCGTTCCGGCAAAAAAGGTCAGTAATGGTGGAAGATTAAATTGGAACAAGAAAAAATAAGAATAACTTTTTGAGGGAAAATAAGTACTATGAGAGAATTTAAAGATTTAAAAATTGCAGTGGCTGGAACGGGCTATGTTGGCCTTTCTATCGCAACGCTGCTGAGCCAGCATCATAAGGTTATGGCCGTGGATATTGTGCCGGAAAAGGTGGAACTTATCAATAATAAAAAGTCTCCGATTCAGGACGAATACATTGAAAAGTATCTGACAGAGAAAAAGTTGGATTTAACCGCAACGCTGGATGCAAAGGAAGCATATTCTAATGCTGATTTTGTTGTTATTGCAGCTCCTACCAACTATGACAGCAAGAAAAATTTCTTTGATACCTCTGCTGTTGAAGCTGTTATCAAACTGGTAATTGAGTATAACCCGGAAGCAATCATGGTAATCAAGTCTACGATTCCTGTTGGCTTCACCGCAAGCGTCCGTGAAAAATATCACTGCGATAACATTATCTTCAGCCCGGAGTTCCTGCGTGAGAGTAAGGCTCTGTACGACAACCTGTATCCGAGCCGTATCATTGTTGGTACGGATGTAGAAAACGCCCGTCTGGTGAAGGCTGCACATATTTTTGCTGAACTCCTGCAGGAAGGCGCAATCAAGGAAAACATTGATACGCTGTTTATGGGATCCACGGAGGCTGAGGCTGTTAAGCTGTTTGCCAATACCTATCTGGCTCTGCGTGTTAGCTACTTCAATGAACTGGATACCTATGCAGAGATGAAGAGGCTGAATACTCAGCAGATTATTAACGGTGTTTGCCTTGATCCGCGTATCGGTACTCATTACAACAATCCCAGCTTCGGCTACGGCGGGTACTGCCTGCCCAAGGACACTAAACAGCTGCTCGCAAATTATGCCGATGTACCGGAAAATTTGATTGAAGCAATCGTGGAATCAAACCGTACGCGCAAAGATTTTATTGCGGATCGTGTGCTTGAAATTGCTGGTGCTTATGAGGCAAATGACAGCTGGGATGAGAGCAAGGAAAAGGAAGTTGTGGTTGGCGTTTACCGTCTGACGATGAAGAGCAACAGCGATAACTTCCGCCAGAGTTCCATTCAGGGTGTCATGAAGCGTATTAAGGCCAAAGGTGCAACGGTCATCATTTATGAACCGACCCTGAAAGATGGCGAGAAATTCTTTGGCAGTCTTGTTGTAAATGACTTGGATGAGTTCAAGAAGCAAAGTCAGGCCATCATTGCAAACCGCTATGATAAGTGTTTGGATGATGTGAGAGATAAAGTTTATACAAGGGATATTTTTCAGAGAGATTAAGAGATAAAAGATAGACGGGAGAAAACAAATGATTATTACACAAACCCCGTTCCGTATGTCTTTCTTTGGCGGTGGTACAGACATGGAAAGTTTTTTTAGAGAGAATGGCGGAGCAGTTCTCTCTACAACGTTTGATAAATATTGCTATGTAAATGTGCGCCATCTGCCACGCTTTTTTGACTATTCCACGGAATTATCATATTCAAAAACGGAGCGCGTGACCTGCATTGAAGATATTCAGCATCCTGCAATTCGTAATGCAATGAAGATGTTAGATATGCACGAAATTCGTCTTACATATGAAGCAGATCTCCCGGCACGCTCTGGTCTGGGCACATCTAGCTCCTTCGCAGTTGGAATGCTGAATGCTTTCTATGCGTTAAAGGGAAAGTATGCTGATAAGAAAAAGTTGGCAGATGAAGCGATTTATCTTGAACGGAATCTGTGTCAGGAAGCGGGCGGTTGGCAGGATCAGATCGCAGCATCCTTCGGCGGCTTTAACCGTATCAACTTCAATGCAGATGGCTATGAAGTACTGCCAGTGATTATTGCCCCGGAGCGTAAGAAGCAGCTGAACAAAAACCTGATGATGTTTTTTACCGGATTCACTCGGTTTTCCTCAGATGTCCAGAAGGCAAACGCCGCAGGAAAAGTAGATAAAACAGCACAACTGAAAGAAATGCTGGAGTTAGTTGATGAAGCAGAGAAGGTGCTGGTAAACAAGGAACGGGATTTGGATGATTTTGGCAGGATGCTGAATCACACATGGAAGCTGAAACGTCAGACAGGCTCGGCCGTATCCACGAATAGTATTGATGAGCTCTATGCAAAAGGAATTGCAGCCGGGGCACTGGGCGGAAAACTCCTTGGTGCCGGCGGTGGTGGTTTCCTTGTGTTTTATGTGCAGCCGGATCGGCAAGATGCTGTTCGTTGGGCGATGAGGGATCTCCTGTATATTCCGTTTCAGTTTGAGGATGGCGGTACACGGGTAATCCATTACACCCCGGAAGACTATGTACCAAAGGATTAAGTGTATGAAAGTTGTGATTATGGCCGGAGGAAAGGGAACTCGCATTTCCTCTGTGGCAAGTGATATTCCAAAACCCATGATAAAAGTCGAGGGTATTCCAGTTCTGGAGAGAGAAATAGAATGCCTTAGAGAGCAAGGATTTACGGATATTATCATTACAGTCAGCCACCTTGGGCAGATTATAATTGATTATTTCGGCGATGGCTCTGGAAGCTCCCCTACAACTGGTAGGCCGTTTGGAGTACACATTGAGTACTATTTTGAAAAAGAACCACTCGGCAACGCAGGTGCGCTGTTCAAAATTAAGGATAAATTGACATCTGATTTTCTTCTGTTAAATGCAGACGCGATGTTTGATGTGGATTTCAATCGTTTTGTTACTTTTCACCGGAAGCATGGCGGATTGGTTACGCTTTTTACGCACCCGAACAGCCACCCCTATGACAGCGGATTGATTATTGCAAATAAAAACGGCTCTGTCGAAAAGTGGCTGGCAAAGGAAGATGAACGGCCACAGTACTATAGAAATCGAGTGAATGCAGGATTACATGTTATCAATCCTGAAGTGCTGGAACTTGTCGGTATAAATGCCGATTCGGTAGGTAAGGTTGACGTAGATGGTAAGCCTGTAAAGGTCGATTTGGATCGCCAGTTGTTAAAACCATTAGCTGGAACAGGAAAAATGTTCTGCTATGACAGCCCGGAGTATGTCAAAGACATGGGAACACCGGAACGCTATCATTCCGTTTGTAAAGACTGCGAAGAAGGCAGAATCTCGGCTAAAAATCTGAAAAACAAGCAAAAAGCAATTTTCCTTGACAGGGATGGAACGATCAATAAATATGTTGGTTTCCTTAGAAATATAGATGACTTTGAATTGATTGATGGTGTTGCTGAAGCAATTCGTAAAATCAATGAATCCGGCTATCTTGCTGTTGTAGTGACAAATCAGCCGGTTGTTGCTCGCGGCGAAGTATCTTTTGAAGAACTTGAAGAGATTCATAATAAGATGGAAACGCTTCTAGGAAAAGAAGGGGCCTATCTGGATGCAATCTATTATTGTCCACATCATCCACACAAGGGATACGAGGGCGAGCGTCCAGAGCTAAAAATTGACTGCGACTGTCGTAAACCTAAGCCCGGAATGATGTTAAAGGCAGCAGCGGATTTCAATATTGACTTTTCTAAGTCGTGGATGGTGGGCGATGGCGAAAATGATATCAAGGCTGGAATCAATGCTGGGTGTAAGACTGTGCTTTTGAGCAACGGTAATGAAAGTTATGGACAGACCGTGAGAGTTACTTCATTAGCTGAATTTACGCATTCCATGGTATAAGGAGAAAATGAATGAATAAATTATGGAGGCTTGAAAATCGCCTGTCAAAATGGGGGGGGGTACCATGCAATATTTCAAGACTTCTTGAATTGATGAATCATTTGATTTGCGCCTGCTCAGTATCCATTGACGCCGAAATTGGCGAGGGAACGGTTTTTTATCATAGAGGAATTGTATGCGTTGTACATCCGAAAGCAGTTATAGGAAAAGATTGCAAAATCTTTCAAAGTGTGACGATTGGAAGCAAATGGTCAAAAGCTAACTGCTTGGGGGAAGCTCCCCGCATTGGTAATAATGTGATGATAGGAGCAGGAGCTGTAATTTTAGGAGATATCTCAATCGGAGATAATTCCATTATCGGAGCAAATGCAGTTGTTACACACAGTGTGCCAGCGAACTCACTTGCGTTGGGGGTTCCAGCGACGATTAAGAAACTGTGAGGAAAGAATGAAGAACAAATTAAGAAACTGTGAGGAAAGAATGAAGAACAAACAGATTAAATTACTTGTTGAAAGATATCCAGTATTAAAAGCTATAGAAAATGAGGTTTTCGACGCATATCAGATTTTGGAAAACTGCTATGCACACGGCGGAAAGCTGTTGGTTGCCGGAAATGGTGGTTCTGCTGCGGATGCGGAGCATATTGTAGGAGAACTGATGAAGGGCTTTAAGCTACCTCGTAAGCCTGACGCAGATTTCGCAGAAAAGCTGGTTGCGGAAAATCAGGAATTTGGTTCTGTTCTGGCAGAAAATCTACAGAGGGCACTGCCAGCCATTGCTTTGGATGGGCATCCGGCTCTTTCGACCGCATACATGAACGATTGTGAACCGTTGCTTTGCTTTGCACAGCAAGTCAATGGCTATGGCAAAACGGGAGATGTGTTTTTGGGAATTTCCACAAGCGGAAACAGTAAAAATGTGCTTTATGCAGCAACGACGGCTCATGCAAAAGGGATGAAGGTTATCGGGCTTACAGGAGCCAAAAGCAGCAAACTGGAACAGATGAGCGATATTTGCATCAAGGTTCCGCAGATAGAAACGTATATGATTCAGGAACTACACCTTCCTGTGTATCATTGCTTGTGTCTGATGTTGGAAGAGAGATTTTTTGGGGAGAACAGTTGAAATGGAAAAGCAGGCGTTGCTAAACACCTATATCAATAATGTAACGATGCCCGAAACAATTGCGGCCATTGAACAGATGATTGCGGATAACAAGAAATCATATGTTGTTGCAATCAATGTCGATGTGGTGATGAAAATCGAAAATGATCCATATCTCAAACAGGTGGTTGACAACGCAGATATGGTACTTGTAGATGGGAAGCCGCTTGTTTGGATTTCAAAATTGCATGGAAAGCCGCTGAAAGCGAAGATTTCCGGGTCTGATCTTGTTCCGCTTCTTTGCCAAGTTGCAGCGCAGAAGAACTATACGATCTTTATTATCGGGGGAAAAGAGGGCATTGCGGAACAGGCAAGGCAACGTTTAGAAGATAAGCTACCCGGAATCCAGATTGTGGGAACATATGCGCCGCCGCTTGGATTTGAAAAGGATGAAAAGGAATTGGACAAGATCAACCAAATGATTTCAGAGGTTCACCCGGATTTGTTGATTGCCTGCTTTGGCTGCCCGAAACAGGAGAAGTGGATTTACGAAAACATCTCAAAGTATGAAGCTAAAGTATCCGTTTGTGCGGGTGCAACTGTTGATTTTCTTGCGGGTAATGTCAACCGCGCACCGAGATGGATGAGTGAGCATGGGCTGGAGTGGTTCTATCGCTTTTTGCAGGAACCCAAGCGAATGTTTAAGAGATATTTTGTAGACGATGTGAAAATTGTTGGGTTAATTAAAAAGTATAGGTGATTCGATGAATTTACAGAACCAAAATGTTCTCTTTATTGTGCGCACGATGGGGTTGGGCGGAACAGAAAATGTGGTTTTGCAGTTATGTGAAATTCTATCTGATAAAGTAAATAAAATTGTGGTATGCTCGTCCGGCGGTGTCCACGAGAAAAAGTTGCAAGAAATGGGAATCAAGCATTATCTGATCCCAGACATTGCAAGCAAAAATCCGATGGATATGCTGAAAAGCTGTCGTTCAATAAAAAGCATTATAGATAAGGAACAGATTACCATTGTCCATTCCCATCATCGGATGGCTGCTTTCTATGCGGAACTTGTTGCACCAAAGAGTATCGTAAAAGTTGCGAATGCACACAACACATTTACTGATAAGAAAAAATTGACTCAACTGTCGTATAGAAATACAAAAGTTGTTGCTGTGGGAGAAATGGTCAAGAAAAACCTGACAGAGTATTTTGAAATTCCTAAAGAGCAGGTTTGTGTTATCCATAATGCCGTTAAGCCATTTGACGGCAAAATTGTTCCGATTGAAATGCTTTATAAGGAACACGCAAAAGGAAATGTGCTGATTGGAAATATTGGAAGATTGTCTGAACAAAAGGGCATGACCTATTTTATTAAAGCGGCTGAAATTGCAACAAAAACGCACCCGGAGGCACGGTTTATTATCGTGGGCGATGGTGAAGAAAGAGAGCAGCTTCATGCACAGATAGAAAAAAAGAAACTGCAGAATAAGATTCTGTTTCTTGGATACAGGAATGATATTCAAAATGTAATGAGCCAGCTGGATTTTGTTGTTCTGAGTTCGCTTTGGGAAGGGCTTCCGCTTACGCCGATTGAAGCCTATTCTGTTGGTAAAACAGTGATCGGAACGGCAGTAGACGGAACGCTGGAAATTATTCGTGATGGCGTAGATGGCTATCTGGTGGAACCGCGCAACCCAATGCAGCTGGCCGAAAAGATGAATGAACTAATTGAAAATCCTGAGATGCGGGAGAGTATGGGGATACAAGCAATGAAACGGTATCAGGATGAGTTCTCTTTTGAGAAATTGTCCGAAAGATATGTGTTTTTTTATGAGGAATTATAAAATGGAGCATACAAAGAGCTTAGGAAATCAAATGGCCAAGCCGATTAAGTGTATTTACTACGCGGTGACTTTATTTGGCAATGCAATCTGGAATAAGATTCCGAGCCGCCATCTGCGTAAATGGTTTTATCAGATGCTTGGTGCAAAGATGGGCAAAAATACATTCCCATGCCGCCGTGTGGAAATTCTTCTGCCGCAGGGACTGAAATTGGGTGACGGTGTTGCTGTGGGTTGGTTTGCAGAATTGGATGCGCGTGGTGGTATTACTGTAGACCACGATACTAATATTTCCAGCCATGTGAAGATGATTACAGGAAGCCACGATATTGATGACCCGGACTTTACAGCAGACTTTAAGCCAATCCATGTCGGGCATCACTGCTGGATTGGTACAGGTGCAACAATTTTGCAGGGTGTAAATATCGGTGATGGAGCGGTTGTAGCAGCAGGGGCAGTTGTTACAAAAAATGTGCCTGCTTATGAGGTATGGGGCGGTATTCCGGCAAAATATATTCGGAAAAGAAATGAAAATTTAGATTATAAGGTGACTTCTGCTACGTTTTTATATTGAACAATTACTTTTCAAATATACGAATAGTTGAAGTGAAAATGAGCCTAAAAAAGTGAAATTGGGGAACTGAGAGTAATATGAAAATTACAGGTTTTATATTTGACTTATCCAAGGGAGGAGCACAAGGAGTTTTCGTAACTGTTATGAATTACTTTTGTGAAAATGGTTATAACGTTGGTATAGTTACGCAAAATCTAAATGATGAAGTGCATGTAAAGGACATCAATAGTGAAATTGATATTACTTCATTAAATGCGGTTGGAGCCAAAAGTGCTCTTTTTGCACTGATTGACTATGTAAAGAATAACGAAATTGAGTGTGCATGGGCTTTTGGACCAGAACTATGTGTAAATTTGTATCTGGCGAAAATTCTTTGTAAGAAAAAATTCCCAATCCTGGGACGAAGCATTAATACTTTGACAGTTGAGTTTAAGCATACGAAATCTTTGTTCCGAAAAATTGTAACACATACATTAATAAAAATTTTTTTTCATAAAGTTGACTATGTGGTGGCACAATCAATTAATATGGGCAATGATTTGGTAGAAAATTACCGATTTAGAGAATCTCAGGTTATGGTAATTAACAATGCGCTTTCAAAAAAGTATGAAGAGGAAATAAGAAAGCCTAGTCAAATTGAACGCGATAATTATTTATTGTATGTAGGGCGTCTGGAACAACAGAAGGGATTACCGATGTTGCTGACGGCTTTTTCGAAAATAGAAAATAAGGGAGAAAAGCTTATTCTTTTGGGAGATGGAAGTGAAAAAAATAGACTCCAACAAATGACGCACGAACTGGGAATTGAGCAAAGGGTTCAATTTGAAAGTTATACAAATCAAACGATCCAGTATTATGAAAGGGCTAATGGGGTCGTCCTGAGTTCTTACTTCGAAGGCTTCCCGAACGTGTTAATAGAAGCACTCTCCTGCGGAACGCCGATTGTTTCATTTGACTCTCCGAGTGGTCCAAGCGAAATCATTGTAGACGGAATCAATGGATACTTGGTTGAGTATTGCAATGTTGCAAAATTAGCGGAGGCAATGGATTTGGCATTGAGTACCAGATGGGATCATATGAAGATAAAAGAAACCTCAAAAAAGTATACATCGGCGGTGCTTCTGGAAAAATACATGGGCTTACAAAAAAAATGTGAAACAAACATAGGAAGGTGAAATATGTGGATTTATGCTACTGCTTACTTATTTCTCATATTTTCTGTGGCACTGGAAGATGTGATACCGGGTTTCAATTACTGGGACGAAATAGTGACAATTCTTGTTTTTTTATATACAATAAATAAAAGGCATTTCAAGGTCAAGAAAGAAAATGTGGAACTATGGGCACAGCTTCTTCTACTTGTAGTAATTGGATTAGTAGGCAATTTACTTCATAGCGGATTGCAGAGTAACAATATAATTATCATTAAAGATGTGTTTGCTATATGCAAATTTTTTGTTGTTTGTTATTCGCTAAGGGACATCAGCACCTCCGAAACAGAAAAAGAAAAGCTACTTAAATGTCTTGGAAGAGTGTCAAGAATTTTAATTGTAGTTACATCAATAGTTGCAGCAGTTGGATATGTTGCAGATATTGGAGTTTATACAGGTGAGATACGTATGGTTAAGTGCTTTAAATTTGTGTTTCAACACCCGACTTTTTTCGTAAGTGCGTATGTCTTGATAGCGGGCATCCTAATAGCAGAGTCATGTGTAAGAAATAAGCTGTTTTTAATGCTGGATGCGGTACTGCTTTTTATGGCGCAAAGAACTAAGGGATACGTGGTTATCCTCGCGATAGTTTTGGTGTTGATTATAGGGGAACAAAGAATATATGGCCTTTTGGAGAAACTATCTCACACGCGAAAGTTTACAATCTCGAAATTGAAGGCATCAATCGCGTTCGTGGTACTGGTAGTATGTGCTTATTGGCTAGGAAAAGAGAAAATTCAGGAGTATTTATTTTATGGGTTGTATGCTGCTAGACCTGCGCTGTATGTTGTTGGGTTAAGGCTAATGGTGGATTACTTTCCATTTGGTTCAGGCTTTGGAACATTTGCATCTACACTATCTGTTGAAGAGTATTCGAAAGTGTACTCTATGTATGGCATTCAAAATGTATTAGGTCTTGTAGAAGGGCATGCTGCATTTGCAGGAGATGTATTTTGGCCATGTATATACGGTCAACTTGGAATAATAGGGCTATTGTTATATTTACATATGCTATGGAATATATTACAGCCGATTATCAAGAACAGAAATATAAGTAGTGTGAGATTGGCTCAATTGGTTTTGTGGTTATATGCATTAGTGGCAAGTACAGCAGAGGCATATTTTACGAATTCGTCAGGTGTCCAATTTGCATTTGTCGTAGTTGGGCTATTAGGATGCCAAATAAAAGTAAGGAGCATAAAATCATGATGAAGTTTAAATATTTATTTATATCAAGGACGTTACGTGGAGGAGGTGCAGAGCGATTTATATCGACATTTACCAATTACTTGGCAAACTGTGGATACGAAGTAAATCTTCTATTGTATGAAAAAACGGAGCAGGATTACTATTCAAGCGACAAAGTAAAGAAAACGATTCTACCGGATGAACCGATATCCTTGAAGGGAAAATTACTGAGATTGGTCGATGTATATAAGGCAATTTCAAGCATAAACCCGGATGTGATAATTCCTTTTGTTGATACAGTTGTTATTAGTGCATTCATGGCCAATTGTATCTTAAATAAAAAGTTTGTATATACTGTGCGAGTTTCTCCATGGCATCAAAAAGAGGTCGGAAACAGATTCTCAAATTTAATGAGAACAATTATTGCTGATAAGGCAGATGCAATAATGTTGCAAACAGCAGAGCAGGGGGAATTCTTTCCCAAAAGCTATAGGAATAGAGAATATGTTGTTCCAAATCCGATACCTGAGAAGTATAGAGAAATCGAAAAAACAGAGTATAGGGATGTTTTTCGTAGGATAGTTTTAACAGCAAGGTTGGAAAAGCAAAAGAATATACCACTACTGATTAGTGCTTTTAACGAGGTCATAAAAGGGAAAAACAACGAAATTGAACTGTATATTTATGGAGAAGGAACGGAGAAAGAAAATATACAGACACAGATAAATTCGTTGAAGATAAATAATGTGTGCCACCTCATGGGGTTAAGCAATGATATTGAAACAGTACTCAAAAATGCAGATATGTTTATTATGACATCCGACTATGAGGGAATGCCGAATTCGTTGATGGAAGCAATGGCTATTGGAGTCCCATGTATATCTAGCAAATGTAAAACAGGTCCTAAGGATTTGATTGATGAGGGAAATACAGGCATTTTATTTGAAACTGGAAGCAAAGAAGAACTCGTTAATAAAATGAATTGGGCGCTAGAGCATACAGAATTAATGAACAGAATGGGAAGGTGTGCAAGAAAAAGAATTAACGAAATGTATACGAACAGTTCATCAAAGAAAAAGTTTGATCAAATGATAGATGCAATTATGTGATTACGCAGTCAAAAATGTGGAGTGGAAAGTTTTAAATGAAAATAGTAAGCGATTTATCCAATCATAACGAGCGAAACAGCCTGCTATTTAGAAATACAATTTCCGGATTATTATTGCAGGTTGTTACAGTATTATGTGGTTTTATTTTGCCGAGAGCCATATTAAAAATATATGGATCAGGGGTAAATGGACTTATCAACTCAATTACACAATTTCTTCAGATGATTGCGTTTGCAGAACTTGGGATGGGGGCGGTTGCACAGTCTGCACTATACAAACCACTGGCTGAAAAAGACTACAAAAAAGTTAGCAAAGTAATAGCTGCTAGCAACGCTTTCTTCAAAAAAATTGGCATGCTGCTCATATTATATGTAATTGGATTATGCGTATATTTTCCAAACTTTGTAGACAAGGAACATACATTTGCATATGAGGTGTTATTAATTGGTGCGATAAGTATTAGTTTTTTTGCGCAGTACTATTTTGGATTAGTTGACAGATTATTCATGAATGCGGTCCAACATTCGTATGTGCAAAATAATATCTATACTGTTACGTTGATAATAAATACAGCTGCATGTTATTTCCTTATTTACAAAGGGTATTCAATCCACAGTGTAAAACTTATTACATCTCTTGTTTTTTTGTTTAGACCTTTGTTGGTAAGAAAATATATTAACAAAAACTATAATATTGATAGGAAGGCAAAGTTTGATAAAGACACTATTAAACAAAAGTGGAATGGCGTTGCACAGCATGTAGCGGCAATTGTTTTGGATAGTACTGATACGATTGTCCTTTCTACGTTTTCGACATTGATTAATGTGTCAATATATTCTGTATACAATATAGTAATTTCTGGAATCAAGCAGATTGTAACATCAGCTTTTGGTGGAGTAGGAGCTTTACTAGGAGAACTGTGGGCTAAAGGTGAAAAGAAGGAACTTAATAGTTACTTCGAAAAAATAGAAATAATATTGCACCTTGCAAGTACGGCTCTGTGGCTTATCACGTGGTGTCTTGTTACTCCATTTGTTTTGCTTTATACAAAAGGTGTAAATGATGCAAATTACGATGTCCCGATATTTGCATTGATTATATGTTTGGCAAGTGCATTTTATTGTTACAGATTATCTTACAACAGTTTAATTTTGGCGGTAGGGCACTATAAACAAACACAAGGCATTTTTATAACGGCGGCAATTATAAATATGTTGACATCTATACTTTTTGTTATGAAATTTGGACTTGTCGGTGTTGCACTTGGAACGCTATTATCGATGCTTTACCAACACATAAGAATGCAATGGTATTGCATTAAGAAACTGGGAGTTCATTCGTATTCGAAAGCCATTAAGCAATATGGAATTGATTTATGCTCTATTATTATAGCTACTGTATTGACCAACACGATAAAATTTGAAGTTCAGTCTTGGTTTGATTGGATCGTCAAGGCGTTGAGTGATGGCGTGATTGTCGTGCTGATTTGTGGGTTATTTGTCGTTATTAGACAGAAAGGGAAAAATAATGTTGACTAACGTTTCAGTTGTGAAAATTCCACAGAGCACATATCCGAATAAGCAAGGATTGTTTAGACCGCATATTAAATATCCTGAATATTTATGGGACGAAATAGCCGGACATGAAAACTATGCGTATGAAGGTGTAAGGCAAGCACTATATTTAATGAAACTGGATATAGCTAATTATGGAACGGATAAATGGAATCCATTTGGGCAAATTGTTTCACAAGGGGATACAGTACTAATTAAACCGAATATGGTTTTGGAATGTAACAAATCCGAAACGGGAGATGAGAGAAGCCTTTATACGCATCCATCAATCGTTGCAGCAGTTATTGATTATGTCCTGATTGCGCTTGGAAAAAATGGAAGAATTATTGTCGGGGATGCACCGGTACAAGAATGCAACTTTGAGAAATTGATAGCCGAAAGTGGATATAGTGATTTAATTTCGTTTTACAAGGGAAAAGGCATAGATATAGATATTGTTGATTTCAGAGAACTGAAATCAGTTGTGAAAAATGGCATGCATGTTTCTACAATTAACGATTCTGCTCGAGGAACGGTGATTGACTTAGCACACGATAGTGACTTCTTTGGCGAATGTAAACGAAACATCAAGAATATGCGCATCACGAATTATGATCCTGGCATTATGCAGCGGCATCATAATGAGGAAAAACATGAGTACTATATTTCAGATTATGCTTTGCAAGCTGATGTAATTATAAACATTCCGAAACCTAAATGTCATCGCAAAGCAGGTATGACAGCGGCACTTAAAAATTTTGTTGGATTAAATGTTAGAAAAGAATTCTTGCCACATCATACAAAAGGGGCAAAGTGTAATGGTGGCGATGAATATGATGAAGGGAGCGTTATCCACAGTTTGCGGTCAATGTTCTTTGATGTTAAAAATACTTATGAGAAAAGAAATAATAGGCCTGTAGTATTTTTTTGTAGAATTTTGATAAAATTATGTTCAATTGCACTCAAACTTAATAAAAAACAAAAATATGAAGAGGGAAGTTGGTATGGAAATACAACGATTTCCAGAACAGTAGCCGATATCAATCGAATTATCTGTTATGCTGACAAAACTGGAAAAATGATGAAATTGAAACAGCGTAATATTTTTGTGATTGGAGATATGATTATATCCGGAGAGGGAGAGGGACCATTACTCCCAACGAATAAAGAAATTGGTGTGATTGTTGCAGGAGATAACTTAATTGGGTTTGACAAGGCAGTGGCAACAATAATGGGATTTGATTGGAATAAAATACCAACGATAGTGAACGCAGAGAAACACCGCGAAAAATATAATTTGTGCGATGAGCGTACGGATCCAATTTTGGCATCAAATGTTGGGGTATTCAACGGTAAGACGGCAGAAGAAATAGCACCTTCTGATACGTATCAATTTAAAGCATCTAGTGGATGGAGTAAACATGTTGAATTAAGGTGATTATGTTATGATAATTGGTTATTTAATTTCTAGAGTGGAACGGTTCTTGATTTATAATGAGGCTAGACATATGGAGGATACGGAAGAAAATGAAATCAACTATCTAAAAAAAATATTTAGATATAGAATGGGAGAAGAACTTGACCTGATCAATCCTGAATCGTTTAATCAAAAAATACAGTGGCTTAAGTTATATGATCGAAATCCAAAGTATACAAAGTTGGTTGATAAATATGAAGTAAAATTCATTGTTGATCGTATTTTGGGAACAGGGTATACATTTCCAACAATTGGGGTATGGAGCCATTTTTCAGATATTGATTTTAATGAGTTGCCAAATGAATTCGTATTGAAGTGCACGCATGATTCGGGTGGAGTTGTTATATGTAAGAATAAAATAAACTTTGATAAAAGCGCTGCCAAAAAAAAGCTAGAGGGTTCGTTGAAAAATAACTACTACACTATTTCAAGAGAGTGGCCATATAAAAATGTTGAACCGAGAATAATTGCCGAACCATATATGGTGGATGATTCCGGAGCCGAATTGAAGGATTACAAATTTATGTGCTTTAACGGGAAGGTAAAATGTATATTTACATGTACAGATAGATATGCGCCAGAAGGGTTAAAGGTGACTTTCTTTGACACAAATTGGGAAAAAATGCCGTTTAAAAGGCATTACCCTATTGACAAAAAACCAATTGAGAAGCCACATTCCTTCGATGAGATGGTGCATTTATCTGAAAAGTTGAGTAAGGGGATTCCTTTTGTTCGAGTGGATTTCTACGAGATCAACAGAAAGCCTTATTTTGGAGAAATGACTTTCTACCCAGGAACCGGTATGGAAGAGTTTACGCCACGTGAGTGGGATGATATTCTTGGAAGTTGGATTGAATTGCCTCCTAAATATCGGTAATTTTAAAATTCATTATTTGCAAAATTTAAGAGAAAGGGAAAATCTAAGATGAACATTTCCGAATTTCTAAGCAACAAAAAATACAGGTTTGATTTACTTTCCAAGCATGGCTTTTATAACAACATGAGCGACAAAAAATATATATCGTTAGCTTATGAAATAAATATGGGGGCAAAGTTGGATTTGGAATGCCCCAAATTGTACAATGAAAAATTGCAGTGGTTAAAACTGCACGATAGGAATCCTTTATATACTAAAATGGTTGATAAATATGAGATGAAAAACTATGTGAAAAGTATATTGGGAGATGGATATACAGTTCCTACACTAGGAGTATGGGATTCTTTCGATGATATAGATTTTGGCGCATTACCGAATCAGTTTGTGTTAAAATGTACACATGATAGTGGGGGCTTGGTTATATGCAAAGATAAGACAAAACTTGACATTGAGCAATCAAAAAAGAAAATATCCGACTCATTAAGTTCAAATTACTATTTGCGTGGTCGTGAATGGCCGTACAAAAATGTCAAACGGCGAGTTATAGCAGAAGAATATATGAAAGAGGATGCATCTGGCTGGTTGACAGATTATAAATTCTTCTGTTTTAACGGTGAACCGAAGATAGTGTATATTTCGAAAGATAGAAGCGAAAATCCGCATACGGATTTTTTTGATATGGAATTTAATCATCTCGATATGCGGATGAAGGATCCGAACTCCAGCAACGAACAGCTTCCCCAAAAGCCTGCACGGTTCAATGATATGATTGAAATAGCGAAGGCGCTTTCAAAAGAAATACCACATGTTAGAGTCGATTTCTATATGGTTGATGATAAGATATATGTTGGTGAATTGACGTTCTATCATTGCGGTGGATTTGCGTTAATAACACCGGAAGAATGGGCAAAAAAGATGGGCGACTGGATAGATTTGCATTTGGCATGGAGCTGTCGCAACTAAATCGAATTAAATCACGGCAAAACTATAAATATGACTTGAAAGGAAGTAACCGATGTTCTATAATTTGACCAGCAAGCCAGCAAGCCAGCAAGCCAGCAAGCCAGCAAGCCAGCAAGCCAGACAGCTTGAAAATTGCACTTTCGTCAGGACAGCGTTGATGATCCTGATTGTATTCTATCATAGTTGTGTTTTTTGGACGAATGAATGGTTTATGGCAGGTAAAGTTATAATCCCATCACAGAGTCTTTCACTTGTGTCAAGATGGCTGAATTCATTTCATGTGTATTGCTTTACACTAATATCAGGGTATATTTTTTATACATTGAAATTTGTGCATGGAAGATATCAGAAGTATACTACATTTGTTGCCAATAAGGCAAAGCGATTGCTGGTTCCGTATGTGTTTGTGTCTGCAATTTGGGTGGTTCCGATATCTGTATGGTTGACGGGAATAGAGTGGCCAGAGATATTGAAGTCCTATATTCTTGGAGAAAGTCCGAGCCAATTATGGTTCCTGTTAATGCTTTTCTGGGTTTTTGTGGTTATATGGCCACTGAGCGATTATTTGAATAAACATAGCAATCAAGGATTGATTATAATGATTGGCATATATCTTCTTGGTAGAAAACTAAGCGGAGTGGTGCCTAATATATGGGGATTTGTTACGGCACTTCAGTACGAGATATATTTCTACCTTGGATTTCTTATAGCAAAAAGGAAAATACTAATTAATTATAAAAACACAATACTATGGCTATTTGTTTCGGTTGTTTTGTGGTTGACGGTAAAGAGGATATATTTGCCTAATGCATTAAAGGAACTGCTTGTACATGCTACAGGCGCGATAGCATGGTTTTATATGCTACAACTTATATTACAGAAATCAAATTTTGGACGTTACGGTTTTCTGAGAGTGTTGGCAAATAACTCGATGACTATTTATTTGTTCCATCAACAATTGATATACATTTCGATTGTTTGCTTGAATGGAAAAATAAATCCATGGATGCATACACAGGTTAATTTTATGTTTTCGCTTATCATGTCATTGTTAATAAGCGTTTTCTTGAAGAAAAATAAATATATTCGATTCTTATTGGGAGAAAAATGAAATAGGGAGGTTTTATTATGCCCAGAACAAAAGGCCGCAGGAATAAGCCCAAAACTGTGACTGCTGATTTCGCAACGCAGATTGCAGAAAAGCAGTCCGCAAAGGAAGCACTCACAGCGGAAATCGCATCCATCACCGTAAACATTGACACTTTGAAAGCTGACCTGAAAGAGAAGAAAGCATCGCTGAAAGCTATCGACAAGGAAATTGTCAAGCTGGAAGCAAAGAAGGCGAAGGCGGTGTGAATGCTAATATATACTTGAGCCACTTTTCAGTAAAATAACAGCGAATATTTTAGCCACCCAAAGGCTTCCCGTATAATAGTTGTAGACTACTATACGGGAGGCGATAGAAAGGTGGTCACATCTGTGGATGTCTACAAATCAATCCGCGCGCTGCAACTCGAAGGCGTAACCAGTCAACGAGCCGCAGCTAAAATTCTGGGGAGAACTTACTACGATTAACAGCATACACTATATAGATATCAATTATTGAGGATATTCAGATATGAAGTATAAGCGAATAGATGATAAGAAAGATGTTAAACAACAAACTTGTAGATTAAAAAATTGTACATTTGTCAAAACAATGCTAATGATTTTAGTAGTAGTTTATCATAGTTTGTCTTTTGGACAAAATTATGGTTTACAAATGAAAACGTAATTTTTCAATCGGATGGATTAGCAATATTTTCGAGATGGTTAAATTCTTTTCATATATCTTGTTTTACATTAGTATCTGGATATCTATTTTGCTATTTGAAATACGAAAAAGACAAGTATCAAAAATTTCTTCCTTTTGTATTTAACAAAGGGAAAAGACTTATTATACCATACCTATTTGTAGCATTGATTTGGGTAATTCCGCTATCATTAATTACGAAAGCAATAGATAAAAATGAAATAATTAGAAATTATTTTTTGGGAGGAATTGCCCCAGTCAATTGTGGTTTTTATTAATGTTGTTCTGGGTATTTGTTGTTGCATGGTTTTTGTCAGATGTATTTTGGTATCAAGAAGGGGTGGACACTGTATTAGTCTTTCTTATATATTTTTTGGGACATGAACTTAGTGAAGTTATTCCGAATTATTATTTTGTTTTTACGGCATGTCAATATTTGCTATATTTTTTGTTGGATTTAAAATAAGAAAGAAATGGGACACATCAAAGATTCCGATTTGTATGTGGATAGTTGCCGATATAGGGTTGTTTGTGATGTATTATTGTGTTAAATTTCCATTGCTTTTAAGTCTTTTAAATTTTTTAATTCCAATTGTTGGAGCGATTATGGCATTTGAAGTTTTACAGAAAATGGCTATATATATAAAGTGGGAGCAAAGTCCACATTGGATAAATCTTTCATCAAACTCGATGCCTATATATTTATTTCATCAACAAATAATATATGTTGTAATAATGCATTTGAATGGGAAGATTAATCCGTATTTAAATGCCTTTTTTAATTTTGTTGTTGCGTTATCAATTTCATATTATTTGGGAAAAATGTTAAGGAGTTGGAAAATTACGAGATTTTTGATTGGTGAAAAATGATAATCTTATTTAGAGGGATTGAAAGGCGAAGACTTTTATGAAAAGAAAAAGAGTAATTGCACTATTGCTATCATTGATATTAGTAATTACACCTATTCATCAGGTGCATGCAGAAAATTTGAATGCTATTGAAGAGATAGAAGATAATACACGACTTAATGAGCCGGTTTCGGAAGAAGACTCAGAATCATCTGAAACAGATGAGGATACAACAGAGAAAAATAATGATTTAGATATTTCTGAAAATGAAAATAAATCAGAGGACATATCAGAATCTGATGATGAAGAAAAATCAGAGGCTGATGTTCAGAATAAAATTGAATTAGAACAGTCCAATGAGGAAAATTTAGAAGAACCTGCTACAATTCAATCTATAGAACCAGAGAATTCAAATGAGCCGGAGAAACCAGACGATTTGAATATTGGTGGATATATTGAGAGTGAACTGGATTATAATACTCCGGTATATTCTTCTGACACTGATACATACGCAGATATTCCATCTTCATTTTCAGATGATATGGAGAAGTTCAATTCTATTTATCCAGGGGTTCGTAATCAGGATCCGTATGGTACATGCTGGGCTTTTTCTTCTATGGGATTGGCTGAGTTTGACTTGATAAATGATTCTTTGAACGGAGAATTTGATAAAAATACAGATTTAAGTGAGCTTCAGCTGGCATATTTTACATATAATTCTGTAGAGGATCCATTAGGGGGGACAGAAGGAGATTCGGCGAAGTATTATAATGAGAATGCTACAGAATCTTACCTGAACTATGGTGGAAACTATGAGATGGCATCCAGAAGGCTGGCACAGTGGTATGGTCCGGTGAAGGAATCTTTGGTTCCATATACAAAAGCTGAAGATACGATAAAAAATGGTTTAGATGGTTCCTATGCATTTGAGGATAGTGAAGCACATCTGGAAAATGCATATTTAATCAATATCAAAAAAAATGCAGATGATGTAAAACAGCAGATTATAGAGCATGGTGCTGCTGGTATTATGTATTATCATAATAACAGTAGCCTTAGATGGAATGAAACTTTAGGAAAATATGTATATTATGATATTGATAAATCAGGCGGTGGACATGCTGTCATGATTGTGGGATGGGATGATGATTTCTCAAAAGACAATTTCACTGGATCATCCAAGCCTTCAAAAGATGGAGCATGGTTGGTTAGAAACAGCTGGGGAGATTATGCAAGTTATTTTTGGATGTCTTATGAAAGTGCGTCTCTGGCAGATACAGCATGGGTATTCGATTTTTCGTCAAAGGATGGCTATGATAATAATTACCAACTAGATGGCGGAGTTGAAACTTATCCGGATAAAAATAATACGACGCTTGCAAACGTGTTTAAAACAAAACAGGGAGATGAAACAACGGCGGAAATTTTGAGTGCAGTATCCCTTTCATTTACACATGCGGCAAATGTATCCTATACAGTAGATATTTACACAGATCTGAAAGATGAGACAGATCCGTATAGTGGAATAAAACAAGAGGATGCAACTACAACAGGAGTAACTGCATATGCCGGAATCTATACGATTTCACTTGAAAATTCAGTAACACTGAAACCGGGTACATCGTTTGCTGTGGTAGTTAGTGTTGATTCTGCTGTATTAGATTATGAGCAGGCAACATTAATAGCGACTGGTGAAGGCCTTGCTACAATGGTTTGGGATTGTCAGGTTAGCAAAGGTAATAATAAAAGTTTCTATTTCAGTGGTGGGAAATTTTATCCATTTTATTGGGGAAATTACGGTGTGAAAGCATTCACTACTGATTCAGACATAGAAGAGCCAGAAGAACCACAAGAAAAATTAGAAGGCTTGCAGGAAAAAGATGGAAGTTTGTATTACTTTAAGAATGGTGAAATAGATACGACTTATACAGGTACAGCAAGCTATCAAGGTGAGATTTATTATTGTGAAAACGGTCGCGTGGCATATTCTTATACTGGTTTTGGTGAATATGAAGATAAATGGTATTATTTCGAGAAAAGCAGAGTGGCAGAGGAAAAGGAAGATATCATTTATAATGCAAGAACTGACGAGTGGTGGTATGTAAAAGATGGAGTATTTCAGCCGGAAGAAGAAACAGTGGCTCGGAATGCAAATGGCTGGTATTACATAAAAAATGGAGTAGTAGATTTCAAGTATACAGGAGTGGTAAAAAGCAGCAAAGGGATTTATTACTGTGAGAAAGGAACAGTCACATTTACATATAAAGGTTTTGGAGAATATGAAGATAAATGGTATTATTTCGAGAAAAGCAGAGTGGCAGAGGAAAAGGAAGATATCATTTATAATGCAAGAACTGACGAGTGGTGGTATGTAAAAGATGGAGTATTTCAGCCGGAAGAAGAAACAGTGGCTCGGAATGCAAATGGCTGGTATTACATAAAAAATGGAGTAGTAGATTTTAGCTATACAGGTGTAGCTCAAAATGATAAAGGAATATATTATTGTGAAAATGGAGCTGTTACATTCACATACAATGGCTACGGAAAATATGGTGATCAATGGTACTATTTTACAAATAGTACAGCTATAAGAAAGTGTACGCCGGACGAGATAGATGAATTTCAGGGAGAGTTACTTCCAATATCATCATGTACGGCATCCTATTCAGATGACACATTAAACATCCAGATTGATTTAGGAACGGATTCAATTCTTGCGGAGATTCCACAGGTCTATATTGTTCAGTTGTCAAGTGATGGAACCTCTATTATAAATGCGTTTCCGGCAACGTATAAAGACCAGCTTTTGGTTGCGTCTATTAGTAGCAATACGAGAGAAGCACGTTCTTGGATGATGAATCATTATGCCGCAGGAATCTATTCCAAAGTTCGTGGGGCATACCAACAGGTGAGTGTATCTTCTTATATCACTAATCCGGAAGACATTGCTGAACCAACAGATGGCACATCGAAAGAGTATTATGGCTTTTATGAAGGAAAAGTAGAGTCAAAAAAAGGAATGCAGGGAATTCATGCAAATGCAGTGGATGAATTAGGAATACAGGCATCATTAGTGAATATTCATCTCAATGAATTAATTAAAACATCCGCAAATGTTGCCAAAAACGGAGATGCATGCTATCAGCCATATGTTTATAAAGGAAAAACCTATTATTTCCATGATATGATTAGCTATCAGAAAACGATTTACTATTTGAATGGCTGGGGAGACGGAGATTATGCAACCTCTCCTTATGGAAGTAATAGAAAAAATGTTAGCTTAAATTTATTGCTTGGATGGGATAATGAGTTGACATACTTGATAGCACCATCAGCCCGGGTACCAGGAAAAAGTTACTATTCTCTAAATATGACGGATTCTTATGCAAGAGAAACTTTTGAGGCATTATTCTGTTACATGACAGAGAAACTTGGCGGTAATGGCTATAAACATCGAGTATGCAATTGGGTGCTTGGAAATGAAGTGAATGCATGTAATGCATGGAACTATGCTGGTGGAATGTCTACAAGAGATTGTGCATACAACTATGCGAAAGCATTCCAACTTCTGTATCAGGCAGTAAGAGGCACAGATAAAAATGCGAGAGTATTTATTTCGTTGGATCACAGCTGGACGGTAGGACCGGATGGACATAGTGGAAAAGAATACTTAGATGAATTTGCAGCCTATATGTATGCGACAGCACCGTATATGAGGTGGAATGTGGATTATCATCCATATTCGAATCCTCTGTATAAAAATGATTTTTGGAATGATACTACGAACACGACAACAGACAGCGTTTGGACACCGTATATTTCTATGAAGAATCTGCATGTATTGACGGATTATTTGGCAGAGATAGAAAATAGGTATCATATGCAGAACGGATATATACGGGTAATTCTTGGAGAACAGGGATATATAGCTGCCAGCTCTGCACAGGAAGCAGAACAGGCAGCAGCCATTGCATACGAATTTTATATTGCATCAATGAACAAGAGAGTTGATGCCTGTGTGAATAGGGCATATGTGGATGCACCAGAAGAGGGAATCATGACGCTTGGACTTATGTATGTCAATGAAGTCCATAAAGCATCCTATGATTTATATAAAAACCTTGGAAAAGCATATTCACTAGACACGACAGCAGGATATGCCGGAGTGATAGGTGCAGCCAGGTGGGAGTATTTACTACCAGGATTAACAACAGATTCCTTCTATCATTATATTCCATAGCTGCTATTTAATATCTATATAACATTGGAATCGGAAGCTGGGAAAGTGCGATCTCAGGATTTAATGCCAGTGAGATTACTGAAGGAGAAAGAATGTTCCAACAATTAAAAGTAAAGGGAGTAGATAAGTGAATATATCAGATAGCGAAATACAAAAGATAAATGAATACTTATGGTACGCCATCCTTGTGGAGTTTCAATTATTTGGAACTGTCTGGGCGATGATGGATGTATCTGGCAAACCTTATCTACTCCTGTACTGAGGATTTGTTGCACTGGCATTGGTAAAGCTCTGCATCCAGGGTAATAGTTGGAAGGAATGGATCTTGATCATTGCCTTCGGTATGATAGCGATATTGAGCTTCCGAGGTTCTCAAGACAAAACACCATTGCTATTGATGCTGGGAGTATGTTGCAGCAGAGAGATCAACCTGGATATATTTTTAAAAATTGACTTGATCGGGCGAGTGGTCAGTGCGGTTTTATTGATCGCATTGCCACTTGTAGGTCTCTACGAAAATAAAGTATTCTTTGCCAGAGATATTTATCGTACTTGTTTTGGCTGGCAGGTACCTAATGGCATGGGATTTTCTTTTACAGTTATGACATTGGAGTGAATGTATCTCAGACACCGACGTTTTCGATGGTATGATTATGCGGGAGTAAGTCCTCAAACATGAGTACCAGATAAGCAAAAATCCATGAGTTTCCGGGGATTACGCTGATTTTATAAAAATAGATTGTACCTTGAAAAGTTAAGATGTTTTATATTTACTGGGACATGCTTTCTGTACCATAGGTGACCATGGAAGAAGATTATCCAGAAAGCGGAGATTATTATCGCCTACGTGTTGCGGAATCTCAGTGAGAAGCAGATTAAAATACTCAAAGGTATTCAATCCATTTGCTTTGGCTGTTTCAACCAGGCTGTACAGGACAGCACTGGCTTTGGCTCCATTGGAAGATTCGATCAAAACAAAATTTTTCCGACCAAGAGTAAATGGACGGATTGCCTGCTCGGCGTAGTTATTGTCCATAGGAATGTTGCCATCGGTGAGAAAGACACGCAAATATTTTTCCTGATTGATGCTGTATGCAAGAGCTTTGCCGATGGAACCGTTTGGGATTACCTGGGCATATTTCTGTTTTGTCCATGCGAAATAAGCATCAACTTTCTCAGAGAGAACAAGCTGACGCTGCTTCTTGCGATCAGATACAGGCAGATCATCAAAAGTATTATCTATACGTAACATTTCGGTGATCATGTCATAAGCCTCCTGGGCGATGGAGCCTTTAGCAGCCGTGAGACCGACAGATTTTATAAAGTCTGCAAAAGGTCTTCGGGCATGGATCCAGCAGCCGGCAACTTTGAGATCTTCCCGTTCTTTTTCAAGTTTGTGGTAGACCTGATATCCATCGGTCACTACAGTTCCGGAGAAAGTTTTCAGAAACTCCCGTGGATGATCTGAACGGACGATTCCGGTAGACCCACATATAAGTCTTTTTACCGTTTTTGGTTTTGGCATTGTCAATACGCATGACCTTTACAGGAGTCTCATCGGCATGGATGACTTTACTGTCATAGATCAGTTCATGTATACGATCATAAATTAGAGAAAGATACATATCAGTATTTCTGATCACCCAGTTTGCCATAGTATTAGTTGCAAGATTGATGCCGTTCATCTTATAGGTTTTTGCCTGCCGTTCCAATGGCAGGGCATTGGTGTATTTGCCATTTATGATGGAGGCGACCAATGCCGGCGTAGCGATACTGTTCCGAAAAAGATCTCTGGGTCTTGGAGCTTTCAGAATGGTTCCGTCATTACTTTTTGAAGCATATACATGGACATGATGTTCATCAACGATGAATGTTTCCGGAATGATATGGAGACGTTTATAGACTTCTATCGGGAGCTCTTTGTAACCGTTTGGAAATTTGGCAGCCAGTTCTTCATCGGAGAGCCTGTGTTCGATAATACGGGCAGGAAGCCCATCAAGATCTGCTTCTCGTTTTCCTTTCGCCTTGGAACGACGATAGGAAGAGATGACGATTTCTTTGATCTCCGGTTCTTTCGCAGAATTCTGGTTTAAGTATTCTACCTCATTGAAAGAATCAAAAAGAGAAATCTGACCATCGATTTCAGAAAGATTTGCTTCTGATTTGCGGCCGAAATGGCGTTGGTTCATAATGCGGATCTGTTCTGTAAGAAGTTCAATCTGACGATTCGTATCAGAAAGCTGTGCATTGGCATGATCCAGCTGTGACTGCAGTGAATGAAGCTGATCCTGTAAGGAAGAAACAATAATAATGAGAGCTTCTTTGCCAAGGTTATGTAATTGTTCATCTGATAACTGAATCATGATCCAGGCCTCCTAACTGGAACCATTATACCAGAATCCGGGAAAAAAGGACAATTCAGCAAAAACAGGAACAGGTAAAAATGACCATAGATGAAAAGCTGAGAGATTGAATTCCCAAGGAGAAAAAAGAAAGATGAAAATAGAAAAAGGAAGTGCTGTGCAGAGCCTTGGAGACCTTGTAAACATAGTTAGAAGGTCTCCGGAAGCTGTGCATAGCCCAAAGAGAACTGTCCTGAAAACAGGAAAAAAGTTCTCTGTATTGCACAAAGCAAAACAACGTTTAACTGGAACTTTGTGGTGTGACATCATGAATAACAGGTTTGATTGCAAAGCCCTGCATGAGCCAGTGAGACTGTTCTGCAGACATGGATTTGAGATCATCAGATGACCGTGGCCATGTGAAATGTCCGGATTCCACACGTTTGTAAAGAAGCAGGAAGCCATCGCCTTCCCACAGGAGGCTTTTGATCTTCGAGGCAGACCTTCCGCAGAAAAGGAACAGTGTGTTAGGGACGAAAAGATTCATATGATATCTACGTTCGATGATGGCAGCAAGTGAATCAATGCCATATCGGAGATCTGTGTAGCCACAGACAATGTAGGTACCAGCAAAATAGGCAGGGTCAGCATCTTTAAGCATAGTGCACCGCCTTGAAGAGTTTTGAAAGAAACTCCACGGAGACAGAATCATCGATCTCAATGCTGATTCCATTGATGTTCAGTTTCATAAAGGACTGATTCGCTCGAATCGTGCAATTAGAGCGAATTGAGCTAAATCCAGATATTTCGAGCGAAGAATTAGAATCTGGAACTGTAGGAACAGCAATTGGAACAATATCAGGAAGTACCTGATTGACCACTTCTTCTTTGAAAAGATGCTTCCAGTAGTTATAGGTGTGAAAGGAAAAATGATTAACCTCACACCATTGCCGGACAGTCAGCCCACCGGCTTTCTGTTCCGCAAAGCGACCAGCCCATTCTTGAAGACGGACCTGATGAAGTTTTTGTTTTGCATTCATAAGATAATCCTCCTGGATAGAGTGACACGATTCGTACAAATCGAGCGAATTGCACGAAATCATGTTTAGATATGTTGATGGGAGCAATTATCTCAGAAATGTGGTAAGATGAACAGGTACTGATTATTGAGAATGTACTGTGGTCCGTGAGGATTATGAGGATATCAGCGAAGTGTACGGATTTATTCAGGAACAGGTTGTGAATCAGGAAGAAAGGATGTATATTATTCCTCATGGAAGCGTATATAACCCGGATACGTTTCGGAACTTTGAAGCGCCGGAGACTTTGGCTGCTTACATCCCATATGGATCAGCAGTTTCAGGAGTCCATTATTTTCCGGAAGATTTTTGTACAGCGAAATATGTGATGACCTGCGATCCGCTTGACGATCTGACATCAGAACAGGATTCTATCGTGAAGACATTGAATCAGTCATTGCAGTACCTGACGGAACGTGGAAAGTTTGTGCTTGCCCGGCAGTTTGAGTTTCAAAATGGAACGATGTTTTACTGCTATGAGCGTGTGGAGCCGGTAGACAATGAAGAAATCGATTATCTGGAACAACAGTTTGCAGCATTATCAGACAGATACCCGGATCGCTGGGAAGAGATCCGAGAGAGAATAGAGGAATAGATGAGGACACAAAGATTAAAATCAGCTCTTGCCTATCTGGTGATAGAGGGCTTTTTACTATACGGAGTACTTTCGACAGTATGCGAGACTCAGTGGCCTGTCATGGAGACGATTGGAAGATATTGGCTCCTGGGAGTATATGCAATACTGGCAGTGAAAGTGGTGCTGGAGAAGAACAGGTGGGCAGACTGGTTGATGATCATTGGACTGCTTGGACTGTCGGAACTGAGCCGGATCACCACGCAGACCAACGCATTTCTGTGGTTTGCGGCAGGAATCCTGCTTTCGAAAAATATTAATCTGGACAAAGTATTGAAAGCAGACCTGATCACAAGAATCCTGCTGGGAGGCTGTCTGATCGTTCTTCCACTGATCGGACTGTATCCCAATCAGTCGGATTTGATGAGTGGCGGGCGGCTTCGCAGCAGTTTTGGCTGGGCTCATCCTAATGAGATGGGGCTGTTCTTTCTGATGTTGTATATACTCTGGTTTTATTTTCGATTTGAAAAGTGGAACTGGAAAGACACGTTGGCAATGGTAGTCTGCATTGGATTCGTGGATTATTTTGCAAATAGCCGGACTTCAGAAGTGGCTGCAGTGTTATTGTTGGGGTTTGCGGTGCTGCATATGCTGGAGAGAAAAGCGAAGGAAAGAATCTTAAGGATTAAGGGGGGGGCTGCTCTGACAGCTGGCGTTTTGCTTGGTGGCTGTGGATGTTTGCTTGGGTTGATGACTATATCAACTCCGGGAATTGCATGGCTTAATTATTTTCCAGAGACAGTGTCATCGCGGCTGTTGTTAGCAAACAGATTCTGGGCAGCGCGAGGGTTTACATTATTTGGACAGGTATTTGACAATACGGCTTATAATTATCTGGATATTATGTATGCATATCTAGGACTGAACTATGGTGTTATCATTCTTCTCTTGTTTATTGGACTGAATCTGTTCGCAATCTGGCAGGCATATAAGGATAAGAATGAAAAGTTTTTGATTATATTGCTTATATTTATTACATACAGTCTGCTGGAACATGAACATTTTAAGATGCTGAGTGGTTTTTATCCTGTTTTGCTGGGATATTATGTATGGCCATGGCTGGATAGCTGCAGAGTATGGGTTGAACAGCGATGGAATCGGAGGAATGGAAAGTGATACAGCAACTGAAGAAACTGGCGGTTCTGTACCTGGCATGTCTGGTGGCAAGTACACTGGCATTGACAGCAGTGTACTGTCTGCCAGTAAGACCTATACAGGAACATGTGAGAGTATCTGTGGATGCATTCTTGGAGGAAGGTGACAACCCGTTTGTACTGCCGGGATATAAGGGATCGTCACTGGACAATACAACAGATGCGATCATGCTTGGAAATGCGTTGTATCAATCGGAGCTTCCGGCATATCAGGCGGCTATGGAAGCAGGGCGGGCAGAACTGGATAATGAGCATACACAACTGGCTTTGAAGAAATATCTGGACCAGGATCAGGGACTGACGCTGACTTCATATGAGCGATATTGGCATGGATATCTGGTTGTGTTAAAACCTCTGTTGCTTGTGTTCAACTATGGACAGATTCGTATTCTGAATGGAATCGTCATGGCGATATTGGTGCTGTTGATCTTAAGACAGCTCTGGAAACGGGATCTGAGAAGAGGCATGCTGGCATTTTTATTGTCAGTAGCAGGACTGTTTCCTATGGCCCTGCCATATTCATTGCAGTTTTCTACTTCATTTTATGTAGGGACAGGGATAAGTCTGTTTCTTTTATACAGATATGAGAAGATAAAGGAGAAAGAGCAGTACATAGAGATGTTCTTTCTGGCTGGTGCGCTGACCAGTTATGTGGATTTTCTGACTTATCCAATATATGCGCTAGGTATTCCACTTGTATTATGTATTGTATTGGATAATGAGAACATCGGAAATGAATTAAAAAGGATTGTAGCTTGTGCATGTTCCTGGGGATCAGGATATCTGCTCATGTGGGCAGGAAAGTGGCTGATCGGATCCGCGTTGCTTAAGGAGAATATTTTTGCAGATGCGTTGCAGACGGTTATGGGTCGAGCTTCAGGAGAAGTGGGAGCCGAACAGATCAGTCGGATTATGGCAGTGCTTAGAAACTTTTATATTTATTTTAATTTATACGGAGTGCTTCTTGCGGGGATACTAATCTTATGGGTTGGAATCTGGTGTATCAGGAACAGAGCAGTTATGAAGATAGATCAGGCATTGTTACTGCTGTTAGTTGCAGCAGGACCGATCTGCTGGTATCTGGTAACGGCCAATCATGCATATATTCATTACTGGTTCACGTTCCGCAATCTGTCCGTCAGCATCTTTGCATTTGCAATGATTACAGAGACAGGTAAGACCAATAAAAAAGGTGAAGTTGATTCATGAAAGAAAAGAAAAATACATTTCTGGATGCGGCAGTGATTCTGTTTTTCCTGACATTTGTAAATAAGCTACTGGGATTTGTAAAATCCATGACCATTGCATCAATTTATGGAGCTACGATTCAAACAGATGCCTATTATGTGGCGGAAGGTCTGATGCAGAATGTACTGATCTCCATATCCGAGGCACTGGCAGTTTCGTTTCTACCAATCTATATTAGTATACGGGAAAAGGATAAAGAAGATTCCAAGGGTTTTACAAGCCGGACGATGACAGATGTATTCATACTAGCAATTTTTGTATCGGTTGTATTGTATATTTCAGCACCGATATTATTTCGCGTCTTGTTTTCGGCATACACATTGGAAGAATCACAGTTAGCTGTGTCTTATTTTCGGATTATGGTATGGGGAATGTGTTTTTACATGTCCAATCAATTATTACAAAGTTTGCTTAATGCAGAGAAAAACTATGGATTCTCATCTTTGGCTGCAATGATGAATAATGTGATTTTGACTGCAATTGTTCTCTTGTTTGGCCATAAGTTTGGATTAACGGCAATGGCTGTAGCAGTTCCGGTTTCTTACGTTGTACAGTATATTTTCTTGCAGATAAGAAGTAAAAAGTATGGATGCGTAACACTGAAATATGGATTGCGGGATTCAAGAATTACTCGTCTGTGTATCCAGACATTACCAATATTCTGGGGGAATGCATTTAGTGAGTTGAATCAGCTTGTAGATAAGAGTCTGTTATCGGGAATGGAAGAAGGAACGGTAACAGCGGTTTCTTATGCCGGTGTATTATATCAGTTTGCTTCTAATATGATTGGAATTCCAATGACAACAATTATTTATACAGAACTGGCAGAGTCTTTTGCAGCAGGAAAGATTAAAGAAGGCATGGAAAAGATGGAGAAAGGAATTCATATTAGTCTTTTCTTTTGCATTCCGATTACTATATTTATTATTATGACAGCGGATCTGATTGTTAGTATAGCATTTGGAAGAGGCGCATTTGGAGAATATGCGGTGGCATTGACCGCACAGGGACTGCGGTGCTATGTGCTATATCTTACCGCTTTTTGTGTGAATACATTATTGTTTAGAGCATGCTACTCGTTAGGAGATACAGCTATGCCTATGAAAATTGGAATGGGAACGGTTGGACTTAACATTGTCTTATCTATTACATTATCAAAATATCTGGGACTGAGCGGTGTAGTATTGGCAACAGCAATATCTAATATTGCAACCTGTTTTTTTGCATTATATATTTTTAATAGAAAAAAACAAGCCATTAATTTTTGCTATTTTATTGTTCCAATAATTAAAATAGGGCTTGCCACTATGATTGCAACCGGAATATGTGAGGTTTGGTTGCAATCAAAATTAGTTAGCAATAAAATTTTAGTATTTAGTATTGCTGTTATACTAGAGTTTGGAAGCTTTATTATTCTTACAATTATTGGAAAAGAAGAGATTGCGATGGAAGGTGTGCGATTAGTCCGGGATAGATGGAGGAAGAGAGATTGAAACCGATGATTTCTGTAATAATACCGTTGTATAAAGGAAAAAAGTATATTCCACAAATTCTGAATATGATGGCTCAGAATAGTAGAAGACTTAAAAGTGCATCGATGGAAGTAGTGTTTATAAATGATTATCCAGAAGAAAAAATAGAATTGGATACGTGTAATTGTACATATTCCGTTAAAATATTTGTGAATGATAGAAATATGGGAATTCATAAGTCCAGAATAAAAGGAATTGAGCTTTGTTCGGGAGATTATATTTTAATGTTAGATCAGGATGATGTAATAGCTGATAATTATCTGGAGAACCAATATTCTAAAATGGGTAGTTCTGACTGGATAGTATCATCTGGAATCTATCGATATGAAGATGGTAGTGAAGAAGATATTTTCATGTCGAAAAAGCATCAACTGGCTTGTCTGGACAAATGGTGTTATTACATGTATTCCAATCCCATTGCATCGCCGGGACAGGTACTGCTTCGAAAAAAATGTATACCTGATTTATGGAAAAATACTTATTTAAGAATAAATGGATCAGATGATTATTTTTTGTGGATTTTATTGGTAGAGAATAAGGCAAGAGGAGTTATTAACCCAGAAAAACTTTATGTGCATATATCTACAGGTGAAAATACCAGCCTGAATGAAGTGAGTATGAAGAGGTCAGATTATGAAGTTACTGAACTATTATCTGAAAAGATTAACTGGTGGAAGATACATCGAATAAGAAGAAAAGCGGAATATTTTACAACCGAATGCAAGACTTGGGGTGTTAAACTAAAGTATATGGATGTGGGGATATTTAGAAAAGTCTATCAGATATGTAGATTGTAAAAAGTTTGCTGTATAGAAAATAGAGGAACGATTAGCATTGATTAGTGGAGGAGAATAATGGCATGATAACAGTAGAGAACAAATGGTTAGATTTGCTGGGAAAATGTATATTGACCCTATATTTGTATTTGATCAGTTATTTTTATACGTTATCTTATCCATGGTCATGGAGTGCTCCTCTTCGGCTGATTGGATTTGGAATTCTGGTTCATGTGGCATGTGAGGCTTTGAAGAAGATACGGATCACAATTCGTTCAGAAGGGTCAAAATGGAACTGGAGATTTGGTGCTGCTGTATTTGGAATTTCGATGATTTTGCTGGGAGTTTACTATGTTGCTTTTTATCCAGGAGGAATTATCATAGACAGCTTTAATCAGTGGTACCAGGTTCAGACTGGTGTTTATGTGGACTGGCATCCGGTTGTACATACATTATTATTTATGAAACTGCCTTCTTTGATCTGCAATAGTCTGGCATTTGTGAATTTTGTACAGATGCTCTGGATCTCATTGGCAATAATGTATCTGGGAATGGTGATGGAACACTGGGGAATACGCAGAAGATATGTTATCATTGCATTGCTTTTGGCTTTGATAGTACCTGCATCGGGAATGGTTCTGTCATTTTGCTGGAAGGATACGGCATTAACGATCTTTGCAATCGTACTAACAGCGCAGATGATAGAGATTATTTGCTCAGATGGACAATGGCTGTGTAGATGGTCTCATGTACTGGAGCTGGCATCTGCATCCGTGATGGCAATGTTGATGAGACATAATGGAATCCTGTTAGTAGGACCAATGTTATTTTTCCTGGTGCTGTTTTTCTGGAAAAAGGCAAAAAAGTTCTGCATTGGTACAGTGTTGTTGTTCATGGCTCTGGTTGTTGGAATAAAGGGACCTTTTTACCAATTGATTCATGTGCAGAGTCATTCGCAGGTGTCTGCAGAGATGCTGGGAGTGCCGATGACGATACTGGCTAATGTCCTTGTAAATGAGCCTGAAAAGCTGGATGAAGATTGCAGAGAGTTTCTGTATCGCATTGGCGATCAGGAGTTGTGGGAACAGACTTATCAGGAGGGAAACTGGAACAGCGCAAAATGGATGGGTGATGATATTTCCAATGATGTGATCGAAGAAGTTGGAGCAGAAAAGGTACTGACATATACCTGGCATGCGATTCAGAGATCGCCCTACTATTCTTATCGTGCTGTTGTAAAGTTATTTGATGTGGTCTGGAAACCATTTGGAAATGCTGTGACTTGGAGCTATCATACAGATATTCAGGAAAATAACGGATTTGGATATGAGACTACAGGTGTACCGGCTTTACAGAAGATTTTGGATTGGGTATATGCTCTGTCAATCCATAGAGGAGTCCTGTTTACATGGTGCTGGCATATTGGATTTTATATTCTGCTGCTTATGTTTGTGGGAGTAAGCAGATTTGGCAGGACACCGAAGAAGAGTTTGCTGTGGCTTCCGGTGCTTGTGTATAACTTTGGAACGGCACTGTTGTTGTGTGGACCTGATTTCAGATTTTTCTCATTTAATACAGTAATTACATTTCCGTTATTGTTGATCATTTTGGGTGAAAGGAATGCATATGAAAGATAGAGAGGAATTAGTGAAGCAACCTAAGTTTTCGATAATTGTGCCAGTCTATAAAGTGGAAGAATATCTGCAGGTATGTGTGGATTCTCTGTTGGCACAGGAAGAATACAAAGATCAGATGGAGATTCTGCTGATCGATGATGGAAGTCCTGACAAAAGCGGTGAGTTGTGTGATCGACTGGCAGAGGCACATAAGCAGATCAAAGCATTTCACAAGCCGAATGGAGGACTGTCTTCTGCGAGAAATTATGGACTGGACAGAGCAACTGGTGAATATGTGTTGTTCGTGGATTCAGATGATGTGATTGAACCGGACACATTGAAGAAGATTACAGAAGCGCTGGATCAATTTGGCGAGGTGGATGCGGCATTTTTTGACGGCGTAGAAGATGATGGCGTTCATCAGGATCCTATGAGGAGAGTGCCACTGGAACAGATGCAGTGTGCAGATAACGGGAAACAATACTTGCTGGAACATTTTAGAGACAGGAATCTGAATGTAGAGGCATGTCTTTATGCATATCGAAGAGCATTTCTGAATGAGCATGATCTGAGATTTCGGGAAGGAATACTCCACGAAGATGTGGAATTCACACCAAGAATTATGATGCAGTGTGGAAAAGTAGTGGAACTGCCGGATCGGTTGTATCATTATCTGGTCAGAGAGAATTCCATCAGTACGCAGAAAAATAAAGAAAAGAATATCAGGGATCTGTTTCAGACGTTGCGGGAGCAGGATCAGATGGCGGAGCATCAGGAGCCGGAACTGAAAAAGTGGATGAAGAATGCGATTCTTGACAGTTATCTGAATATGGTGCAGACCGCGAGAATGTATCAGAAGCAGTACCGGAAGCTGTTGGACAAGCGTTTCCTGCTGGGAAAAGCGGTGACCAACTGGAATCGCTTCCGGGTACTGGTGTGTCTCATCAATGTGAGACTATATTGTTTTATGAACGATTGTTATAAAAAGCTTTAACGAAGCCTAATGACGGATCAGTTTTAAGATTTTTCCTTTGAGGATCTGAATATGGCAGTTCCGTCGGGAGGCAGGATCCTGTCTGGCAGGAATGCTGATCCATTCTTCTGCAAAGCAGTCATCTTTCTGAAAATCCAGTCCTACCGGATAGACAGAGGGACGCAGGATCGTCTGATCCTGATTGGCATTCAGCACAGCTGACATAATGGAGAAGGAACTGTTACAGATGATCTGCCAGTGGCATCTGGACATCATGCACAAGTCGTGAACCAGTGATCCGCGGCAGACTTCGCAGTCATATTTATTCATAAAGTTGTTGACAACACCGCCTTTTTCATCCTTATGGTCGTAAAAGAGCAGGAAAACAGGATTGTTACAACGCTTCAGAACTTCATCAGCAGCATGGAACCAGTAGTCATCTGCCAGACGGAAGCCCTGTTGGGTATAGTCACGACCAACACGGAAGTGGGTGGCAACCAGTGGACGACCCGGATATTTTGTCTGAAGCACAGCCAGTTCTTTTTGCACAGCCAGTTCCATATCTTCGGGAAAAGAAAACCATTTCTGTACCTGAGACCGGTTTTCCCAGAAATATTGGCAGGAAATAAAATGCCCTTTCATCAAGGTGTTTTCTGGAACGGTAAGAGCAGATGGCTGATAATTAGCAGTGCGTTCCTTAAGAGGAGGTTCCTCCCAGGTATGAGTGATCGCTGTTGGGAGTTCCGTTAAGAACTCTGCTTTCGTATTCGGAAAGATGGTATGGATCTCATTGCCATATTGTTTATCGGTATCATTGATCAGATTATTTTCTGCCCGGACAAAGCCGAAGAATTCTCCGCGGTTCTGAGCAACGGTTTTGACAGATGCATAGGCGAACATCTGATTGCCAAGCTGATCAGATATAGTGACTGTTAACATAAGTAAAACTCCTTTTGGGTATCATGAGATTATATTAAAGCAAAAAAGAGCGAAAGAAAAGGGAAAATTTGCTTTTTTACAGTAGATAGAATATAATAGCAAAAAAATATATAAGGATGAAAATTATGCATATTAGAAAAAATATAATGAAAATACCCTTTTGGGGATATTATTTTTGGCAGGATGCCTGGATTAAAAAACGGTTAAAAAAAATAAATTGTGAGAATGAGAACTTTCAAGATGATGCAGATCATATGTTGAAAGGTCTTTTGTCGTATGCATATAAAGCATTTCCGGCATATTATCATAAGTATCAGATAGATAAGGATGCAGATATCAGTCAATATCCCATATTGTCAAAGAGAGATTATCAGAAAAATCCCGATATATTTGTATCAAAATATAAAAAGTTCCTTGTGACGGATAAAACTGTGACAAGTGGAAGTACAGGAGAACCTTTTGCGTTTGAGGTGACTCCTAACCATGACCCGGTACATCAGAAGATGTTATGGGATCTGATGGGATATCAGGACGGAGATCAGATTGTCCTGATCAACGGAAAGGTTATGGATGAAAAGAAGGTAAAAAATCATATTTATTATGTGAAACGAGAAGAGAAGAATAAATTATATGGAGATTATATGATCTCCTGCCTATATTTGACAGATCAGACCGCTCCATATTATTTTGAATTTCTGAAGAAGGAAAAGCCGGATTATATAAAAGGATATACTTACGCAGTGTTCAGACTTGCACAGTATGCGGAAGCACATGGGATTAAACTGGAGCATCCAATTAAGGGAATTCAGCTTACTTCAGAGATGGTTCTGGATTATCAGATACCGATTATTGAGAGAGCATTTAATACAAAAGTATATATGCAGTATGGTCAGGCGGAAGCAGGAATGTTTGCTTACACATATGATGATACACACAAATATAAATGTTCGCCGGTGTATGGTTACATGGAAGTGCTGGATAAAAATGGGAAGCATGTAAAAGAAGGAGAGACTGGTGAAGCGGTTGTAACATCTTTTTCCAATTATGTGATGCCATTTATCCGGTATCGGACTGGTGACCTGGTAGAATATGGCGGAAAGAAAAATGGAATTGTTATATTAAATCGGGTGATTGGGCGAACACAGGATATTGTATATAATAAGGATAAAGAGGGCATTTCTCTCACAGATTATATTACGAATACGGCATATAGTCATATGTTGAAATGGAGAATTGTTCAGAAAGAGTACGGAAAGATTACATTCCAGATCGTAAAAGGTCCTGGATATTCCGAAAAGGATGAGGAAGAGTTCCGGGAAGTATATGAGAAGAATGGAAAAATGGAGATAGAATTTCAGTATGTACATGATCTTGGGTTGTCCAAGAAAGGAAAATCTATTTTTCTGGATCAGTATTTGGAAACGTAGAATGGGAGTTATATATGCAGGGAAAGATTACCATTGTTGTTGTGGGATATAACCGGGCAGATGCCATGGAACGGGTGCTTCGTTCGCTGAGCCGGGCGCAGTATGATTATACGGATATTCGTCTGGTGGTCAGCATTGACCACAGCGGAAATGAAGAGGTTGTGCATACGGCAGAGGTATTTGAATGGAAATATGGAGAAAAAGAGGTCATTTACCGGCCGGAACGGCTGGGATTGCGCAAGCACATCATTTCCTGCGGAGATATGACAGAGAAGTATGATACAGTTATGATACTGGAAGATGATATTTATGTGTCTCCGGACTTTTATAACTATGCCATGCAGACGCTGGAAAAATATGGAGACCATCCGCAGATTGCAGGTATTGCGTTAAATACCAAAAGAGAATTGCTGGAGAGTGTGTATCCATTCTTTCCGTTGCGGACAGGTTATGATATATATTTTCAGCAGTTTGCAACGTCTTGGGGACAGGTATGGAACCGGCGTATGTGGACAGCGTTTAAAAAATGGTATGAAGAACATCAGACCTTGCCGTTTCATAGAGATGTGCTGCCGCAGATCCAGAATTACCCGGATACTTCCTGGGCAAAATTCTATCAGACCTATATTGTGGATCAGGGAAAATATTTTGTATACAGCTATGATTCACTGACCACCAATTTTGGAGATGCTGGTCAGCATTTTGCAGACAGTGCTTCGTCGGTACAGTCGATACTGTTCTATGGAAAGAAGCAGTATCGGATGCCAGAGTTTGAAGCAGGAGTCAAATATGACATTTATGGAGAACCTGTAGGACTTGGAGCGTGCCTGGGAGTGCCGGAGGAAGAACTGACCTGTGATCTGTGGGGAAGAAAGCCGGAGCATGCCTATCGTCGTTATGTACTGAGCAGCAGAAGATTAGGGTATGAGGTACTGAAGTCTTTTGGACTGCAGATGAAACCGGCGGAACTGAATATCTATGAGAATGTTCCGGGACAGGGCATTTTCCTGTATGATACACAGAAGCCGACGGGAAAAGTGGAAGACGAGAAAGAGACAAGGATCCGTCTGCTGGAGTATGGATATGGTGTCCTGAATGGAAGTGATCTGCTGAATTGGAGCCTGGATCGAATCACAAAGAAACTGAAACATAAAATGCGGAGAAGAAGATGAAACGATATATTTTTTTGACGGCTAATATTCATCCCATAGGTGGAATGCAGAATTATGTGGCTGGAAAAGCTGCTTATTTGGAAAAAAATGGATGGAAAGTGACGGTGTTCTTCTGGGGGGACAATAAGGGAACCTGTGCCATGACATCTATGAATAAATACTTATCAGGTGGAATGACAGAACTTGGAATGCCGCCAGGAGAATGGCCAAGAAGAATCAGAGAACAGGTTCTTAACAGAATGGTCAGACTGATTGGAGCGATGGATCCGGCGGATGAGATCATTGTGGAGTCTCAGGATGATGTGCTGGCTTTATGGGGAGAGTTACTTGCAGCCAGACTGCAGGCAAAGCATATGTGCTTTATCTGTAATGAGACCTTCCGCGGACCGAAGAAACATTATGATCAGTATCTTGACTTCTTTGATTTTAAACACAGACGACGGGAAATGGCTTGTATCCATAAAGGGTCAATGAGTAAATTATTTGATGGCTATAAGAAGGTAGATGACAGCGAAGCCTACGTTTTCGATGCGGCAAATGAGGGACCGGTTCAGTCAGTTGAAAATAAAAAGACAGATGCTGTTCAGAAATATGATTGGAATATCTGTTGTATCGGTCGTGCGGACAAGACATGCGTGGATCCAATCATGGATGGAATTGCAAATTTTGCGTTGGAATATCCTGAAAAACAGATTCAATTGCTGATTGTTGGAAATGTGGATGACCGGATGGACTGGTTACATCAGAAGCTGGATAAAGCGTCCAATCTGGTACTTACCTGTCTGGGAGATCTGGTTCCGATTCCACGGTCTTTCTTTGAAAAAGTGGATGTGGCAATAGGCGGTTCAGGATGTGCCAGGTGTGCAGCTCAGGAAAAAGTTCCTACAATTGTGTCAGATGCAGACAATGCTATGGCTAATGGTATTCTTGGATATACCGTGTTCAATATCTTTTTTAAGGGCGATACATCTTCACAGATGAATTATGAAGATGCATTGAAACAGGTGCTTGTTGATAAGATACAGGAGAAGCTACCGTTTAAGTGGCTGGAAAGAAAACATGCATCATATTACTATGATCAGCATCTGCAGTTTATTGCAGAATCTGTACAGGATAGGCAGTATGATACAGATATTTGCAGACAGGCACGTGTAGACAGAGTCAAAATTTTGAAATACTATTTTAGAAAATACTTACCACATATCATGAAATTGTATGATGCAGCAAAGAAGTAGAAAGGCGAAAAATATGGAAAAGAAGATACTGGTTACCAGATCCTCCTTGCCGCCAATAGAAGAGTATATTGACGAGATTAAAGATATCTGGGACAGTCATTGGCTGACCAATATGGGTGAAAAGCATAAAGCTCTTCAGAATGGTCTGAAGGAATATTTGGGCGTAGAAAATATTGATTTATTGACCAATGGTCATATGGCACTGGAATTATCTCTGCAGGCATTGAATCTGCAGGGAGAAGTGATCACGACTCCATTTACATTTGCTTCAACAACACATGCAATCGTAAGGAATCGGCTGACACCGGTATTCTGTGATATCCGGCCGGATGATTTTACGATGGATGCAGATAAGATCGAAAGCCTGATCACAGACAGAACCTGTGCAATCATGCCGGTTCATGTATATGGAAATGTATGCGATGTGGAGAAGATTCAGAAGATTGCGGATAAATATGGTTTGAAAGTAATCTATGATGCAGCGCATACATTCGGAGTGAAATATAAAGGTCAGGGAACAGGAACATTTGGAGATGTCTCCTGCTTTAGTTTTCATGCAACAAAGGTATTTCACACGATTGAGGGTGGAGCTGCTTGCTTCAAGGATGAAGAACTGGGCAGAACTTTGTACCGCCTGAAGAATTTCGGTATCAAGAATGAAGAGGTCGTGGATGGAGTGGGTGCCAATGCCAAGATGAATGAATTTCAGGCAGCCATGGGTCTGTGCAATCTTCGTCATATTGATGCAGAGATTCAGAGGCGTAAAGCAGTTGTGGAACGTTATCGGGAACGCCTGAACGGTGTGGAGGGAATCCAGCTGAATCCGGTACAGGAGCATGTAATGTCAAATTATGCGTATTTTCCGGTGATTTTCCATGAGAAGCAGTTTGGATTTACCAGAAATGAGGTACATGACAGACTGGCACAGGAGAATATTTTCTCAAGAAAGTATTTTTATCCATTGACTAATACATATGATTGTTTCCACGGAGCTTATGATGTGAGTGAGACACCGGTGGCACTGGAGATTTCCAGAAGAGTGCTGACTTTGCCATTGTATGCAGATCTGCCTTTGGAGGAAGTGGATCATATCTGTGATATTATCCTTGGAATGAGGAATTGAGAGTACATGCGTATTTTATATTTAAATACAACCTATTCTGGAGGCGGCGCAGAAAAAGTCACCAGACAGATTTACGATGGAATGAAAAAACGAGGGCATGACGTATATGAAATCGTCTGCTATAACCGGCACGGAACTGTAGAGGATGAACATGTGCATGTGTTATATAATGGCACAGTTGGAAAAGTCCTGATGCGGCTTCAGACTGCGAACAGAGCAAACGAGGATCTGACAATTTCTTATGCTATCAATTATATCGAGCAGTTTGTGAAGAAGCATAAAATTGAGCTGATCCATCTGAATAATCCTCATGATAGTTTTCTTGGAATCAGAGATATTGGAAAACTGACAGAATGGTGCCCTGTAGTGTGGACACTGCATGATTTTTGGGCACTTACCGGTCATTGTGCATTCCCATTTGGCTGTGATGACCGCTGGAAGACGGGCTGTACTGCATGTGAACATCTGGAAAACTATCCGAGACTTCGCAGAGATGTGTGTAAAAAACTGTTTGAATATAAACAGCAGTATTTATGCGGAAAAGGGATTCATTTTACAGTTCCGTCTGAGTGGATGAAGGATCAGGTGAAGGAATCTTACCTGAAGAATGAAAAATGTACGGTTATTTATAATAGTCTGAATATTGATCAGTGGAAACCATTGGATAAACAGATAACCAGAGAGAAGTATGACTGTGTCACAGAAAAGTTTGTATTAGCTTTTGTAGCCGCAGATATGAAGATTCCACAAAAAGGGATGAACTATCTGAAAGAAGTGCTGGAACAGCTGGATCCGGAAAAATATATGTTGTTGATCGCCGGAAAATGTTCGGATGAATTGAATGAAGTCAGCAAAAAATTCGAGATCAGGAATTTTGGATATATCAAAGAGCAGGAAAAGATGAATGAATTCTTTTCTATGGCAGATGTGCTGCTGAATCCTTCCGTATATGAGACTTTTGGCCTGGTAAATATTGAAGCAATGGCATCAGGCACGCCAGTTGTGGCATTTGATATTTGTGTGATGCCGGAGGTTATTGGCATAGAAGGCGGTTGGAGCGTGAAAGAGGTGTCTGCGGATGCGTTGTGCAGCTGTCTGGAGAGTCTGGAAAAAGACCGTGCGGAAGTAGAGGAAAAGGCCGAGACCTGTGTGGAATGTGTCAGAGAATATTATGACGAAGAAGAGATGCTGGATGCATTTGATCGATTATATGAAACTATAAAAAAGGAAAGACAGAATGGAAGATAGAGTAAAAGTAAAGACTGTGTCCAATTTTATATGGAGATTTGCAGAACGGACGGGAGCACAGATGGTTTCATTTGTGGTCTCGATTATTCTTGCCCGGATTCTGGCACCTGAGGCATATGGAACTGTGGCACTGGTGACCGTATTTACGACCATTTTGCAGGTGTTTGTTGACAGCGGATTAGGAACTGCATTGATTCAGAAAAAGGATGCGGATGATCTTGATTTTTCATCTGTATTTTATTTCAACTTTGTGGTTTGTCTGGTGTTGTATGCGGTGATGTTCGTTGGTGCACCATATATAGCTGCATTTTATGAGAATATGGAGTTGGTTCCGTTGATCAGGGTAATCAGTCTTACTCTGATCATTTCCGGTGTAAAAAATATTCAACAGGCATATGTATCAAAACATTTGTTGTTTAAGAGATTTTTCTTCGCTACATTGGGAGGAACTTTATTTTCCGCAGTTTGTGGAATTGTATTGGCATATCGTGGCGCTGGGGTATGGGCGTTGGTTGCACAGCAGCTGATAAACGCAACGATTGACACATTGATTCTTTGGATGACGGTTAAGTGGAGACCACGTCTGATGTTCTCCTGGACAAGATTAAAAGAATTGTTATCTTATGGATGGAAGCTTCTGGCTTCGTCATTTCTGGATACAGTATACAATAATATAAGAAGTCTGATTATTGGAAAAGCTTATTCTTCTGCTGATCTGGCATATTATAATAAAGGTCAGCAGTTGCCTAATCTGGTAATTGTAAATATTAATACATCTATTGACAGTGTGTTACTTCCTATCATGGCCAGCGTGCAGGATCAGGAAGGACGTGTGAAAAAAATGACGCGTCGATCTATACAGACGAGCAGCTATATCATCTGGCCGATGATGATTGGTCTGGCAGCATGTGCGGAACCGTTGATTTCATTACTGCTTACAGATAAATGGATACCATGTGTACCGTATTTGAGAATCTATTGCCTGATATTTGCATTTCAGCCGATTCATACAGCAAACTTAAATGCAATTAAAGCAGTTGGAAGAAGCGATATTTTTCTGAAACTGGAAATTATAAAAAAAATTATTGGCTTGGCCTCTATTATCTTAACTATGAGATATGGCGTGATGGCAATGGCACTGGGACTGCTGGTAATAACACCTTTGAATGCTTTGATTAATGCATTTCCGAATCGAAAGATCCTGAATTATTCTATCAAAGAACAGATCAAGGATCTTATGCCATATATTTTAATGGCAGGTGCAATGGGGGCATTGGTATGGCCGATTCAGTATCTGCAGATATCCAGAATTCTGGTGATTGTAGCACAGATCGCGGCAGGCATCGTTGTATATGTTGGATGCTCGGTAATCTTTCGAGTAGATGTGTTTTACGATCTTTTTGGAATTTTAACGGGATTTCTGAGGAAAGGAAGCAAAAATGGCGCAGCAGAATAGTTTTTATTCAATGGAAGAATTAAAAGACATGGGATTCAAAAGTATAGGCGCGGATCTCAGTATCAGTAAAAAAGCTAGTTTTTATGGAGTTGAAAATATTTCGATTGGCAGTCATGTGAGGATAGATGATTTTTGTATATTAAGTGGGAAAATCTCCATTGGTGATTATATTCATATTGCAGCATATTCGGCTCTTTATGGAAGTGATGTTGGAATTCAGATTAATGAATTTGCCAATATCTCTTCAAGAGTATGTATCTATGCGGTCACTGATGATTATTCCGGAGAGAGCATGACAAGTCCGATGATTCCGGATAAATATAAGAATTTACAGAAAGCACCAGTCTATATTGGGAGACATGCGATTATAGGATCGGGAAGTGTAGTATTGCCTGGAAGTGAAATCGGAGAAGGCTGTGCGGTTGGCAGTCTTAGCTTGATAAAGAACGCATTAGATGCATGGTGGATTTACGCGGGAATTCCGGCGAAAAAGCTGAAAGAGAGAAGTAAGGGACTACTGGAAAAAGAGAAAGAGTGGAAAACTTGTAAAATCCCTATAAAAGTGATAAACTAATACAAAATATGGGCTATTATGCGCTTTGCCCGATTTTGGGAGCTAATATGTTAAAATACAAGAATAAAAAACTGATATTCAGGATCATACTGCTGGTGTTGATGGATATGCTGATCATCACCGCAGCAGGTCCATTGGCTATCTACGTGCGGTACAATCTGTTTTTTGAGCCGCAGGCCATTGAGTTTATTGAGAATATCTTCCAGTATCTGCCGGTGAATCTGATCCTTACAGTGATCGTGTTTGCCGTTTTTCGGCTGTATCAGGGGATCTGGAAATATGCCAGTGCATCGGATCTGGTAAATATTATTCTGGCATGTCTGGTGTCTGCAGTGACCCAGACGGTCGGTATGACTTTGATGGGGCTTCGCTTTCCGAGAAGTTATCCTTTTATGTACTTTGCTGTGCTGACAGCAGGAATCTCTATATTTCGATTTACTTATCGGATTTTTGCTTATTTCCGACAGAAGCAACAGGGACTGATCAAGGAGGGCAAGACCAATACCATGATCGTCGGCGCCGGTGAGGCGGGCAATACATTGCTGAAGGAACTGCAGAACAGCAAGTTCGTAGAGCAGAATGTATGCTGTCTGGTGGATGATGATCCGGGCAAGATTGGAAAGTATCTGCGAGGTGTTCTGGTAGCAGGTAATCGAAAGGATATCTGCCGACTGGCAGAGGAATACCATATTGATGAGATCATGATCGCCATTCCGTCGGCATCTCATGCTGAGATTCAGGAACTGCTGGATATCTGCAGTCAGACAAGCTGTAAGCTGAAGGTGCTGCCGGGTATTTATCAGCTGGTGAACGGAGAGGTCAGTGTCTCCAAGCTCCGCAATGTGGAGATTGAGGATCTGCTGGGAAGAGAACCCATTGACACTCAGGTGGAGAGTATCATGGGGTATGTATCCGGAAAGGTAGTTCTGGTCACCGGTGGGGGAGGTTCCATTGGAAGCGAGCTTTGCCGTCAGATCGCAAGACATGAGCCCAAGCAGCTGGTCATCTTTGATATTTATGAAAATAATGCCTATGACATTCAACAGGAGCTGAAGAGGGATTATCCGGAACTGAATCTGGTAGTGCTGATTGGTTCTGTGAGAAATACTCATCGAATCAATGGAGTGTTTGAAAAATATCATCCGCAGATCGTCTACCATGCGGCAGCCCACAAGCATGTGCCGCTGATGGAGGACAGCCCCAATGAGGCTATCAAGAATAACGTGATGGGTACTTATAAGACGGCACAGGCAGCTGATAAGTATGGCGTGTCTCGTTTTGTATTGATTTCTACGGATAAAGCAGTGAATCCAACTAATATCATGGGAGCTTCCAAGCGTCTCTGTGAGATGGTGATTCAGATGATGAACAACCGGTCAAAGACCGAGTTCGTGGCAGTCCGCTTTGGAAATGTGCTGGGAAGTAACGGAAGTGTGATTCCTCTGTTCAAAAAGCAGATTGAAGAGGGTGGTCCTGTAACAGTAACGCACCCGGATATTATCCGCTACTTTATGACCATTCCGGAGGCAGTCTCTCTGGTACTTCAGGCGGGAGCCAGAGCCAAAGGCGGTGAGATCTTTGTCCTCGATATGGGAAAACCAGTGAAGATTCTGGATTTGGCGTTGAATTTGATCCGTCTGTCAGGTTTGAAGCCTTACGAGGATATTGATATTGTATTTACCGGTTTACGACCGGGCGAGAAGCTCTATGAGGAACTTCTGATGGATGAGGAGGGCTTACAGAGCACTGATAATGAACTGATCCACATTGGAAAACCTATTGATTTTGATGAAGAACTGTTTATCCATCAATTGGAAGAACTGGATGAGCTGTCTCGGATGGACAGCCCGAAGATCAAGGAAAAAGTGATGGAAGTGGTTCCAACTTATCATATGAAAAAGAATGGAAAAGAGGCGTAACTATGGCACATATTTATCTTGCTTCTCCGCACATGAGCGAAGAAGGATATGAGCAGCAGTATGTAAAAGAGGCATTTGATACCAACTGGATCGCACCACTTGGCAAGAATGTCAATGAATTTGAGAAAGAAATAGCAGCATATGTGGGAGCGAAGGATGCAGCGGCATTATCCTCAGGCTCTGCAGCTCTGCATCTGGCACTGAAAGCAGCCGGAGTCAAAGCAGGAGATATTGTATTCTGCCAGGATCTGACTTTCTCAGCAACTGCCAATCCCATTGCATATGAGAAAGCGATTCCGGTCTTTATCGACAGTGATTATGAGACCTGGAACATGTCTCCGGAAGCACTGGAGCGCGCCTTTGAGAAATATCCCAATGTAAAAGCAGTAATGCCAGTACATCTGTATGGACTTCCGGCAAACATGGATCGGATCATGGAGATCTGTAAAAAGCATGGAGTTCCTGTGATCGAGGATGCGGCAGAGAGTCTGGGAAGTCTGTATCATGGACAGGCTACAGGAACCTTTGGTGACTATGGCATATTTTCTTTTAATGGAAATAAGATCATCACCACTTCCGGCGGCGGCATGCTGGTGTGCAATCTTCCGGAGGAGCAGGCGAAGGAACGGATCGCCAAGGTTCGCTTCTGGGCAACACAGGCAAGAGAGAAAGCCCGCCATTATGAGCACAAGGAAATTGGATATAATTATCGTATGAGCAATATTGTGGCCGGTATCGGTCGCGGACAGATGAAGGTTCTGGATCAGAGAATTGAGCAGAAGCGTCATATCTTTGCTTATTATCAGGAACATCTGGGAGATCTGGAAGGTCTGTCTTTCATGCCGCTGCATGAGAATGAGAGAGCCAACTGCTGGTTGTCTGTGATTCAGCTGGCACCGGATTGTAAAGTGCGTCCATTGGATATGATCGTGGCACTGGAGAAGGAAGATATTGAGACCCGCCCGGTATGGAAGCCTATGCATATGCAGCCGGTATTTGCGGATTGCGATTACATTGACAACGGAAAGGTTGGTGAGAACCTGTTTGAAAATGGTGTCTGCCTGCCAAGCGATACCAAGATGACAGATGAGGATTTGAAGCGCATCTGCACGATTATCAGAGGATTGTGGAAGTAAATGAGACAAGGGATCTATGCCAGAAGTATTAAGAGAAAACTGGATATGCTGCTGTCTGGTACAGCACTGGTTGTACTAAGTCCGGTCATGGCAGTGACTGCCTGGCAGGTAAGAAAGAAGCTGGGAAGTCCGGTACTGTTTACACAGCTCCGTCCTGGTAAAGGTGAGAAGATCTTTAAGATGTATAAGTTTCGTACCATGACCGATGAGCGAGATGCCAAGGGCAATTTGCTTCCAGATGAGCAGCGGCTGACAGAGTTTGGAAAGTTCCTGCGGGAGAGCAGTCTTGATGAACTGCCGGAGCTTTTCAACATCTTAAAGGGTGATATGAGTATTGTAGGACCGAGACCGCAGCTGGTGCGGGACATGGTATTCATGACCAAAGAGCAGAGACGGCGTCACAAAGTGACGCAAGGGTTGACCGGGCTTGCTCAGGTCAGCGGGCGGAACAATATTTCCTGGGAAGAGAAGCTGGCATATGATCAGGAATATGTAAAACACATTACATTCTTGGGAGATTTGAAGATTATTTTCAAAACCATTGGAAATGTACTGAAGAAAGAAGATATTAACACAGATGGCATGGCGACCGCAGAGGATTTTGGGGACTATCTCCTGCGGACTGGTCAGGTGGATCAGAAAACCTATGACCGAAAGCAGCGCATTGCCAGAAGAATCTGTGAGAAGAACAGTTAAAGAGGATAGAGAATGAACAACGAGTGGGAATATTATAACCATGCGCTGGTGCCGACAACAGCTCCTCATGTGGAACCTGATGTTTCTTGGATAAGAAATAAAAAAGTCTGGAAAGAGTTTGCTGGCGGAAAGTATCCGCTGTTAGTCAGATGGGTTACAGATTTTGATTGTGGTCAGGAGACGGAATGGTGGCATTGCATCAAAGATGAACCGTTTGATATCGTCAATATTCCGGCAAAAAAAAGATACGAAATCAGTAAAGGACTGAAAAATGTAGACGTTCGCATCATCACGCCTGGAGAATATGCGGAAGAACTTGCAGAAGTACAGTGCAAGGCAAGAATTCATTATGGAGAAACGCTGGATTATGCAGAAGAAAAGGAGGCAATCAGAAAATCCTTTACAGAAGATCCTGAGATTGAAAATGCAGAATACATCGGCGCATTTTTGAAGGAAACAGGTGAATTGGTCGGATATGGTATCTATGAAGTCCATGAAGACTGGGTCCTTCAGTCCGTGATCAAGACCGATCCGGACTATCTGAAGTGTAATACCAATGCGGCACTGGTTGCATTTGCACTGGAACGGTATTTCGGAGATGGATTTTCAATTAAATATCTGACTAATGGTACAAAAAACGTACTGCATGAGACAAATTACCATGAATATTTGATGAAATATTTCGGCTTTAGAAAAGCGTATTGTCGTCTGCACATTAAATATCGTGGCTGGGTAGGAGCAGTAGTAGCTGTGTTATATCCATTCCGAAAGCTGTTCTATAAAATGAAAGGGCGCGGTCCGGTACGTATGGTACGGGCAGTCCTGAAAATGGAAGAGATCCATCGTACGTTTCGATAAAGCAACAAGAAGGAGATATAGTTTATGAATATTTGGTTTTTCAATCATTATGCGGTGCCGACCAGTCTGTATCCGCTGGCAAGACCTTACCATTTTGCCAACCATCTGCAGCAGAAGGGACACAAGGTGACCATCTTTGCAGCAAGCTCGGTTCATCTGTCAGACAAGAACCTGATCACAGATGGCAGACAGATGAGAGCAAAACGGGTGGATGGTATCCGCTATGTATTTTTGAAAGCCAGAAATTATGAAGGAAATGGTCTGGGACGAATCCTGAATTTCTTTGATTATACCATTCGTCTGTTTACCCAGACCGGTAAGTTCAACAAGCCGGATGTGATCATGGCAACATCGGTGCATCCGCTGACCTGCGTGGCTGGCATCATTTTGGCAAAGAAATATCATTGTCCATGCGTGTTGGAGATCGCAGACTTGTGGCCGCTGACGCTGGTAGAGTATGGTGCCATGAAAGAAGGCCAGCTGATGACTAGAGCATTGTATGCCCTGGAGCATTGGATGTACAAGAAGGCAGACGCAGTGATCTTCACCATGTTCGGTGGAAAAGAATATATCCAGGATATGGGCTGGGAGAAGGATGTGGATCTTGATAAGATCTATTACATCAACAATGGTGTGGATCTTGGCATCTATCACAGACAGCAGAAAGAGGACTGGCTGCCGGATGAGGATCTGGACAGAAAGGATACCTTCAAGGTGATGTACACCGGTTCCATGGGAGTGGCCAACTCCGTACAGGATATTCTGGATGCAGCGATCCTTCTGAAAGAACACAAGGAGATCCAGTTCTTCCTCTATGGTGCAGGTTATCAGGAAGAAGACCTGAAGAAATACAAGGAAGAGCATCATATTGACAATGTGCATTTCAAAGGCCGCGTAAATAAGCGGTTCATTCCGGGTATTTTATCCAGAGGAAACTTAAACATGCTCACAGGTCCCAGTGACCGGGTATCTGAGTATGGTATGAGTATGAATAAAATGTTTGATTATATGGCATCTGGTCACCCGACTCTGTCCAATATTCAGACAAGAAATGATATTTTTGTAGACAATCATTGTGGTATGACCATTGAAGCGGGAAGTCCACAGGCTATGGCAGATGGGATACTGAAGTTTGCACAGATGGATCCGACAGAGTATGAGACCTACTGCCACAATGCAACAGAAACTGTAAAAGAGTATGATTTTGGATATCTGACAGATCGGCTGGAAGAGATCCTGAAGAAGGAAGTAGAGGAAAAATAAGTATGAAATACGCATTGATCGGCTGCGGCCGTATTGCTACCAACCACATTAAAGCAGTATTGAATAATCATCTGGAGTTTGCAGCAGCCTGCGATGTGAATCCGGATAATATTGAGACCCTGCTGACAAAGCATGGTCTGGAGAAGGACAGCTCCATTGCACGTTACACGGATTATAAGAAGATGATCGAGGAAGTGAAGCCAACACTGGTTGGTATCGCTACCGAGAGTGGACTTCATGCAGAGATCGCTCTGTTCTGTATTGATCATGGAGTCAACTGTATCATTGAGAAACCGATGGCTATGAGCATTGAGGATGCGGACGAGATCATCCGTCGTTCCCGGGAAAAGAACGTGAAGGTATCTGCCTGCCATCAGAACCGGTTCAACCTGGCAGTGCAGGAGACCAGAAAGGCTCTGGAAGCTGGGCGTTTCGGAAAACTGTCCCATGGTTCCATCCATGTACTGTGGAACCGGAACGAGGGCTATTACACTCAGGCTCCATGGAGAGGAAAATGGGCATCTGACGGCGGTGCGCTGATGAATCAGTGTATCCACGGCATCGACCTTCTTCGCTGGATGTTCGGAGATGAGGTAGATGAGGTCTATGGTGTGACCAGACAGCAGTTCCATCATTATCTGGAGGCCGAGGATATCGGTATGGCTATTGTAAAATTCAAAAACGGTGCCATCGGAACCATCGAGGGAACCACCAATGTATATCCGAAGAATCTGGAAGAGACCCTGTATATGTTCGGCGAGCACGGAACCGTGAAGCTGGGTGGTACCTCCACCAATAACATAGATGTGTGGGCATTTGAGGATGAGCAGGCAGAGGACGCCAAGAATCAGAACCTGCAGGAAGCTACCAGCAATGTATATGGAAATGGACATACCAGTCTGTATGCAGATGTGATCGATGCCATTGAGCATGACAGACAGCCGTATGTGGACGCGGTGGCAGGACGTAATGCGCTGGAGATGGTGCTTGCCATCTACAAGAGCCAGAAGGATGGAGTACCGGTAAAACTTCCGCTGAAACATTTCAAGAGTACGGATATGGCAGGAGAATTCGATGTTTAAGATCGGCGAGATAAAGATGAGCGAGCTTGTGGGGACAGCATTCCCGGAGCTTGCAGGAAGAGAAGGACTGCTGTACGGCGTGTCCGATCCGGAAGCACCGGAGAGCAACAGCATGATCTACGTGAGGACAGAGGTTGCAGACAGCTATACGAAAGTGCGTGACAGCATCTTTGTGACTAAAGAAGAAGTAGAGCTGCCAGGGCTTCACGAGTCCTGTGTTCAGCTGAAGGCATCCATGCAGAAGAGCCTGTACGGTGTATTGCTGGAAACCTATAAAAAGCTGCTCCCGAAAGCAGAGCTGGTACAGAAGAATGGAAGCTATATCAGTTCTGATGTGAAGATCGGAACGGACGTGGAGATTGCTCCTTTCTGTGTGATCGGAGCTGACGTACAGATCGGTGATTATTGCAAGATCGGAGCCGGAACCATTATCAAGGATCATGTACGGATCGGATCTCATGTGGAGATTCAGGAGAAATGTCTGATCGGCGTGGATGATATGGATGTATATCGTCTGGAAGACGGCGTATGCCGAGATCTGCCTCATCTGGCAGGAACCGTCATTGAAGATGGCTGCCTGCTGCTGGCTGGATCCATTCTGGCAGCTGGCGATTCCAGAACTACAGTTCTTGGAAAAAGCTCCGTGATCGGTATGCTGGGCGATGTGGGACACAACTGTGTGATCAAGGAGTTCAGTTCTGTAGGAGGAAAATCAAGTATTTCCGGTCATTGTGACCTGGGAGAACATGTATATATTGCGCCGATGGCAGTGACCACCAACCGGATCAGCGTGGGAGATCATGCCTATCTGGGAATCGGAGCCGTGGCGATCAAGGATGTGCCGGAGGGGGAAAAGCAGTTTGGCAACCCGGCACGGAAAGTACTGGAGTTAAAGAAGAAATAAGGAGACATTCATGGTTCAGAACATTTTAGATTATCTGGAAGCCACAGCGGCGGATTGCCCTGACAAACCGGCTTTTGAAGATCTGGAACACAGCTATACCTTTGCACAGGTGCTGGGAAATGCAAAAAGGATCGGAAGTGCACTGATTCATGTGCTGCCGCAGAATGCACCGGTTCCGGTGCTGATGGAGAAGGAAGCCTGGACCCTGAATGTATTTATGGGAGCAGTCTGTGCAGGCTGCTTTTATACGTTGGTCGAGCCGGAGCAGCCAGACGAGCGGATCCGCACGATCCTGGATACGCTGGAGGCAGAGGCCATCGTTACCAGCGGAAAGCTGTCAGAGAGAGTTGCTGCCCTTGGATTCACCGGTAAAGTGTTGTTGGCAGAAGAGCTGGTGGAGTCGGTCATTGATGAAGAAGCACTTGCCAGTCGCCGAAAGATGGCCTGTGATATAGATCCACTCTATGCGATTTTCACCTCCGGTTCCACAGGAGTGCCAAAAGGTGTGGTAGTATCCCACCGTTCCGTTATCGATTTTACGGAGCATTTCACAAGGATCTTTGGATTTTCCAGAGAGGATGTGATCGGCAATCAGGCTCCCTTTGATTTTGATGTATCGGTGAAGGATATTTATCCATGTCTGAAGATGGGAGCGACTTTGGAAGTGATTCCGAAGAAATACTTCAGTGTTCCGAAGAAGCTTCTGGATTTTCTGGATGACAGAAAGGTGACAAGCCTGACCTGGGCTGTATCGGCACTTTGCATCATTTCCATGCTGAAGGGCTTCCGGTATAAGGTACCGACCACTCTTCGCAGAGTCATGTTCAGTGGTGAGGTGATGCCGGTGAAGCAGTTCAATTACTGGCGGGAGTATCTGCCGGATGTGCTGTATGTGAATCTCTATGGACCAACTGAGATCACCTGCAACTGTAACTACTATATTGTGGACCGGGAGTTCACGGAAGATCAGACACTTCCCATCGGAGTGCCATTTCCGAATGAGCGGGTCTTCTTGTTGGACGAGGAAGACCATCTGGTGACAGAGCCGGGCGCACTGGGTGAGATCTGTGTCTCTGGTACAGCTCTGGCATTGGGCTATTATCGGAACCGGGAGAAGACGTCGGAAGCGTTTGTACAGAATCCGTTGAATCATCGGTATCTGGAACCCATTTATCGCACCGGAGATCTGGGACGGTATGAGAACGGGGAGCTTTATTATGTGACCCGGAAGGATTTCCAGATCAAGCATATGGGACATCGGATCGAGCTGGGAGAGATCGAGACTGCGTTCCAGGCACTGGATGGAATCAGCCGTGTGTGCTGTATCTATGATGAACCGAATACGAAGATCATCGGATTCTACGTGGGCGAACTGGAAGCAAAGGAGATCATCGAAAGGTTGACAGAGCGGCTTCCCCGGTTTATGATTCCTAATGTATTCCGTCAGGTGGACGAGATGCCGCTGACCAAGAACGGCAAGATCGACCGAAAGTGTCTGATGGAGGAGTATCGGGAATCCATGCAGAACCGTGTAAAGAGTTAGAGCAGGAGGTAGCGTCTGTGACAGAAGAAAAACTGGAAGGACTGGCGGTTCAGCTGGGAACGCCGTCTTTTGTGTTTGATACTGATATATTGAAAAAGAGAGCCGGATGGATCAAAGAGATGATTCATCCGGCGAAGCTGTGCTTTGCCATCAAAGCCAATCCGTTTCTGGTGGAAGCACTGGAACCCCAGGCGGATCGATATGAAGTGTGTTCTCCGGGAGAGTTTCACATCTGTGTGGAGAGAAAGCTTCCCATGGAGAAGATTGTTCTTTCCGGTGTGAACAAGGAGTATGAGGATGTACACTATGCCATGGAGCAGGGTGTGATCCATTATACAGCAGAATCCAGAAGTCAGCTGGAGCTGGTGAGCCGCTGTGCGGACGAACTGGATTGTCAGGTGGAACTGCTGCTTCGTGTGACCAGCGGCAATCAGTTTGGTATGAGCGAGGCAGATGTGACAGAGTGTATCCGCAACAGAGAGAAGTTCCCTCATGTGACTATGGTCGGGCTGCAGTATTTTACCGGAACCCAGAAAAAAATCATGAAAAAGATTGCCGGGGAAGTAGAGTACATTGAAGATTTCGCCAGAAAACTGGAGGAAGAGGAACAGTTTGTGACGCAGGTGCTGGAATTTGGTCCAGGTCTTGGTGTGCCTTATTTTACCAAGGATGATTTTGAGGAGGATGAGCGTCTGCTGACAGAGTTTATGGAGCTGTTTCAGGAGCCAAGACCTTATGATATCGTATTTGAGATGGGACGGTTTCTGACCGCATCCTGTGGATATTACATGACGAAGATCGTGGATCAGAAGAAAAATGATGCGGTCAACGTGTGTATCGTAGATGGAGGCATCAACCATGTAAATTATTATGGTCAGAATATGGCTATGAAGACGCCGATCCTGTCTTATTTTCCGCAGCATTCACTGGAAGAGAAGGACGAAGAGGAGTGGACCGTCTATGGTTCCCTGTGTACGGTGTCTGATATTCTGCTGAAAAAACTGCCGCTCACCGATGCAAGAGTGGGAGATTATCTGGTGTTCCACAATATCGGTGCCTATTCGGTGACGGAAGGAATCTATCTGTTCTTAAGCAGAAAGATGCCGAAGATCTATCTATACAGTGAAGATGAGGGTGCAGTGAAGCTCCGTGATGGACTGGAGACATGGATGTTGAATACTTGTAGATAGGGAAGATACAAAGTAGATACAGATATTATACAAACTTATACAGCGCGGTCAGTGGACAGCGCGGAAATGGAGAAAAGAAGTACCATGGAAGAATTAATGGAAGTATTATCAGCTCTGAAACCGGAGATCGATTTTACAAAGGAGACAGAACTGATCGATGAAGGCCTTCTGGAATCCTTTGATGTGATCACACTGATCGCAGAGCTGGAGGATCAGTTTGGTGTGGAGATCCCGGCAGAGGAGATCGTACCGGAGAACTTTAACTCCGCAGAGGGTATCTGGAGATTACTGGAGAGAATGAAGGAGGAAGCATAAGATGCAGTTTCGTGATTTAAAGAGCCAGTATCGGGCACTGAAGCCGCAGATGGACGAGGCTATTCAGGCAGTGCTGGATTCTTCTGACTATATTGCAGGAGATCAGGTGGAGGAGCTGGAGAAAGAGCTGGCAGAATACGTAGGTGTGAAGAATTGTGTTTCCTGTGGAAATGGAACGGATGCGCTGGTCCTGGCATTGAAAGCATGGGGAATCGGAGCAGGGGATGCAGTATTTGTACCGGATCATACATTTTTCTCTTCCGCAGAGTCTGTGGCATTTATGGGAGCAACTCCGGTGTTCGCAGATGTGCATGAGGATACCTTCAATGTCGATGTAGAGAGCATGGAGCGTTGCATTCAGGCAGTGATCAAAGAAGGAAAATTAAAGCCGAAGGCCATGGTAGTCGTAGACCTGTTCGGACTTCCGGCTGACTATGATAAGGTACTGGCACTGGCAGAGAAATATGGTCTCTATGTGCTGGAAGACTGTGCACAGGGATTTGGAAGCACCTATCATGGAAAGAAAGCCGGTACATTCGGACATATTGCAACCACCTCCTTCTTCCCGGCGAAGCCGCTGGGCTGCTATGGAGACGGCGGTGCTATCTTCACTGATAATGATGAATGGGCAGCACTGCTTCGTTCTATGAGAGTACATGGTAAGGGAAGCAGCAAATATGATAATGTCCGTTTGGGTATGAACTCCCGTCTGGATACCATTCAGGCAGCAGTTCTGCAGGTGAAATTAAAAGCATTCAAAGAGTATGAGCTGACAGATGTGAACCGTGTGGCAGCCAGATATACAGAAGCGCTGGCAGACTGCGTGAAAGTTCCGCAGATTCCAGATGGCTATACTTCCAGCTGGGCATCTTACAACATTCTTTTCAAAGATGAGGCACAGAGAGATGAAGTACGTGCTTATCTGCAGGAGAATGGTATCCCGACCATGATCTATTATCCGAAGGGACTGCATCAGCAGAAGGTATTTGAGAATTGCTGTCTGTACGGCGAGACTTTGCCGGTAACTACCAGTATCTGCAAACGGACACTGGCAATCCCGGTGTCTCCCTATCTGGCAGAAGAGGATCAGGATAAGATCATCCGTCTGATCCGTGAAAAAACAGGAGCGTAAGCATGAATATACTTTTCATTTCCTATGATTCTTATAAATATGATGGACGTCTCAGAGAACTGATCAAAGTAGCGCAGGAGTTGGGTGAAGTTACCTTTATCACTCGCGATGAGGGTGAAGAACCAATAAGCGGACAGCACATTCTGTATACGGGTTCCGGATATCTGAAATTCATTTCCTTCTGTGCAAAGCAGGCGAAGAAAATGCAGGATGTAGACACCATTTTTATCGATAACCGGAAGGGAATCCTGCCGGGCTATCTGGCAAAACGTCTGACAGGAGCCACCTATGTGATCCAGGATTGTCGGGAACTCTATGATATGAAGAGTGCGGCTGGTATCCCGGGACGGATCGGCTGTCTCATGGAGAAGATCTTCACCAGACATTCAGATGTGGTCATCGCAGCCAATGCATTTCGCGCAAAGCTCATGGTGAAGATGTTTGGGTTGAAGAAGCGTCCGTTCAACTATGAAAATATCCGTCGTCTGTCATACTCTTCTGAAGAAAGAGCTCGTCAGGTGGAGCAGGAGTGTCAGGAATTCTTTGCAGAAGAGAAGTTCCGTATCATTTCTACAGCAGGCTGCGATATGACCCGTACTACCGGAAAGATGATCGAGGCCATGAAGGATCTGGGGGAGAAGTATGAGCTTCTGCTCATCGGTGACAGTGAGGAAGAGGATGAGGAACTGGCGCATCGGATCATTCAGTATTATGGACTGACCAATGTGAAGATCCTGCCACGGATGGACCAGGATCATCTGAAATACTTTATTGATCACAGTCAGGTGGGTATGGTGACCTATCACCAGAGAGACCTGAATAATAAATATTGTGCCAGCGGCAAGATCTTCGAATTCTTATTTGAAGGAAAGCCGGTGGTCACATCTACCAATCCTCCGTTAAAGGAGTTCTGCGAGAAATACGGTGTGGGAATCGCAGATGATGATTATGCACAGGCGATCAAAGCAGTGGCAGAGCACTACACCAAATGGCAGGATGCCGTGCATTATTTTGTGGATCATGTACATGTGGAGCGGAATAATCACAGACTTGCCCAGAAGATTCAGAATGCACTGGAGGAGAAACAGGCATGAAAAAGATAATGTTGGTGTTTGGAACCAGGCCGGAAGCAATCAAGATGTGTCCGCTGGTCAATGAACTGAAGACCCGGAAAGGGATAGAGACTATTGTATGTGTAACCGGTCAGCACCGGCAGATGCTGGATCAGGTGCTGGAAGCATTTCAAGTGGAGCCGGACTATGATCTGTCTATTATGAAAGACCGTCAGACCCTGTTCGATGTGACGACAAATATTTTAAACCGGATCAAAGCAGTGCTGGAAGAGGTGCAGCCGGATGTAGTACTGGTCCATGGAGATACTTCCACGACATTTGTGACGGCACTGGCATGCTTCTATCTGCAGATCCCGGTGGGACATGTGGAGGCTGGTCTTCGTACCTACAACATCTATTCTCCCTATCCGGAAGAATTCAACCGTCAGGCAGTGAGCATTATTTCTGCTTATAATTTTGCACCTACAGAGCTGTCCAAAGAGAATCTTTTGCGGGAAGGCAAGAATCCGGATACCATCTATGTAACCGGTAATACGGCCATTGATGCGCTGAAGACCACCGTGAGAGAAGACTATACACACCCGGATCTGGAGTGGGCAAAGGGAAGCCGTCTCATCATGATCACGGCCCATCGCCGGGAGAACTTAGGCGAGCCTATGAAGCATATGTTCCGTGCCATTCGCCGGGTATGTGACGAGCATCCGGATATCAAAGCCATCTATCCGATCCACATGAATCCGGTAGTCCGTGAGATCGCGGACTCCATTCTGGGAGATGATGAGCGGATCCGTATCATTGAGCCTCTGGATGTGCTTGATTTCCACAATTTCCTGTCCAGAAGCTATCTGATCCTTACGGACAGCGGTGGAATTCAGGAAGAGGCGCCGTCTCTTGGAAAACCGGTGCTTGTCATGCGTGATACTACCGAGCGTCCGGAAGGAATTAAGGCAGGAACACTGAAGCTGGTGGGAACCGATGAGGAAGTCATCTATCAGAATTTCAAACAGCTTCTGGAGGATGAAGAAGCTTATCGGGCAATGAGCACTGCAAGCAATCCTTATGGTGACGGATTTGCCTGCAAGCGAATTGCGGATATTCTGGAAGGAAAAGCATGAATCTGTATTTGATTGTATTATTGCTGCTTACGGCAGGAGCGGTACTGGAATGGTTCAAGCCCAAGTATCAGCAAAAGATATTTACTGTCTGCTGGTGTGTGACTACGGCAGTGGTTGCCCTGCGGTTTGGACAGGGAACAGACTATGCCACCTATGATGGTATCTATCGGACGATTCCTGCGGTGATCGATCTGTCCAAAGGCTATATCTGTGGATTCTATCCGGAGATGGGCTGGCGGTTGTTCTGCGCCTTTTTCAAACTATTCCAGGCACCGTTCTGGACAGTGACCATGGCAGCAGCAGCGATCGAGATGCTGTTGCTTGGTCGTTTTCTGAAAAAATACGTCCCGTATCAGACTACGGGACTGTTTCTGTCTTATCCGGTGCTGATCTTTGTCTACATGGTATCGGGGCTGCGTCAGGCCATGGCGATCTGTATCTTCTTAGGACTGGTGCTTCCGTTCTATCTGGAAAAGAAATGGATCCAGTATGTGATCGGTGTATTGATCGCGGCATCCTTCCATAAGGTGGGATATGGATGGCTGGTGCTGGTGATCGCATACTATATTCCTGTGTGGGGAATGGTGGCTCTGGCAGGAGCAGCGATGGTTGTTGGGCTGATAATTCAGATTCCGGTGGTGGAGCAGTTGATCCTGGGAATTCTGCCGTCCTATCATATGACGCAGTTTCTGACAGGAAGCAGCATGAGCTTGTTTGCTGTGGGCGAGCGTGTGGTGAGTTTTGCAGTATTGCTGATGCTATATATATGGCTTTGCAGGCAAAAGGAAGAGATTCCCAAGTGGGTACAGCAGTTGTTCAAAGTATATATCTGTGGTGTCTGCTTTTATATGTTGATGTCAGGGAATGCCTATTATGCCAGCCGCTATGCGACAATCTTCAAGGTTGTGGAGTGTTCGGTGGCAGCAGGACTTGTGGCATGTTGTCGAAGTTCTGAAGATATGATGATAACGGAGAAGCCCCATATTGGTACAGGCATACCTTTCCGAAAACATGTAGGGATCGGAGTTATGGCATTTTTCCTGTGTCTGACATTGCTGATGGGCATAAAAAATCTGCATGCGGCGGTCAGTGAGGGAGGATATGACAAGCTGGGCGTAAACCTGTTTACGTATCCTTACGTATCCGTTCTGAATCAGCAGAAGATCAATGATTATTATGACTATCAGGAAAAGGCAGAACTAATGTATGAGTATAATGTGGAAGACCAGCAGCTGTGGATGCTGGAATCACAGGAGGAACCATGAGGCTGGAAATCTTACTGACGGCAATTCTGTTTTTCGGTGGAGCGTTTTTCGCCGGATATGGATTGCGACGAGTATTAAAACTTCATAAAGAAGGATTTTTGTTTTCCATTGTAGCAGGTGTGATGGTCTGGTGGGCACTGATGGAGCTGATCCTTGTGCCGATGACCATGAAGCTTGCATCTTTCCATAATTTTGTGATGGTATATACCATTGTAGCCGGAATGGTCTCACTGGCAGGGGTGTTCTGCTGGAGAGATATTCTGGAAGATGGGAAAGAATTTCTGAAGAACTGGAGACAGTATGTGACACTGGGACATCTGGTGGCACTGGTATTGATCTGTTATCAGTTGTGGTTTCTTCACCATCATATGTATCTGGAGTGGGATGACACTTATTATGTGAATCTTGCCAATGAAGCAGTCTGGTCAGATAAGATCTACTGGGTCTATCCGGAGACAGGAGCTATGGCGGATTTTGATAAACGATATGTGTTATCTCTGTGGCCCATTTTCTATGCATGGTTATCAAAGCTGATCGGGGTGATCCCGACAATCATGGCACACACGATCCTGCCCTGGCTGATCATTCCTCTGGCATATATGGTATATGGGCTGCTGGGAAAGAAATTGTTTCCAGAAGACAGTGGTCTGCAGGGAATGTTTCTGGCATTTGCAGTACTGCTTCATCTCTTTATGAGTGGAGAACATACCTCGGGGCTGACATTCCTAAGCATTACCCCATGGGTGGGAAAAGGAATCCTAGCAACGGTTCTGATACCGCTTTTGTTTTACTGGATGCTCAGGATCGCATTGCAGGAAAAAGCATGGGCAGACTGGTGGATGCTTGGTGTGACAGGGCTTGCAGGGTGTCTCCTGTCTTCCATGGGAATTATGCTGACACCGGTATCTGTAGGATTGACGATCCTGGTGGTTTCGTTAAAAAAGAAAAGTATTTCCTGTCTGGCGCATGGAATCGCGGCTTGTATTCCGTGTATTATTTTAGGAGTGTATTATATTTATCTGACCCATTGATGCTGACAGAAAAGAATTTTGAAAGGATATAAGATGCAGGATTTTTTTACAATAGCTAAAACTGATTTTCTCGATACCTTTCAGGGCGCCTGGGTCTTTCCGCTGTTATTGATCGTATTGGTTTTTATTCTCTGGAAAGAGAAAGATGACATGCGAAAACTGCTGCTGGGTGTGCTGCCGCTGTTGTTTTTATTTATCTACTGGTGTCCACTGACTGGGATGCTGTTCATGAAGCTGCTGGGAGAGAACGTATACTGGCGGATTCTGTGGCTGATCCTGATAGCTGTACTGATTCCCTATGGATGCTGTCTGCTGATCGGTCATCTGAAAGGCTGGCTGCGGCAGGGAGCGTTCCTGATCGGGATGGCAGTGATCGTACTGTGTGGGACACCGCTGTTCAAATCAGAGGAGTTTCAGGCATCGACCAATGATTATAAGATTCCGCAGAATGTGGTGGCAGTCTGTGATCTGCTTCCAGGCAATGTTCATGCACTGGTATCCAATCGCCTGATGCCTTATATTCGGTTGTATGATCCGTCTATCACACTGGAATTCGGGCGGAATGCACTGGCGTACAACGGGATTGAGAATCCGACAGGAAATCAGATCCTTTATGCAGAAGCACAGAAGGAAGAGATTGATGTACCGGCACTGGCTCCACTGGCAAAAGAAGAAGGATGCACATTTCTGGTATTTTCTAACAGCCGTACGTATAGTGACGACTGGGAGGCTTATGGCTATAAAGAATATGGTCATACGGATGAATTTACCATATTTGTAGACACAGATTATGAGGAAGGACAGAATACAAAAAAATGGGAAGAGTAAAGCAATTAAAACCGTTCGTTAAGGTATATGTGGGACTGATTCTTGCATTTTTTGTCTCCATGGCACTGGTATTTTGCATTCCGGATTCCTGGATCCAGAACAATGTGAACAGCTCCATAGAGATCATGGATGGAGAGGGATCTTATCCTATGTATTTCTTCTATCGTCACAACTCCATTATGGATGTGCATACAGAAGGAGTTATGTATAATGGGCTGATTCCGAACCGGGATTATAATCCTATACAGGCATCGGTGAGTATCAATCAGTATCCCAGATACTGGCATGGATATATGTTGTATCTGCGGCCGTTGAGTGTGTTGTTCCAGATCACGGAGATCCGGTATCTTGGCATGCTGGCATTTCAGATTCTGCTGTTCTGGAGTGCGTGGATGATCGCGAAGAAGACCAGGCCAGCCTATGCAGTACTGTATGTACTGTCAATTGCCACAGGAAATGCGGCGCTGTCGTCTGTATGTCTGCAGTTTTTATCTACATTTCTGGTATTATTTGTGTCCATCGGGGTTTTGATGAGCAGGTATGAGAAGCTGCGAATGAAAGAGATGGGATTTTTCCTGTTCTTCTTTGTAGTTGGGATGATAGAGAATTTCTTTGATTTTCTGACTTATCCGATCATTACGTTGGGAATTCCGCTGATCCTGCTGTTGTGGATGCGGGTACGGGATGAGAAGGCTGATCTGAAGGATAATCTGTTGTTCACCATCTGGTCATCCATCTCCTGGGGAGTTGGTTATGCACTGACCTGGATCGCGAAATGGGGGATTACGACAGTTGTTCTTGGTGTACGGTATTTTATCAGAAATCTGAGCGTAATTGAATATCGTCTGAACGGAAGTGAAGAGGAGCCGCTGGACCGGATCGGAACTCTTCAGAAGAATCTGAAGGCGTGGCTCAATATCCGTGACAATGGAATGATCAGCTGGAGTAAGGTAGTAATTGTAATCGCAGTTATCGCGTTGATTTTGCTGATCTGGAAGAAAGCAAAGGATATGAAGACGATCCTGGCTTATCTGCCCATGCTGCTGGTGGCAGCATATCCGTATATCTGGTATCTGGTCATGTCCAATCATTCCCAGATTCATTACTGGTATACGTACAGAAATCAGGTTCTTACCTTGTTTGCAGGACTCATATTCCTGGCGAGCATCTTAAAATCAAAAAATGAGTAATGAAAAGCGGCTGATCAGCTCAGCCGCTTTTTTCTGACTTTATCAATAAATGCTTGTCCAAGGATCGTTTTTAAGCCCAATTTGATGAAGAATACCAGTTCCAGCAGGATCCATTTTGGGGTGATAGAAAGCTCCCCGAGCTCTTTCTGCATCCGCAGCTGCTCTTTGTGTGCCTGCCATTTGTTTCGATCAGAGACACCGGAGATCTCATAGACCGCGATGGGAAGCCCACAATATTCAAAGGCAAGTCCTTTGGAATAGGCTTTTAAGAAAAAGTGATGATCTGCACAGATCTTATAGCTGGTGTCATAAGGAAAACGCAGAGCCACATCCCGCTCGATCAATGCAGACTGGTGACAGAAGGCCATCTGCCTTGGCAGCGTGGATAAAGGTTTTGCCGGATATCGCCTTACTTGTCCCTGATAGGTGCAGAGAGTATCCCCATAGAGAATCTGGGTATCAGGATCATCCGCAAAAATATTACGAAGAACTGATGCGTTGACAAAGAGATCACCGGCGTTCAGATACATGACCCAGTGACCGGTTGCCATAAGGGTGCCCTTGTTCATGGCATCGTAGATTCCTTCATCCTTCTCTGAAACATAACGTAAAGTAATGTTCTTTTCTTTAAAAGACGGTCTGAGCTGTTCCAGATACTTTTTTGTTCCATCAGTAGAATCGCCATCGACCACAATATATTCAAAATTTCTCCACGTCTGTGAAAGAACGCTGTCCACCGTCTGGGCCAGGTCTTCTTTGGCATTATAGCAGACAGTGATGATGGATAAGATAAGTCCAAAGTAATACATAAAGGCTACTCCTTGTCAAGATAAGTGGTCTCACTGCCGCGCAGCGGATGGCGATCCAGATGATAAGTATCACGGATCACATACTGCGGACTGCTGTTCAGACTGATATAGATGCGGCCAATGTATTCACCGCAGATTCCCAGCATGATCATGATCATACCGCCGATAAACAGATTCACAGCCATCAGAGAACTGTAGCCAGGAAGGATGCCGGCCGGGTGCAGAATCTTTTCAACGATGATGACCAGACCAAGAATAAAACCAATTACAGAGCAAAAAGCACCGGTAAAGGTAGCAATCCGCAGAGGCTTAATGGAAAATGCAGTAAACCCATTGGAAAACAGCGAGATCAGCTTTCCCAGTGTATAGGTGGAGTGCCCGCTTAACCGTTCCCTGTCTGCCATGGGAACACTGGCGATCTTTCTTGTGGATCGCAAGATCAGACCATCGATGTAAGGGTACGGATTTTTGTATCGGAGGATCTCATCAGCGATAAAAGACCGCATGGCGATAAAATTAGACACGGTCAGATCCTTTGGTTTGTCCAGAAGAGAACATACCATCGCATCATTGAGACGACTGCCGAGAACACGGAAGAACGATTCCTTTCGTTCCTCAAATTTGTATTTTGCGAGGGAAACATCATATCCATCATGGAGTGGAGCCAGAAGCTCCCACAGGTGATCCATGGGACATTGTCCGTCATCATCCAGGAATACGATCCAGTCACCGGAGGTATAGGAAAGACCGGCCATCATGGCAGCATGCTGGCCAAAATTTCGGGTCAGATCCACCACCTTCAGAAAAGAGTGCGTATCTGCATAAGCAGTTAATACGTCCAGGACATGATCCGGTGAATAATCGTTGACGGTGATCACTTCGTAGTCGTATTCTGATCTTTCTCTCATCTTGTTCTGGATCTCTTCCAGAACCGGGATGATTGTTTTTTCGCTGCGGTAGCAGGGAATGACAAAGCTGAGTTTCATAATGTATAACCTTCTTCTAAATTACAATGATGTCTCATTGATCAGGTTCAGTACAGTATTTCCGATATATTCCATATCAGAAGTATCATAGCGCTGATCAATGGGCAGAATGCACAGATGCTCGGATAGATAACGTTCCCAGGAACTGGATCCGGGATTCTCCAATGTCTCTGTCCAAAGCGTCGGTACGTAGATTTTACTCTGAATCAACGCATTTTTCAACTGTTTCTCTTTCCACAAGAATGGATAGGACATGGCAGGGGCAGATCGAAAGACCGGGAACTCATTATATGGAGATAAGATCCGATGAAGAGCAGCCAGGTTTTTATTTCTGGTCTCCTGCACCTGTTCGTAGTTGACAGAAGACAGAATTCCGGAAGTCAGGCGGGACATGGCGGAAGGACCGCAAAAACCAAGACGGGTTTCATTCTCTTTATTTAAGTCATAAGAATAATTAGTTCCTCTCTCCAGACTATGCAGCAAATGGATCGAATAGATGCTGGAATACCGTTCGGCAATTTCCCGATGTCTGATGTTATGGTGGATTACATAGCTTCCGTCACTGACACCGAAGAATTTTCTGCAGGAATAGACCTGCCATGCCTGGGGATGCGGTTTTGTAAAAAAGGATTGTGTGTTATCAATGATAATCTGCCCGTAGAACTGCTGCACCAGATGTTCAATGATCAGTTCTGACTGAAGTCCGAAATAATTGACCCAGAGAATCCCCTCCTGATCATATAAAGTGACATCTGTAGGCAAAAGCTGCTCATCAATATGGTAATAACCAATTTCCACATTGGGAAGACAGACATGAATGGCATCTTTAACCGTGTCACAGAGCCAGTAAGGAAGATAGATCTTCTTCCAGCCGGCATCTTCGATAGCGTAAGTGATCGCATATCGTCCGGCATTTAAGGCGATCACATCCTCTCCTGTATAATATGGTCTGCCTTTGGATAGCTCCAGCGGCAGATATCCCCCGTATTCCTTTACCATAACAAACTCCTTTAGATCTTTTGTAAATCAAAATTAATTATAAGCCATAAGAAAAATTGCGTCAACCAATGGAAAATATTTACTTGTTTTTTCGTTGAAATTTAAGAAAAATTAAGTTGAACATCAGGTAAAAGAACGATATGCTAAAAGAATGAAGGTGAGGTATCGAAGATGATCTGGAAGAAAAGATGTTTTTGGGCAGTGATCTGTCCGATGATGTATATATTGGTATTACTGGCAGTTGTGCCTTTTGTCTACGGAATTGTGGATGACCGGACCATGATGGAGGTGATATCCGGCCAGTACCTGGGAACACCGGATGCCCATGGCTTTTTCACTGGTTACTGGTATCCGCTGCTGGTAGCGGGACTCTACCGTGCAATGCGGAACGTGGACTGGTATGCACTTGGATACATTTTTCTGCAGGTATGCTGTATGGGACTGATGGCATGGAGGCTGACAGAGCTGCAGGAACGGCGGGAAGATCGTGACAGACTGGCTGGCAGACCGGAAAGAAAGATTCATATCTGGCCATTGGCGCTGATCGTACTATGGATGATTCTGGATATCAAACCCATGACACAGCTTTCCTTTACGACTACGGCGGCAGTTGTGGCAGTGACCGTGATCTTCTGGTATATGACGGCGGAAGAGATTCAGATCAGAGATCTGGTGCTGCTGACAGTTCTTTGTTTTCTGAGCATTGAGTTGAGATTTTCAGTGTTTTGCATGATTCTTCCGGTCTGTGGTCTGTTGTGGCTGTTGAGGGTATGGGAGAACAAAGGTGCGGATAAGAAGAATCTGTGGATTCCTATAGCGCCGGTGCTGGCAGCTTTGCTGTATGTGGCGGGACTATTTATTGGATACGGCAGCGAGGACTGGCAGTTCTACAATGCGTTTAATAACACCCGTTCCCTGATCTATGATTATGAGGAATATATGTTTCCAAGATATGAGGATGAGCAGGCACTCTATCACAGTGTGGGGGTTGACAGCAAAGCCAGAGCAAAGAATCTGTATTATTATAATTATACAGCGGATGATCGTGTGGATCAGTCTTTCTTCCTGGACTATTTTGAAAAGCGAAATGAAGAGATCAGCGGACAGACCAATGTGGTACAGAAGCTGCGTCAGACAGTAAAAACTTATATAAAAGGAACATTTGCTGGAAAATATGAGTATCTTCATCTGGCAGCCATGTCAGGTTATGCGATACTGCTTCTGGGATGGATCTTCCGAAAGGATTGGAAGCGTATGCTGGAGACCATCTGTATTCCAGGTATGCAGATCGTACTCTGGCTCTATCTGATCTATCGGGGCAGAATGCCGGAGCGGGTATTGATCAGTATGAATCTGATGCTGATAGTGCCGTTATTACTGCTGGCTCGTGAGTATGTGATGGATGATGCAGGCGGTGTGAGTCGGTCAGCAGCAAAGAAGGCATGCAGAAAAACAGGTCTGGCACTTTTGCTGGCAGCTATGGTCGTCGGGGCAGTATGGAAGGTCACGACTGTGCGTACACAGAATCTGGAGACTGCAAAATGGAATGAGAATGTAGAAAAACTAAAAGCCTATTGCATGGATCATCCGGATAACTTTTATTTTAACGATGTGACATCTATGGCAATGACCACCTACAATGTACATCTGTGGCAGAAGGATCCGTATGTGATGAACTATATGTCACTGGGAGACTGGATCGCATACAGCCCGGTCTGGGAGAGAAAGCTTAAGCAGAATGGAATCAGCAGTGTGAAAGAGGCATTATATGGTGCAGACAATGTCTATCTGATCAGCAGTTTTGACCGGGGAACAGAATATCTGACAGAGCTCTACGAGAATGTAAGCTGTGAAGAGATGGATAAAATAGCCGGATTTACAGTCTATAAGCTTCAAATGTTGTAAATACTCCGAAGAAGTGTTAAAATAATTAGAACTATGGATTTTAACAGAAGCTGTGGAGGACAACAGAAGTCATGCGAAGATTCTGGATTTTTAATCATTATGCAACGACCCCGCTTACCGGACCGTTGCTTCGTCATTTTTATTTTGCAGAGTATTTAAAGGAAAAAGGAATAGAGACCACGGTATTTGCGGCCAATGAGCTTCATCAGACCGGCGGATGCGTGGACACACATGGGAAGCCTTATCTTCGGACCGAAGAGGAAGGGGTTCCCTTTGTGTTTGTAAAGACCAGCAAATATCAGGGAAATGGATTGTCCCGTGTAAAGAATATGATCTCGTTCTTTACAGGACTTATGAAGATCAGCAGGAAGTATGCAAAAGAATATGGAAAGCCGGATGTGATCATGGGATCCAGTGCCCATCCGCTGACCAGTATTGCAGGCATCTTGATCGCAAGAAGATTTCATGTGCCTGCTATCGTGGAGGTGCGTGATCTGTGGCCGGAGGCGATCTTTTCTGTGGGTAAGGTGAAGATGAACAGCCTGCCAGGAAGGTTGCTGAGTGCCGGTGAAAAATGGATGTATGTCCATGCGGATGCCATTGTGTTTACCAAAGAGGGAGATGTGGACCACATTAAGGAGATGGGCTGGGATACAGCACATGGTGGAAAGATCGACCTGAAAAAATGCCACTATGTGAATAATGGTGTCAAGCTGTCAGATTACTATGAAAGTATTGAGAAAAATGTGCTGGATGATCCAGATCTGACATCGGATACCTTCAAGGTTGTCTATACAGGAACGGTCCGCCCGGTCAACAATGTGGGAAATCTGCTGGATACTGCGAAGCTTTTGAAGGACAAGAAGGATATTCAGTTCCTGATTTTTGGCGGTGGCAGCGAACTGGAGAAATTGCAACAGCGGGTGAAGGACGAGCACATTGACAATGTGATCTTCAAAGGCTTTGTAGAGAAAAAATATATCCCGTATATTTTGAGCAGATCATCAGTGAATGTATTGAATTATTCCCAGAGCAACTATAACTGGTCCCGCGGAAACAGCTCCAACAAGCTGTTCGAGTACATGGCCAGTGGTAAACCCATTATCTCTACGGTAAAGATGGGATATTGTATTCTGGATAAATATCAGTGTGGTCTGTCTCTGGAGGAGTGCACACCGCAGGCACTGGCAGAGCAGATTCTGAAGATCCACGATATGCCTGCCGAGACCTATGCGCAGATGGCGCACAATGCACAGGAGGGAGCCAAAGACTTTGATTTCTCTGTGCTGACAGAGCGGTTGTATCATGTGATCGAGAGTGTGGAGCAGAAATAAGCGTGGATATTAAAAAATACTGTGAGACATTAAAATATTTGAAAAAAAGTCAGATCAGATATCTGATCAAGAACCGCCTGACCAGAGGAAAGGCGGCGGCGACAGAGGCAAAAGCACCGGTCAAAGGGGAACTTGCATTATGGATGCCAAGACTGGATGAACATCCAGACTACCTGAAGCGGTTTTCACTGGAAGAACTGCTGGATGGAAAAGTGACATTGCTATATGAGAGTGGCATTCCTGGTGGAAATGACTGGAAGCATCCGGATAAATCCCATCTGTGGAAATTTAACCTTCAGTACCTGGAGTTCCTGATTCCGCTGGTGGCAGCTTATCGGGAGACGAAGGATGAGAAATACTACACCTGTTTCCGTGAGTACTGCGAACGATGGATCAGTGACAATGCAGATGGAAAAGGAGATGGCTGGCATCCTTACACCATTTCGCTAAGATTAACGAATCTGTGGATCTGCCTGGATGGATTTGGTGGTCGGGTGCAGGAAGATCAGGTATTTTTTCTGAAACTGACAGATAGCATGTATGCCCAGTATCTGCATCTGCAGAAGAAGCTGGAATTACATCTGCTGGGGAATCATTATCTGGAAAATCTCAAGGCAGTCATGCTGGGAGCCCTGTATTTTAAGGAGCCAGGCATCTATGCGGAGTATAAGTCCAGATTACAGGAAGAATTAAAAGAACAGATCCTGCCAGATGGGGTACATTATGAGAGAAGTATTATGTACCATAAGATCGTTCTGGAAGATGTCATGCGGGCAGCAAAGGGTGTGAAGGATGCAGATCAGTTGTTCTATCAGGAACTGAGCGTGTTGCTGCAGCCCATGACAGATGCCATGTATTCCCTGGAAGAGGGAATGGGACACACGCCATTGTTCAATGATGCAGGTGATAATGTGGCCAGATCCATGTTGAGCCTTCTGGCAGCGCTTCGGGAAGAATTTTCCATTGCACCAGTCAACAAGAACGCATTTCCTGATGCAGGATATTACTGTCTGAGACATCAGGGCATGAAGATTCTGATGGATGCAGGAGAGATCGCACCGGATTACATGCCGGGGCATGGACATTGTGATGGCCTGAGCTTTGAATTGTCTGTGGATCAGCATCCGGTCTTTGTCAACTCCGGAACCGGACAGTATCAGGGAAGCCTGCGTGGGTATTTTCGAAGTACCCGGGCACACAATACGGTGGTCATTGAAGGGGAAGAACAGTCGGAATGCTGGGGAGAGCACCGGGTGGCGAGACGGATCAGTCAGGTATCTGGCGACTGCGGTGCAGACTGGATCCATGGAGAGCTGGTCACTGCCACAGGCAGACATCAGAAGCGGATGATTCTGGCAGAAGGTCAGAAAGTGGTCGTAAAGGATCAGGTAACCGGATCAGCACAGGCGTATCTGCACCTGGCACCGGGGTATGAATATGAAGAACAGGACGGACAGGTGCTTGTGAAAGCGGTGGACGGCAACGTAATCTGTCGGATCATACCAGAGTTGTCAGATCAGATAAAGATCCACCGGGATGGAGAAATCTGCTCCTATGCACCGGAGTTTGGACAGATAATGAATATACAGGTTCTGGAGATCGCCTGGGAAGGTGATGGGTCAGAACATGAGATACAGATCAATTGGTAATCATTACACAAAGGAGAGAAAATATGATTAACGTAGTAGGACTTGGGTATATTGGACTTCCCACCGCATTGATGTTTGCGGCACATGGCGTGGAAGTAGTAGGAACAGACTATAATAAGGGACTGGTGGACACTCTTCGGTCAGGAAAGCCGACCTTTGAGGAGGACGGACTGGATGAGCTGTTCAATGAGGCAGTGAAAAAAGGCATCCGTTTTTCCCATGAGTATCAGAGCACGGATATGTACATTATCGCAGTGCCGACCCCTTATGACAAGGCGAGTAAAAAAGTTGATGCAAGCTATGTGGCAGAGGCAGTCAAAGACGTGATGGAGGTCTGCCCCAAGGGAGCAACCGTAGTGGTAGAGTCCACCGTGTCTCCGGGAACCATCAACAAATATGTACGTCCGGTAGTAGAGGAGAGAGGATTTGTCATCGGTGAGGATATCAATCTGGTTCATGCACCGGAGCGTATTATCCCGGGAAATATGGTATATGAGCTGAAACATAATTCCCGTACCATCGGTGCAGACAGCAGGGAGATCGGCGAGAAGGTAAAAGCTTTGTACAGCTCCTTCTGTGAGGGCGAGATCGTTGTGACAGATATCCGTACTGCGGAGATGACCAAGGTAGTAGAGAACACCTTCCGTGATATCAATATTGCATTTGCCAATGAGCTGGCTAAGATCTGCCGCTCTGACAACATGGATGTGTATGAGATCATCCGCATTGCCAACAAGCATCCGCGTGTCAATATTCTGACTCCGGGACCGGGCGTTGGCGGACATTGCATCTCTGTAGATCCATGGTTCCTGGTGGGAGATTATCCGGGACTGTCCAACATCATTCTGGCAGCACGTAAGATCAACGATTCCATGCCGGATTTTGTACTGGAACGGATCCACAACATTATGAAAGAGAATGGCCTGACCGATGTAGGACGTGTAGGTCTCTACGGCCTGACTTATAAGGAAAATGTAGATGATACCAGAGAGAGCCCGACACTTCAGATGCTGGAGAGTATGGAGCGTCATCTGTGCGGCGGACAGATCAAGGTCTATGATCCGTATGTGACCAGAGATCTTGTTCCGAACCAGTACCATGATCTGGACAGTTTCTTGAACAATGTGGACATGGTCGTTCTGCTGGTGGGACATGATGAGATCAAGGAGCATATGGACGAACTGAAAGGAAAGATCGTGCTGGACACCAGACATATCTGCTTCCTGGATGGGGTATACAGACTGTAGGAGAAGTAAGAAAAGTATGAAACAATTATTTTTGAATGTAAGTGATGGAAGTATGAAGCTGATTGATCAGCCTATGCCCACAGTAAAGGAAAATATGGCTCTGGTGGAGAGCCTGTACACCGTTGTCAGTGCGGGAACTGAGAGAGGGCTGGCTTCCTTTGGTGGAAAGAATCTGATTCAGAAAGCGCTGGAGCGCCCGGATCAGGTGAAAAAAGTAATGGAGAAGTTATCAACAGACGGGATCGTTACTACCATCGAGAGTGCTTTTAACAAGCTGGCAGAGCCTATGCCTATGGGATATTCCGGTGTGGGACGTGTCATTTCCTGTGGAAAAGGAGTGACCGAGGTGCAGGCCGGAGATCTGGTTGCAATGGTGGGAACCGCTTACCATTGTGAGATCAACCGTGTAAGTCGTACCATGTTGACCAAAGTACCGGAGGAGCTGACCGATTATCGCCAGGCAGCATTCTGCGCGCTGGGAGGTATTGCTCTGGAAGGAATCCATCAGGCAGAAGTGGTTCCGGGAGAGACCGTGGCAGTTATCGGTATGGGACTGGTGGGGCAGATCGTATGCCGGATCCTGAATGCTTACGGATGCGATGTGATCGGTTACGATGTGGTAGATAAGACCATGCCGGGTACCAGGCTGAAGGCATTTATCAATTCTGGTGATGACAATGCAGCGGATATGACGAAAGCATTGACCAGAGGCCGTGGGGTAGACAAGGTGATTATTACAGCAGCGACCAACAGCAATGCACCGATGGATCTGGCTGCAGCGATTGCCAGAGATCGTGGTATCATCTGTATGATTGGTGTGACTCAGATGAATATTGACAGACGTCCGTACTATGAGCGGGAGCTGTCCTTTAGAATCGCCCGTTCCTATGGAGCAGGCCGTTATGATTCCACCTATGAGCAGAAGGGTATTGATTACCCGATTGGCTATGTGCGTTTTACTGAAGGCCGCAACATTGAAGAGTTTGTGCGTCTGCTGGCGCAGGGCAGAATCAGCCTTGCAGATATTATTACTCATGAGATTCCGTTTGAAAAAGCGGCAGAAGCTTATGAGATGATTACCAAGAATCCGAATCATGAGCGCTATATCGGTGTTCTTCTGAAATATGATGAAAATGATACGAAATGGCAGAGCCGGATCGAGAATCCGAAGGCGAAGAGAGCGGCTTCTGGTGAGAAGATCCGCCTGGGACTGATCGGAGCTGGAAACTTTGTACGCAGTACCATGCTGCCAATCATGAAGGAGACAGGGCTCTTTGAATTCCGCGGACTGGCAACCACTGGCGGAGTGGGTGGCGCACAGGCCAATGACGGCACACCGTTTGGTTATACCACCAATAATTATCAGGAACTGCTGAGTGATCCGGAGATTGATCTGATCGCCGTATCCACCCAGCACAACAGCCATGCTAAGTTTGTAATCGAAGCACTGAAGGCAGGAAAGAATGTCTACTGCGAAAAGCCCTTGTGTCTGACTCTGGATGAACTGACAGCAATCAAGGAAGCGTATGAGCAGTCTGAAGGTGAACTGTTCGTGGGATTGAACCGGAGACATGCACCGCTGATCCAGCAGATCAAGAGAGAGATGAAGACGGATCAGATTCCGGCAGTCTATGATTTTATCGGAAATGCCGGATTTATTCCGAAGGATCACTGGGTACATGATGAAGCAGCAGGTGGCGGCAGGATTCTTGGCGAGGCATGTCACTTTGTGGATCTGATCCAGTATCTGGACGGAAGTCATCTGGAGGATCTGACAGTAACTGCTGCATCCAATAATGCTTATCCGATGAATGATAACGTACTGATCACTCTCCGGTTTGCATCAGGTGCCATTGGAAATATTGTCTACTCTTCCATGGGCTCCAAGAAATATCCGAAGGAACAGCTTCGTGTGCTGTCCAATGGTTCGGTCTATGAGATGGACAACTTTATCCGGTTGAAGAAATACGGCAGCACCAAGTCCGTAAAAGAAAAGCTCAAGCAGGATAAAGGTATTCACGCAGAGTATGAATATATTTGCAAAGTGCTCCGCGGGCAGGAGAAGAATGCGGTGATTGCTGATGCATTCCGTGGACAGGAGCTGCTGATCAAAGCTATGCAGAAGGTAAAAGAGTCATGAGGATCCTGGTCTATGATGTGGCCGCATCCAGCGGAGGAGCACTGACTGTACTGAACAGCTTCTATGAGGAGTTCTGTAAGGATACGAAGAATGAGTATATCTTCGTGCTCAGTGTCTGTGAACTGAAGGAACAGCCTCATATTAAGGTGCTGAACTTCCCGTGGATCAAGAGGAGCCCGCTTCATCGGATGTATTTTGATCAGGTGCTGGCGCATAAGCTGGTGAAAAAATATCATGCGGACAAGGTGTTGTCCTTACAGAATATTGAACTTCCTCATGCGGGAGTGCCGCAGATGGTCTATGAACATAATGCCCTTCCATTCTCTGAATACAAGTTCAGGCCGCAGGAGGCATTTCGTCCATGGTACAGTCAGCAGATCCTTGGGCGGATGATGAAGAAATCTATCCGCAGGGCAGAGCAGGTGCTGGTGCAGACCAACTGGATGAAGGAGGAGATCGTCCGGCAATGTAAGATCCCAGCAGAACGGGTACAAGTGAAGTTCCCACCTGTGGAGATGCTGAAGACGGATCCATGGCACATGGAAGAAGGACATGCGGTGTTTTTCTTCCCTGCAGGACCGCCTGCCTATAAGAATCACCGCACATTTCTGAAAGCCTGTGAGCTTCTGAAAAAGCGGGGATGCACTGACTGGGAAGCAGTATGGACTCTGAACGGGGACGAGAACGACGGGATTCGGGCATTGAAAAAAGAAGCGGAAGAGAAGACGCTGCCGATCCGATTCGTTGGAATGATGTCAAGGGAAGACTTGTTTGCACAGTATGCCAGATCGGTACTGGTATTTCCATCTTATATTGAAACCATTGGTCTGCCGCTTCTGGAAGCCAGATCTGTGGGAGCACCAATTCTGGCAGCAGACTGCCTTTACGCCAGAGATGGAGTAGGAGATTATGAAAAGGCAGAGTTTTTTGAGACATTTGATGCGAAAGAATTAAGTGAAATGATAGAGAGGTTTTGTCGGTAGATGAAGTGGAACAGAGAACAGACTGAGAAATATTTTGTATTATTTGGGAAAATCATGTTGGTGGCAGCAATTGTTTTTAATGCATGGCTGACTCATAAATGTTATTTTAATTTTCTACTTTCAGATGATGCATCAGAGCTGGTGTATTCCAGACTGTTGGCGAGGGAAGGCAGTATTATTTCTTCCAACTGGTATGGATCAACAGAGCTTGAAATCTTAAATACACAATTGATTTATTCTCTGTTGTTCCACTTCACATCAAACTTTCAGGTGGTCAGAATCGTGGGACAGGTGATCCTGACACTTCTCTTTCTTGCCAGCTATCTGTTCTGTCTGCGTGGAATTGATCCGGGAAAAGCAGGTGAACGTTTCTGGAAGACAGCATTTTTGCTGGTGATTCCTATCAGTGATGCATGGATCTTCCTGATTATGAAAGCGTATTATATACCGGCTGTGGCAGTGAGCTTTGTGGGGTTGGGGCTGGCATGCGGGATCAGAAAAGAAGAAGTTTCAATGAAAAGAAAACTTATACTTTTGGTAACTGGCTGTATCTTTGCTTTTGTGGCATGCCTGGAAGGGCTTCGACATATTCAGCTGACGTATCTGCCGCTTGTCTTAAGCTTTGTGTGGATCTGGTGGAACCTGCAGGAAGAGGATGGATGGACCGGGAAAAAACTGTTGCTGCCAAGAGGGGCAATCGCAAGTGTCTGCTGGTTTGTCTCTGGTATGGCAGGTTATCTGGTAAATGTTCTGTTACTTAGCAAGATTTATCAATATGATATGCATCAGGATGCAGCTTTTCAGGATCAGCTTCCCATGGAGAGTATTCAGAATACGTTCAATGCATTGCTGCAGGTGACAGGATATTCTGGCTGGAAGGAACTGGTTTCCGGAGGTGGTATCTGCAATGCCCTTGCAATTGTATTTGCAGTTGTGATTATTGTCGGTCTATTGCGTATTTCGGTAAAGATACGGACAAGAAAAACCGGCGAACAGTTAGTATCTGCATTTGTGATTTTGTCATTTCTGCTTAGTATGTTTATCTATATTTCGGTGGATGATGTACAGGCCAGATGGGTCATGGCAGGTGTGGCACCGATGGTACTGCTCCTTGTTTTACTGGAACGGCTTCCGGCATTGAAACAGTATGTACTGTTGTTTGTATGCTATGGAACGATTATGATTCTGGGAGCGCATGAGTATAAGGCTATCTATACCAATGATCATAATGAGGAATTGAAGCCGGTATACGATCTTCTGATGGATAGTGATTATACCTTTGGTTATGCGACCTTCCGGGCAGGCAATCTGATGACAGAACTGACCGATGGGAAAGTTGACATGCGGATCGTACAGGCATATTCAACCAATCATAAATTAAAAAACAGACATTGGCTGACACCGATCGAGTTTGAATATCATGAAGAGGCATTCCCTTTAATTCTGGAGAAGAAACGGACAGAAGATACATTTGATCCTCAGGATGACTGGAAACTGATTCTGGATACGGAAGCTTACTGGGTTTATGAGATTCCGGATCAGAGGGCATTTCAGGAATATCTGGATAAAGTGGAATTGTAAGAAATATCAGTCAAAAACTTGAAAAATAAACAGAAATAGTATATATTATGAGCAGTATGTTTACATGATCTATTAAAGAAGTAAAGGATGGATAAACGATATGGCATTATTAAAAGAATGGCAGAAAGTCGCATATGATGAGACGAAAGACAGAGGAACTCTTCAGAGATTCTGGGCAAATTACTTTAATCTGGAAAAGGGAGTATATGAGAAGCTTCTGGAAGAGCCGGATGTAGAAGTAAAAGGAACTGTCAAAGAGCTGGCTGAAAAATATGGCTTAAGCGTTATGGAGATGACTGGATTCCTGGATGGCATTAATGAGAGCCTTGTGGAAGCTAACCCGATCGAAGAGATGGAAGAGGATACGGTTGTCAGTCTGAAATTCGATAAAGAGAAACTCTACAAGAACATGGTAGATGCAAAAGCTGACTGGCTGTATGAGCTTCCGCAGTGGGACAAGATCTTCGATAAAGAGAAGAAGCATGAACTGTATCTGGAGCAGAAGAAGTCCGGAACCATCGTAAAAGGACCGAAGATCGGACGTAACGATCCGTGTCCGTGTGGCAGTGGCAAGAAATACAAACAGTGCTGCGGAAAGAAACACGCTTAAAAGCCTTGACACCATTTTCTTACATGTTATAATAAGAGCCAATTGAAGACCAATAAAACCATGACAGGAACAGTAAGCTGATTGAAAATATGCAGAGAGAAGTGCGTAAGGTGCGAGCGCTTTATATGGACATCAGATGAACACCACCCTGAAGCGACTTTAATACAGTCCGGCCGACACCGTTATCGTCAAATGAGAGGTGCAAGCACAAGAAGGGTGGAACCGCGGTAAAGAGTCTATCGTCCCTGAACAGTTTTGAATAACAAGCTGTTCAGGGACTTTTTATTTTATGATCAGGAGGAAGAATGAGATGAAGATTACATTAAAAGATGGATCAGTCAAAGAATATGCACAGGCAATGTCTGTAATCGATATTGCAAAAGATTTGAGCGAGGGTCTGGCACGTGTAGCCTGTGCCGGAGAGGTAAATGGAGAGGTCGTTGACCTGAGAACCGTTCTGGAGCAGGATTGCGAGCTGAATATCCTGACTGCAAAGGATGAGAAAGGTCTGGCAGCACTTCGCCATACCGCAAGCCATGTGATGGCACAGGCTGTAAAACGTCTCTATCCGAATACCAAGCTGGCAATCGGACCGTCTATCGCAGATGGTTTCTATTATGATATGGAGTTTGATACTCCACTGACCAGTGATGATTTCGGCAAGATCGAAGCAGAGATGAAAAAGATTATTAAAGAGGATCTGAAGATTGAGCGTTTCACAAAATCCAGAGAAGATGCGATTGCTTTCATGAAAGAAAAAGGCGAGCCGTACAAAGTAGAGCTGATCGAGGATCTTCCGGAAGGTGAAGAAATCAGCTTTTACAGTCAGGGAGAGTTCGTTGACCTGTGTGCTGGACCGCATCTGATGAGCACCAAGGGTGTTGGTAAAGCATTCAAGATCATGAGCCTTGCAGGTGCTTACTGGAGAGGAGATGAGCACAATAAGATGCTGACCCGTCTCTATGCAACTGCATTTGGCAAGAAAGAAGAGCTGGAAGCTTACATCACCATGATGGAAGAGGCTAAGAAACGTGACCACAGAAAGCTTGGAAAAGAGCTGGGTCTTTTCATGATGCATGAGGCAGGACCGGGATTCCCGTTCTTCCTTCCGAAGGGAATGGTTCTGAAAAATACATTGCTTGATTACTGGAGACAGATCCATAAGAAAGCAGGCTATGTAGAGGTATCCACCCCGATCATCCTCAACAGAAGTCTCTGGGAGACTTCCGGACACTGGGATCACTACAAAAACAATATGTATACAACAGTAATTGATGGTGAAGATTATGCGATCAAACCGATGAACTGCCCAGGCGGTGTTCTTGTATATGCATCTGAACCGCGTTCTTACCGTGACCTGCCGCTTCGTGTAGGTGAGCTGGGGCTGGTTCACCGTCATGAGAAATCTGGCCAGCTTCATGGTCTTATGAGAGTTCGCTGCTTTACTCAGGATGATGCTCATATCTTCATGACACCGGATCAGATCAAAGATGAGATCAAAGGCGTTGTTGCCCTGATCAATGAGGTATATTCTCTGTTTGGATTTGAGTATCATGTAGAGCTGTCCACCAGACCAGAAGATTCTATGGGAAGCGACGAAGACTGGGAGATGGCAACAGAGGGACTGAGAAGTGCTCTGGACGAGATCGGACTTCCGTATGTAGTAAACGAGGGAGACGGCGCATTCTATGGTCCGAAGATCGACTTCCATCTGGTAGACTGTATCGGCAGAACCTGGCAGTGTGGTACGATCCAGCTTGATTTCCAGCTTCCGCAGAGATTTGAACTGGAATACATCGGAGCAGATGGAGAGAAACATCGTCCGATCATGATCCATCGTGTTGTATTTGGTTCCATTGAGAGATTTATCGGTATTCTGATTGAGCATTTTGCAGGAGCATTCCCGACCTGGCTGGCTCCAGTACAGGTAAAAGTACTGCCGATCTCTGAAAAATATATGGATTACGCAGAGAATGTAAAGAAAAAGCTGGACGAGGCAGGCATCCGTGTAGAGCTGGATACCAGATCCGAGAAGATCGGATACAAGATCCGTGAGGCTCAGCAGGCAAAGATTCCGTATATGTTGGTTGTAGGTCAGAAAGAGGAAGAAGACGGAACTGTCGCAGTCAGAAGCCGTGCTGCTGGTGATGAGGGAACTAAGAGCCTGGATGCATTTATCGCTGATATTCAGAAAGAGATTGAAGCGAAAGTAAATCGTGTCAAAGAGGTTTCTGAAGAAAAATAAAAAAAGTTGTAAAAAGTTGTTGACAACTGGAAGATCTTTTGGTAAGATAACGGAGTCGGTTGCGAGACACCGACTCACATGGCGAGATAGCTCAGTTGGCTAGAGCACACGGTTCATACCCGTGGTGTCGAGGGTTCGAATCCCCCTCTCGCTACTACAGCTTCCTAAGGTTAAGACTTTAGGAAGCTTTTTTTGTATCATTCAAAGCCGTGCGAATGAGGCTCTGAATGATAGAGACGAATATAGAATGGAGGAACGATCATGCGCGTTGGAATGGGTTATGATGTACATCGTCTGGTAGAGGGACGTGATCTGATTCTTGGCGGAGTTACAATTCCTTATGAAAAGGGGCTTCTGGGACATTCGGATGCAGATGTGCTTTTACATGCAATTATGGATGCACTGCTGGGAGCTGCTGCACTGGGAGATATTGGTAAGCATTTCCCGGATACAGACGATAAATATAAAGGTATTTCCAGTATCAAACTGCTGGAGCATGTGGGAGAACTGCTGGAGGAACATAATTATCAGATCGTGAATCTGGATGCAACAATCATTGCACAACGTCCGAAGATGGCTCCACATATTCCACAGATGGTAAAAAATGTAGCGGAGACCTTGCATATTGATGAGAGTCAGGTAAATATCAAGGCGACTACAGAAGAGGGACTTGGATTTACCGGAACTGGTGAAGGAATCTCTTCTCAGGCAATCTGTTCGCTGATGCCGATCACTGCTTATATTGATGAGGATATTGCGGCAACCAGAAGAAGCTGTGAGGGGTGCGGCGGATGCCAGCGGAAATAAGAGAACTGGAAGAACATGAGATGCCGGAACCTATGTTGTTGACAAAAGAAGAACGACAGAAAACAAGGACATTGTATCAGACGGTTTTCTCGGAAGACAGTCAGAAGTTTGTGGATTTTTATTATGAATACAAGATCCGGGATAATCAGATCTATGCACTGTGGGAGGATGAACAGTATGTATCCATGGTGCATCTGAATCCGTATACAATGATCGTCAATGGATATGAAGTCTCGTCCAACTATACTGTGGCAGTGGCAACATTGAAAGATTATCGGCACAGAGGATATATGCGATTGCTGTTGGAGACGGCACTTCGACAGATGGCAGCAGACAAGATGCCATTTACCTTTTTAATGCCTGCCAGTGAAAGCATCTACACACCATTTGATTTTGTGTGGATCAGTCCATTCACCGAGTTACCTATGAGGGTGACACATTTAGATGCAGATGGACAGAACCGGTATCTGGCATCAAGATATCAGTTATTCTGTAAGAGAGATACCCGTTATATGGAAAATCTGAAGGCAGAGCATCTGGCAGAAGCAGGGGAAGCTCCTATGGATGAGATGCCGCCATTTATGGCACGGATCACCGATGTGGAGCAGATGTTAAGGCTTACTTCTTCCAGAGAAGAGAAGACGATCTGGCTTCATGTGAAGGATGAAGTGATAGAGAAAAATAACGGATATTTTTGCTGGAGGATGGGACCGGACAGCAGCAAGGCAGAAAAATTGAAAGAAGTACCAGCACAGATAGATCTGGAACTGACGGTAGGGGAACTGACATCTATGATTTTTGAAGGGTTTAAGATCTGTTTGTCAGAGATTGTCTGAGATGATAAATTTCACATCCTTCTATGCAGAATCCATTGTTTGTGTTAAGATAACAGGTGATATTTAACAACAGAAACATAAAAAAGGAAAGACGAATGAAGAAAGCATTGATCATTGGCGCAGGCCCGGCGGGTCTGACTGCCGCATATGAATTATTGAAAAAGGGAAAAGATGTGGAAGTAGTTGTATTTGAAGAGAGCGACTGCTTTGGTGGAATTTCCAGAACTGTAGAGTATAAAGGAAATCGTATGGATATGGGCGGTCATCGCTTCTTTTCCAAGATTCCGGAAGTGAATGCGTGGTGGGATCAGATGCTTCCTATGCAGGGAGCACCAAGCTATGATGATACCGTGTTAGACAGAGAAGTTCCGCTTCAGAAGAACGGCCCGGATCCGGAGAAAGAAGATCGGGTCATGCTGACCAGACATCGGGTGTCCCGCATCCTGTTTGATGATAAGTTCTATGATTATCCTGTCTCTCTCAAGATGGAAACTTTGAAAAATATGGGATTTATCACTACCATGAAAGTCGGATTCAGTTATCTGGCTTCCCTGGTTCACAAAAAGCCGGATGACAATCTGGAGAACTTTTACATCAATCGCTTTGGACGGAAGCTCTATTCTATGTTTTTTGAGTACTATACAGAGAATCTGTGGGGCAGACATCCAAGTGAGATCGATGCTTCCTGGGGAGCACAGCGTGTCAAGGGGCTTTCTATCACAGCCATTCTGAAAGATATTTTTGAAAAGATTTTTCATAAGAAAAACAGAAAAGTAGAGACATCTCTGATCGAACAGTTCAAGTATCCGAAGCTTGGACCGGGGGAACTGTGGGATGTGACAGCTGCCGAGGTGGAAAAACTGGGCGGTACGATCATTAAAGGTGCAAAAGTTACCAGACTTCATAAAAATGATCAGAATGTGCTGACTGGTATCACTTATGAAAAAGACGGAGCAGAGCATGCTATGGACGGTGATCTGGTGATCTCTTCCATGCCGGTCAAAGATCTGGTGGAAGGTATGAATGATGTGCCGGAGAAACCAATGGCGATTGCGAAAGGACTTCCGTACCGTGATTACATGACTCTGGGTGTGCTGGTTCCCAGACTGAATCTGAAAAATAAGACCAGATTCCGCACAGTTGGAAACATTGTACCTGACTGTTGGGTCTATGTGCAGGACAGACGTGTGAAGATGGGACGCTTCCAGATCTACAATAACTGGTCTCCATATATGGTCAAGGACCTGGATCATACCGTGTGGATCGGACTTGAATATTTTGTAAATGAAGGTGACGAGTTCTGGAACATGTCAGAAGAGGAATTCTCTGCATTTGGCGTAAAAGAAATGGTAAAACTTGGTCTGATCGACAAAGTGGAGGATGCCATTGATACCCATATGGAACGTGTGAAGAAAGCATATCCGGCTTATTTTGACACTTATGATGAGATGGATCAGCTGATTGATTATCTGAATACGATTCCGAACCTGTATTGTGTAGGAAGAAACGGACAGCATCGTTACAATAACATCGATCATTCGATGGTGACATCTTTTGAAGCAGTGAAGAATATTCTGTCTGGCAGAACAGATAAATCCAACATCTGGAACGTCAACACAGAGAAGGAATATCACGAGGAAAAGAAAGCGTAAAGAAAGAGGAGAGACCATAATGATTCGCATTTATAACACACTGACAAGAAAAAAAGAGGATTTTGTTCCTCTGGAAGAGGGTAAGGTCCGCATGTATGTATGCGGTCCGACCGTGTATAACTTTATTCATATTGGAAATGCCAGACCGATGATCGTATTTGACACGGTTCGTCGTTATCTGGAGGCAAAGGGATATGATGTGAACTTTGTATCCAACTTTACTGACGTGGATGACAAGATCATCAAAAAAGCCAATGAAGAGGGTGTATCAGCAGAGGAGATCTCTCAGAGATATATTGCAGAGTGCAAGAAGGATATGGCTGGTATGAATATTAAACCGGCTACCACCCATCCGCTGGCAACTCAGGAGATTGATGGAATGATCGATATGATCTCCACACTGATCGAAAAAGGTTATGCGTATGCAGTAAATGGAACGGTTTACTATCGTACCCGTAAATTTGCTGAGTATGGAAAGCTTTCTCATAAAAATATCGATGAACTGGAAGGTGGCAAGCGTTCTCTTTTAGTATCTGGTAAGGATGAGAAGGAAGATCCGCTGGATTTTGTGTTGTGGAAGCCGAAAAAAGAAGGAGAGCCGTACTGGGAGTCCCCGTGGGGACAGGGCCGTCCGGGCTGGCACATTGAGTGCTCTGTCATGTCCAGGAAATATCTGGGCAAGCAGATCGACATTCACGGCGGCGGAGAGGATCTGGTCTTCCCGCATCATGAGAACGAGATCGCACAGAGCGAGGCTTGCAGTGGCAAGGAGTTCTCTCATTACTGGATGCATAATGCATTCCTGAACATTGATAACCGCAAGATGTCCAAATCTCTGGGCAACTTCTTTACTGTCCGTGAAATCAGTGAGAAATATGATCTGCAGGTGCTTCGTTTCTTCATGCTGAACGCACATTACAGAAGTCCGCTGAATTTCAGTGCAGAGCTGATGGAGTCTTCCAGAAGTGCTCTGGAGCGTATCCAGACTGCTGTCGATAATCTGAAATTCCTCTCTGAGCATGCATCTGCACAGGAACTGACGGAGGAGGAGACTCTGAAGGTGGAAGAGGCTAAGAAATTCCAGGAGAATTTCGATGAGGCTATGGATGATGACTTCAATACAGCTGATGCCATTGCAGCTATATTTGATCTGGTTAAATTTGCAAATACCAATGTAGGCGAAGGAAGCAGCAAAGCATTTGTGGATGCTTTGAAGAAAATGATCCAGGATCTGTGCGATATTCTTGGACTGATCACTGAGAAGAAGGCAGAACTGCTGGATGCAGATATTGAGAATCTGATTCAGGAGCGTCAGGACGCAAGAAAAGCAAAGAATTTTGCAAGAGCTGATGAGATCCGTAATGAGCTTCTGGAGAAGGGCATCATTCTGGAAGATACCCGTGAAGGAGTAAAATGGAAGAGAGCTTAACTTATCTGAAAGAACAGTTTGAACTGCCGGACGTAGATGTTAAATCCTATTCGCCGCTGGT